>Ga0065711_1027633_pt1 | contig 47330 bp, 33 predicted proteins | sample Hoacrofraction12_FD_59098 | JGI IMG/M metagenome (GOLD analysis project Ga0065711, IMG submission 59098) | Hoatzin crop microbial communities from Cojedes, Venezuela - Epithelial fraction 12 v2 (version 2) | ecosystem: Host-associated > Birds > Digestive system > Esophagus > Crop | place...
AGATATTCAAGACCCGCCTGGACAAGGTCCTGTGCAGCCTGCTGTAGGTGACCCTGCTTCAGCAGGAGGGTTGGACTAGATGACCCACAGAGGTCCCTTCCAACCCCTACTATTCTGTGATATTCTGTGAAGTGTGCCAGGGCTTCAGGTTCTTCAATGACAAAGCCACCTCAGCTCAACAGTGTCCTGCCTTCTACTTAAAATTTGGGCTTGTTCAGCATTCACAAAAGTAGGAATTTCAGTGCCTGGGGACTAAGAATTACAGAATCATAGAATCATTAAGGTTGGAAAAGACCTCTAAGATCATCAAGTCTAACTGTCAACCCACCACCACCATGCCTACTATACCATGTCCTGAAGTGCCACATCTACAGGTTTTTTGAACACCTCCATGGATGGTGACTCCACGACCCTCCTGGGCAGCCTGTTCCAATGTCTGACCACTCTTACAGTAAAGAAATTTTTCTTAATATCCAATCTAAACCTCCTGTGACCCAACGTAAAGCCATTGCCTCTCATCCTATCACTAGTTACTTGGGAGAAGAGACCAACACCTGCCTCACTAAAGTCTCCTTTCAGGCAGTTGTAGACAGCAATAAGGTCCGCCCTCAGCTTCCTCCAGACTAAACAGATCCAGCTCCCTCAGCCGCTCCTCATAAGACTTGTTCTCTAGACTCCTCACCAGCCTTGTTGCTCTTCTCTGGACATGCTCCAGCACCTCAATGTGCTCCCTGTAGTCAGGGGCCCAGAACTGAACACAGTACTCCAGGTATGGCCTCACCAGTGCCGAGTACAGGGGCACGATCACCTCCCTACTCCTGCTGGCCACACTATTCCTGATACAAGCCAGGATGCCCTTGGCCTTCTTGGCCACCTGTGCACACTGCCGGCTCATGTTCAGCCAGATGTCAACCAACACCCCAAGGTCCTTTTCCACCAGGCAGCTTTCCAGCCACTCTTCCCCAAGCCTGTAGTGTTGCATGGGGTTGTTGTGACCCAAATGCAGGATCCAGCACTTGGCCTTGTTGAAACTCATACAGCTGGCCTCAGCCCATCGATTCAGTCTGTCCAAATCCCTCAGTAAAGCCTTCCTACCCTCAAGCAGATCGACACTCCCACCCAACTTGTTGTCACCTGCAGGGTTGCTGAGGGAGCACTTGATCCCCTCATCCAGATCATTGATAAAGACGTTAAACAAGACTGGTCTCAAAACTGAGGCAAAATAAACCTTAGAAACACTCACCGTATTGAATTCAGCAGTAAAAGCCATGCAGCTGTGTTCCTTTAAAAACACAGTTAAAGGAAGGTAGTGCTGCCCACTGATAGTAAGGAGAACTGTGAATGAGGGTGGAGAAGGTCAGTCTTTAATTTATTTTATATTTGCACAAGAAATTAAAGAGCTATATTCACTGACTTCTTGAGCATTATGGAATTCAAAATGTACTTTCTACCCCCTTAAACTAATTTTTTCCCCAGGTAAAAGACTGTGATGAGAAAGACATTTTCTCCAGCTTTCCTGTTGTAGCTGTAACACAGTACAGCATAGAGTGCAGGGTTCATAGGTACTGAAAGGGAGCGAGTGAGCAGGAAATTATCTCCAAATCAGCGCTTATTTAAAATCTGTATATTTACTGGAAGGGGGAAATCCTGAGGCTGTGTTTCAGCACTGCTGAAAGTTAGTGTCAAGGAATCTTTCGAAGCCAGATGAATAACTATCTTTAGAAGTGGAAACCAGAACTCAGGACTGTTCCCTCTCACTTTTGTGAAATTATAATCTCGGCTGTGCATTCCCTCATGAGAAGTGGAACATGCCTGGTAAATATGTGGACTTACTGCTGGACTCACTTTTAGGGCAATAACACAGTCAGGGAGAAAAAGATGTTGTTTGGAATGGTTTCAGATGTCGGAGGACTTACGTGCAATGTAATTACATGCCACATGTCTCAGTTCCTGGCAAATAATCTGGCAATATTCAAGTATTGTTAGGTACATCCTACATAGACAGGTAAATCATCATACAAAGATATGAATCATCCAACTGACAGTGTACAGTCTTAAATCCAGTGTTTCTGGTCAGAGAATTCCAGAGCTGGAAATAGTGCAGCATTGAAGATGCACCCATTCCAGAACGTGAAGTTTTCCGCTCAGTATGTAGATGTTGTGAAAACACGGCTGTACCACCTCATCTACTTTATGGAGATTTTAGGTGTTTAATTCAGATTTATGAAATATACACCTAGAAGTAATGCCAAAAATTAGTGCTATTTTGAACTGGGTCTTCCCAGGTTTAAGAGTCGTAGAGGTTCTGCATGTTGATAACTATTTCAATCTCTTTGTTTTCCTGTATTTTCTATTGCCTAGAGAAAAGATATCCAAATGGCATTTTTATTGGTACGACTCCAGCCGATATGGATATTGAAAGAGAAAACTATCATAATCTGAATTTGTGACAGGAAGATGATTGAAGTTCTATTAAAAAAGCCCCTGAAAATATGTCAAAAAATTTCTAAAATAATACAGAGTTTCATAAATTATACTCCAGTGAAGATGACAAAGTATTCTTCAAAAAGTATAGAGCAAAACGAGTCTTGCAATTGTAAAACAAAATGTCACATTTCTCTTCAGGCTAGTCATTCAGGATGAAACTTGAGGTTTTGATTCAGATTTTAGTGATGTGAATGACATAGAACTATGGCCCTTTGTCACACATCATGGAATAATAAACACTGGGGCTAGAAGTGACCTCAAGAATTTTTCTTATCTGTCAGCCTGTCCCCAAGGCCAAATAAAGTATCTTTCCCTCTTTCCAAAAAGATTTGTCAAATTTATTCTTAAATATCTTTGATGATGGAGTTTCCACAACCTCCTTATTCAGTACCTACGAAATCAAACAACAGGTACCAAAGAATTTTGAAATTTTCTCTGGCTTGCTTATTGCACTGAAAATGAACTCAGACTTCAACTTACCAGTTGACTTGACTGGATCCTCACCAAGCTGTGGTGCAGACAAGAGCTTGATTGAAACGTTTATGGAAAGAGAGATTTGAATCCCGTCACAACCAATAGCTCTTTAAACCCCAAGGAGTTCTTCTGATATCAGTGAGGATATCCATGTAACATACTGTTATTCAGTATGAAAAAGGGGACCAGAATATGTCCCTTTGATAAAATTGATAGGGCAAGAAGATGATTTTGGATTTCTGTTTAGATATATCTTTGAATAAGCCATATCTCGTTCCGCGTGACATTGTTAACGGCAAGTGAGGCATTGGCCAAAGTAATGAAAATGGTTTTTATATTATGGTAATTGCATTCTGATACAGGCACAAGGGTCTAATTTCCTGTAGTAGTGGTAATGTAGTATGTCTACTACAAAATAAACATGTATTTCATGTTGGCATTTCTTGTATAAATAGATGAAAAATCCTAATTCAGTTTTTGGTGTGGTTTTGCAGTAAACCACTTGCTTTGCGTAACTGGGGTGACAGATGTACTTTATCGTAGCAGCAAAACCATTTTGTAACACATTTTGTAAAATGGTACAGTGGGCCTGGATCTTGGCCAACATCAATAATGGAATAATAAACTTCTACAAGTAGCAGATAATTGCAGTCATTTTAATGAAAAAGCCACTTCTCACGGCTGTTCTGAGGTTAGTCTGTTCAACAGGTGCTGTTAGGACACAGGACTTTTAGAAAAAACTCTCAAACATTTTTGTATGAGAGATCTAAGAAGTGACACAGGAAAATAAGGTTCTGAAAGAGTCCCATGGCACAAAACCCACCATGTCATGCAATCAAGCAACCCTGTTGAAAACTGTTCTCCAGCACTATCAGAAGTCAGAAATAGACACCCTGGCCTACACTGTAGGGTTTTCCTACATTAATGCTTTCCTTACCCATGTTGCTCACTCACCTGATCAGCAGAGATTTGTCTACACAGCTTTCTTGATTCATTGTTTCCACCATGAATGGGACAAGTCTAGGGAAAATGCAGCATCCGTCACTGGAGTTCTGTGCAAAATGTCAGTTCACGTCAGACTACTAAGACAGGTTGGTATTGGTGTGATTTCTTTTTCTGACAGTTGATCAGATGCTCACCTACCAGAAATCACTGCCTCTCATAGCTGCACCTTTGAAGAGAAGCTGCAATGTAATGCTCTTGAAAAGAGATTTTGTTTGAAACACGTTAGAATTTTAGGGTTTGTTTTCACTCAGTGAGTAAGTAGACAGAAGGCACTTGTTGAAAACAAAATAGGATGATGAATGCAATCCAGATGAGGTAATTAAACATAACTATGAACAGAGGCAATGCCCAGCCGGAATATTTTCTAACTGGGAAAACTTGTATGCACTAGAAAAGAGTGTAACATCATTTTCACACAGGTTGCTGGCCTTCCTATTTCTTAAACAACTTATGCACACCATCGTTTCTTGGTCTTAATCATGGATAGGAAGAGAGTGATAAGAGAATGCAACTCTTGAACACATTTCTTATAATCAACAACCACTCTGCCATTTATTTCTTAGGTCAAACTCTCTACTTTTTTCCAAAGAAATTCATATCAGGTTTGACACTTAACTCAAAATCCATAAAAAGCATTAGAAAAACAACTATTGATTACAGCTCTGACTTTAAACAGTCTCTGGGTCCAGTTCTAGGCAACTAGAAATAGCTGTCTGGAACATGGAAGGAGAAGAAGTTATATAAATATATATTTTTTTTAAAAAGAAACCTAAAAGATGTAAATTGCTCTATCCTATACAAATTATGATATCATTTTAGAAAGTTTCATTAGTAGCTTTTTGCACCTTATGGACCCATATCAAACTAAGGAACCATGTAACAAAAAGTAGAACTTAATAGTGACTCAAGATATAGACACATTTAAGATCTGATGGATCATGATTTTAAACACGATTGTTGCATATCTCAGAAGAAGAAGCTTATTTTCCAAATGCAGAAGTCCAAGAAACTTTGACATATGGCAATTGTACCATGTTCAAAAAATGTCAAAACTATGATCTGTGGAACTACTGCTAAGTGGTCAGTCTCACTTCAGTCCTTGGGAAAGTCATGGAGTGAGTCATTTTTGCAACACAGTTCTTGGCACCTGAAGGAGAAAAAAGTGATGTAAACAGTCAGCGTGGATTTCCTGAAGATAAATTATGCCTGAACAATGTGGCTGCTCTCTGTAATAAAATGACTGGTTGTAAGGGTAGGGAGAGAGCGATGGATTTCAATTACCTTAACTTTAGCACAACTTTTAACACTGTAGATTGATGGCATGTTTGTGCCCCTTTACTTAGCACTCATTGGACCTCATCTAGAATATAGTATCCAGGTTTCTTCCCCTCCTCAACTTCCCCCTTACAACACAAATGTTTATAAAGTGGAACAAGTTCAGTGGAGTCCACAAAGAAGGTGGTCAGGGCTAGATAAATTGCCCTCTGAGGAGAGGCTGAGGGAACTGGGCTTATTTAGCTTGGAGAAGAGATGGCTTTGAGGGGATATAACAGCAGCCCCAAAAACTATGGGGAGGTTATCGAGACAGAGCCAGACTCATAGCAGTTGTGCATGGTGGGAAGATGTGGGACATTGTCATAAGTTGAAACAAGAGAGGTTCACAATGTGTAAAAAGAGAAACCTTTTCACCATGAGAACAACCTGGCACTGGAGCAGATTGGCCAGAGAAGTTGTGCAGTTTCCATCCTTGGAGGTTTTAAAGAGCTGACTATGTAAAGCCCTGAGCGACCTGGTCTGACTCCATAGCTGACCCTGGTTTGAGGTTGGACTAGAAACCCTTCCAACTTGAAAGAGTCTGTGACTCTCTGATTGTAAACCAAGTGGCCACGCGGAGCTGACAGAATAGTCACCGTTGAATATCAGTCATCTTAATTGTGACTATCTATGTGATCAGAAATGCAAATTGTGCCTGGACTTACAGAAAAGATAATGGTTTTAAAACCGTTAGTCTATTCTCTATTTAAATAATGAGTCTAGACGTAGTAGTGAGTTTACATGACCCTGTTTGAGCACGCGAGTTGGACCAGGTGAACTCAAGATGTCCCTTCCAACCTCAAGCATTTTGTGATTCTGTAATTCTGTGATTTTGTCTTTTTTTCAAATGAGTGCATGTGTTGTACAGTATACCTTTTACGTATTTTTTTTAAAAAATGGAACACACAAGAATTTGAAAAAGCAAACATATTTCATATTTACTATGCAATTTTGTAATTGATATTTGATAAAAAGAAGATTGTTGAGGGACAATAACACATTATCATGCTCATGGTGTGTATATATAAGCATTCTTAGGGCTTGAAGAGTCCACTTTCCCTCTCACTTCAGCATGTGTGAGCCAGGAACAAAAATACCAAAATCTATGGAATTTCAAAAGTGTAAAACTTTTCCAACAAGAGAATAAGTATTTGTCTTCAAGAAGTGCCAGAATACCAATTGCAGTGAGAATCAACTTTCTTTGGATTAGATTATTTCCACATAAAACTTGATACATTTCTCGGATGCAAAAAATGCAAACTGAAAGCAGGTAAGAAGAATTATATTATTTTTGCACTATTTGTAAGTGAGGCAGAAAATGAAGATACTCTGTATCAGAGACTGAGGAATAATGAAGTACATAAAAGGATCCATTTCCATGGCCTTGGTATTCACATTTTTTATTTTAAAACAGTACTTGATCTTTTTTTTCTTTTAAATCTTTCTCCAGAATGTCTCCTGTTCCAAACCGCTCATCCTACAGATAAGTTGACAAAATTAATGCTATTTATGACTCTTAAGTTAACTTTGAAAATATAAGCATACTTAAGTTAGTGAACATGTTTGTTTAATTGCTCAGAAAGACCACAATCAGATAACTGTATCTTTTTGAGGAAAATAGTGTGAAAAGGTTGTACTTGGACTGCAGGCATGCAGACATACATAAGCCCTATTGGACTTACATTAACATTGGCCTTTAGTAGCTCTGTTCCTTCTCTGTTAATCACAATCAATCATGTCACGTCTCCTTCTTTATGCAAAGCATATTCTTTAAAGTTTTTATCTTCTGCTGAAGACTCTTATCTATGCTTGTTTCCTTATGCCTTTTTTTTTGAATGCGAGTGAAAAAAAATGAGATAATCTTGCAGATGAGGTTTTACTTGTACTTTTGTATATGAATGCCTAATGCATCCTAAGACTTAATTTCTACATTTACTTTTTAACAACCATTTCATGTTGGCCACTCATAATCACCCTGACTTAATAGCATGCTCAGATCTATTTTATGAGGGCATGTAGGGAAAGGACAAGGGGTAATATCTTCAAGCTGAAAGAAGGTAAATTTAGATTGGATATAAGAAAGAAATTCTTTACTGTGAGGGTGGTGAGGCACTGGAACAGGTTGCCCAGAGAAGCTGTGGCTGCCCCCTCCCTGGCAGTGTTCCAGGCCAGGTTGGATGGGACTTTGAGCACCCTGGTCTAGTGGAAGGAGTCCCTGCCCATGGCAGGGGAGGGGTGGGATTGGATGATCTTTAATGTCCCTTCCAACCCAAACCGTTATATGATTCCAACGTTCTGTGATTTACTCCTCACTTATTTCCAGTGGATGAATGCACAGTTTACATGAGGAATTAGTGTCAGTGTTATCCTACATGTAGTTATTTAACATTGACATTGTTCTCACGGGTGGCTGCTGTGGCAAACAAAGCTAGCAAATATAATTATTATAAAACTCTAAACTTCATGTTGCAATATCTGTATCATTCCATGTGATTTTCCAAGCAACCTGTCCTTAGATGAGTATCTATATAAGATACATTAAATAATTTACAAGATGCAATCTCCTCTGAAGTATGCTTAATATTACAGGCATGCAGAAAGCTGTACTTCACAGTAGATCAAAATAACAGCAAGACTATATCAGTCAAAATATGCTTTTAGTGCTACAGCCAATACATTCCCTCTGATTTTATCTTTATTGTACAGTCAACAGAAACCTTAAATCAGCATCTTTGATCGTCACCGTTTAAAGCAGGGCGGCAATAAACGAAGTGGCAGATGCTCTCTGTTAACCCCCACCCTCCCACCAGAGGAAGGGAAAAGGAGGAAAAGGGAGAGTGATTTTCAAATTGGATATAGAAACAGCTTTACTAATAACACTGTTAATACTAACAACATTAACAATAAGAGATATAATGCAAAATAAACAAAACTGATACTGAGTTTCCTGGAGTTCGGTACCGGGGCGCTGGCGTCCCACCAGCAGCTGCCAGGCAGCACCGGACAGTCCCAGACTGGACTTAGCAGCAGGCAGGAACTGGACTCAGGAATTTATGGATCGCAGTCTGGATCAGGATCGCAGGCAACACAACGAGCAGGGTCCTCTTCAGAAGCTGGCCATGGATGAAGAGAGCGAGACCCTCGTCATCCCCCAGCTTTAAACTGAGTAGGATGTGCCTGGCATGGAATACTTCCCTGGGCAGTATCGGGTCACCAGTCCTGTCCACCCCTCCCTGTAAGTCTGACCCTTTCTGACTCTTCACTTGCAGGACCTAAGAGACCTATCGGTGACCTTGGCTGCTATAGTAATAATTATAAACATGGGCCTTTTTCTGCCTTCCATGCTACCGTTAGCTCAGTGTAACTATAAACATCAGGCGTTATCAGTTTTGGAGAGCACACTGTCAGTAAAATATGCAGCCAGCTTCAGAAAAATGCAGTTACTTAGAAGAACTTAGCTGTAAGGAAGATTCACTAAAAGAGAATCGGTTCTGTTTTGACCAAAACCAGGACACTGGTGAGCAGAGAAACACAATTAAAAGCTGCTTCATTGAATAGACTTCTTGCTCAGCTGTACAGTCAATTGTCATCTCAGAGTATTTCATGAACTTGTTTTCTAAGTTTGCAGAGTTCGGTTGTGTGTGTTTTCATGGTATCCACATACATTTTCATTTTTATAGAAGTCTACAAAAAGATCAAGTAAGGTTATATAGTTGTTTCTGTTCTTTGCTGTCCTCCCACAGGCTAAGGTTCCTGAAATGCACAGAACTTGTCTATCATTTCCGACTGTTTGAATTTCATTTCTTCAGAGACAAATTGGGCATATTTAACTTATCAAGATTATCACCCAAATCTGTCTGAATACGCAGTCATTGCTGGTCAGACCACAGTGCCTGCACTGTGCTGCCTTCCTGAAATAAAAACACCTAATTTCTGAATTTTTGTATTCATCTTAAAACCTTTCTGTGTCATAGTAATCTTACCTCTACAAGGAGGAGCAGTGCTGGTGCTCAGAACACTGTCACAACTTCTTTTGCCTTTGGCTTGATAAATTTTTTTATTGACCTGATAAAGGTGATAACAGAGGACCATTTTTGTACATTAAACAGCCCTTTTTGGATAGGGTAACGTTTATTTCATGTAAGGCCTGGAAGGTCCAAGACTGTCTGTGAGGGCACTCTTTTGGCTGAACACAGTTCCATCACCGCAAAACCTTTGAATAATTACACCCTGTGAATGATGCTTTTTCTTTAAATAATTCCCAAGGAAGTTTGGGGTTTTTAAAAATATTAATTATATGTTATTTGCTGCTTGCAATCAAGTATTTAACATTTAGCATCTAGTATTTAGTTCTTGGTGTCTTTAGTGTTTGCAGAGATAGGTCACCACAGCACAAAACTCTTCAGAAAAAAGCATTAGCTTTTAAATCAAAGAAGTAGTTACTTCTGCCTTTTGAGCAACATCATAAGAAACCTTATGTTTGATCAAGTTTCTGATTTTTTTTTATTATTTGGGGTTTATTTCCTTAAATAATTTTGATTGTTGATATAACATATTTGGAGCTGCTCCATTCTGAGTGTTTGGATCAAGTTATTGGAAGGCTCTGAGCCTGCACATTACAAGGCAGAGCTGGGAGGTTTTGTGATTTGCTTTCTTTACTTTCTGAACTCAAGAGGGCTCCCAGCTACCCACCAGCGTCCTTGGACTGGGTGGGGAGACGGCAGCATGGCACAGAGAGAGGACCTGTACATCTGGGCTCAGCTGCGTAGGAAAAGTTTCCCATGTGCAAAAGACCTAATACCAAACCGCGTACTTGGCGTCTTCTGCTCCGGGAGCATGACATTGTGGGAATACACATAAAAGTAACCACTAATATTTCATCCCAGTTTATAAGCCAGAAGGAGATCGGAGAAATTCCTTAAAACATTTATTCCGTTCTTGTGCTTGGAAGACTCAAGTGATGTATTTAATGTGCTACTCTAGTAATCAATTCAGTCAGTATATTGAACTGATTATTGATACATTTTCTCAATGGTTGTATTTTTTTATCAGATCAGTAGATTCTTTTTTAAAGACACAAAAAGAACAGTTCAAGCTAAGTCAGAGTGCAGGAAACAAGAGAGACTCGAGTACCATTGCCTGTGAAAACGCTGAGCTGAGAAACTGCTCTGAAGCAGGACAGGAAAAGTTCCTGGCATGCAGGAGATCAAAAGAACTCTCCTGCAGGTCTAAAAATGAACACTCGCTCCATGGAGAGTAATTATCTCAGAACAAGCAGCTGAGAAAGAGGACCTTGTGGGACCAGAAGAAGTTACAACTAGCTTCATTATCATCAGGAGATCAAAAGATTTTAAGATAGATGAGCATGCCAGCTGCTCTTTCAGGAAATGCTGCTGCTTTGTTACAATAGTTTAATACTTCCATTTTAAGAAGGCTGTTATGTATCTGTGTCTGATTTGTATCTGAGTCATAAAAAGAAAAACTGCAGGTACCCGAACATAGTCAGACTTCCTGAGAAAGTGCAGTCTCCCCTGATGTATTGTAACCCAGGTCTTAGTCGAGTACAAGAAAGACATCAATAAACTGGAGCAGGTTTTTTCAGGGACTGGAACATTTGCACTGTGAGGAGAGGCTGAGGGAGCTGGGCTTGTTGACCCTGGGAAGAGATGGCTCTGGGAGGATCTTGTGCTGTCCTGAACTATCTAACGCAAGTAAATAGAGAAAAAGGAGCCAGAGTCTTAGAGGAAGAATGAGAGGTGATGGACTTGGGCTGGAAGACGGGAAATTCTGACTCAATATTAGGGAAAAGAATTCACCATGAGTGTGGTCAAACACTGGAACCGGTTTCCAGAGAGGTTGAGGGATCTCTGTCCTTTAAGATACTCAAAACTCAATTGAAGTCCATGAGCAGCCTGCTATAAGGGAACCTGCTTTGAGTGAGAGGGTTGAACTAGCTGAAGATCCTTCTAACCTATGTAATTCTGCAGTTGTAACCTGTGGGTTACTATAAAAACAAGGTCAATCACGTGTCGTGGGTTTACCTTGGCTGGCTGCCAGACACCCAGTCTGTTCTCTCTCTCCTCCCCCTCGACAGGGCAGGGGCAGAAAATAAGATGGAAAACCTTGTGGGCTGAGATAAAGGCAGATTAATACTCACCTAGGTCAGGGCAATCCCAAAAACAAATGCAGGCTGGGTGGAGAACGGATTGAGGGCAGCCCTGCCGAGCAGGACTTGGGGATGCTGGTTGACAGCTGAACATGAGCTGACAATGTTCACTTGCAGCCCAGAAGGCCAACCATATCATGGGCTGCATCAGAAGAAGTGTGTCCAGCAGGTCGAGGGAGGTGATTCTGCCCCTCTGCTCTGCTCTAGTGAGACCCCACCTGGAGTCCTGCATCCAGCTCTGGAGCTCTCAGTGCAGGAAAGACATGGAGCTGTTGGAGCGGGTCCAGAGCAGGGCCACAAAAATGATCGGAGAGATGGAACACCTCTCGCATGAGGAAAAGCTGAGAGAGTTGGGGCTGTTCAGCCTGGAGAAGAGCAGGCTGTGGGGAGACCTTACAGCAGCCTTTCAGTGCCTGAAGGGGCCTACAAGAGAGCTGGAGAGGGACATTTTACGAGGGCATGTAGGGATAGCACAAAGGGTAATGGCTTTAAACTGAAAGAGTGTAGATTTAGACTAGATAGAAGAAAGAATTTCTTTACCATGAGGGTGGTGAGGCACTGGAACAGGTTGTCCCAGAGAAGTTGTGGCTGCCCCCTCCCTGGCAGTGTTCAAGGCCAGGCTGGGTGGGGCTTTGAGTAACCTGGTGTAGTGGAAGATGTCCCTGCTCATGGCAGGGGGTTGGAACTTGATGACCTCTTAGGACCCTTCCAGCCCAAACCATTCTATGATTCTATGATTGTTGCTGGAAAGGGATGTCCACAGGGACACAAGGATGGATCAAAAATACAGCTTACCCTGAACTGTGATAATAATGTTGTTCAGATAGTTCTACTTATTTCTATTTCAATAAAATCGATCTGACATTAAAGCACAGTGTTAGGCTGACCTGAGGATCTACATGCATAAGATAACAATTAATATTGTGCTCCCAAAGTGCTAAGCAATAACTAAAATTTAACAGAAAGAACTTGGGCATGCTGAAGATAAATTACCTGGAAAAAACCCTAGAATTAACTGATTTTCGTCGCATTTTAGTATTGATTGGACTGCTTGAGTGGTGAAAATTGCAGGACAGCAAATCCAATTAGTGAAATATGGTTCTGCTGTAAGTAAGCAAACACGCTTTGGTGGCCAAAGCTTGGTTGCTTTATTTTTCTGTTTCATGGCCTGCTTCCCAGCTTTAATGCCTAATTCTGAAATGTGTCCCTGAGTGCATTTTGTGACAATTCAGAATATCTGCCTACCAACAACTTCTGAATTCTCTATAAAATTATGAGCGTTGTTTGTCTTAATCAAAGTCAGTTTTATCAGCTTTAAGGTGCACTTTCCTAACCCTCTCTGTTGTTCTTCTGCCTCCCTGACAGTTCAATATTCACAGAGGTGTCCCTAGGCAGCTGGGAACAGAGGATTTCTTCAAATAGAAAAGAAAAAAAGCTGGCACCTGATCAAGAGAACTAGTTTAAATGGGTTATCTGGCAAGCAGATCACACAATAGGAGTCTCTGATTATATGTTGGACCTCTCCATGATGTGTCCTGAGGAATGGAGGCAGAAAGTAGAAAAAAAACCCCCAAGATAAAATTTTGAGGGGCATTTTCACTACCTTACCTGCGGACAGTTGAGCCAATATCTGATGAAGAAGGAACTCTGCCTTCCTGAATACAGAGAGATTCTTAATGAACAAGAAATGGAGAGTGAGAATTATTACCATTATTAGAGTCTTTGGGTTTCATTAGGTTCTCTGCTGAACAGCACTACTAGGAAAAGTATGGTAATCTTAAAGAACTTCTAAAGAAAAGGAAAAGACATTGCAAGCTATAGAACTGAATTCTCTGTTACAGAGTAAATAGCTGAAAACGGCTAAGTTTCTTGTTCTGCTATCCAGGTAGAAGACAATTCCCAGATTTCATTCTTCAGATAGGTAAAATCCAGTCAAAGTTCATCCATGCCTAGTCCCTACTAATATGTTCTGCTGACAAATTTTTCTTTAAGCTTAAACTAGCTCTTCTCTGTCCCTCTCATTTATCACTCTAATGATTTTACAGACTGCTTTCAGGTTTTTTCACCATGAATTATATCAGACAAGGATTTTTTGAACTGTCCTTTCTGAACATAGCTCTCCAGTCACTAGACCAGTTCTAGCAGGATTTCTCTGCACGCATTCCAATTTGAATTCATCTCTCGTCAAATGGATGAATGAAATTCTGTACGGTGTATATGAGAGCTCACTAATGCCTTGAACAACGATAATGATTGCAAGGTCAAAGCAGACTGGCATTGAGAGGCTTTTCAAGGTGCTTAATTGGGGGACCTGTGTAGAAAAATCCCTATCTAATCATAGCAGGAGACATTCTTGGCCTTTCTTGAATTAAATGTCTTGGGTGAACTTGCAGTGGAAAAGTGAAAAAAAGCCCTATTTTGACAAAAAAAAGCCCTATTTTTTAGCAATTTCTCTACCAAAGTATTTCAGGTGACAAGATTAACATAAGTGTCAAAAAATAATCTTTATATCTAGAATTTCAGTTGGAACACTTTCAAGGAAGGACGAAGAAATTGAGGATTAGGAGATGAAAAATTTTTAAAGTGTCAGAAAACGTTTCTGTATGAAACAATATTTTGCCATGCTCTGCATTATGTGAACAGAAGTGAATTCACATGTGACGTGTAGATTAGTGTCAGTCCACAAATATAAATAATGAGTAAATGTAGTATATCTATATGGTTATGAATGACTTCAGTCAATTTTTTTTCCAGATGTTTCTATTTATGCATCTTAAAGCCGTGATAATCACTTTATTCTGGGTTTCTTTTCAGAGTTTATGGAAACCATCAAAAAAAGAGAAACTTTAATTTGCTTACTGAAGACTCTTCCATGGTCTGCTACTGTTACTTTGGGATTTTATGAAAAGCTCCTGAAAAAACTGAGAAGTTACATAATCCCAGAAAAATAAGATGTGGAGGATTTTTTTTAATACTGTGGAATTAAAATACTGAACCATAGAATCAAAGAATGCTTTGGGTTGGAAGGGACCTTTAGAGGTCATCTAGACCAACACCCCCGCAGTGAGCAAGAGCATCTTCAACCAGATCGGGTTGCTCAGAACCCTGCCCAACTTGACCTTGAATGTTTCCAGGGATGAGGTAACCACTACCTCTCTCGGAAACCTGTTGCAGTGTTTCACCACTCTAATTGAAAAAAAATTTTTCCTTATATCCAGTCTAATTCTACCCTCCCTTAGTTCAAAACCGTGACTCCTTGTCCTGTCACAATAGGCCCTGCTAAAAATATTTTCCCCATCTTTCCTGTAGGCCCCTTCAGGTTCTCAAAGGCTGCTATAAGGTCTCCCCACAGCCTGCTCTTCTCCAGGCTGAACAACCCCAACTCTCTCATCTTTTCCTTATGGGAGAGGTGCACCATCCCTCTGATCATTTTTGTGGCCCTGCTCTGGACCCGCTCCAACAGCTCCATGTCTTTCCTGCACTGAGGGCTCCAGAGCTGGATGCAGGACTCCAGGTGGGCTCTCACCAGAGCGGAGCACAGTGGCAGAATCACATCCCTCGACTTCCTGTCCGTGTTTCTTCTGATGCAGCCCATGATATGGTTGGCCTTCTGGACTGCAAGTGCAAATTGCTGGCTCATGTTGATCTTTTCATCCATCCGTACACCCACATCCTTCTCGGCAGGGCTGCTCTCAATCTCTTCATCCCCCAGCCTGTATTGATACCAGGGGTTAGCCTGATCCAGGTGCAGGACCTTGCACTTGGCCTTGTTGAACCTCATGAGGTTCACTCAGGCCCACTTCTCAAGCTTGTCCAGGTCCTTCTGAATGGCATCCTGTCCTTCTGATGTGTCAGTGGCAACACTCAGCTTGGTGTCATCTGCAAACTTGCTGAGGGTGCACTCAATCTTGCTGTCTATGTCATTGATGAAAAAATTAAACAGCACCAGTCCTAGTATGGACCCCTGTGGGACACCACTGTTCTCTGATCTCCAGTTGGACAATGAGCAGTTGACTACTGGATCCTAGCAGAACAAAACCAAAAACTCTTACACCAAGAAAGCAGCAGGTAAACTTTTGGAGAAGTACTCCAAAGTAGCAACCAAATTTTGAACCCTGCCATGTTCTATGTTAAGTGATTGCAATTACCTGTGCTTACATTCAAATAACAATAAGAGAATGGCACTGTGCATGAACAGTCAATCACAAAAATACTAGAAAATGCCCAAGACAGCACTCAGTGCAAATCAAATTTATTGTAGGCCTCGTACTTAGAAAAATCATGTGTATCTAGTAGAAATACGAAAGAAAATGAAAAACCCAGCAGAGAGAATTTAATCTCAAACACCTGAAGTTCTGAAACTGAAATTAACTGAAAATTGCGTTGTGAGGGAAATTATTAAACAACATGAATAAAAAGAGCTGTTACCATCTCACTCACCGTACCATTGTACAGTTTAAGGGCCTAGGTGATGCTATGTCAGCAGTTCAGTTCTGGTCAGGAAATTAATTATGTGAGCTGCTGTTTATTTGCAGAAGTTCTGTTGGTCAAATATGATCACTCTGATATGGAAACTGGCTTATTTTTACCATGACTTTTCCTCTAGCATTCCTCTTCATACTAATGGAAGCTTGGGTTGAAGGTCTGGACTGAGCATAACAGCGTGCGATTCTCATGATTTGCCACACCTATTGCTATACCATTACAAAAAACCATTATCCAAAATATCTTCCAGCAATTTTCCCTGTGCTCCTTCAGTGTTACTAATTCATGATTTTCAGTATGGCTTGTTAGAGTAATATTGACTAGTGGCATATAACCACTCGATCAAGCATATCAAGTCCTATAATTTGGTCTAATTCAGGCATCAATGAAAGGTGTGAAGCTTTTACATCTGCTCTACTGAAACTAATGCCCATCACAAAGCAAATTGATTTTCAGTTTTAATACAAATCAAAATCTGATCACATGAAAAAGTGTTGTCAAGCCTGCTAAATTGGTAATGAATGAACAAAGTAAGGCAACCGTCGAATATCTACCTCATATTTTCCTCTTCTCTGGTGTATAATTTCTAGCCATTTAAAGTGATTTTCTAAAAGATGAAATGCCTCAGTCATTTTTTGCATGTCTACTTTGTGTAATACTCCAGGCTTATTTTTTGGGCATAGTTTGCATCATGGTACTTGACACAGGCAAAGTGGACTCTTTGGAATAAATGTTTCTCATCTGCCAAACAGCAAAATATGAGAGACAAAGTGGAACACGTATGCAGAGGAGAGAACATATCTCCACCAAACTCTGTGTCCAAATGTGACTCCAGCATCCATTTTCCCAGAGATACATAGGTGGATTGCACAGAAATGACTGATAACAGTTTTGAAAGACAAATAAAACAGCACGATGATTATGTCTATCTCTATAATTGCTTTCTTTGAAGAAGCTGTAATTCCCCTAAAAACCCTGATTAGACATGTGCCTGCTTTTGTCATCTTTATATTGTTAGTGACATAAGTAATCTTAAACAGTTCTACAGTAATTATACATAACGAAAGAAAAATATGTGCTATTGCTTTTTGTTAATGTTTTTCTTTATCTGAAATTCTAGAAGTAATACGAGTAGAATAGGATTAAAAAGTTAATCCTCGATATCGTCTCTCTAACATCTTCAACACATTCATCTCTTATGTCTTGGTCTATACCTGGGGATCTACTTTTGTTCTAACAGGCTTAAGAGCAAGCTGTTAATACCACAGAAATATTTGTTTTATAATGCTATAAAACAATTAATTGCAAGAATCTGCAGTGTCTCCAGAGCACTTCCCATTTATGCAGAAACAAAACTATTTAGCTCATTTTATTTAATTAAGGCTACGCTTCCCATTATTTTCTCAGGAAATCTCTACACTGAATCAGTATTTCATGGGCATCATGGTTATTTGCCATACTGTGATATCTGTTTGTAAGTACAAGTCCCCATTGATTTCTAGGAAAGACAACCTAGGAACAGTGTGTGTTGTCTAACAAGTGGTAGGACCTGTAACATATTCACCAGTCACAGAATATCCATCTTACTTTTTGTGCTGTTAATAAGACATCAAAATCTAATAGAGTTACATCAAGATAAATAAATTAAGTAAGATCTGATCCTGGTCCCTGTATGAATTTTATTTATGGTGTCCATCCCCTTGACATCTACAGATCTAGTTGGTTTTCACATGACAGAATTTGTATCAAATTAATAGAAATTACATGATTTAACTGCCATCAAATGTAGATCTATATTCACACGCTGATTAATTTACAACTCAGCTTACATCTTCAGCTCAGCTAGTTCTGCCTCTGAGACTTAGGAAAAGTACTTTTGACTTTTCTTCAAATGTTTTCTTCTAATTTAAAAGATGACGTAAGATATCTTAGACTAAATCACACTAGAACTGTAACAGGTTTTAGCCATCCTCCAGCCCTCTCTCTTGCCTCCATTCTTACTTGCAGTATAACTGAGAAGCACCTGAAATTCCAGATGTACCTGCTGAAAATATTCTGAAGGATGCCTTTACCCATGCTGCCCAAGAAGTTATTTGCTGTTGTATTCTCCTAAAGTGCGTGGAAATGCTGGCTTTCAATACATCCCAAGACAAGGATCTGAACCTCATTTTTCTCAGTTCTTGCATAAATGATCTAAAATCTAAACTTTTAAATTTAGGGTATATAGAGCCATCCTTATCACTTGATTGGAAACAAAGGCAGAAGAAGATTTCACTTTGTCTTTGGAGGTGTAGCTGGAGGTGTTTGCTTTGGAGAAGGGATTCTGAATCTGATTCATAAGTGAATGAAGGGTCACCTGCTTAAACTTAGTAAGATAAATGGTCATTGAGATGCACTTATGATTGCCAGTTAGTTGACTGGAAGAGGTCTACCACTCAATGTACAAAGAACTCTTGGATTTTAGGAACTAGACACATACAAGGGTATATGTGAGAAGTCTTTCACAAGAAGACAGGAATTTTCTGCCTACCAGCTCTCTGAGATGACCAGCTTTCAGCCAAATCTAAGCCAGAAGCTCTGTAGCCCCGCTAGGAAAGTGCATGACTTGAGCCACTTCAACCCTGTCTGACTTGAATATGCCTAAGACTTTGCTGCAATCTAGTCTTTACCTGTATGAAGGTGAAACCTTCTAGTCCTGATAGAAGTTTTCTGTAACTTAGGAATAGATATTGTGTATGTTAGCTTGTGGAGGTTATGTATACACAGGGTTGGTTCAAGGTGGAAGCAAATCCAACATTATCTGGGCTGCCCTGCAGGAGGCAACAAACTGGCTGTAGCTCCAGTGCCAACATCAAACCCCTGGGAAGCACAAAATGCTGCTGGTGCTGCTCCCAGTGAGGGCAGTGACTCCAGGGAGACTTAAGGAAGGAACAGTCTCTCCCACAGCAGCCATTGCTCCTTTTCTTGTGCCACTGTAAACAGAAGTGCTAAGTCCCATCTCCAATCCATTTACCTCCCCATTTTTCTGTGGCAGGAATTGCCTGGCTTTGGGTTAATTCTAACCTCCTCTTATAGTGGCATTATATTCAGTTTTTCTCAGATTTATGTCTTAAGGTCTCATGCTGAATTGTAGGCTGACAATCATCTGTGAGTGGAAATAAAATCAGTAAATGTAGTTTAGATTTGACCTAAAGTGGAGTCACGATTTCCACATTTCAGAAACCCATTACTATGGACTATTTGTCTATTGTGATACCATTTTATTATCTTGAATGGGGAAGGACAAGAATGATGCCTGCTTGTCAAATCTGAACATGAGGAATCTGTTTGTGCTGGTTTTGGTACACCTCCTAACTCTAAAGTTAGTAGGAAGAGATCTGGTGGATTTGTTATGAACCTTGACAATGAGCTTCTCCCCATCTATGTCCAAATTGTTTAAGCCAAATATCTTTGTTCAGTCCATTGGATAAGTGTTTTGTGCCTGTTTTTGCATATAGATTTGATACATGGACTTCTAACTTCCTTGATCCCTAATGTAAAGATGTGTGAAATAGAATCAACTTAATTTTTCATTTTAAGTGGGTCCTACAAAGTTTATTTAATTCATCAAGACTCCTGAAGTCCTCAGGGAAAGAAAGAAAATAAAAAGGGATGCAAAAAATAATTGCAATTTTTTTTAACTAAGTAAAAGAAGTAGAAAGGAATATTATTACTGGAATGGTGGAAGAGAAAAAATGAAGATGTTGGAAAGAAGGCTCTTTAAACAGTTGAAAGCTTGTCAGACAAGATCATCATTTAGCATTTTACAAGGGTGGGTTCTTATGGGACTGTAAATACAGAAATCACAGTCTACATCAGCAGAAAAATAAATCCAGTAATAAACCAAACATGATTAGTGGTGCTTGGGAATTTTGGACTGAATGCTGCTTCAAACCAGTCTTACAAGACAGAGTGGAAAGTGATGTGGAAAGAAAGAACAACAAAATGCTGATGGTACAGTCTCTTGAGCAAAGGGCTGACAGGTTATTTTATATACTGTAGGCAAAAGCGTGGACCCCTGAAAGCAAAATCCTCTCTAGAGTCAGGAAACATTGGTAGTGTAAATTTACCACATGTACAGTAGTTAACTAGATGACCCGTGTGACATTATTCACAGAACCTGAAATATTTAATGCCTTCCTATAGATGAGAAATACTTGTTAGCAATGATGATATTTTCCTTGTTCTACTGCTTTTTAATTAACATTCTTTGAGCCATTTCCCTGCTTTTGATAATATTCTTCAATTCTCTTTGCATTGCTCTCAGCTTCAAACAAAAAAACAAAACTAATAATTTTTCTCCCACTTCTGTTTAAAGTTATTGTGGTGACATCTTTCAGAGCTGTATGATTCCAGAACATCTCATCAACAGCGATCAGTCTGAGGTTTTAAAGATACTAAACAAAATAGATTAAAGTGTTCTCCCTATTTATATACTGGATAGTTAGCATAGCATAGTGGAAAGAGATAATTTAAGTACTGTTGAGTGCTGATATGAAAGGGAGGGGGCAGTCTACCGTACACAGATACTAATGTTTAATCTTGAAAAGGCAATAAACTGTCCCATGCCATCTTCTGATATTGTATTTGTTTGCAATCCTTGATGAAGATCACCACTGAAGCAGGAATTGCTGGCATGATTGACTGAGATGAGGATTGTGAGATGGATTACAAAATGTGTTGTGGAGGGCTGGTAACTGAAATTAGAACAAGCTGAAGTGGTGGATGCTAGTCCTGTCAGTAGTTTGTCTTCCCTGAAAATCCAGGCCTGTAACCTAGCTGACGTGGGCCATGGTGACAAACCTCTGGCTAAATCACATTAATTTCTTTGTGAGGAAAATATAGTTTGTCTGGCAGATGGGGAAAGCTGAAGTTAGTGCCTCCCCTGTCCTGTTTTATGAAGTCAGGGAAGGGCTGGAGTTGTCTCTCGGTCCAGCAGCTTTGAATAACCTGAAAGCTATGCCAGCTGTTGCAAAAGGGGTTAAAGGAGGTACTGAGAAGTTGGTTAGCAATGAGAAGGTTAGTCCCTATAGCTGAAAGATCGCCTCAGTTACACGTGCTGAGGATCTTTACATCTCTCCCCAAACTCAACTCTCTTTTTTCTGTGCTGAAAGTAGAACATACAAAAAGTAGTGGTATGGTGAACCTCCTTTTTCTGGAGAGAGAGATCCAAAAGCATTGAAAGTGCTCCTAATGTGAGAACTCTGTGGCATTCGACAGCGATCAGCACATGCCGTTTCTCTAGGCTAGATATTTGCATAGGAGAAGATGGGAACTATAGTTTCAAGTATGAGTGTTGATTGCTCAGTCATACCCACTGCAGTTGACCTTTAAGAACATCAGCTAATATGGGACCAAAAAGCAATATGTTTCCTTTCAAATTCTCTGTGTCTGATTGTTATTATTACCCCAGATTGAACATTTCTTTCCCTCTGCAGCTGGAATTTTAATTGGCTGTTCTGTTCCTGTAACAGCTGCTAGGAAGCTTTGCTCTTCCCCTAACTGCTCTATTACTTCTACATAGCACCAAATGTAGTTAAATTTTGTTATCCCTGCATACTTATTTTTTATCTCATTTCAGTTCATTTATCTGCAGAAGAATTGGATGGAGCCTTAATATGGTTTAAAAGTGTTGATGGCTTTCTCAGATTGACAATCATCGGCATACTGGCATGTTGAAGCCTTGTTTGTGGGTGAAGTCTAAATGCAGTGAAGACATGCCAGCATTCATTCCTCAGCATGTGAAGGCTTGCTAGATTTATGTAAAGAAAGCAGATAGTCTTGTATGTGTATTTTGCGATACTGTAGGGAAAGGTGGATCTAATAGGAGAGGAATGTCACTTATTGATGTTTCACCACTGTAAGCCGTAAATGCCTTTCAGAGGCACCACCTGCACGTTTCCCTGGGAATCTCCCCTTGCCCAAAACCAAATAGTTTCTCCTCATGGAAGGCCAGCAACATGTCCTTTCCAGGCATCCCCTGCTCAAATTCAAATTCTGGGATCTAGTCCAGGGATTCATGGTGCGATTTGGAGGCTGGCCAGCACACATATTGTGCTGCGCATTTCCTTATCTGAAGAGGCAGCTAGCAAATGTTGGTATAAGAACAATCCCTTTTTTCTTTCATTCATTTGATTTTTTGAGTTGCACTGCTCTTGTGTCCCTAAAGCTGATTGGGAGGCCTGAGAAAGGACTGTGAATAAGCCAATCAGCAATCTGTGTCCTAAATATTGACTTTGGCTGCTAATAGGAGTATTCAGATACAGGAGCAAGGGCTCTTATTGGCTGCCAAAGGACAGGATTAGTGCACTTACTGGTAAAGTAGGGCTGACAGTATGCTTCACAGAGAAAATACATCTGGGCTGACCTTATGTGTGTTGGCCTTCTAGGAAAACAAATAATCAAGGCCAAGGAAAAGAAAAGGATGATCAATAGTAGATATTAACTTTCTGTTTACAAATAACTAATACTCCTTATATGCTCAAAAATAAGGGCTTGCATGCAGTCTGTGATCCCTGACTGGAAATGGTAGATTAGCACTTCGTTTGCTGGTAGTTTAAGAATGCTACAGCTTAACGGCTGCTCTGTAGACTCTAAGGGCAAACTATGTTAAAATGAAAATGTAATTTCTCCATCATCAAATATGGGTTACTGGTCTCCTTTTACAACCCATTTTGTATATGGATAAATACATGTTTTTTTAAAAAACCTAGTTGCACTATCTGTTTATTTTCTCCCTCCTCCTGTATTTTAATACTGAATAATTTTCTGTTTCTTTATTATTTGTTTTATGCAGTCTGTCCTTGTTTTAGAGAAAACTTTAGGGCTCAGTAGCTCAAAAGTGACAAGTGATTTTGCCTGCTCTGCATTGTTTATTTGACCAGAGGTAAATTAAAAACAGTTTTCAAGAACGAGTATATACTTTCCCATGAAATCAAGGTCCTTTGACCACCTAAAGTTTGAACAGCCAAATCTGAATGTTCTCAAAATCTCTAGTAATTTTTGAGAGAATCATATTCCTTTCTTGACTTTCTCATGTGAAAGTCTCTCATGAGAGTCTTGACTCTCTCTTGATTGACTTTTTCATTTGACATTTTCATTTTTTGACTTTTTCAATTCCTATTGCATCTCTCTGTTCTCCTCCCTTTCTTCCTTGTACTCCTTCTTTCCGTGTCTTACAGGATTCCTCTCTAAGAGCAGGGCTTTTCTGAAACTTCAGTTATACTTGTTAACCTGAGAATGCTGGGATCTTGAGATAACTATGGCACCAGGCTGCAAGAAAAAGTAAAAGTACTGTGTGCTTGAAATACAGACTAGGAAACTACTAATTTTACTGGCACGTTTAATCATTTCTGTACCAGATGTAAATATGATATCAATAACATGTTTTGATATTTAACTATGTGCTTACTGGAAAAAGAAGCAAATAGGAGAAAAAATTTTCATATGCGACAGAAAGACTTTACTATCTAAAACTGCTTCAGGGAATTGAACACACAGGAAGGATTATCTGTCTGGATAATGAAGAGTCAACTGTGTAGTTCTGTGAAAACCGAAATTTGCTGGGAATTAATTAGGTAAATGGAAGTTAGAACCTTATTATATATAAAAAGGTACAATCCTTATTTGAATCTGAATACATTTTTCCTATGCAAGTAATGTATGAGGATATGATTTTGTATCCTTTGAAAACATCAGAGACAGATTACTTCCTGGATATGTCATACATAAAGAATAAAAGAACCTAAAAACTTGTGAAAGAGAAACCAGCCAATGTACAAACAGAATCTTCAGTGAACAGTGCCAATGGACAGACTCTGACTGAAACCAAAATTTGACACTTTAAAACTTTAGCAGTTATACCTCTTACAATTACACCAGTTCACTTGAACAGGGGGTGAAGACGGGGTGCAGGGAGGAGAGGGAGAAAGGGCAGCTGAGAAATAAGTGCTCTGGACAGCTGTGATGATGTGACACAGCAGCATTTATCTGCAGTTCCTTCTGAGAAGAGCTTCCTGAATCGGGCCCACAGACAACAGTGAGTGTGGGTCTCTTCCAAACTCTACTTTGGAAAGAGATATAACCTGCATGTCCAGAAGGTGATATCTGTGTCACCCTTACATCTAAGATTCTCAGAAGGATCTCTGCTTCTTGTTGTTATGGAGATACACACTCCATGTGTGACCTCACCAGTGCTAGTAGATAGGAGGATCACCTCCCTTGACCTGCTGGCAATGCTTTGCCTCATGCAACCCTGGACACCATTCACTGCCTTTGCTGCAAGGTCGCATTGCTTACTCATGTCCAAGCTGATGTCTACCGCGTCCTTTTCTGACAAACTGCGTTTCAGCTGGGTGGACTCCAGCATCTACCGGTGCCTGGGATTGTTCCTCCCCAGGTGCAGAACCTTGCACTTCCCCTTACTGAACTTCATGAGGCTCCTGTCAGCCCATTTCTCCAGCCTGTCAAGGTCCCTCTGGATGGCAGCACAACCCTATGGCATATCAGCCACTCCTCCAAGTTTTGTGCCATCTGCAAACTTGCTGAGGGTACACTGTCTCATCATATAGATCATTAATGAAGAAGTTAAACAGGAGTGGACCCAATATTGTCCCCTGAAGTACACTGCTAGTTACTGGCCTCCAACTAGACTTCATGCCACTGGTCACCACTCTCTGAGCTGGGCCATTCAGCCAGTTTTCAATCTATCTCACTGTCTGTTTATCCAGCCTGTACATCAACAGCTTGTCTGTAACAATCTTATGGGAGACGGTGCCAAAGACTATACTGAAGTCCAGGTCAACAATATTCATTGCTCTCCCCTTATCTACCAAGCCAGTCATTTCATGGTATGAGTTTATCAAGCTGGTCAAGCATGAGTTCCTCTTGGTGATTGCTGCTTCCAGCTGTGGAGGTACTGTATGTGCTTCAAGAGGGGAACGAATAAAGTTCCTGTAGGGCTGGTGATTAGATTTCAGTTTTGAGGAAGTAATTTACAGAGAGGATGAGCAGAAGTTCTGGAGGCCCTGTCCTCAGCTGGCTGTGATTTCCCTGATTCCTGGTCTTCCAGATGGAGATTGCACAAAGTTTGCAAACAGAAGACAAAATTCTGTACTGACCAACACTGAGGCAACTCCAGTGATGCTGCTGTAATCTTCCCAAAGTACATCACAACTTCTTTAATTAAGGAAAATGTAACAGCCGCTCCATGTGCACAGTTGAACACAAATTCACAATAACAGAAGACAAATGACTTAATGAGGACACGCAGTTAAAAAATGTGGTTTTATTTTTCTTTCCTGAAGTGTTTGAAGTTTCCATTAAGGTTTTCCAAAACAATGACATGACAACATGCAAAAACCAGAAGACAAGCTGTAATTTCCCCAGTGATGCACAGAATAAATTAGAGTCAGAAGGCAGGTTTGTTAAGCAAAAGCCTTTTCAAACTTCAGTGCAGCCAAAGCAACTGGATGGCTTAAGAAATAAAGATTCAGCTTAAACGCCAAACTCATACCTGTGCAAGTTTATGTGTGCATTTAACCATTTTACTTCTTCAAGCTGCATACACAAATACTGTGTCTTTAAGCATGAAGCAGAAAAATGAAGACTTTGCTCCATCCATGGTACCACAGTTAAGCGCAGAGGGATAATGTGATTCAAGGTGGTTCAGAATGAACACTGAAAACCTCACTCACCCCCTGCCACCATCTACTCCATGGAATTTGTTGTGATGAAAAGCTATGCCATTAAAGAACAGTATAGTTGTCTTGTGTGTGTCTAGGACATAACAGCTCAGCGAAAATCTGTTCTTTGGATAAAGCTACATTCTCAAAGGCAAAAGAACATTGGTATGAAGTTACAATGATGGAAACACAATATTTCCTTTACTATAATTGTGTTAGCATGCAGTAACACTATAAATGCTGGGACAATAATATAATTTACCTATGCTTAGCACATAGTGGACTTTTTGGGTTTTCATTGGATACAAAGAGCAATGATAGTCACATTGTTCCTTGAAAAGAAAGCTAGTGATTATGTCTCTAACTTTGCAGAGCACAAGAAAGCCAGCAATTTATTTTCGCTAGATTTCTCTGTTTCACGATTGGTTACTATGAGTTGTAGAGCCCTCAAAGCCAGGACATTGGACTAGCTCCAGAACTACTTTGGTACCATGCAGCTGGCACACCAAAAAATGTAAACCTAGGGAAATGTAAAATACGCAAATCTGATTTTTTTTTGTGAACTCATGGGAGATCTTGGCAGAAAAAGCAGATCTTTCTTACCAGCAGTTCTGATTTCTCCCAATAAACCCTATTACATGTCTTCCTCAAGACGACAGACACTTACTATTTTGGAGAAATGGTAAATAAAACCAAGGGTATTTCATCTATCCAGTGATGCTAAAAGGTTCTTTTCAGATGAAAGCATGAAACACAGTTATTCCACCATTTTCTTCAGCATGGAATAACAGAAAACAATATTTTTGCTTTGCTAGCAATATTTTTTCTACTTTGACATAGATGAAAAGTATAGATCTTACTACTTTATTTTGCAGAATGACAAGGAATTCATTTTGCTTTAAAAAAAGAAAAAAATCAGTGTTAATATGTTGACATTTCAAAGCTCTTTTTTTTTGAATTATTTGAAATTAATATTATTTACTGGGGTTTTGACTGGAATTTTATTTTAAGATGGATGAAAATTGATTAAAAAGAGCAATCATACATCTGTTCTGTTCAAGATCCAGTTTTTGATATACATAAAACTACAAGATATATTTTTTTTTAGATTGTAAAGTAACATTTAGAAAAAAATAAGCAAGAGCACAAATTTTAGTAAGATGTTTCAATACTTCATGGATAGATATTATAGCTTTAAGGTAAAATTCTGTCAACATTCCATGCAGTTCACAAAAGTGCAGCTTCACAAGAATGTATATTTTCAAAAAGTAGAAACACATTCACAAATGTCTGCAAAAACTCTGCAGAGTTCAAGAAAAGCACGTCCTTTCTTCTCCTCTGGATACAGGAATTTGAAGTGCACAGGGAAGTTGCCATCAGGGAGGAGCACGGTAAGGACACTGGATGTATCCGATGTGATGTATTCCCACTGTGAGTGACACTGCCTCGTGCCTGCAGAGAGACGACCGGCTTCCCAGGCAGTGCAGCATGGAAGTGTGATCTCACGGCGTGCTGTTTAAGGCGGTTGGACTTGCTGCACACATGTAAATCACCAGCAAAATTGCAGAGTCAAACAAATGATGTGCATGGGAGGCCTGTGCTTTAAGACAGTACTTTAAGATCCACTTGAACTGAAACATTAGCACATTTTTGTTATCCTCCTTCATGTCAAACATGCTGCCAGCTGAAGGAGTATTCCCAACAAATTACCAGACAAGAAAATAAAATTGTTGCTGAAATGAAATGTGGATACAGTAGGCTTATCCCTCAGATTAACCTTTGTGTTTAAATCTGGATTGTGAGACTGAGATATGAGTCCATCTTGAGCTTGTACAAGAGAAAACAAAACAAGCTGTAAGGAAGAAAATCTTAATAGTTTTTATAAGAACCTAAAGAAGAAGCTATTAGCAGCTTTCTAAGCTCTAATGCTTTACCTGATTCTGGGTTGCTGCATATTCAAAACCTCTCAAGACTGTTCTAGGGACAACTTTGGCTCAGTTTGAAGAATGTGCCTCTACTGGGTAACGTTTGGCATCAAAAAATAGTCCTAATACTTTGCAAGATCTCTGGAGAGCAGAGAGGAAAAGCAATCCCTGAGACTTCTGGATGGTTTTTTGTCTCCTACAAGGAAGAGAGTCTCCAAACAACAAGTGTTTCCTTTGAAGATGCTGCTCTTTTACTTTCAGTTTTCTTGGGGTGAAGTGATTATCTTTCCCAAGGAAAATTAAGGCAGCATCAGCAACACAGCTTTCCTAAAAGCAGCGGATGGATAGTGCAATGGTCCATTTGTTTTCTGCTGGAAATGTGTGTCTACCTGTGTGGACAGGTATTCTAGAAAGTACATAAACACTTTCTGGTACAACAAGATGCTCTAGTAGGCAACCCACTTCGGATCTCAGGTGTTTCCAGCATGCCCAGAAAAAGAGTCACATGAAATACTGAAAGTCATAGAAATCTGACATGGAGGCTACAAGTATATTAGTAAACTACATAGCACCTCTGGAACTGGTGCCAGCTAGCATTTATGATCATAGCTGTTGTCCATGCTACTAAATTGTTTTTACCCACAGAACTATTTTTAATCTCCAGAATAGAGTCAATGTATTACCTGCCTGTTGGAAACAGTGTCTGGTCCCTTCCAGCTACTGAACAGTTCTCAAGAATTGCTTGGAACAGTGCTGGTCAGCCTGGGCTAGAGCATGCCAGGATCCATCAGGGAAGTTCAGCAGTAATATATAAATAATTATGTTCTAGTGACTGAGCATGTTCCCTGGCGTTGTTCAGCTTATCAGGACAGACATAGCTTGCGAGTCTAACTTGAAATGAAGAAATAAATTTTGAGATAAACTGAAGGTTTTGATAATGGATTTGTATATCTCATAACAAGCCCTTATTTTGGATGGGTGGTTAGCTTGGAGAAGGTAAATGCAAGTCCTGTGCAAGGTGTGATTTCTGAAACAGAATTCAGTGTTCATGAAATGAAGAAGAATCACCTGTTCCTACATACAACCCCTGTTGGACTCCTCCCCCCCGCCCCCCCCAAAAAAAAGCACAAGACTTTTAGAAATTTGGACCTTTTGAAGTTTTTTCTAATGTGGAGGTAAAAACCAAAATTTACTCAAAAAAAGACTGAAGAAAATTTTGCCCATCGCTCCTGTGAAATGTCACATCTTGTCATTCAGAATGTGAAACTCCTGAGTTCTTTAAATTATGCAATGTTTCTCTGTTAGTTCACCCAAACACTTTCTTCTGTTGTGGTTACTAGAAGTTCCAGCAGTCTGTAAAACGAATAGCTGAAAGTCAGATGCTAAAACATTTATCATAATTAAAATCTGCACATTCTTGGTCTTTTCTTTTTGAAATAAAACCTGTGTTCCCAGATTATTTGTTGTTTCTGTTGTTGTTGAATTCTCTTTCATTATCTGCTAACTGAAGTCATTATCTGTAATTTAAGAGCAATTAATTTTTATTAAAGTATAATTACGGAAATAATTTTCTTCCTTCTAATGCAATCTTTGTTAAACTAAACCCAGTAAAGAAACACATACAAAATACACAAACTAATGAAGAATAATATTTGTTTTACCAAACATTATACCATCCGCAGACAAGAACAGAGACATTTGCTGCCGCTGCTGAGTTGGATACCCGCACCCCTGCTGATAAAGAGAATCATCTCACTCTCTATTTGCTTTCTTTCTTAAAAAAATAATAAAATCCCTTCTTTGATCTTCAAATCCTTCCCCGTTGAGCTGGGATTGATCTTTAAGAAGCTCTGGTTTTAACTCTTTGCAGACTGAACCTATATACGTGCTGGAGACAGGGTCTGGACAGACCATTTATTGCACTTGGATAGATATCTCTTCGCAGACTTATTTTGGAGGTTGTGTTTTGAACATCAAAGCAAACCAACACAAAAGCTTACCTTTTCTCTACCTCTTTCTGCATTTCTTGCATTGCTATACCACTTGGTGATCACAGTTCCCAAAACAGGAACATGCTGCTGGAAATGGTTCTTTTGTGTGAATCACTTCTGCCTTCTGATTGATAGTCTAAATTTCCTTTGAATTTCCGGCCAGTATTTGCATCTGGCTGGTCTATACCTATTTGATTGTGTGCCAGCGGTGGTCTCTAGCTTGGATAGATCTTCCCTGTCTTTACTGTTTTCCTTTTCTGAGCCTCCATCTTCTGCTAAAAAGTCAAATCCTTTTCACTGAGGTTTTCAAGACTTGGTTAAATCATGCCACGGCAGACAAATGTAGCGTTGATGCTCTGAGGAGGAGGTTGGGCTAGGTGACTTCCAGAGGTTCAATTCCAGTCCACATTTCTATGATTTTTGCCAAGGAAAAAAGACTGAATGTATGTCAGGCTTGGGAATGTGTTAATATCTATCATCTGACCTGCTAAAATCAAACTAAAGGCTGCATCTACAGTGGGGAAAAAGGACTAATTTCTCTTAGAGATCATAGATGAATTGTACAAATCCTTTACTTGACCTCTTACTAATCAATACAGAGCACAGAAGCTAATAACAGTGGTAAATTAAATAAAGTTTCTCCTTTAAGCATCTACAAAACCTGTAATGGTGTCTTGATTTTAAATATGTCATGAGAAAAATCCCAAACTTATTTTTCCTGGATAAAAATAAGAGAAATAATAATCCTTTATTTTGAGATTTCAATATAATTTAGCCATTTAACTAGTGGAAAATGTAGGTTAAAAATCAACACGAAACTCTTACTGAAAAGGTCTCTTCTATGAAAAAATGTTTGCAAGGTGGAGAAACACTTGTGCCAGTATCCTGCTTCCTTCTGAGTGAAGAAAAGCACGACACAGCTGAGACACCTGGGTGAGAGGAAATTTAAAGGTTGGTGGATTCCTGCACTCGCAGATGCCACTTGTGACAGACAGTAACATTTACCATTATAAAAGTTGGTGAAAAATGATGAGTTTTTGCCAAACAATTTCATTTAAACCGCCAGAACTCTGCATTATTCAGAAACTTTTACATTGCACAGCTGTTTCCAAAAGTGGAAACAGGAAAGAAAACTATGTAATTGTCCCTCAGAACTTTCCTTTTCAGGATTTGTTCGAGAAGTATCTCTAAAGATTATGAATAAGATATTAGCAAGTGTTAAACTTATATTCAAAGCTTAACTGTACCCTAGGTTTATGGAGTAGTTGAAGAAATAGTTTGGAATAGTACTTAGAACAGATGTGCAACTGATTTTGTGTGCTAGTAAATTTTTAGTAGCATGCTATAGTTCAGAAGGATTTTGGAAGGTGGAGTCACTTTAATTTTCCTCCAGGAAATTTTCTCTTTTTCACAAGCACAGGCAGAATCCTGTCTGCTAACTCCTATCCAGTCCATTGAGCAGAAGTTGCTGTGCTTGAGACTGCTTGACTCCTTCAGACACCATTTTGAAGTAACAGGGATATGGTGAAGAGTCGTCATTAATTCTGCACACCTGCCACAGCGTAAGGTTTCCCTTGACCTTTTTGCCCACTATTTTTACTCATCTGTATTGTTCCTGTAGTCCTCGTTCACATCATCATCTTTGATTTGGCTCTTTTTTTGCTGAATGACCTTTTATATAGCTCAGAATAGTATGGGTAAAGTGGCAAAGAAACAGCAATTTCTGGAACATTGAAGCGTATTCCATGCTTCTCCAACGTAAATTCAGCAAAATCTTTGTCGTGATGCAATCCTCCTGTTTTATAAATAGGTTCCTTTGAATACTTTGTTATCATTTAATATGCTTGCAGAATTCCTTCATATCCAAGTAACTTTTCATCCAGATATAATTTGCTTTCAATCTTGTGCTTGCTTTTATTAGAATACTGTAGTCGAATTTTGCTCCTCAGGCAATATGCTTTAAGTCTGCAGGATCACTCCTGGATTATTTAAAAATAGATCTCTGTATTTTAGTTTATACTGTTATTTAGGGTCCTTGTGAAATGCCTGTAAATCTTGTATAAGATTTAGAAGTTTGTACTTACTGTTACAAAAGATAGACCTAGGATTTGGAGGGAAATGTAAACAAAACCTGAGTGGCATTCTTGGCACAATTGTAAACCTTGGTCTTGGAAAGCTTGTGAAACTACTCACGTGCTTGAAGTTAAATGTGCACTTAGCTCTTTGCCAAGTCAAGGCACAAATGCATAATTAACCACAACAGAAAACAACAAAATTATAAGAACTCTACACATGCATCACATAATAAAGGTATACAAAATAGTAATAAAAGGGATTAATATAATCCATAATAAGAACTCTTATATTTGAAATCGAATATCAGTGTCCTAAGGTTTTCGTATTAATCTGTCTATGAAGATGTTCTTACATGGTTGCATATTAAAAATTTGTCTTTGCCTATCCAAACACATCCATTATTCATCACTTTCTTTTCAAAGGAATGGCTGCTGATTTGGAGAACTGAAATCTCCCACCTGTTTATATAAGTTATGCACATTATATATTTTAAGTTTCACTTTTCAGGGCCTTGCTGAGAATGTACTGTATCTCCCAAAAGAGACAATTTGACTTCCCTTTGCAAAACAGGTGTTCCAAACATCTCCCAGAATGGTCAATGCTGTTGCAATGATACAGGAAATGAGCAACATCACTAGTGTTGGTGAAGGAAACAGAGATTCAGCAGCACTTGTGTTTAAACAGATTTTTGCTATCAAATGGAAATCAACTCCGAAAAAAGTAATGTTGTTTTAAATAGTAAACAACTGGAGGCAAAAGGACTCATGTGGAGCCCTCTAAAAGGAAGCTTTCTAGGTGATTTTGTCTATTGTTTTGTGTATCTAATAACTTCAGAAAATGATGTGCAGCCACAACATAATTTCAGTTACTGTACATAGTTTTCTTTAATGTCAGTAGGGGGTATCCAATCTGAGGGCTCAACGTGTTTCAGTGAAGCAGCTCCCAGTGGTCCTGAAGATAGCTGGAATGCTGCTGTTAGTCTCAAGGGCAATCAGGATTTAGACCAAGGCACTTGAACAAAAACAATAACAAAACCTCCCAAACTGATCTACAAGGATTTACCTATGCTGCATTTTTGCATGTCACAGATATTTGGTTATGAAAGGAACTGCAAAGTTGTCAACATGCATGTCTCTGGGGATGTTGTCGTTATCATTTTTTCTGTGTTAAATTACCACTAAATTAAAATATACCAACCTTTTTAAAAGAGAACACACTAAGCTTTAATTCTGCAATATCCAGAGTACAGAGGTACTGCGGTTTAACCTGGCTAAATGCCAGGTGCCCACCAAAGCCGTTCTATCACTCCCCCTGCTCAGCTGGACATGGGAGAAAAAATACAGTGAAACTCTAATGGGTCAAGATAAGGACAGGGAGAGATCACTCACCTATTACCGTCACGGGCAAAACAGACTGAACTTGGGAAAATTAGTTCAATTTGTCACCAATCAAATCAGAGTAGTATAGTGAGAAATGAAACCAAATCTTAAAAACACCTTCCCCCACCCCTCACTTCTTCCCGGGCTTGACAATTTTCTCTACCTCCTGCTCCCACGTGGTGCAGGGGAAGAGGAGTAGGGGTTGCCATCAGTTCATCACACATTGTCTCTGCCCCTCCTTCCTCCTCAGGGGGAGGACTCCTCACACTCTTCCCCGTTCCAGCATGGGGTGCCTCCCACGGGAGACAGCTCTCCATGAATTTCTTCAATGTGAGTCCTTCCCACAGGGCGCAGTCCTTCAGGAACAGACTGCTCCAATGTGAGTCCTTCCCCCAGGGCACAGCTCTTCACAAATTGCTCCAGCATGGGTCCCTTCCCACGGGGTGCAGTCCTTCAGGAACAGGCTGCTCCAGCAGTGACCATAGGGTCACAAGCCCTGACAGCAAATCTGCTCCAGCATGGGCTCCTCTCTCCACAGGTCCACAGGTTCTGCCAGGAGCCTGCTCCAGTGAGGGTTTCCCACGGGATCACAGCCTCCTTCAGGCATCCACCTGTTCCAGTGTGGGGTCCTCCACGGGCTGCAGGTGGATATCTGCTCCACCATGGACCTCCATGGGCTGCAGGGGCAGGTCCTGCCTCACCATGGTCTTCACCATGGGCTGCAGGGGAACCTCTGGTCTGGTGCCTGGAGCAGGTCCTCCCCCTCCTTCTTCAAGGACCTTGGCGTCTGCAGAGTTGTTTCACAAATTCTGACTCTTCTCTTCTGCTGCAATTACCATTACGCAGGTTGTTTTGGGTGGAGTTTTTTTGGTTTTTTCTTCTATAATATGTTATCACAGAGGCGCTGCCACCATTGCTGATGGGCCCAGCCCTGTCCGGCGGCTGGTCCATCTTGAAGATGGTTGGCATTGGCTATACCAGGCACAGGGGAAACTTCTAGCAGCTTCTCACAGAAAACAATCCTGTAGTCCCCCAGCTACCAAAACCTTGCCATGCAAACCCAGTACAGGTACTTTCTCTACAGTGGTGGAAAAGTCTCTTGCAGAGACTATTGTTCTGTCCCGACAGGGTGCCTGCAATGGGTAGGGTGACCTGCACTTCACGGGTGACTGGTGGCAGAAGGTGGTGAGTGGTAAGTTTAGTTTCATTGTAAGAGGGTTACCTGGATAAAGCCGAAGATTTTTAAATTGAATCACTGAACAGTGATGGAGAGTATAGATCAGGTATATGTTAGTATGATTTATTTGATGTCAATATCATTTGTTTAGATCTAAGCTTGAGTCACAAGCAAGTACCTTCTTTCTGGAACGGTCTGATATTATTAATTTAACTTAATTTGACTATTAATTTAACTTCCTGACTGCAGGTTCAAGAAAATCCTGTATTCACCCAGTGCACTTTATCACTGGATTGTATGTGATGTGAAATGTCCCACGCAAAGTGAATGTGCTAGGAAGAAATGGCTTAGCAAGAGGGCTGAAGTAGTGCCTGAACCATTCATTAGCGGATTTTAGCTCATTACCCTTTCTAAACAGTAGAAGTGTTTTAATCCTTGTTCATAAATGACAAATTAAGAGACAGAAAAAGCAAATGTTTTGATCAAAGCTAGGCAGTAATCTTTGGCAGAAGACTGGAACCCGAACTTTCGAAGGCTTAGTTCTGCACCAGTTTCACTTGTAAGTCTAGCAGTTGCTACTAGCATGAGACAAATCTCATGGACTTCAACATTTCGCAAGAATGAGCTAACCATTTTGGAAAGTCTGTTGGTATAACTTTGCTGTTGAACATCACCATTTGACATTTCTGCTGCTATTTTTTTTCCATTCTTTCTACTCTCTTCTTATATACAGAGACTCTCTTAGCTTATTTTTCATTCTGCCCAGTCTCTGCTCCAATTTCACCCGATTTTTCATTATTAATTTTACTATCTATCATCCTATCTGTTCCCGCAGATGAAATGAATGAATGCATAACGTAAAAGCTCCATAGTACTCAATTCTGAACCAATAACAACTTGGTGACTTTCAGATTATCACAGGCAAAATGAAGATGCCTGTCCTTAGTTGTAATCCCTTATTTTCCCAGGCATTTAATGCAAGATATTAAATGCGATCGTTTCAATGAATCAACCTGTTTCACATTTGTATATGGTAAATCATTCTCAGAATAAGAAGGAAGGACTAATACCAGTCACTAATCAACTTTCAGCTCATTGATGCTTTCATTGGTGTGAATTAATGTAATAAATCTGAAAAACAACAGCCACTGAGTTTGAGGTAAAAGTCAATACCATTGCTAAATGTGAAACAGAAACTGCAGAAAGCAGTACATGACAGTATTTAACAGTACAAAATTGTGTTGTATAGCTTTTTGTCTATTACACATCATGTGATTTATCACCTTATACAGATGACAAATCGTGCATCAGAAACTCCCCTTTAATACAGGTGTATAGAGAGTAATTCACTTACATATACGCTGGAGAGTCTGAACTTACCAGTAAACTTACTTCAGACCTGTCTTCCCCTGTCAGGTGGGTAAGAGTAGACAACAGGGCTCAGTGTAGACTTCTAGCTCACTCCAGGTCTACATTCTAGTACTCTCCAAAGGCCATACCATGGATCATGCACTCCAGAAACTGAAATATCTGTGTTTCTCGTCAAGTGCTGTGGAGGCACAGAGCTGCTTAGTTTTTCAGAGTAGTCGAGATCAAGCTGTTCAGATAATCTTATTTGCTTCTAGACAAAAAAGTAAGTCTCCTGTGAGAGCATTAGCAATACTTGCAAATGAAGGCTAAAAGAGGACCAGAACTTGTGGTGATTTCTTCTTCACAGAAATGTATATGCATTAAAAAACACATCTGAAGCAGCTTTCTGAAAGAGTCTACATATTTTAATACTGGTATTTATAGTTATATTAATACATTATGCATTATATATACTCTAAGCATTCTCAAACTTAGTACATGCAGTAGCCATAAGGGTAGTTAGTATATGTAGTAGCCATTGGCAGTTGGACTAAATGATCATTGTATGTCCCTTCCAGATGAAATAAGTCTATTCTATTCTATTCTAGTCTAGTCTATTCTGTCACAAGATTTTGTGGGTTGGAGACACTGTAATCTATATGGAGGGCTGTACATCCCATCTGTGAGGGCAGAATCACATCCTGAGGTCCTGCAAACCACAGGAGGCAGGAGTAAGGCACATCTGATCTAGTTAGCGGTGTCCCTGCTCGCTGCGGGGGGGTTGGACTAGATGACCTCTAGGGGTCCCTTCCGACCCAAAACTTTCTATGATTCTGTGATTCAGTGATTCTTATTCTAATGGACTGTAGCTGCATGATTGAGAAACTGCTGAGAACACTGAGCCTGCAGAGGAAAGGTTCGCACTCATGGTCTAAGTTTTTCACTCGCAAAGTGGTGGCTGCTTCTCTGCAATTTGTAGAGGTCTGTCAGCATTTCTATGACAATTAGGCTTAAGCAGCTTTTGGCTTTTAAATGCTTCGTGACTGAGAAAGTTAAAAAAACCCTACAAATGAAAGGAAATGCAATTCCAGTAATATGTATACTAACTCACATGGTACCATTGTCATTTCCTCCATGAAAAATATTGAACAGATCACAATGCATCTATGCTCTCTGAGTTTTATCCCATTTCTGAATGGAATGAAATGACTTTAAACAATGTTTTTCTAACCTACAGAGACTAGCAGTTCTAGATGTTCTGCTGTCCTCTTCACATCAATCTTTTCTAGTAACATGAACAGATCTAGATGGCATGGACAGGTAAACATCAGTGACTACCTAAGAACAAACTAAATCTATTCTTCCACTTTGCTTATACAAGCACTAGTAAAGCCAGGATATGGCAAGCAAAGCTCTTAATAAACATAAGCATAAACAGTTACATAACAATGAAAGTAATAAGGCAAAAGCAGTATCATAGGACTCCCCAGTATTCAGTTAAATGTGACATGCGAATAACATAATTTTGGCACCCCACCTTCAAACTGGCTGCCTGTGTTGCTTTTGCATCATATGTAGATTCTGTGCAAAACTTGTAGCAAGGTAATCACTGTAGACTTTCCAAGTAGCTTCTAGGGTGAGTGCATCTCATGCTGTTTGCATAGTCATGCCACTGAATTCTCAAAAAATTGTAGGCAACCTGAAGTCTGAAAATGGCAATCAATAACTAGGGTACAGTATTGGAACATTACTCTGATAACATTACAGAAGTGGGGGACAGGCTGTAGTATAGTGTTCTACAGTGCTATGTGATATGATAGGATCTATGGAAAATTAAACATGAAGAAAGAGTAAGAGAAAGTGATTTCTTCTTACCCCAAAAAAGAAAGATATTTTCTGAGGCAGCTCTTCTATTAACTCAAATTTACAAAGTAGCTGAGACATTGGAACAGCTGTGAAAGAGCTTTATATACTCCTATGTTCCATTATTTTTGCATTTATTAACTTTGTTTCAGAATTTACAAATATGTGTTTCAATTAATCACATTATTTGATCCTTGCTTCTGCCAGTGATAAAGATAACCAAGGGATCTCACACCTGACCCTTCTTTGAGCAGGAAGCAGGACCAAATGACCTCCTGACATCTTATTTAACATGAATTATTTTATGATTCTCTGATCTAAGACATCAATATATTCAATTCCTGTGCAAGTGTTAACCCCAGTTCTGGAGAATTCAACTTTTCAGAAAGCAAGACCTAATTATCCTTTCTTGAAAGATGCCTTTCTTTAGTTAGCAACAACTGCTATTTAAGACACTGAGAAGAAATATCTGCAGTTTGCTTATGTTAAAGTCCTGCCATCTTGAATTAGATAGACCTCCAAGGAAGCTAGTAACAAGCATGTTGTAATAAAAGAAGTGAAGACAGGTTATTTACAGAGTTTCATGTAATTAAATTCTGAAAGTATCTCACAACTGTCTTTCTGTTGAGTTTTATTGTCCAAAGAATAGATTTCCTTATCCTTATGCCAGAAAGGTCCAAATCCGGGATCCCTGGTTTCAAAATAAAATTTTCAGTGTTGCTACAGTTTAGCTGACTAGGCTAAGAGACTGCAAGTTCAGTGTAGTGTGGGCAAGCTGAAGACTTGGGCAGGTGACACACTGGGACTGACACTGATGCACAGCATGGCATCACTGGCAGTGCAAAGGCTGCCCTGCAGCAAAGTTTTCGCATTGCTGAATTCAAGAGTTTTAAGAAGTGATTATCTGAAACCTTGCTGATGACTGACTAAAGCCAGTCTGAAGCATCTGGCCAAAATTTACAGAGCTGTTTAGCTTCTCTGAAGGTCCTGAAGGTGCAAAAAGAAGCTATGAGTTTTGTTATTTATGTGAAATAAAATCTGAGCATTTTGAATTTTTACTGTTATTTCACGTGTGTTCTGTATCCTAAAGTTTATACTATGTTTTGTTTCCTCTGGGGCAGAAGTATAGCTGGTTTTTTCCCATGCTGTTTTGCATTTGAAACTCCCAGAAATGACCTTTTTAACAGTATGGAAATGTGCAGTGAACACACATTGTATGTATTAAACACTTAAACATTGCATATGATCTACCATGTAAATTCACAGAAGTTATTGGGCTAAGACAATTCTATTATGACTGAATTTTATTCCTTTGTCATGTTATCCTTTACTTTCACATCCTTTATTGTTAATTCCTTGCAGAATTCCTATTTACTATTTAAAGTTACATTAGGTGACCTCTCAAAATTTTCTTCAACTAGGCAACTATTTTCATTCAAATAAAATTACTATGCTCCCAATACTTGCTTTTATCAGCATATTATAGATTTTTTTATTGAGAACAAATTATTGTCGCTTGAAAACTGCCTAATTTATGTGCACAGTAACTTCTTTTTATAGCATTTATAATTGTGCGTGCATACCCGTATTAACATTATAACATATTACAAATTGATAAATGTGATACTGTTATAAGATGCCACATAAAAATACATTAATGACACAGCAGACAGATAGTTTAGTTCATTTCATTATAGAAGCTGGGCATATTCTCTGTAGCTATTATGGTTTGTAATACCTTACGTTGCAAGTTTTAAAGTCTATCAGAATTCCCTGTACACAATAGACATCCTACCATATGTCAGGTAAATAAAATATATTTTGAAAACTCCCTAAACACCTACTTTTCAGCAGTGGTTATTAAGGTTATTTATGGATATACCTATTCTGCATGTGTAATTCATAGCAACAGGAAGTCATAGAACAGAATATCAGAGCCGGATTTGAAAAATAGCTGGCTCATTTTATCACCAGAGTAATGTTTGTAGGTGGTACATCCCTTAACATGGCAAGTCTGTGCAGGTACAAGTGCAAGAGCAGATTCACTGCTTGAAGAAGAGAGGAGCTTGAAATCCATCTTGTCATCCTTTGCTGAATGTCATCCCATTTTTCAGCACTCTTTTTGAAATGTTACTGCCAGAGCTGGACAGAATAATCCGTAGATGCATTTTTAGTACTCGTTAGGGCTCTTCTCTGAATTTATTTCAGATCCATGCTCTTGTTCAGATAGCCCAAATTTAGTCATGCCTTGACTTTGTTAGCCTTCCTTGCCAGCACGTCGTGCTGAGAGTGTATGTTCCATGTTCACCTATGTAATTCTTCAGAAAAATGGCTGTGTATGACCCAGTTGCCATGATGATTTTGTTTCCTAATATGCATATATACTTTTATCATCTAAGATCCATAGAAGTGACTTATGGTTATTGTTATGGTCTAGTCAATGATTTTTTGTCATCATCAGATTTTATTAGCAGTAGTTTTATTACAGATGACTGCTAAAGATACCAAATACCATTAAGCCATAACTGGAGCCTATAAGAAACATGACTTCCCACTTCCAGTTACTTCAGAAAGTCTATTCGTCACCCAGATCCTCCTCCGTTAGTATGGGGTTTATTGATTTTATATAGTGTTATATATAGTGGTAAGTTAAATTAAAAAATCTCACAGAAAATCAGATGGTTCAGATTATTCTACTACATTACATAGTTGCCTTCACCAACCGGATTTGCAGTCCCATAAAACTGATGACAAGTCGTAGATCAGTGCAGAGTATTAAACATAGTTGGCCAGGTGTAATGTGTTTACACAATAGTTTTTCACTTATGCAATCATCCACCCACTCCCAACAGATGCACATATGCACACATATGTATTTTTTCAAAATTTTAAGTCATGGATAGAAGTAAAACATTAGTCTTGATAGGCTGTCCAACTGATCTATAAGCAGGGATGAAATATGATTAAAAAAGAGAATGTTTATTCTACTTTTTCATTAGGTTCACAATGAAATAAAAGGTCTAACATATGGACTGTAAGTGTCCTTCTAATTTTTTAAATTTGCAAACCCCAAATACAATAAGATCAGCCTGTCATTCCTCCAAGCTGTAGCACATACTGAAATGTTAACAGCTCATACACCAGCCTATAAGTCAAACCAGCAACCTCGCTTCAAAGGTTAGCTGAAGCAGATGGACCTTCCTACATACAACTAGTAATGTACATTTTTAATGATGTCTCTCCAAGGCTCACAGTATGAGACTCAATCCTGATATTTAAAAACTAATTATTACTTGCTGCAAATCTGTACATGAACAAAATCTCAAAGGCAACAACAGACAAATAAAAACAAGTGAATGGGAGAACAAAGATCACGAAAGCCAACATATTAGTTGTTATTTTAACATGTTTTCCTTGTTGTGATAACACTTATGTAAGAAAATGTAGACATTTAAGCTGAAACATTCTCCTTGGGAGACCCCTGTGTGGGCAGCTGGCTCCAGCAAAATGGTGCAGGGATCATCACCCAGATGTGCTCCATACTGCAGCAGCTCAGTGCTCCAAACAGCACGGGCCAGAAGCCTCCTCCATGCTCTTTGTGACAAAGCTGGAAAACGTTCGTCCCCTCAGGAAACATGAAAGACACAGAAAACCATGAGCATTACATATCTCCAGCTTATAACTAGTCTGTTCCCTGGAGTAGAAACTCCATTTTCTGCTGCTACCTGAACAGATCTGTATCTACTCTAGATACCTGTGCTTTTCTGAGGGCGCATATGTATCTAGCAAAGCTCTTTCTTACTAAAGTATCAGTGGTTAGAGCGTTTAGCCAGAAAACTGGACAGCAGTCCGAACAAATATGTATCTTCAAGTTCCCAGAAGCGCTACCTAACCAATTGTTTGAAGAATACCTGGGGGACAACCCCACATTGATCCTGCTGGGTCTGTGTGGGAAGACTAACAAATAAGAAACTGTTTCACTCTGTCGTGGAGGCAGGGGAAGAAGGGTTCCTACCATTTTGTTTGCTTTGGTCATTTCTAGTGACCAGGATCCACGTAATGTGAAACATGGGGTGGAATACAGACCTTCCCTTTCCTGACAAATGACTGTCATGACCAGGTTACTAGCTAGTAAGGCTTTCTGCTGGGCTTGTTGCTTTTGATGTATTTTAGGAAGGCTTGAAAATGCACAGTAATTACTGTTATTTACGTAGAGTTTAGGTATCACTGTATTAACATATCATATCAACACTGTCAAAATCTTTGAGTACTTGTGCAAGGTGCATAGGGAAAGTCTGTGATTCAAAAGATAGATCCTGAATAATACATATGCTGCAAGACTGGCTGGCTACAGCTGGAGGTTGCTGGCTTTCTGAACAGACTTCCTGAAAATATGTGACTCACTCTCTCAAGCACCTAAGTGGGCTCTCTGGATTTCATTCATAGGCATAATTTGCAAACCTAAATGATTAAATACAACTCCACCCACCTAAATTAGTATGTAGACAGGTTAATTAGAACTGGAATTGTTCCATCCAGTGTCTCTACAGCTTTTCTTTGGAGTGGAACAGCAGATTTGCCTTCTCAAAAAGGCTGAAAAACTAATTCTAGAAGGTATAAGATGGTGCTCTAGCATGGCATACACTCTGACTATGAAGCCCAGATGTTAAAGTTTTATTTTAGGATATAGGATTCAGCCCTAAAACACTATAAGGCATGTGCAAACCTGTGACTGATATTCCCGATTGCACTTCGGCCTCTTGCAGTCACGCATTTGCAGCACTGAACTCAAGTTCTGGTTTGTGAGGGGGAGTAATTTTGTAATGGGTTTCTTTGCTTAGGTTATTAGTTAGCAGTGACTATGATTTATTATTTACCTGCATCTGTATTTCTCCAGTAATGTGTTTAGAAAGAGGCAAAACGAAGCATTAGCCCCCGCTCCATTTCAAAAGATGGCAGAAGATTATGCAGTTTAAATTTATGTTTCAAATTAAAGTAGCTGAAGAAATTGGACACAATTTAGTCAATGTATTTGATTAAAAGTGTTAGCGTAAGAAAAATAGTATCTTTTAAAGGGAATTGTCTGATTCGTAAGTATCCTAAAGTATGAAGAAGTCATAAATATACCAGAATGGTAGCATTTTATTAAAAAAACTATCCATAGTCTATACTTGCAATCAAAGCAGAAAGTATGGAAGATAAAACATGATGCCAATTTATCTTATCACTAGAAAAAATGCAGCTGAGAAGGAAGAAAGTTGCATTACTAATAGAAAAATAATATTACCCTGTTTATATTTAAAAGAACATGTCAGTTTATTTTTCATGTATTTCTCATGAATGAAAACAATACTTGTTTCTTGTTGAGTAGACCAGAAGAGTATAATACTAAACAAAAACAAAACAAGACCTGTTCACCAGGTTCAACGCCCATAACTTCCAGGCTTTGAAGGATTCAAGGAAAATCAAAGGTCTGTGTTTCTTGTGCCATAAAGGGGCACATTATCAAGAAACCATTGCAAGCTATTCGGCTGCCGTGGGTTAATTTTACCAAGTGATTGTTTTCATGACAGTGGAAGAACAGGATGCATTAATTCTTTCAATAGGAACAAGAAAAGGACACAAAATATATATTCAGTTCCTTTGTTTTCACCTTGTAATAGTTCTCAGGAATACAATTTCAGAGACCACAGATGTGGGTCTTTTTTTTACACAGATTAATCCAAGGTCGGTGGTTAATAACGTTAATAACATTAACAGTTTTGTCAAGGACAGAATCCTTGACTTGCATGAATAATGAAGATCCTGCAGGATCTGGGCTGGATTAAGCAAAAAAAGAAGGGGAACTTGGAACTACCATTAAACGGTGAGATCTGTAACCTTATCTCAGAGCTAGATTTCTTTGTAAGCTTCTGCCCAAGATCTTGGCTTAAGGAAATGGCGAGATTCCTCTTCTGAAAACCTAGGTGGTATAGCTGACTTGCACTGGTTAATTTGAACAGATGGTAGACTATTCTGCTGAATGTGAAGAGTGTGTAATGGCTACTTTGACAAGTAGTGGAAGGTTTTTACTCTTAGTGTGGCACATACTGCATGTGATATTCAGGTAGCGAATGGTACTTTGGTAGCATTGTGTCTCTTTCACATAATGGATCTAGCTTTCTTTGATTTTAAGATTCTGCAGAGGCAAACTATACATAGACAGACAGATGGACAAATATATAAATGCATGATATATGTTTAAAAATGAATGCATAAAAAACTTTTCACTGAAACTATTCAGACTTTTGCCTGCCTCCACAGGCGGAGGTGTGTAATTCCATTCTGAAGGTCATACATGAACCAGGAGACTCACAAACAACTACAGCAACAACAGTTCCTCCTTTTTGTTCTTGCTTAAACATCTAGTACATCCTTATGCAGGAGTATAGTAATAAGGTGCTTTTGATTTTGTCAGTATCTTGGAACAGAGTACAAGTCCATCTCCTATACACCATAAGCAAGGTTCTTTGCTATTATCAAAGTGTCTGAAATCTCACACAATAAATTTGCCATTACAGTTTGAGAGCTTTTCTAGCTATATGGAATATTTCACCACTGTGGATCACGCAATTTGAAAGTCACTGTTTGGTTTGATGGGTCACATCCAGGTGAGTCAGGCCAGCATTACAGTGTTATTCAAATGGCCATTTTTCATAACAAATATCTTGCTTTGTCCATCCAATACAACACTATACCAGTAGCAAAAATAGCTCAAAGTGAACTGGTTTATCTGAAGAGCAGCAGAGAGCTTGGCTCACAGAAACAATATACTTGCGTCAGAGTTGTGTTGACTGCTCAGTGAGAATGGTTGTGAGTAGCCCCTGGAGAGGAGAATGGTTAGTCCCAGCACCATAGCTACATCACTTCCAGTTCTGAACCTAACTCATTCAGAGCCAGCCTGGGAATCTCCATGCAGACATAACCAAGGTGTCCCACTACAGCATGCGTGTTTGTCTGAAACACAGATATTAATAGCTATGATCGACAAGCAGAGCATAACCTTTAGACTTCAAGGTATCCTTTGCCACAGTGATCCACTTCTCTGTGACTTCAGAATAAAATAGTTGTAATACGCTTTTTGTGGGTCTATAGGCTGAAATGAAATGGGAGTGACAACAAAGTACAGTTGCCCCGTGTAGGTAGTATTTTGTGTTTGTGCAGCATTGATCTCCAGTGACTGATGATTTGTTTCTGGATGGAGGTCAGCTGTAAAGCTTGGGCTGTGCGAGATCCAAGTGCTCCCCTCTGTCATCGTGATATGCTGAACAGTTACGATCAGCTAATACTCTCATTACTGAGAGAACAGAGCTGCCAGAAGATCCTGTCCTCATGTTCTTCATGACAGATCCAGTGATTTAAAATTAGGATTTTCTCCCAGGACTCTGTTTTACTGTCTTTTCGGATTGCAAACCCAATGTATTCAGCCCTGCACTTAGGTCACAGAAACACCGGAGTTTGTATGGATAGTGTTGTTTGATATGTGAAATATTATATGTTTTGATAGATTTTGTATTGGGCAGGACAGTATCTGAAATGAATGATGACAGCAATTACATCCAGGTAGCTCAAACTTTTCATGGATACTTCTTTATATTTTGAAAGTGAAAAAGCTAAAATATTAATCAAAGGCAAATCATGTGGAAGGGTTCTTCACTAGCCCAAGTAACTCTATTTTTCTAGGTTAAACAGACCCACTGATCAAATTGTCATTATGTTCTGTGGTCATGACTAGTACGCAAGACAGTGCCTATAACAACATTATGCTGGTGTCCTACATTTTTGGGAGTGACTATCTACATGTACACAGGCATATATTCACTCAATTTTGTGGATTTCTACCTCAGAAGGTATATTTATGCAGTGTTTCTCAAGCTTCTTCCAATCTGTCATTCTAGTTCCTTTGTCAAGTTTTTCTTTTCCTTTGCAAAATTCTGGAGTCATGATGATTTTAGTAATAAGAAGCTTCCCAGATATGTGGGAACACTTCATTATTCAATAATAATCTGTGATTTAAAATTACAAAGTATAGGTCAGAGTTCCATATCTGATATTCTGTTGAGTAAGCCCAGTTTTATTAGCTTTTGAAGAAACATGTATGTACATATGAGCTATGGAAGAATTGATTCAAAAGTAAGAAGCGACAAACTCATTTCCATCAGTTGCTCAAAAAGCCACAGAACTGAGGCTTTGCAATGTTGGATAATAGACTAAACTATGTGTAACAGTTTGTTAGTCATTTAAAATAAGCAGCTAGGAATATAAGCTACATCTCATTGGGTCTTAGATTACTGATGCAAGGTCAGTCTTAGAGAAGGAAAATGTATTATGAAATAGGTGATTCTGTGTTGTTATTATAAAAATTATTATAATGCTTTTATTTGACTGTGCATCATTTAAAAAAAAAAAGTGAAACAGGTCAGAAATACCACAGTTTATCATGCTTGTTTCTCTGTTTTACAAGCAGGTGTAATAGGAGAATATTTTATTCCCTTGTTTACTATCAAAAAGATTGAAAGCACAATCTACCTTGCTCAATAACTTCTTCCTTCTATATTCTTCATATATTAATGAAGAAGAAAAAAACGCAGGAACACTGTGATATTGTAGTGCAGTTTGTGTCCACTTTCTCATTCCTAAATATAAATACAAACCAAATTTTCAATAGATAGATAAATGTGTTGTGCCTATCAGGAGTTTAATTTCAAACATCTGACTTGGAAAAATGTCTGAACTTGAAATGGTAATAGAATCACAGAATCATAGAACGGTTTGCGTTGAAAAGGACCTTATAGATCATCTAGTTCCAACCTTCCACTAGACCAGGTTACTCAAAGCCCTATTCAGCCTGGCCTTGAACACTGCCAGGGAGAAGGCAGCCACAGCTTCTCTGGGCAACCTGTTCCAGTGCCTCACCACCCTCATCATAAAGAAATTCTTTCTTATATCTAATCTAAATCTACCCTCTTTCAGCGTGAAGCCATTACCCCTTGTCCTATCACTAAATGCCTTTGTGAAAATTCCCTCTCCAGCTTGCTTGTAGGCCCCTTTAAGTACTGGAAGGGGCAATAAGGTCTCCCTGGAACCTTCTCTTGTCCAGGCTGAACAATGCCATTCTTTCAGCCTTTCCTCATAGGAGAGCTATTCATCCCTTGAATCATTTTTGTGGCCCTCCTGTGGACCCACTCCGAATGATCCATGTCATTCCTGTGGTGGGGGCTCCAAAGCTGGACTCTAGCTGGGGTCTCACCAGAGCGGAGTAGAGGGGCAGAATCCCTTCCCTCGACCTGCTGGCCATGCTGCTTTTGATACAGCCCAGGATATAGTTGGCCTTCTGGGCTGCAAGCGCACAAATCCATGGGTCCCGATGGAATGCACCCATGAGTGCTGAGGGAGCTGGCGGATGTCATTGCCGAGCCACTCTCCATCATCTTTGAGAGGTCCTGGAGGACAGGAGAGGTGCCTGAGGACTGGAGAAAGGCAGATGTCACTCCAAGCTTCAAAAAGGGCAAGAAAGAGGACCCAGGGAGCTACAGGCTGGTCAGCCTCAGCTCCATCCTATGAAAGGTGATGGAGCATCTCATCCTGAAGGTCATCATCAAGCAAGTGGAGGAAAAGAAGGTTATCAGGAGTAGTCAGCATGAATTCACTGAGGAGAAATCATGCCTGACCAATCTAATAGCTTTCTACGATGATATGACCAGATGGGTAGATGAAGGGAGAGCCGTGGATGTTGTCTACCTTGACTTCAGCAAGGCTTTCAACACTGTCTCCCATAACATCCTCGTAGGGAAGCTCAGGAAGTGTGGGCTGGATGAGTGGTTGGTGAGGTGGATTGAGAACTGGCTGAATGGCAGAACTCAGAGGGTTGTCATCA
>Ga0065711_1001211_pt1 | contig 47325 bp, 26 predicted proteins | sample Hoacrofraction12_FD_59098 | JGI IMG/M metagenome (GOLD analysis project Ga0065711, IMG submission 59098) | Hoatzin crop microbial communities from Cojedes, Venezuela - Epithelial fraction 12 v2 (version 2) | ecosystem: Host-associated > Birds > Digestive system > Esophagus > Crop | place...
GGTTTAAATTCTGAGTGATGTCCAATTTGCCACTACCAGTCCAGTCGCGTTTAATATGTATATTAAACTACCACGATTCTGGATACACTAATAGCAGTCTGCACCTTCAGTCCAGTCGTGCTCATGAACTAGCATGGCCGCATTTGGTCGCGTTCAGTGAGAAACCGTGACAACTGGCTACTTAAACAGTGCGGTTTGATTTGTGCAACAGGTACAGAGGTTTTTTGAATTGCCGGTGATAGTGACTGTCTGCTAGAAAGCACGTGCAAATATAAAACCCATGAAAAGGTTATAAATAATACAGCCTTGTTATAAACATTAGGGAGTAACTATTCCCGAGAAAAGCACTTAGTTTAAGTCTCACCCAAGGCATCCCAAGAGGAGGAGAAGCAAGGCTCAGCCCGTTGGCCAATCCCAGCTGTCGGAGGCAGTCTGAGGTGGAGTTTCCCTTGACTTGCTCACGGTGTAATCTTCTTCTCCTCCGAAAATCTACGGTGTTATCTTCTTCTCTGAAAATCCCCCATTTCCCTGGCTATTTTTATATCCTTTCTACCTTTAAGGTGGAGTTTGAGTGACTGTAGTCACACATACCTTTTAACATGATTGGTGTAAAATTTTCTCGCTTCACATTTAAAGGTATAATTTACGAAAAATTGAGAGCGCAGACTCGAAGAGGGGTGGTCGCACCTCAGAGGTGGGTAGCCTTCGGGATGGAGGTGTGTTTTGGTATTAAAATGATATTAAAATGAGCAAAGTTCATGTGACGATAGCACTTTGGCAAGGTTTCAAAAACTTGTTGGCTCAGGGGGCCAGATGAGCTACTTATCAGTTCTAGAGAACCATTTCTTCCCGCTTTATCATCACAGAGCATGGCCACAGAGTCTTCACTCCGTTCCATCCTCTATGGCACATTGCAGGGAGTTGCTGTGTTAGTGGATTCTTCGCATGCCTGCTGCAGCTGTGTCCCATTCTCAGAGCTCCTTTTGATTTCATGCTTTTCCTCAATGGGTGAACACTGCTACGTTTTTCATATAAACCTTAATTTTCAGATGTAAAACCTTAATTTTACTAATAATTCCACATACTTGTAAGGATTCCTGCTCATCATCTCTATTGCCAGCATATCATCTGTGCACAAAATCTGCCTTAGCTCCACTGACAGTCCATAAAGCTTCACTTGAAGGTATCAGCTATTACATTAATATATCCATGTTGGTGTTCCGTGTTTTCTGTGTTCTTTCAGGCTCTCTACTCCTTCTCACAAACCCAGTTCTTGGCAGAGTAGCAGCATTTCCTGATCGTGACCTCTGCCTCCCTCAGAGGTCCCTGCGTGTAGCCTTGCCTTGGGTGGTTACACCTGGTTTGGGGGTGAGGCTGCTGTTGTTTCAGCTGTGCCATTACCCAGAGCTGCATGGTTGCTCCTTGTAGCTGGGTGGCAGTTACTGTTTACGCTGAATTTCAGGAGATGCAGGCCAGCCTGTCACCATGAATGGCATCAGTTTCTACCTATTTTTATATTTTGTCTCCTAACAAGACCCTGGACTCTGATGTCTTCAAGTCAAATCTTTCAAGTCAGTCTGAACTAGGTTCAAATTAAAATCGCAAGTCTCCCAATTTGCATGTGTAAATGGGATGAAATCAGAACAACAAAAGCTCAATGTTCTTTATTACAGCTGGCCTGGTCATTCTGAAAAATACGTTTGATCTTCCCTGTGTCATCGTGGCAACAATACTTGTAGATAGGTTAGTTCTACCTGGTTAACGTCAAGCACCACTGTGCCTCAGATATAAAGTGCAGGACAAGAAAATGTTCTCTCATTAGAGAAAACATTTTGTGAGTTGCGTTTTTCATCTGCACCCAGACAGGTTTCTTTCTGTAACTCTCATTCAAGAGAAAGTGATGTTCTGGAGAAAGAATGTGTCCCTGCTCCTCCCTGAGCCAAAATTAGTCCTCAGCTCTAGACTGTCCTCAGGAATTTCTTCCAGGCAGTTCAGTCATTTGGCCCTAGTAAGGCAATCAGCAGGAGCCCTGAACCTGTGCAAGTGTTTTCTGGGAAACAGAGTTAATGGCGTCTGAGGAGGGATGCAGAGGGGGAAGTCTAGATGCTGATTTACATCACTTGGTGCTGAGATTAAAACAGGGACCTCTTCACAAGCCAGAGCTTTTAGGTAAAGGCTTGGCTGTGTCTGGAGAAGACTTTTGTGCTAGCTACATTAAGGGAAAAGCACTTTAGACTTTGAACCTTGCAGTCAAATTGTAAAGTCTTGAAAGAACACAGCTGTGGTTGTATGCCCCACACTGCAGATCCTTTCTTGCTGCGGACATCAGGCAATTAGGGGGACAATGCTGGTCTCATTCTCCTGATTCCTATTGCATACTGTATACGTATTACAGTACCATGTATTTTTAAACCTATTTTGTATGTGTAAAGCAGAGATCAACCTGAGTGCTTTTAGTTAAAGGGAAAATGGAGATTCTCAATACAGTGCCATTTACTGCTGCTAGTAGATCTGCAGCCCTTTCTCTAGCAACATAAAAATGGTTGAGAGCAGCAGGTATTATCTGGAAAGGTAGTGCAAAGAGTCAGTGAGGAGATCTGGGCTCTGTAATGTGACTAGAGACGTCTTGTGGTGATGTATCTGATGGTGGGATGAGCACCAGTGACCACTTGCATAGAGCTGTGGTATATGTAAAGGCCTTGTGATTACGAACAGGTGAATCCATCTTTCAACTGTTGGAGATAGTCATCACTGAGGAGCCAGTCCTAAAAACCTGCAGTGCTAACTGTGCGAAAGCCACGCACTCGGGGAATGGTGGTGTTGCTCCATTCAGGTCTACAGGAAGAACAGGGTACAGCTGGCCAGTTCTGAGTTCTTACAAGGGTGTGTGCTGTTCTGGCTATCCAATGATTTAGGGATGAGTTTAAAAATGCTTAAATCGGGCCTGTGACAATGCGAGTTTTCACATCCTGAAAAGAAAATTGATTCATGTTTTAACCTTATTTTTTTCTGAGTATTTTCCTGTCTTCCTTATACACTTAGTTATTTAGTCTACAAAACTCACAGCCTGGCCTGTTACTCCAGGCTATGAATTTCAGTTCCCGATCATTAAGAGTGGATCTTTACTGTCCCTGTTTTATACCTTGCCCGAAGTTGATTTTTCTTTATTAAAAAATTACGTTTAGCATCCACTCTGGATTAAAGTCTTGCTATAGTGCATGCTGTGACCGGAATTTCCTTTGTTATAAAGTGTTTCAAAAGTGTCGTTGCTAAAAATTACAAGCACGTAGAGGGTTAGCCTTTCTTGTTGTCTTTGGTTTTGCATCTCTTTTTCTTGAATGATTGCTTGTAGAGACTTTCACCTAATACTGAAACAGCAAAAAACTCCAACATTCCCAACTGTGTCTTCAGTTTTGAACTCTGTGCTATAGGGATTTCTAGTCCATCTACCAGAAGATATAAACTAATTTGGTGGGTCTCAGCCCTCCCACTGGGAGGAGCATGGACGAGCCCTGGCCTCTTCCTCCCATGATCAACGATACAGCGGAGGGCATGCTTGGGAGCTTCTGATTCCAAGTAGATATTTTCCTTCCTTGCTCTGATGCTGAAGGGACTTTCTGAATGTTAGAGTCTGACAGGTGCTGGCAGTGAAGCTCAGGTCTTTTAGTGATGAGCGCACGGGCTCTAGGCAGATCTGCTTGGTGTCCATCACCTTGGCGCTGCCTTTCTTTGCGGCAGTCGCCACGCCAGCAGCTGTACCCTGCCCTGCGTCATCAGCGCTCCTGGACGCTCAGGGGTTTCTCCCACCGGCTGTAGTCTCTGCTGTTCGCTGTCTGTTTGAAGTCTTTTAGTGCCTTGCCGAGGGAGTGCAGTAAATATTACAAACGTGGCGAAAAAGGAAGGAGCGAGAATCGAGGCATTAATTAAAGGCTGCCTACTCTGAGTAATCCAATGGTTAAAGCACCGTTGCCATAGCAGCACTGCCCCTGGATGCTCCAGCCTGAGTCACGCTCCTCCTGCTCCCCTCTGCTGCGCTGGGTGCCCGGCTGCTGCGTGCAGAGAGGGTGACGCTGCCCTCACTGCTACCCAGACAGTGAGCAACAGCTTCAGTGACTCACAGCAGCGATCAGAGGGGAAGGAGAAGTATTACTGCAGCCCCAGTGAGCTCCACTGGAAAACAAATGCGTGACCAGTAGATAAATCTTCATTGGCAGGGTAGTGCATCAGGCTCTGTAGGAGCTGCCACGGGAAACATCACGGCGACTTCTATTTTTAACATTTTGTTGGGTGAATGGGAAAAAAGTACTGACTGTATCTGTGCCTCAGTTTCCACCTCTGTAGTGTCTTAAGGATGTGTATAGTACTCGTTGTTTGAGTGGTTTTAAATGTTTGCACCAAAACTGTTTGGCAAAATGCAGCAAACTGTGATTTATTAATGATTTGAAGATGGTCCAAAAATTGCGGTGTCACCTGTACCAGTCGTAGGGGGAGTGCAATTGATAGCCGCCCCTTGTGAAGCAGGCCTGCTTGCCAAGCGTAAAGCTGATGTTGGGGGGGATGTTCTGAGGATCAGTAACCTGAGGTAGCCATTAATACCCAGTTTAGAGAAATGTGTAAAGATGCATCACCCTAAAAGTATTTATTGATGTGCTTTATGTATTCCTCAGCTCTGCAAAAATCTCAGCGTGTTTACAGTGAGGCCCACACATTCAGCCCAGACCTAGTCCTGCCTCCTCTCCCTCTTCAGGAGTAACTAACTTGTTTGTCACCCTGCGACTTCTTTGTTACCGGAGGCAAACCTGCTGTACTCTGTCCCTGGCGATGCGCCCGCCAGTGCGAACCTACCCAAAGCCACAGCGGGAGAGTGGGGAGCTGGACCGTGCCAGGCACCCCGCTGAATGCAGGCACTTGTTTCAGAGCTGACTTTCTCATTCCTGCTGCTTGTAAAACTTGCTGAGGGTAATGTTGCCATTTGCCTTTGCAATAAGTTGGTGTTAATTAATAGTAGGTGACCATGATGGTGTTTCCAACAGAGTACATGTACATTCCCTGTTAAAACCCAGTGAACTAAACCCTGTTTTGGGACAGTGAGCAGGCAAGGATGGGCAGTAACTTGCTGCTTGCTTGGGCTTTCCTTCGCAGTGTAGGAACTGTTCGTGTCCTGTGCAGCCGATATGAGAGGATTTCCAAACATAGCTCAGCCTGGCAGCAGTGTTTCTTCTAAACTCCGACAAGGCAGATGCAGCTGCTCAGGCGCCATCAGCACACTGATGATTACTGCAGGTGCTGGGCATGGTCCGAGTGAAAGCAGTTAAAAGGTGCTTGCTAACCTGGGTGGTGGTGAGGTTAAATTCTGGGTGTGCAGTGCTAGGTTCCTCAGAGCTGGGGTGAGAGTTTTACTGTACGTACCTTTTGTGGTACATAAATTCTTTTGGGGGTAAATTTCTCTTTAATTTCAGAGCAGCTTTATTCAGGGGAGAAGATTCAAAGGGTCATCCAGAGGGCTGATTAGCCTGGCACCGGTTTAAACGTTTTCAAGTAAATTAGCTTGCTGAGGTCTCCTTTGTTAAGTTCCAAGCAGAGTGAATGGTTGGGCTCAATGTGAACATCCAGAAAGGGATCCAGAAGGTTGGTGCCAATGCTTTTTCAGTATCTCTGGTAGATCTTGCGTGCCAAACTGCTCAGGAGTCCAGAGGTAAACTTAATCACCAGCTCTGAGCTGATATCCCTCCCCCCCCCAGCTGAGCTGACAGACACCTTAGGCTTTTCACTTCCTCTGTAGCAGGTGGATTTTACTTTCAGCATGTGGAAATATCTGTGTATGTTGTATGTTATTCATTTTTGCCATTGTATCACTTATTCTCTGGAACACAATTCTAGTGTCAACTTTTTTGTTTTGTTCTAAATGATGCAAGTATTTGGCCTGATTAAATTATAGGCTGGGTACTGGCATGCAATCTAAGGATATCAGATACACAGGAGGCCAGATTGGGTGGCCCCATAGTCCCTCTTATGGAAAAATGAGACCCAGTAGGGTGATTGTTATAAAGCAAGAAGCAGTTGCAAAGCAGCAGGAGCCGACAGTAACCCATGGGCGAAGCTGAGCCCTGTACCACCAGGGTGATGAAGTACTCACATGGCCTTTGCAATAGCTTATCCAACGCTGGTAGGAGTGGCATAGCTGGATGTTGCAATGGCTGTGTGCATCGGTGGAGAAATAATAAGCAAAACCTTTTGCAAGTCTCTTCCTCAGCACCCAGATCTCCTTCTTGCATATTCTTGCAGTGATTCATTCTGACTCCAAGCTAGCGAGACAGCCCGTCGAGTCCTTCAGAGGACCAGCAGGTACGGCAGCCGGTGTCCCTGGGGATGTCTGCTCCTCTCAGCTCTGCCCGCGTGCGGGTTTGAGTCCCGGCTAACTTCAGGGCATGCAGGATCATGACCCTTCTCCTTGGAAACTGTGGTTTCTGTTGTACAAATATAAAAAGTATCTTGTTCTGACTTGTTCATTTAACTATGGAGTCAGTTTGAAAGCTTCAAGAGACTGAAGGGAAATCATATTTTTAAGTGGATTTTCTCATTGGTACAAAAATAGAGTAGGAAATAACTAGAAGATATTAAGTACAACTATCTCATTTTAATCAAAAACGTATAACAAATGGAAGCAAATGCATTTTTATTTAAATGTCATCACGTATCTTTGTTTAAACCTTCAGTCTTTCTCATCCTAGAAATGATCTTTCAGCCTCTATGAATCTTTAATTCTGGAAGGGACTCCAGCTCTTGGCAGGTGGCATAACTGCTTCTGTCCCTCCTGGCTGGGTTTGTCGCAGCTGCTGAGCACTTCTGTCCGCTTATGACAATCAAACTTCCATTTCCCTTCTGTCAGGCACGCTGGTTTTTCTCCACAAATGCAGATATGAGATCAGCACTCTGCAAAAAACTGTGGTGAGGGGAGGAACTTAACTGTGTGATAACCAGGTCCAGCTTCATAGGAGGTGCTCTTGACCTTATTCCAGGCTCAGAAGAGATGCCATAAACTTCCTCGTGGTGCATTTAAGATGTCACAGTAGTTAACCTGGATCAACTGGCGTGTTTGGAGTGTAAAGGCGGGGAGAGCTTAACTGGAGCTTTAATCAGCTGCCACAGAGCAATCAGTTCTGAAGACCAAAATTTAAAGGACATTGTTTTGAGGGGCTATCCTTATTTTCTAGTGTGCTTGACATATTTAATGACCTTTTTTCCCCCTCTGAGCAGCCTAAAAGCATGCAGGAAAAGCTACAGGAACAGAATAGAGTGACTGTGCCGCTTAGCAGGGCTGGGCAGCCGGGGGAGCCAGTGGCAGTGGAAGCCTCACCAGCAGCTCCTGCCGATGTCTTCATTTTTTCTGTTCCTGAATGCAGAGTTAAGTGAACTGTTATAATGACTAGCGAACAGATTCAACCTCTGAGCAACCTAGTTAATGCGGCTGGCAAACACCAGCGCGTGCAATGTGCCAACACTACTGGAGTACCAACGAACCAAGAATGCCAACATCCAGTTCACCAGACACTTGTACGCAGTGACCTCTTTCTCCACCATCATCATCTGAAAGCTTTTAATGCTGATTTAGACAGATTATGAGTATCTAGCCTTTTCATGGACAAGTGGCAGAATTAATGCAAGATTGTCAGGTTTGGGGAGTTCTTTGTATGTGATGTTCACCAACATAAATCCAGAGTCCAGGCAGCTTTTAGGTGACCTGCACCTGTGGTGACAGCTGGGAAATAAACAATTTGCAAGTACGAAATGTGGCTTCCAGATTCTGTTCAATATATTATCGATGCAGTCATTATCAGAAAAGATGAAGAGTGAAACAATAGGTGCAGTTGCTTTATCTGACAGCCTTGTTTTCGCCTCCCTTAGTCGTTGAACAAGTCTACCTAACGTCAGACCCAATACAGTCAGGCAGCTGGCTGTAAGAAACAAACACCCTCATTAAGGGAGGCCCCTCATGCTGCTTTTGTTTGTGCTCATCTGCTTTACTGGAATGGACAAGAAAAGCATGAATATTTAAAGCCCTTTGCTGTGGCTGGGAAACAGCCGAACACAATTCTGCTGGGTTTTTTCCCCCCTCCTCCTCTTCCTCAGAAAGGAAACCTCAAATGCCTTTGACCATTCTGCTCCATTCAGACATAGATGAACATTTGCTATAGCTGAACCAGATTAGAATGACAGAGATTCCGTGGTGGTTGTTGGTCTTAGTGTGCAAATCCTGTCCTCTATTAAAAATAGCTGAAAGGTTGATTTGAGAGCTGCACGGCGTGGTGGTTGCTGCACTCACACCCAGCAGAGTGCTCACCCTAGGGTTTCTCTACCCAGCAGCCAGTGCTCTCCACGAGCGGTGTTCGGATGCCAGCCTTCTGCAGGTTTGGCAGCAGCTTGGCATCGGGCGCAGAGCTCCTGGCTGCAGCTAGAGAAACACACACACAGACAGGGCAGAGCTACTGCAGTCTGGCAGAAGATTTAGTCAGCTTGCACCTCATTCTTTGATGTTGTATTAGAACTCCCTAGAGTATCTGTATCGGTCAAAATTGAGAAGATTTTAGTTTTGGTCAAAAGAACACAAGCAAGGGACCTTCTGTGTGGCAGCAGCGGGAGCTGGGTGGCCAGGGGTAAATGCAGCTTGCTGCAGTTCAGGCTGTCACTCCGTATCACATCCACGGGCAGACGGGCACGGCATTCCCTGCAGAAAGTGAAGCACCAGGGCTTACACTGCTGTTGGCTAGGCTGGAGAGAGGAGTGAACAGATTGGAACAGAGAAGACATGAAGATGCATGCTTAGAGACTGCAAGAATAGTATCGATCCTCTCTTTGTAACTGAGTTATTTTTCAGCTGTTCGTACGTGAAATTTTCATTCTGAAAAGAAGCAGGAGCAAGACAGGAATCTGCTTCCTAAAATAAAGATTCAGAGCGAGAAGGTGGCGTACAGTATCTGTGTTCCTTGGCATATGTTGCATTCACAGTCAAAATCCCGAGGGATGTCCACACAACCCCCGTAACGAAAGGGATGCAGAACCAAAACCAGTCTTTCTGCAAAAGCTATGAAGTATGTAGAAATAAAATACTATCCTGGAGCCAGGAAATGGGAGTGTGTGACCTCAGGAGCTTCTCTGCAGCTGTATTCCGGTGCCCCTATGACTGAGGATCTGGGAATTGTGCTGCATAGCTCCCATCAGCACTCCCTCCGACATTAGCCCTTCACACCCCAGCAGAACCCCGTGCTGGGACACAGGTACCTCCTTTCATGTGGAGACTTCCTCATTTTCTTGAAGAGTCTCATCCATTTTTTGGCATGCAGGAGAGGAAAAGTAGAAAGATACTGCGACATTTCAGAGTTAAAGGATTGACATAAGTAAAGGCAACCTTTAAATGGGTAGGGAAGAGGTTTTGTTTCTCTGTGGGTGAACGGTGAAGTTCCCTGGGATTGCAGAGAGCACGTTGTCTGCGGGGAGATGTTCTGAGGTTTCTTTTTCATCTGTCCTTAAGCATGTGTTCTGTGTATTTTGCAGCCTGTTTTAACATGCAGCATAGGTTCTAAGGGTCAGCTTAACCATTTCATTAACTCAGTCTGTGGCTTTAGGCACTCTACAATGCGCTTGATTCCCTTGAAGCTTAGAGCTGTGTACACCCTGGAAGAAATCAGTGTACATTCTCGGTGTCAAATTCTAATGAGGCACCATACGGAAAATTGCAGAGCCACTGTGCGGAGCAGAGAGGGCAGGAAATTCGTGTCTCTCTACCTGATGCTCACAGAGAGCTCATTTTGCAGGGTTCCTGAGTAAAAGCCAGCTGAGGAGGGATAATGGGTTATCGTGCTTCTGCTCTGCTTTGGGTACAAGATCCTGATCAGACAATAGTGATTTTATGCATACAACTGCACACAGTTGAATTGGATTCTAAATTTCGTAAAACAGTGAAATCCGTCTCTTCCTTGAGTTAGTGATGAAGAGAACATGAAATCTAGTTGTTGCAGCTCAAATGGCAGCAGCTTTTTATAAATTGCACACATTTTTTATTTCAAAAAAGAACAGCAGCCTGCAGAGATCTATTATATTGCTTTGTCACATAATTTCAGAGCTGTAGAACTTGAAAACAGAGCTGAAGAAAATATTAAGCATTATAGAATAAGGGTCCTGCTTTTCAGTTGTCTTCAGTTTTCACAGTGTACTTACTTTTAGAGCCATGGCATATATTTAAAAAAAAATAAAGGCACACTAGTAATACAATCTAGTCTTGGGATATGGGGCATAATTTTCAAAAGCATGTAAGATCCCAAAAGGGGGCTGGGCGCCTGGGCCAGATTCTTACGGTATGTAGCTGTCTAGGGACAGGAACTGATGTATCCTGTGTATTTAAACTTACACTGCAGCTGGTGAAAGCTGGTACCTAGTCACGCCTGAAAATACTGTGGGTTTTCAAGGGCAGCTTTATATGTCTAGGTGCATCACAGAAATGTGATCCAAAGTATCCCAGATAGTGACACATCCTGAACATGGGAGGTTTTAAATTTCCCCTTTATTTCCTTTAGAGAAAAGTGCATCTCTTGCTGCATCTTCCTCTGAGAAGCTCAGTTTCACACTTGTTCACTGAGCTGGGAGGCAGGAAAGTATTAGGCTGATGTGAGAGTGTGCAAGCTGAGGCATGGACAGGTATGACGCACTTGCTTTAAATCTGGGAGGTCTGGTAAACTTGGGAGGAGGATCCAGGTTTCTCTGCTCCCACTCCTGGTTCTGAGCACCCAACTATCATTCGCAAAGCTCCAGCCCAGTGCGTGTCATGTGGGGGGAAGAGAAGGTCAAACCTGGCAGATAATCCAGACGAGTGAAAGCTGCAAGAGCCACAGTGGAGAAAGCTGCTTAATCTGATGTCAGAGCATGAAAGGAGGCTTGATTCAGGCACTAAACCAAGAGAAATTGCAAAAGCCAAATCCTTTATGAAGATTTATTTAGAAAAACCACAATGTCAGGGAGTCACTGTTACATAGCGTGGTAATTCCCTTCCTCTTGAGTAATGTGCACAACACTGTGCGCATGCAATTACTTTTGTTCCAGAGATAATATCTTCACCTAGAATTATACATGTACACATATGGCCCTTAGTGCACACTACGATTCACATATATGTTAGGACACGCACAAAGTTGAGCTTTTCCTTGAAAAAAATGTATAAAAAATACATACCAAACCGAAGCTGTCAACATGAGAAGCAATGTGCAAAAACAGACAGATACTCCTGAATGTTTGCTTAAGAAAAAAGGACTCTTCTGTCCCTGTTCCCCATTCAGCATTGAGTATGCCAGATGTTGCCTGAAAGTAGAATTTAAAATGACCGGTCACATCCTGACCCCCTTCATGTTAGTTGCAGAGATCTTAACCAGCTAAATAATCCTATACTAGTACGAAAATCTGCCTCCAAGCATCACCATTGTGCACTGTTGTTGCATTGAACAGCTCCTTATACTGTCGCAATGTTGGCTTTGTGATGCTCAAGGCCAGGTGACAATGGAGCCCTTGTGTGGAGCACACAGAAGAGGCAGGACAGAGATGTCTCTAGTCTCCAAGCCCCCTGGCAGGGCTGGCAGCAGCTGCCTGGAGAAGACAGCCATGGATTCAGAGTTCTCCTCAGGCGTGCTGGAAGGAGCTGCCCCCCCAGGTCCCAGCCATGGTGTGCACAGCTCCCAGTGCTGTCTGCTGGTGCGTGGTGGGGCTGGTGTTTGAGATGATGCTCTCGAGCGCCTGAGGAATCCTCCCTTCAGAGGAAACACGCCTGTGCAGAGAGCAGGGCCGGTGAAGGGAGGGAGGGCCCACGGGGCCTTCCCCAGCCAGGTACCTTGGTCCGTGATGCAGACTGTAGCTGACATGGATGGAGTCACCTGACCATATAACCACGCGTGTGGCTGTGAGCAAAGCTGTACAGGATGACAAGCCGCAGACATCATGAAGCAGTCAGACCAAACCATCTGTGTAAAACTGCTGCATGCAAATACCAACACTTTAAATGGAAATTAAGACTAGAAATGGATTGCACTTGTTTCCCTTAAACACATATACGTACCATGCTTCAAAAAACCAAAAAGTAACCATTAAAAAAAAATCTTCAAATTACATAACAAAAAAATTGAATGATAGTTGGAATTCCCTTGGTTGGATCAAAGGAAAAGAAGAAGAAAATAGGGGCAGTGTGATTCTAATCATGGAAGTTTGTCAGTAACCACAATCTCTTGGGTTTGGATATGAGGAATTCTTCCTACCCATGATTCTTGATGCTGCAAAGCCCGGTATTCCCCTGGGAATCGGCATGTTTTTTAAGGACTGTTTATTTCAGCCCATGCAGAATTATGACTGTGTTACAGAACTTGTAATTTTTTTTTTAATGGGATATCAAAGTTTTTCACAGCAAATCCTGCATGTATCCAGGGAAAATCTCAGCAAGACTCCCCCGTGTGTTATGTTTTTTACTTGCAAAGGGAACGTTTCAGCCTTATTCTGTGGAAGGAGGGGTGGAAATTGTAAAGACTGGGACCTCTCCAGGGAAGTAAACCATGGATACTGCACTTCACATCCTAGCTCAGCAGACCACTTCAGCAAACTATTTTAAGTGGGATTTCAGTGTTTGTTATTCAGTTTGGACCCCAGTAGGAAGGCCGGCATCCAACAGGTAGAGCGTTGCCTTGGACCTACTCATTTCCATGACAAAAGGCATGGAGGGAGGGTTCATCCCGTTCGCTTGCACCCCAGCTCCGGTCATGAAAACATCAAACGGGTACCAACTGCTCCTGGGACTCCCTGGCGTCTGCTCCCCGTGGCTCCCAGCTCTCCCCGGGTCAGGAGCATGCTCCAGTGAAGGAGGGCTGAAGGAAGCAGTGCTTCGTCCTTGGCATCCCCAGGGAGTTCTTGGGGGACAGGCAGTGCTTCCCGGGCAGCAGCGTTGGCCCCGGGTGTGTTCCTGCAGCTTGCGGAAAGCGCTGCTACCTGTGACACACCTAACCCGAGTCCCCCCTAGCTCTGATGGCGTGCGGACGCGTAACCAAAACGAACCTCTGGCTGCCAGTCAGGGGAAGCTGTTGGCAGTGACAAAGCAGTGGTAGAGAATCGCTTTAGACTGTAAGAGACACAAAGCAAAACACCAGACTGAATTCTTACAAAAGTTTTGATGCTGTTGAGCGCTGGGGTTAGCTGCTGCTTCAGGAGTGTTTTCCACTGGGTTAAGATTATGTCCAGCATCTGAGTTAAGGCCTTGATTTAGCAAAGCATTTGCGCACATGCTTAAATCTGCCCTTATTCAGCTAAGCACTGACACGAATACCTAAGTGCCTTGTGATTCAGGGACGAACCTGAACTGGCACCTATAAATGTAAGTTATGTAGCTGTCACAACTACCCTTTTAATGTGTTTTTCCTGGTAGCACAGCTGCTCTGCTGGATTAACTAATTAATCTTCATCGAAAAGGTCCTGAGAACATTCTATAATACTAACAACATACATAAATACCAGAACTAAAAAAATTTTAAAAACCGCATGGCTCAAAGCAAAACAAATATTGCTCACAATACTTGTTTAGATTAATAGCTGTAAACTGTGCATTCTAGTAGCAAATAAAAACCTGTTGGCCTAGAAAAAACCCCAAAACATTCAAAGTCTATAGGATTGGCAGCACTAACATTACTTTACAATGTGGAGTAAGGATAACAAATATGCGTTTAACATTGCAAAACGATCCAACTAACCTAAGCTTATGTAAACAAGTAGGCTTTGACAATGAGTATACACCTAGGCGTGATCCTGCAGCTGGGCCCAGGCGGGTGGAGACCCGGGAAGGCAGAAGGGTGCTGTTCCAGCTGCCCAGATCCCACTGCGGGAGGGAGGCGCAGGGGTGGGATCCTGCAAACCTGTACTGGCATTACTAGTTCTACTCCAGGGAGCATCCCATTGCAGGATTCAGTTCAGCAGGACTATACACATAGAAGGAAGGATTATTCACAAACATAAGGCATTGCAGAACTTGGCCCTAAAATTTCTATTTTCAGCAGAGAATCCCTTATCCATACACAAGATCATATTTTAACATATCAAAAAGTTTCTAAAATAAGGGTCAGAGTCACTATATACTATGCTCAGTAACACAGTTAAGATTCTGCGTGTTGGCCTCAGATATTGCAAAACATTTTTCTCATTAAAACGAAACGAACTATAAATCTTTCTCATAAAAATTAAATTAACCGTGAAAGTTAAACATGAACAGGCTGCCTTTTCAAGGTTAAAATGAGACATTAACAGAAATGAGCAGCTCCCATTGTAATGGTTTTCCAGTGCCTTCCCTTCTGACCAGTGAACACTCTGAGACTGCAGTTGTTGGTGGCCTCCAATCTTGCCTTGCATCCTCTATGGCGTGGCTACTGCCGCTCTCCTTCCACCCGCTTTTTACGAACTAGACCAATAAAACAAGAAAAGAGCAGTCATTATTGCTTTCCTGAGAGCCTAAGGACTTTTCTCACTGACACACTCCCTTCCCCATACCATGAATAGGAAGCAAGGAGCGTCTAAGAAATACTCAACAGAAGTATGCCCATAAATGCCATAATTAACAGATCTTAATGCTAAATAAAACAGTTTATCTAAACGGCACTTTCTATATTGCAGACTGTCAAATTTCACCAAGTGTTCATATCAATACATTTTCTATAAAAATCAGACTCCGCGCTAAAGGTTTTAGATGATGAAGAAATCACCATTACCAGTGCTTCCTCCCAATGGCTCCATTTAGATTTTTGTTACAGTTTTATTGTTCTTCTGAAAGCCACTGTGTTCCAGCTCAGTTGATACTGTCTGCTTTAGTCTGCATAGCACTGCTCTGGATTATTTAAGCATTAGGCATAAAAAATTAATAACTTTTGTAATTGCACAAGTGTATACTATAGGTAAGCAATAATCACATCCTTTTAGAAAATAATTGGAAGTACTCTTAAGAACTGATATCAGCCAGTACTGGTAATAAGGAAAACCTCATACTGGACCTTAAATTACCTGTCTAAACGCCACATGCTCTGATTGCATCAGCCATCTGACAGTAAGTTAATTAACTCTGGATTCTCACTAGAAACCAAATAGGCTGAAGTTGCCATTTAGCGAAGCAGAGAGTGAAGAGTTTTGTGTTATGGGCAGGATTATTTTGACAAGCAGCCCCATGTGAATTTTTACAGCACTTAGGATACATTACAGCTGGTATAGAGCTGGTCTAGTTGGGCAGCATTTCCTTCTCCACGCTCTAATAAAAATGTATTGAGTCTTCTCTGACCTGGCCAGATAAGATTAGTGAGGTTCTCCTGTTTGTGTGATACAAAATTTGGTGTTACATCAAACTCTGATGTCCTGTTTCTGATATTGAACTACTAAGGTACAGAACAAAAGCAGTAAAACTGGATGAATGAGCACTTTTCACTCCAGAAAGTCAATAACAATATATTGCTACAAACATCCCATTACTTTACTATCAGGAGGTTTATTTCATAGTGCTTTCTTGGCAGACAGACTGCATTATTCCAGAGCCTACAGTGCAGCATCAGTCATTTGTGTCTGCTTTCAGTCTTTTGTTGCTTCATTTATTTTATTTTATGGAATTCCTTTAGGTATTCTGTCCTACTCAGTCTTGAACAAAACCATAAAATACAAAAGCAGGAAAATGAAGATTAGGCACAGGACATACGTCTAATGGCAGCTGGTTAAATAGTGGGAGAAAAGGTCTTTCTCTCTTTGTTGGTGTGATGTTTCAAATACCGTTCCGGGACACTAAGTTTCAGGACCAACAGTATATATCATTGGAATGCTTAGGTACTGCTAAAAATTAAAACTGAAAAAAAATAAAAGTATGTGTGAAAGAAATAGGCCTCAACTTTTATCTTATCCCTCACAGAGAGAAACCCAAGCTGAAGCCAGAAACGGCATCATGGTTTGACACGCCACTTTGAAGTAGAATTGATTAAAAACACATAGTTAATGTGGGGTTTTTTTCCTTAATGTAAACTACTCCTGCCTAATCATCTCCTCCTTATTCTGTGTCTTGAGCACACAGGGCAGAGCACATCACACTCAGTAAAACTTGCAAAGCTTTATCGTCTTTGCCTGTACTTGGTCACGCAGGCAGGAAAGGTTCCCTTTTTCGTTCCCTTAGTTGGGCAGGCTTGGTCTGTCATGGGCAGGGCCAAGAAGTGAGGACATCTGTGTTCACTGAACAAACAGAATGGGTTTGGCTCTCTATTTGCTGTCCAGAACAGCTGACAGGGCAGCTGGAAATCCAGGGTGCTCCATGGAAAAGGCTGAAATAACTCCCTTTCCCAGAAGGAATGGGAGAAGGAGAAGAAGAATAGTGGCTCCTAATCACAGTGGGATCTTTGCTGTTGTCTACTCTAGAGTCTGTGGAGCTCTGCATCACCCCTCACATACAGCAGATTGAATGTTGTAGAGTTAAAATATGATCTTATGTACAGACAGGAAGATTTGTGTCTAGGAAGGTCAGGGCTTGGCTCACATATAGAAATGATGAGTAGACGTAGTAGCATCTTACCCAGATCGTTGTTTTTAGTGATAGCTGCTGCTACCCTGGTTCTTGGACCTTGCTTTGTGAACTGATAGCCAAACTTGAGAATCTTGGAGTTCTCCTCCAGCATCTTGGCAATCTCCATCTCTACAGCTGTACCCAGCTGCTGCCGCTGTTGGTGATGCGGTGAAATGTCCCCAAAAGACAAGAAAATATTAGTTTTCATATGAGACAGAGATAAGTGGTTATATTTCAGTACTGTGCTGCACAGTACAAAGAGAATCCCATCCCTGGAGATTTTGCTCTGGGTTTTATATTTGGCTTTGACCAGTTTTATTTAGAAGTTTTCCACTGTTTGGTTGCACAGGCACGGGACATGAGCTACAGAATGACTGAGCCACAGAGGCTGCCTTGACTTTGTCAGAGCCCTTTAGGAGAATGCTCTGGGAATTGATATAGAGGGGAAACAAAAGTGGACTCACTCCATGCTCTCTCTTTACCTGGTTGTCAATTTTAATCTCCGTCAGGGATTCGTTCTCTTTCAGTGCATCAATCAGTGCCAAAATACCCATCCCAGTGATGAAGTTGGATTCTACATTCAGACTCTTCAGTGTTTTGTTCACTTTCAACATATCTGCAAATGCCTGAAGGGTCAGAAAGAGGGGATATGAGATAATGTCTTGAGAGTTTCAGGGAGTAACAAAGTATCTGCAAAACATGGCTTAGTACCTACAAAGAAATAAAACACAAATAGGCTTAGAAGAACACAGAGGTAGATCAGAAGAGATTACACTTCTGCTTTGCATAGTCACAGGGAAATTCTGCAAGGGAAAACGAAGAATGCATCCTAAAGCAGACACAGACCTACTTAAAAATCATTGTGTTTTTTTTCCAAACAGTGTTTAAACTTACAATAGCTACAGGGTCATTGCTTCGAGTAGCTGCAAGGCTGAATGTCTTCACATGTGTGTTGCTTTCCAAAGCTTTTGCAAATTCTTTCAGTGTTGGAATAGGAATGTTCTGCATTAAGAAAATAAATCCAGTAATTAGGAAAGCCAGTCACATCGCTAGACGCTGATTTTAACTATTATCAAACTGATTGATTAATAGCCAGTCTACACAATTTAAACGTCCCCGATGCTTTTCAGAGTATCTCAGAGTGGACTGCGCGTACTCTGCTCCTAGCAGCCTTCAGAGACCCGTGGAGGCCCAGGCTAGGATGTGATCTCAGCACTGCCTTTAACTGGGTCAGGCCATCGCAAGCACGTGACCCATCTCTGAGCTACTTTCCTATTTTGCTGCTGGTTGCTCAGTCTCTGCATGCCAGCTCCTCCTCCACTTGCACGTGTGGGCTAACTGAATCTGGCCAGTGATGATTACACAGTGCCCAGGAGATATCTTGCTTTGCAGTCTGCTAAAGAAAGGCGGCCACAGGGAGTCACCCCTTGGGCTTTTAATTGGCATCTAATTCAATACCAGGCATCGACAACCTTGAAGCCTCTACAACAGTTCCCTCCACATCCCTTTCCTGTGCGTCCTGCTTTTTCTGAACAGTAGAGGGACAAAATTTGAAGATAAAAGGCAAGGGCTTTGGAAATACTTGAATAAGCCCATCTATGATGACATAAATGAAACCACAGCATCTACCTTTATGTTGTTGAGATTGATTTCTATCAGACTAGGATCGTTTGCTTTTATCCTTTGTAAACTTGCTTCCACGTTGGTTGGATTAGGTGGCTCCTCAAAGATGGGTTTGACCTTTTCACCTTTCACCACATCTGCAACACAAGATCTCATGAAATGTTGACGTGAGGAACAGGCATCATCAGTAACAGCCTGGCTTTTCAATTCCCATTTAGGTTTGTACTGTAGCATTCAAGAAAGAGTTTATACGAACCACAAAACTTGGAAACAGGAGCATTAGTCCCGTTATCCCTGCCATGCCCTTTGCACCTTCTGTGCACCCAGAAGCATGTCGCTGGAGGCTGCGGTCGCAGCGGCTGGGCAGTATCATCATGGGCACATTCCTCCTTTATGTACCAAAGTCCCAGTACAATTAATTCGAGCCAAAGCAGCTTTAAAAAATATTGTATAGGAAGTAATATATTGCAAGAGCTGCTTTGTTCTTTGTCTAATATCTGTAAAGGAAGGTGTGCTCAGAACTTGCCCATTAGATTACTTAGAAAATGTCCCTGCACCTAGGAGCCTAACAACCCCATGCAACGCTACAGGCTTGGGGAGGAGTGGCTGGAAAGCTGCCCGGCGGAAAAGGACCTTGGGGTGCTGGTCGACAGTTGGCTGAACATGAGCCAGCAGTGTGCCCAGGAGGCCAAGAAGGCCAGTGGACTCCTGTTGTATCAGGAATGGTGTGGCCAGCAGGAGTAGGGAGGTGATCATGCCCCTGTACTCGGCCCTGGTGAGGCTGCACCTGGAGTACTGTGTGCAGTTTTGGGCCCCTCACTACAAGAAAGACACTGAGGTGCTGGAGCGAGTCCAAAGAAGGGCAAGGAGGCTGGTGAGAAGTCTAGAGAACAAGTCTTACAAGGAGTGACTGAAGGAACTGGGGCTGTTTAGTCTGGAGAAGAGGAGGCTGAGGGGGGACCTTATTGCTCTCTACAACCACCTGAAAGGAGGTTGTAGTGAGGCAGGTGTTGGTCTCTTCTTCCAGGTAACTAGCGATAGGACGAGAGGCAGTGGCCTCAAATTGCATCAGGGGATGTTTAGATTGGATATTAGGAAAAATTTCTTTACTGAAAGAGTGATCAGGCATTGGAACAGGCTGCCCAAGGAGGTGGTGGAGTCCCCATCCCTGGAGGTGTTCAAAAAACATGTAGATGTGGCACTTCAGGATATGGTTTAGTAGGAATGGTGGTGTTGGGTGGATGGTTGGACTCGATGATCTTAGAGGCCTTTTCCAACCTATGATTCTATGAATAGACTGTGCCAACATGAACAGGAGGCCCCTCAGTTTCCTTCTCTCGGCTGATGCTATCAGCCCTACTATAAATTCAATTAGCTCTTGTAAAACTGCAACATCTGCACTTTCTAAATAATAAAACTATCAATGCATGAAAAGCAAGTCCATCTGCCAGCACCAAGATTTATGAAGGCTTTGAGTATTCATGCTCCAAAGACATACAGTTTTTCAGGCTGGAAGCTAAGAGCTATAAATATTTTTAGATATGCATAAAAATGATAGCTTACAACACAATTAGTATTTCTAATTCCCACAAATGTAGTTGTGGAGATTAATTTGTAAGCCCTGACCACCCAAGCAACTAGAGGCAAGAAAGGAATATGTTACTGACCACAAGTATGTTTAAACCCTTTTATTTTATGTTGCAAAAAGTGGGTGATTTTGAAGACGTGCTCAAGTCTCAAGGTACTACATGTTGCTGTTCAGTGCAATGGGTAAAGTTCATGCCATACCACAGCCAAAAGAAAACCAAGTATTTTTTTAGTACTCATATTCTTAGTAGAGATGAAGTCATACACAAACCTTGAGCCAGTTTTCACTCTTTTATCCTGAACATTTGGTTTTTTTCACTATTTCCCTGAGAGACCTCACATATGCCCGAATAACACTCCAGCCTTCCTAGGGAGTAGGAAATCGAAAACCACTGGTAAAATGCAATGCTCCTCCCTGTCTTGGAGGTAATGGTGGAAAGTAAACAAAAACAAAAAAATAGCAAAGCATTTCTTGCATTTGTGGCAACACCCTGCCAAGCTGGGAGCTAGGGAGAGACTCGCACCCTGTCCTCAGGTTAGGCCTCACAGCACACTCAGTCTAGTTAGCAGTATTTTTCACTTTCTACTTCTTGTTGCTTCCCATGAGTTTTACCTTGTTTCTTTAATAATGGTGCTGTTTTGCCACATCGATGGGCAACTTTTGAGATGTCTCCCTCTTTTACTGAAGCTTTTCACTTGGCTAAGAAGAAGTATTGCTTTTGGATCAAAGAATAGAGTGATGCAATGGTGATTTTCTGGTTCTTAAGCCTGTGATAGGAGCATAGTTTAGCTGACTCACATAGCTGACATTTTGACTCAATACAACAAAAATATTCAGAAATCTGTGTGGATTAGTAATGCATGCAGTTGCCTGTTATGAGATAAATGGCATCTTGCACAGGGCCCCACTGAAGAGGCTTGCAGAGCGGTCTTAATCCTGAGAAAAATGAGGTGACACAGTGTCCTGTCTACTTTCCCACCTGTCCTTTAGTGAAGAACGATGGAAATGAAAGTCCTTGGTAAAGATAGCTGCTGTTCTCATGGCCTTACAAGACGAAAACATCTTTTCAGTACTGCTTCCCTAGAAAAGGGCATTCCACAATTTTGTCTTAAAAAGCAAAGTTTAGCCCCCTTGATATCCCACAGCTTGGAGGTGATGAGCTGTCAAGAAAAACTTGGAATTCAGACATACCCATTTCTCCCCCCACCCAGCCTCCTGTCGGTTGCCGAGCTAAGATCTGATTCACCAAAGGTCTCTTTATTTAGTGCAAACATTTCTGGATTTGTTTTAGTAACTACAGCTGTTTCTGCTGGGGGATTTCCTGAATGATTGCACCTCCCGTGTACCTACGCAGCCGTGTAACAGACAGTGTTTAAACACGCTGCCACAGGACTACGGTGGAGGGAGTAGATGAGAGAGAGTAGCCGGGGCAGGAGCACATCCATGTGGCCTTTGCCTCCCTGTGACCGCAGCTTGACGTGACTCTGGTCACAGACGTGACTCTGCCAGGGACTCTGCCAGGTTCAAGCCCCGTGGTTACAAGTCGTTCTTCAGTTGTGTAAATGTAGGTACTGGGGGTGAGATGGCCTGCCCTGTGCTGTAGCCACCTCTTAGCCACAGCTGGCTGTTTTCTGTCCACTGCCTAAACCAAAGTGGAATGAAAATATCTATGTCGCGGCTTCTTAAATACTCTCATCCTTTCAGGAAGCTCTGCAGAGCCAGACATGGCTCTCTAGGAAAACAAAGCTCCTTAGGAACGATTTATTTGCATAGTACCGTTGTCATTACAGATAATGAATTTTAAGAGTATATTTACTTTAAAGAGCTCCCCCTCATGATTAACTAGATCAATCAAGGTAAGGCCCAGTTACATTGAATTAGACCAATACACCCAAACTACAGGTGTACAAGTCCCTAGAGATGACATATAACCCACAACAGAAATCTGCTTGCTTACTTCTCACGGTTCCTTTTCCATCTTTACTGCGAGCTCCTCCTTCATCAAATTTTGGGTTGTTGACCATGTTGTGCACTCCAAGAACAGCTAAAATGTGTAAATACCAGCAACAAGATACAATGTTAATGGCAGGAGCAAAGACTGCAGAAAAATACCTGCGACAAATTCTAGGTTAGTTCCCCAAACAAAACCCCCTTTATAAAATGTTATCTCTGAGTCATGCTTGCTTGTAGGGAGAGTCTTTAGGGGTCTAAATACTGGAGTTAGAGACATTTTTAATACAGGATTTTGCACAACTGAATCAATGTAGTATGCATATCACAGGAATGCCAGCTGGAAGGAACTGTTGCCGGCCATCTTGCCCAGCCTGCCCCTCACGCAGGAGTGTTGCCAGCATTAACTGGGTCAGCCATGGCTTTGGCTAGCTGGATCCTAAAACATCCAGGGATGGAATCCCCACAATCTCTTTGGGTAACTTGTTTCATGCTACAATCCTAATCACTTTTTTCCCTAATATACAACCTGGACCTCTTATTGCTCTTTGTTGTGTTGTTTGGTATTTGACTGTACATGTAGTTAGCTTAATAAATTGGCATTCAGGAAGCACCTGGATGCTAACGTGCTTGGAAAAAAAAATATATATATTGCAGGACTTTAAAATAAATAGTAAGGATGTAAACTGTTATGAGAGAAATGACAAGAGAAACCAAAACTCCATAAAAGAAGCTGCAAAGTGGTCTTTTGTGCAAATGAACTTCCATGGTGTCAGAGAATAAATCCTGCTGTGTTTGCTGATACTTCTCCCATAAATTATCTAATTGGACTTTATTCTATAGGATCACGCATTAATTAAAAGTTATTAGCTTGAGGTAGATTTTTACTTTTATAATCTATTTTTTCTTATGGAAAATACTCTGTTCTGTAAGCAAATGACCATTTAGGTGCAGTTATAACTGTTCTCAGAACTCTAGGCAGTAGGTGTTTTACTCGCTGTTTTCAGACTTCCTGAGAAGTGCCAGCTGCATTATAATCCTGAGATTCCTGTGATGCACCACATTTCAGTCAGAGCGAAGACTAATGCCTCCAGAAATGGGTGCTGTACCCAAGAATTACAGAAGACAGTGGCAAGATCACATCCTTCAATAGGACAATATAGTAGCTACAAGAGTTTTCAGTTTAATATTGGTTTAATCCAGATTCAGATTAATCTAATATGCTGCAATATTTAATTTAGATTTTCTTAATGAAATAAAAAAAATTGTCAATAGAGTTGCAATTCTACCACCAAAAATTTTTGTGTAGACTGGGCCCCAAAAACGTAGGCCATGGACCTCAAGAGAGCCCAGGGAAGGTTAGGATCCACTGTGGAATGGGTGGACAAGGCAGGAGATGTCAATGGTTCCATAGGGAGGGCTCAACACTAGGTTGAGCCCGGTTTTAGGATGACCCGTTTACATTAATCTCACCAGCCCTGGCTGGTTTGCTTCTTCCCAAATTACGGATTCATATGATGATCTTCTACTAGCATAAACATGTGACGTACCCATGATACAAACTGCACAAAAGTCACAGGCGGCTGAAGAACTACTGCTTGCCCTTTCTTATACTGTAGTATCAAATGTTATTTATGCAAGTGGTTACACTTCCAAATGATTTCCTTTGTGCACACGTTAGAACATATACTCTGGATTAAAGGAAAAGAATTAAAAGTGCTGAAGATACCCAGGTCCAATCAGCTGGCAACCAACTTCCTGATTCGAGGGGTTAGATTCCAAACTCCTTCATGGATGCAGAATCTTCATCCACTGCATCCTCTAACAAGTTCATCCTGCCATTTTGGATGTCAGAGTTGTCAGCAGGTAGCAATAGTATGCTACAAACAATGCAGATGCAGTAAAGTTAATGGTCTCCACTACAATGCAAACACCCCAGCCTGCAGACTACCACCTACCCTTCCTTTCCCCAAATCATGTTAGCTGGTTCATCGTCTCCCCTGACTTCTACATCAATTATAAGCAGATGAGAGCAGTCTAAAATGCAGCAGCTACCGAGCCACGCTTGAAGTCTTCATGGGCAATGTGTGGCCTACAGGTTGGCCACCGGTCTGTATAGTGAATCAGCAGGTACTCGAGAGATGATCATGAGACACTCCTGGTGGCAGGTCTAGGCAGAGAAGAACTGGATGTGTAGGGCGATCATACCTATATATTGTCTAACCTGCAAGGTCATAGAGCTCAGTATCTGAAGCGCTGGCCAGGGCTTCTTCTAGTTCCGGATCCAGGGTCACTTTCTCTTCTGTACGGGTTTCTATGGGCTTTTCTTTAGGAATAAATATTTTTCCTAAGAGAGAAAAAAGCCAGAGTGAGTAACGAATTACTGGAACAACTCCTTGGCCTCCTGGCAGTGGGAGGAATAGACCTGTGACAGTGGAACTGCTTGGAAATATAGTCAAGTGCATGTTTTCCACTTTCTTACTTGATGCTGTGCTCCACACCAGGATCCTCATAAGAGTCTAAAAGGTGCCGACTTCTGCTCTGTGTTGGTGATTGTTAATGTGGAAGCAAATTTCCTAAAATAAATCCCCAGGAGCAGTCACAGCTGGGATTTTTCTGAAGTTCCTGTTGCCTTAAATAGGCAGAATCAGGTCTACACAAAAAGCTTGCAGAATTTTCATCTTTACATTTAAACGAGGCACCAGAAGCAGTTGAAACCACCCTACTGCAAGAGCCTTTCAGTTTACCAAATTCCATACAAGACCCTGAAAGCTCAGCAAACCTGTTCTCTTCCAGTAACTCAGTTTAAATTCTCAGCCTCTCCATCAGCATTTCTCCTCTGTGTCTTCTGATGATCGTTGACATAAATAGCCTTTTCCTGATCATCTGTGCAGGCCTGAGAAGACTGAACTGAACCACATGTTCCCCAAGAAAGACTCCTGACCTATTTGTCTCTCTTTGTGTATTGCTGTTACACTGGGGTTAGCAGCTGTGCATTTCCATGCGATATTCCCCCAAGACTGAGATCATCAGCCCTTCTGCCGAAATGAGAAAACTGTAGGATAAATCCAGAAACAACCCAAGTCAGACTGCTCCTTTAGCCTGCTATTACAGGTTCCTTCAGTAGTGTGATGATGCAACTGCAAACCCTTGGAGCGCGGCCCTTTAAATCACAGCTAGGGCTGCCTGTCAGTCACCGGCGCTGCTGGGGCTTTTTGCCTGCTCAGCACTTTCCTGTACCAAACCCATACAGTCAGCAAGACATTAGATGATGCCACATGCAACAGATGGTGTCACTGCTCCGATAATTCTGTGAATTCCCTTGTTCTACTGTCGATTGCAGAGTAGTTCCCCTCACCTTGTCCCTAACAACCACTTCTCAAGTAGGCTGTAGTTGATCCCACTGTAATGAAGCTGTGATAACCCTTGGCTGCAGGTGGCTTTGGCCCACTGTCAACTTTAAATTGTCTTTTTGTGTAGCTTTGTACACTCTAGATGTAACGCTTAAAGCATATCCTGTGGCTTTCTGAAATGTCTCTAAAATAGTTGTTTAACTGTATTTGTGATATTATTTTGTTACCATGCACAGTTCTGATATTTAGGGTTGAATTACAGATACTTTCCCTCTGGTTTTTCAACACTGTCATCCCTTTGTGGCTTAATTTTCCCCATTATGGTCCAAAGTATCATCTTCATGTAGATAATACCCAATTCATTTATCTCTTTCCCACAAGCTTGTCTACAGCAACTTCTGTACTGTCAGCTTCCATGACTGAGGTTACTGAATAAGCTCAGAAAAAAACTTTAATGGAAATTTCCGGAACTCTGGCAAGGTTTACTGACACATAATTCAAATTATTTGCCCTAGAGATATCTGTACCAAGGCTAAATAATTTCTGAGTACAAAACTGGACAGAAGGTTATGTAGAAAGACAAAGTAGTATCATAGTATGATTCATTTTTCATGCGATATTTTAAGCAAGCAGTTCTTTTAAGAAGAGGCTTCTAGAAGATAGAAGCCTTTGTGGGCCAAAGGTAAGAATCATTTTCACTTTCACCATGCACTGGGTGATATGAATCAGAGACAGCCATCCCAGCAATATCAAACGAAAGTCAAGTGGAAATCTGGGGTGAGAAATACTCTGTGAAGATAGATCAGTCACGCTCTCCAGATTTCATAACGGTGCAGGTGCTAAGGTTTCAGACCCTCTCTGTACTACCACCTAATCTGAAGTGTTGGATGGCAGCTTCCAGACACCACTGACCACGACTTAACTTGATGCCAGCTTGACTGGTAAGGATAACACATAAGGAAGAAAATTCATGACTGTGTTGGAAGCTAGAAGACCGAAATTAATCAGAATATCTGAGTAAACAATCAATAGTGCAGAGTGCTGTCCATAAAATATTTTCCTTTCTGATCACTGGCGATTCCACGTGAGTTTCAAGTAATCAGTAGGTCATCTGAGATCTTGAGGGATCCTACTGATCTTTATACCCTGACTGATAACACTGTCCCCTAAGAGCTATATTCCACAGAGCCATAGCTCGCATGAAACGTCTCCATCAGGCACTAAGTGATTCTTCACAGACCCAAACCCCAGCCAGACCATTAACAAATTCTGATGGAAGTCTGTACTTTCACACTTAACATTGTAAGGGCCCACAGGACCTCAAGTCTTGTTAAAGTGGACATGATATGTATTACAGTTGGTCCTTCTCTATGGAGTTTGGATGTGGGCAGGCCATGAATCTTGTGTAGCAAGAAACCCAGGGGTAATGAAAATCAGTACAGGCTTATACTTTTTCCATGCAGTTCACATATATAGGAATACAATTTTTAAGCATTTGTTTCAGGCATATGTAATTCTTGGATGGCAGCCCAAATCTTTTAAAATGTGTATATGACTCCCAATGATAGTTTCATTTAAAGCATTCTTGGCAAATGTTTTAGAAAAATATTCTATTACTGGTTATATGAAATATTTAAAGGGGCAAGGTCATGTCAAAGATGGTTATATATAACTTTAATATATGTGGGCCTTGCTGGCGTTCAGTGGTGTTTTAAAAATATTCTTTTTTCTGCTATCTTGATAAGAACATTCTTTTGCATTATCCCACTGTGAAGAGATGCTCTAGCATAGCAGATAGAGAGGTTAAAAGAGCTTACGCATTTAGCACATTATTAGAAATTCATTACCTGTCCACCAACAGCAGAACTGTGTGTCTGTTTATACGTATCATACCTGAGCAACATCAGCGTTAACAACACTAAAATAACCACAAAAATAATATATTATCGTGTTTAACTGCAAAACAAAATGCAATTCCAGTAAAAAAAAAGTAGTAAGCATTAAATATAATTTTATTTTTACACATGCATAGAAACCCAAAATATCTGGAATCCAAAGTGCTTTTCTCAAGATGAAATTTTAAGCATAGATCAATGCAATTCTCCCCTTCTTTCTGTCAAACTGGGATAAGTGCCTGGGGTGACCTGGATGACAACTGAGGAGGCTCAAGGGACTTTCTTACCTGAGTGCAGTGAGCAGAGATTTGTCCTGGCTCACTCTAACAGCAGACCTATTCCTTTTCACACACTGCAAGACCTCTATTCAAATTGAAATATGATATGGTTTGTGTTTTACTCAAAAGAGGCTCAGGGAAAAAAAAAATCTGTTGAAAACCAGAAAGAAGGATTCAGTAAAAAAGACTACAGAGACACAGAACAGCAGAGTGAGGTAAAAGGAAAACAAATTCTATGAAAAAAAGAAATACACTGGGTAAAGTCATAAAACCATAGACATAATTTTGCCACGTGGTTTCAGCAAGCTCTGAGTTCCTGCATTATGCAGATGTCCCCATTAAAGCAATGTCAGAGTAAAGCACAGAAATGAGACATGTCCCTACCTGCATCTCTGTGTGCAGTAACAGTTAACTGTACAACCACATGTGCACATCTACAGGAACATGTATTAACTGAGCAGGGAACTACTTCAAGTGTATTTTCCTGAAGTAAGTTTATTTGTTTGTTGTTATATAAGGGGAAAGAAAAGGAATTTGAATAGCGCAGTTGGTAGGATTTTACTACTGTGTCCAATCTAAAAAAACATTTGGAGGATTTCATCTTCATTTATAGTTTACAGCATTTGGAACGTTATTTCTGGTATGTCTTCTCTCTGCCTTCCTTCTTATGTCATTAGACTTTTGTGAATAAATATAAATTGCCACCATTTTTATTTAGTATAAATACTTAGTATATATTCCCACGTTGTACAAGCCAAAATTGTACAAGCCAAAACTCAGCAAAGCACAGAGCAATGGGAAATAAACCCGTAATAAACCCATTTACACTAGCTGTAAAAATGTCCTTTTACTTAAAATCAGTTTTATTAAGGATAGTTACTTAATTTTATAATACAAATGCATTTTCTGCCACAATTGTAAAACAATAATGTACTTTCTTTTCCTATAAAATGTAGTTCAGATTATTGTGCTTTCAAGAAAATATCTGGTTACACTTGTTAGGTGTCAATGAATCACTGACTACAGTGAGTGCCTGTTTATTCTCAACTCCAGAATGCTACACTGACCTTAGAAGTGAAATTCAATAATCTTGGAAATCTGCCTTGCATAAATCACAGGCACCTGATTCACTTTTTCCATTTTACACTATTCTTTTCTTTTGAAACTTACTTAAATTATTCTATGGACTTCTATGAAAATGGAGCTACATTAGTTTTTACCAGGAATAAATCTGTATTCTGAAGAAGAATACAGGCCAAGTTCAAATAAGTGGGAAGCTGAAAGCTAGTAATAATTAAAATGCAGTATCATAATTGCTGCTGTACTGTTACTCTTGGATTAGTGTCTGCATATTCTCTGCCTTAAAAATTATGATAACGGAATAGGAAGGTTACAAAGTTAAGCTTTCCAAAGTTATTAAATCTATTGTACGTATACACAAGGAGCAAAGTTAAACTGCAGCAGCATCTTTGACTTTGATCAGCGTGCTGTGACTCTGCCTCCTTAGCAACAGCCTTTAAAGAATGCTTCTGAAAAGTATACTTTCTCAAATACAAATAAGGAAAAGCCAACCTAGAATCTTTAAGACAGAAGGAAGCCCAGAATTTCATCAGACCCTCACACGGGTTATCACAACAGCCAGGATCCCTGTAGCCCTACATCAGTCCTCTGGATTACCACCCAGGTTACCCTGCTTTACCACCAGCACCAGAAAGCTCTTACGTCTGATGCAGAGCATCAAGCTGTGCTGCTGGGCTTCACGTTCTCAAGGACGTCACAGTGCCGTGAGAGTCAGGCTAAGCTAGATGCCACACTAGTTCTGTTCCTCTCCGGCCTCTCTTCTCCCATCTCACATATCCTTCTCTGTTCCTGTCCTCACTGGCCCCCATGCCTTCCCCATCGCCTGTGTCTCCTGGTCCTGCTCATCTTTGGACCCTGACCCTTCCCACCATCTCCTCTCCCTCTGCCCTCTCGTCTTTTCCCCTGCTCTCTTCCACTACAGAGCTGCCACCCCTAGCCCTTCATCCTGAACACACTCCAATGGCTCCTAAAAAACCAGCCCCTCCAGCTCCCTGCGCTAGCCTATCTGCCGCCTGTTCACTCTCTCTTCTCCTTCGCGGTGCCCTTACAGGCGAGGGGAACGCTGTCAGAGCAGGAGAGGGCCTGCTCCCTGCCCGGGGCTCCGACGGGGACCCCGCACGTCCCACGCACCCTCCCGCCAGCCATGGCACGTCGGACCGGGCGCTGCCGGGCTCGCCGCACACGCAGGCTGTAGCTCCGAGGACACAACGAACGCTGGCTGCGGGGGGAGTGTTTGGAGAAGGCTGTAACAAACTGGGCGTACAAGAGAGTACAACATTCTGAAGATGCCAGATTCAAGTGTATTTCCCTGGGGATTGCAAAGGGCACACATTTCAAGTCCCCCCTTCAAAGCACTGGAACTCATAAAAACATGGAAGCACTGCAACTCATAAAAAAACAGCTGGAAAAATTTACTTTAGATGGCTAAAACAATGTGTTTTCTCCTAATCTTGTTCTTGGAAACAGCTGAGTCCTTTTTGCTGACACTTTCCAAAAATTCAGCCCGAGGCAGACCCTCAGCATGGGAAATTTCAGTGCGAACTGTGTGAGTCTGGCAAAGTCGTGAGCAACTAAAACAGGGTCTTACAAAAGCAAGCAGTGAACGGCACTGGCTAGAGGCATTACTGTCAGCAACAGCAGCCCTCTCAGTGCTTTAAGAGACAAACATCGGCCTTAAAGAACAGGAAGAAGGTAGCAAAAATTTGAACAAACCATTTCAGCGTTGGCGGTGCAAAGACTGCCTTTGTTAATCCAAGAAAGACACCGTGTCTCTAAGCTAAACCCTAACTTTTTTATACAGAGTCTGTTAGAGAAACTGGAATGGGAACTCATTAGCATCTACTCCAATACTCTGACCTTCTGAAAATGACTGTCGTTATTACTAGTGCCGCATATTGATACTCTGCTTGGCACAGCACAACACGCAAGACAGACGGTCGCTGCCAGAGCAACTGAAAACAGGGGTTTGGCCAAAAGTTCTCTGGTTTAATCATCCTTATTTTCTTCCTTTTCCCTTTTATCAGTTGGCTAAAAATGTTAGCATTTAATCACATACAAGTGTGTTCCCCTTCCCTTTCCAGCCACTAATAATAATAGCCCAATCCGCTGGAGTTTCTCCATGACTTTGATGAGAACTGGATCGGATCCAAAATAAAATGGTTTGGCGAGGAAGGGAAGACCTTGCAGAAAACAGGGACAGTGGTGAAGGGCTGAAACAGCAATCTTTACAGCAATTAAAAATGGGATGGCCAACTTTTCATATCTAATGATATTTCACAACAACAGAACTTTTTTCAATTATGTTTCATTAGTATCATGTAGTTAAGAGAACCACTGCAACAAAGCAGAAACAGAAATGTTGTTAAGAGTCTGTGTTTGTGTTACAGTAGTACTGAGACCTTAACTGAGCTCAGATGTACATACCACCTTCAGGGAGAGAAAACACGCCGCGTTGACACTGCTCTTTAATATTTTGTGCCTGCACTGCCCCTTATTTCTCCACCTGTTCTTTTTATTCCTGGACCTTTCATGAACTTGAAAATGACACAGAAAAGGTTTCACAGTGATCTAAGTGTGATAACCGGCTGTTCCAGCTATAGGAGTTAAATGCAGTCGGTCAGTCTAATTAATTTCTGTAGTGCATCAGGTTCTATGTAAGGATTTCTAGAATATATATCCTAAGTGGGAACTAATCCAAAAATACATAAAATAAACACTTATGAACTGCCAACCACTATGGCTACAATTATCAGCCCTGAGTCCCTGTACCTCCATTGCTCATGAATAACGAACCCTCTGTTTGTGGGAATGGCAGATAAGCAGCGGTGTTGCACAACAGCTCCTGAAAGCCCACAGAGCGTTTGCAAACCCTCGCCGTGGGGACATCCAGACAGAGCTCCCACCCCTGACCTGGGACAGGGGGGTGCAGGGTGAAGCGGTCTGAGGACACGGCTTGGTGGCAGCTGCGGTGTGCGCCTGTCGGGCTGTGACGTCCCGGCCCTAGTTCAGTGCAAAACCTGGGTTTTCACCCAAATTTCAGAGCTATCCCATGGAAGCTTAAACCCCTCTTTTTGTACAGCAATTAATGTAGTACGTTAACAAGCTGAAATATGGCAGAGGGCCAAAGACCTAATGCATGCCATAAGTTTGATTATTTCTGTTGAGCATTTCCAATCTCTCAAAACCACAATTACAATCAAAACCAAGGCAATTCCATGCACGACCAGCCCCCCACCTTTAACACTTCCTGTGCTTTAACCACTCTGAGTACCCTCATCAGCTCTGGAATCGGTTTTGGCTTGTTTTCCAGCACAATCAAAACCTGGTTGTATTCAGCATATAGAGACCAACGTAGCCAACTGAATTTTGTCCTTCAGCAGCTGTTTGGTGTTGCTTTTTGGTCAAGAACTCTCCCATAAAACATTAACACACAAAAAGAGAGGCATGGACACTAGATAAACAATAATGATGTATCACAGACTATTCTGGAAGGAGGATATTTTAAATGCCACCTTCTTTTCGGCTCATCACTGAATTTTCAAGTCAGTATCAGCCCTGCATAACAAACATAGGAACTGGTAGAAATGTCACTTAACATTTGGTAGAAGCATACCACTTCCTAAATCTGAAAAAATAAATGCTTTCCTAGTGGCAGAAAAATATCAAAGTACAAAATAGTGACAAAAGCTTAAAGAACACTTGACATATTCTAATCCTACTGACACACAAATCTTCTCAGGAGGCAAACAGTGCTAAATGATACACTGACATCAACACCCCCCATTTCTAATTATACACAACTGGATGCGTTTTGGAGCTGCCTCAGAACTTAACTTTTAACTAGCAGAATTAGCGTAAAATTAATTGGGGACTGTTTACAGTATGGCTACAATGTAGTGCTGCTATAATGTAAAGAAATCATTTAACAGGCATCTATATAATATGTAAATATTTACCAATCTGTAAATACACCTTAGTGATGATTAACATGCAAAAGGTGTAGAATAAGCTTTTCCTCAAGAGACATTCTTCTTTAGTTTCTTTTGAGGACACATTTTAGAAATGTAAATTATTTATCCTGAACTAATTACTAAGCTTTGGAAGAATACTAATTATTCTCTAATTAAAGTGACTTTAAATCTGGCATGTAGTATCATATCTTGGAAATGTTTTTGCAGGATTATTTTATTTTCTTGCACAGAAAATATCTTAGTATAAATGAAAATCAAGTCATTAATACTTTAATACAGTCATTCTGTTATTGCCTCTTCAATCAAGTTTGTCAAAATAAGTAAGGTGGCAGTTACAAGCACGGATTCTAAGATCCAGAGCCAGCCACGCACAGCCTTTACGTGTCATTCCCCATGTTTCACCAGATTCACCCGATCAGCAGAATTACCATGCAATTCATAGGAAGATTTTGGTACATTTGGCAGATGGAGATCTCAGTCATCTGTTTTATAAGGCTCAGATTCTGCATGAAGGCTTTGCAGGGCGGACCAAGGGGGAAGGAGAACAAGAACAGGAGACTGAGAAGCCCAGTGCTTGAAGTCTGGTCGTCTTTCTGTAGGACACCTCCTGCCAAGTCGGGGCAGAAGAGAGACGCAAATACCATTACGAGATCAAGCTCAAAATAAACAGATTCTTTCTCAAAGCCAGTTCCCTTAAAGCAGCACAAAAATGAGACTGTGCTGTTCATCCAGTTCTCAATTGTTAAGGTACCAGACCTCATTAGGTGTACGGACATCAGATTAATTCAGTTATTTCTAATATTAACAAAGAAACAAAGGGTATTTTAATGATATTTGGCCTTTGACTTCAAAGAAATTTAGTAGCATTCTTTGTGTTTAGATTATAATTGTAAAATGACTGCAGAAATCACAGAACATGTGGTTGTTATCATTTGACTTAACCTGCTAAAGCTGATACTGAAGATTTTGTCACAAACTGGTGTTGTATAAGGAATAGGAGAAATTAAGGGAATAATTCCCTCAGCTTAAAATGATGCCATAACTTTGTAACTGTGATAATTCTTAAAAGTGTAATTTTGAAGTACATGATCACAGTGAATCAAAAACCAAAATAAGAACAGCTTTGAACACTAGCATGGCTGAGTTCACTCTGTGCTGCAGGAAAAGTGATATGTGTGGGTATTTGTGTTTGTAAAGGAGTTGTATTTCCACACCAGAGACACCAGGAATTAATAAGCAGCACTAATAAGCACTTTAAGGGCAGCTGGAAGCAAACATAGGAATAATACTGCTTTAGCCTCATCAAAAGAAAAGTGAAACAGAATAAACAAGCCAGTGCGTACAATAACACTCACGGACAATACAGGGATTAGTTTTGTATGGATCAAGTGCTGGTCCTGTGGGTATACGCAATTCCACACACTGCTGGGTTTTTGTGTGCTTAGTTTCAGGCATGCTTGGAGACCTCACGCATGACTACAGTGCAAAATGCAAAGTCTTAGCCCTAAGTCAGTAAACATCGGCACGGTGAGAGATGACTGAAAGTGTTGGTATAAATATGCAGAGACCTGCAAGTAGTAACTTGTACTGGCAACACTGCAGCGTGCAGGAGACTGGAGAAGGGAAACAATTGATAATAAATCCATAATACAATAAACTGTTCTCTTTTCTGTACAGTATGTCCTGGATCACTCCTGCTACTGGCAGGATCACTACCGTGTCACTGCATGTCAGCGGGCTCAGCATCAACCCTGTGAATAGCATTGAGTGCGAGATACGGCAGAGGGAAAAGTAGGTTAAAGAGTATGCTGCATGATAAAATAACACATCAATCAGATGGAGCTGAAAACTGTCTTGTCTGTCTAAAACCATTGTTTCAGAGAATGAGAACTCATTGCAATGACAGTAACAACTCTTGGCCTGCAAATAACATTTTACATCTTCGATAATGATACATAAAGTAAAAAAATGTTCCACTTGACTTTCTTGAAATATCTGCTTTCCCTTAAGCAGGTCCCATTGAAATAATGGCAAATTCATCAGATGGTCAAAAATGGACCCAGACATAACAAGTTCCTTCTTGAATGAAGGGGTGTTCTGAGGTGTAGGCATTTTTATTCACTGCATATAAATGAGGAAAAGGTGATTATGGTGCTAAAGGAACATAGCTCGCTTAAAAATATGACTGTTCCTGCCCTAAGGTTATCCTACCAATGTTTGAATGATGAGGTTTTCCTGTTTTTCCCTTTTTTTCCTGTAGCTGTGGGGCAAAGGGAAGCAGAGAAACCATCTGCATGAATAGCATTGCCAGATGTGCTAGTAAACAAGTGGAAAAATACTTATTTTTTTTGTAAGTGTATTCCCTAAGCTATTACTTACAGCAATTGTAGGCAATACTTACTTAGAAAGACATTTAATACGTTTCCTCCTAAACACCTCCCCCACTACTGTACCCTTGCAGGAGTCTAATGCTTAATGTGGGAATAGTCCCAGTGAGGTTAGCGAGGCCTCCCTTGTCCATTCCTGGCTGGAAATGGAGGCATTTGCTGACCTGGGAGGTGCTGACTGAGCCCATCGCTGGGCTGGCATTCGTGTGTCCCCACACCCACCAACGGGCCTGACTAAACCTGCCATTCTAACTCCAGAGCAGCAAGGCAGACCACCGCTTCATCTCCAGTTGCAACAGCTCTAGATCTGACTACTGAGCTTCCCCCTGCACAGGAACAGCCTCCACCTCTTTTGTCCCAGTGTGTTCCACAAAAAGGCAGGCAGCGGTGGCTGGCTGTGCTCAGACAGTCTGTTACACAACACCGACACGAAGACGGACAGTACCTTTCTTCTCCCCTGTAAATGGTACAAAGTCTTCTCTGTCTTTGTGCTCAAGTGCTTGCTTCTCCAAGTACGAGAGCAGGCGTTCTCTGTCAAAAGGGCCCGTGGCAGGTTTAGTGGTCTGGTCCTTTTGCCGAAATCCTGCTGGAAGCAAGGCGTTCTGTGAAAGAGAGGGAGGCATGTAAAGGAGATGAGGCCATTTCATACAGCGTTTTCATTTCAGTGCTGTTGGTTTTTAAGTGAAACCATTCTTTGCATGTTACTTCACATCATGCTCTTCGGTGACAGCAGCACCACACATTACCTAAATGTAACCATTAAAACAGGTATATCTTCCAGGCTTCTTCATTGTACCATCTATTAGTATTTTTATTAACCATATTTACAATCACAGCACCAAAGAACTGAGCAAGATCAGAGCCCTTTGTGTTACATGTATTATAACCGCAGAGTCTGCAGTCCAGGTAAATAGACTGGGATAAGTTTACTGTACATTTTCTTCTCTTCATTTACCCTTTTTCTTCCCCATTTTTTTCCCTCGTTTCATTTTTTCAAAAATTCCTTTCATTCTAATGCAGATGTCTCTTGGACTTTAGAAATGAATGGCATGCACAGAAAGTAATTGGTGAATTATGTGGACTTCAGCTATGTAGAGTATGCAGGAAGCAGGCAGATGAAGCCCCACTTTCAACACGTAGCTGCGTGACCATGTGATTACATCTCCATCCCATAATATAGCAAGATGCATAATGCTCCCATATTTCAGTCCAAGAAATTTCAGAAAGGAATACAGGCAGGTGGGCTTTGCAGTGCGTATGCAGTAAAGCCAACACATTGAAGACGCCCCAGAACACCGCAGAAACACTTCACTGTTGGCCAGAACACGCACAGTAGATCTGATCCATGGCAAATATCCAGCAAATCCTGAGCACATCCAGGGAACTCCAGTCACCAGACACTTTATCTGTGCACGCGCAAACGTGCCCAAAGTGCTACCAATCTACTGCACACATGTAGCCTGACTATAAATGCACCATGGCCTGGTTTTGGTTTTTTTTTTTTTATGTTCTGTGTCTCTATTTGAGATGCCAGGTACTTGAAAATACCAGAAAATGCACTGTAGTGGTGGTAGTAGTGAGGGAAGTGGCAGCATGGAGGGAGAGAGCAGTAAAGCCCACCCTTAATTTCCAGATAAATTTGCGCTATAAAACTACAAGCTTTAATTTATTGTGATTTTTCAAATTTCTGTTGTCTCCAGAGTGAGCGGATTTTATCTGCCAGTCTACCTGCCAGTTTTCAAACTCCTACATTGCTTTGGAAGCTTTTGGGGTAGGTACAGTCAGAATCCCCAACCAGCACGCTTGTGACTGACCTCGTTACTGTAGGATCAAGTGGTTCCCAGGCCAGAGATCTTTAAATTCTTTGTGAAAGTGTCTTCAAATATCCAAATTATCCTTGCTCTCTAGAAAATGATGGTTGTATAGCTGAATCTTACTTTTCTTAATCATGCCTAAATATATTCTCTTCAGCTTAAAATATCTGTGCTGAATGACACAGTCAACAGATTCCAGAAGTTCAAAAGACCTGATCTTCACAGACACACATTATGTTTGTTTGTTTATTGGTGTGCTCAGAAATAGCAGCCATAAAAAGCTTCTCATCGTGCTGCAGTGTACAAACATGATTAAAGATTTAGATTGCCGACAAGCTCGTGTCTGAATAGACAAGGGACAGAGAAAGGGCACACTTGTGAAAAAGCAAGTGGCACATCACAGCAGGAGTAAAACCAAACTGTCCCCAGCTGAGCTGCTCCTCCTTTAGGGTACACTGCCTCTACTGCAACAGAATACAAATATAACATGCTGCAGTACGTGGCATTTGTAATGGGCAGCTTTTGCACTGTGATCCCCTTGGTCCCCGTTACTAACCTCAGGGTCAAGGTCATCAAGAACATGCTCTAGCTGTTTCAGTTCATCCTCCGAGAGTTTGCTGAGTATTTCATCTTCATTGATGTTCTTGTACTTCTCCAGCTCTTTTCGGAAGGGCAGAGACATGGCTCCTGCTGCACTGCGTGACTGGTGCTGCTCTTCAAGATCTCAACCATCCAGGAGCACTGAGCTTCTTGCGGCTCTGCTCACTGTTAACAATAAAGCATTATGAGTACCTCCACTTAGCTGACAGAGGCCTAAGGAGACCGCATGCTGAGAGTCACATTTACACCCTATTACGGAAAGCAAAGCAGGTGTCCTGGCTCAGCGGAGGGGGTGTGGGAAACGCTGGGGCTGCCTGTGCAACAGTAGCCGAGGAGTAGGAGGGAAGGGTACCGTGTGCTCAGGAACCTCATGGGTGCAGTGCAAAGACAAGCTCCGAGACATAAACAAGAAAAAGCATTGGTCACTTAGCCTTTTCCGTAGAGATAAATCTCTTTTATTTAATTTGTTTCGAAACAGCAGTAGCTGCTTGTTCTCTTGGCTAAAGCCAAAGGAAAATGGTAGAGTCACAGAAAACAGTCCAACGCTGACAAACAACAAAATGTTATGCCTTGAGGTATTCTATCTTCACCCAGCTCTGCTGATGGCTGAAAGCTTAGCCACGTTGTCTTGGCTGGCTTTTCAGTACATTCTGGTTACCTAAGCAGCTTGAAAGTATGCAGGTTGGTAGTCTTATTTCAAAATTTTTGGCTACAGATGATAGCATTTATCATCAAAACAATTCTTGCAGTGGGGATATGCTACTTACAGCTTAAAAGATCATCTATAAATGAGTCTGCTGCATGGGGCACCTGCAGGCATTCAAAACACAATTATGAAAAAAAAATGACTTAGTATTTCACAAGCTCTTTAAGTTTTAAAACCTAAATGTGGTTCCTTGTTAGACGATCCCAACTGATCAGTAACAAGAAAGTGTCATTTGCACGGCCACATTAGTTATTGCCATACGATTTGTCATGTGACAAAGGACACTCTGTCTTTACTCGCTCTTTTTTTTCCTGTCCAGAACCAATTCTCGAGCCAGAACCTGCCTGTAAATGGACGGAGTGAAAGAGTATTAATGTATGATCAGAAACAGCATTAGCTGGGGACTTTAATTCTGCTCTAGGCCTTCCCAAGTCTGCCCAGTCTCCAGCACCAGAGCTCTCCAGGTGACACAGCTAGCTGTGAAGTTTTACAGCAGAGTTTTTGCATTCACAGATTTCAGAGTTGTGGCTGCTACAGAAACCATCCCACTGGCATCTACATCGGGCTTATGTATCAACCCAAAGTCTGGTTTCCTTTGGCCAGGTCCTTACCTGTCATAAACTAACAAAATCCTTGTGGGTTCTGTCGCTCTTCATATGACCTGGAAGCCTGATTTTTATTTTTCTTTTATTCAAAATCAAAGTGAAAATGTTGCATGTACTTAGAGTTTCACTGTTAAAATACAAAATATTGAAATATATCTAATTTTTCTATTTATTGAAAATACTAGAAATCAGCAACCCATAGAATGGGAAGAGAATAATGAGTAGAATTACAAATTTGAAAAATCTGGAATTTTATGAGTACTGCAAGGCATGATAAGCCTTGACTTGAAACACTTAAACATCCTATTCCAAGAGAAAGCATTACTTCCCCTATACACTCCCATTTTTTCCATATTACTGCTCTATTTGTTGTCCCTGTTTTCATAGCGTGACATCATTGTCAAACCATTCCAAATGTCATCGTAGAATTCAGCTGTTCTTTAAACTGCAAGTTTCTTCTAGGAATTTAGTCAGCTTCTGATGTTTCACAAAGTTACAGCAGCTGTGAAAAAGTCTTATGTTACCAAAACTCTATCACATGTGATGAGCATGAGAGATATTGCGGCAAAAAAAGTCCAAAAGAGCTAACGTTTTTGTGTACTTGGTGCTTAAAGAGAACACTAGTTCTACATATGATTAATTGATACAATTTGTTACCAAAACGACTTCTTAAATAATGAAAGAATTTTATTTAAAAGTAATCAGTATATTTGTTTAAACTGAAAAAAATAAATTCAGCTGCTGTACATTTCTGTACTATGGCATCAGGCGCCTTCTCTAGGTTTCTTTGGATAAACTCATTAAACACGTAACATTTCAGCAAGCAGTCATTAACTGGGCTGAAAAATTTCTTTGGGGGGATTAGAGCTTTTTAAAACTCTATTTAACAGTTTAAATGGTTATTTTATTAGAGTTTAATTGCATCCCTGGAACAGACAGAAACGTAATCCCAAGGTTAACTAAATCTTGTTGGAAAAGTGACGAGTAAGAGTAGGTAACAGTTTCCCCGGCTGGGGCTCAGCACTTGTGCTGTGCGGGATGCCCAGTGCCAGTACCTCGCCGCCGGCTGCACGGTGCTGCACGAGTCCCATCAGGTTGCACGGCTAAGAAATGTCTCACCGGTATCAGCAACACCACGTAGGTAATGGCTTTTGTGAAGAGGTTTGCAAAGTTGAACCCAGGTGCCAATGGGTAATTACTGCAAAGTATGACATGCGTGCCCCAGACGTTCTTGATTTCTTTGTGAATTACCTGAGTGTTTAGCCATAAAGGGAAGCCGTGCCAGGACACACTTTTCAACACATGACAGTTTTCAATATTGTAACTGTTTCCTTTTAATTATTAGAAAGATAAGATATTTGGCCATGTGCGGCAAGGACACCCACAGAGAAATATAAACCTAGATATTAACGATCTATCAGTCTAACTTCTCTCAGGGCATGAAGCACTATGTCAGACAACCCTTGTTAGATTAGTGGTGCATGGAAGAGCTTGAAATCATACTTTTCTTGCATGCATACATTTGCAGCAGAAATTCCCGTGATATTTTCCCTTTCACAACTCTTCTGTGACTGCACAAAAGCAAAAGACACCGGTTAGGGAATCTCTTTGTCCACAGTCCTGGTAAGTAGTAAAGCTTTTCTAGAGCTTGCACCCTGCCACACAGGCTAGTAAAAGCTCCGCTGAAACGCCTGTCGTTCGTGCCCTGGCTGTGTGCTCTCTGTTGACCTTTCCCCACAATCACATTATTGGAAACCAAAGGAACGAGATAAATCTAACAACTCAGCATCATTCAGTCAGGGAAGGAAATGCTGAAGTCTTGAGTTCACCTACTCTGGAAATTGCTGTCTAATGTGATGATTACGATCTCCACCTTCCTAATTGGATTTCATACTGTTAATTTTGTGTATGTAAACAGGGCCACATGCTGTCTGTGCTGCTTCTTATTGTGGTTTGACTTTTCTGAGTGTGCGCGTACTGTTTGTTTTTTACAGATGATATCCACTGGATTTCCCTTGTTATGATTACTGTTTGAAACAAACACGCTCCAGACTTCAATCAGTTAAAAAAGCAATCATAACTAACCAACAGCTCCTAGCTACTGTCACTTTGAGCATACAAAAACAGATCAGGTATCATACAGCAGAGAGGAGAAGTTCAATCTAATTGCAAAGGCGATACACTGTTGAATGTTACGCTGCATTAGGGACACTGAGGGAAGCAGAACGAGGGACCATGGGTAAGATTATGGATTTTCCCTTCAAGCTTGCTGGGAAGAGTGAATAAGGAGAGTAAAAAATAGAGAAGCACAAATCCCATTTTTTTTGCCATTCAGTTTCAATAGCGAGCACTGCAGTTTACCATGGGCTCCAGTACCCACTGTTGAACAGCAAAGCATGCTGTTACATGCCCAACAGGTAAAATGTGCACTTCTCCAGGATAGTGCGGAACTACCAAAAGTAGCACTTCTGCTAACCATGTGCTACTTTTAAATCTTTGTGGAGCACAGATGTTTCACAGTGAGCTTCAAAGACTCCACTGCTGTATTTTTATCTTCCATCACATCTAAAGAAAGAAATACACGCTTCTGTTTTATTTGGGGCAGCTCTTTCACTCATGCATGTCAATGTCAGGATTCAAAATACATTTTCAAAGACAAAAGGTGTGTCATTGGTCACCCTGCATAAAATCATTATTGCTCTATGTAGTCAACACCTGCTGTGCTGTAATACTTTGCTGTGTTCCAAAAGTACTTTTTGGTTATAATCCTTATACACTACTGAAAGGGTTTGCTAGAGTAGCTAGGCTGTAGTTTCTGCTGATACCATAATACTGTCATAATTTTCTACTGCTGGTACAGATATTTATTTCCGAGATGGAATCAGTCCTCTGCTGCATTAATGTCAGATCTCAGTGAGGTCCCACTCGCATTGGCTTGGATCCCTTGAGAAGTGTTGGAAAAACCTGAACCTTCCTTGGATGGAACTTCCAGCAGACTTCTTCCGCTGGACCTTCTATGGACCAGCAGCTACAAAGGCACATCAGGTCACTCAGGCTGTCTAAAGCACAGGCTAGACCTCGAAGAACATCATGTCTCTGAGGTCCTGTAGAGATGAGAATACTGTGATACAGATGGTTGGAATTTCTAGCTTTTGATAGTGTGTACAGGCTAAGAATGAAGCTGCATGGCAATGTGCATTTATTATGTAAAGATGTGCTGAGGGGGAAATAATCCAATAGAGTCTGCATTTTTATAGAAAAACATCTTTTTTTATAACCAGAATTGAGAACTTGTTCTTACTTTTGCAAATCATGGCAACTGATGTTTAGAAAGGAAATCCTGATGCACGATCTATTTTAAACTATCTCCACATCCACAGTGGTGGAGATTTGTGTATAGCTGTGAAACAGATCTGTAAATGTGGAAAAAATTTTCCCTTCCATTAAATAGTCTCAAGTAACTAAACATGAAAACAAGAAACAGGTGGAATAAATCCCAAGTTAAATTGATACTGGACCAAATAAACAGGATTGGGGCTGTTATGATTAAGAGCAGTGTTTGTGCAACACAGGCAGATGCTCCGTAGAAGGAGGGCGATTGTCCCGCACCGTCCAGGCAAGGGAGCGCTCCCAACAGTACACTTAATCCAACGCCAGCCAGGTGACCTCTCTGCTGTCCAGGAACTGCTATGAAAAATAAGGCTGGGTTGTTGAAAGCTCAAACTTAAAAAAAAAATACTGAGAAATACTCCATTATTTGACATTAAATAAGGTTCCTTTTTTGTTTTTATACTTAAAAAGCATGACCAATATGTGCTTTTTAACCATGAACATACAGGAGATGTATACTTAGAGATCCTATTTTGTGGTAAAAAATTTCTTCTTAGTTTTGAACTACAACGTTCACAAGTCTCATAGAAGCTAGAAAGGATGTATTAGGGCCAGCACAGCACAGAAGTATGATAGGAACATACAGTGACGCATTGTGAAACTGTTTTTTTCGTGTGTATGATGAAAATAGTATTAGCTAGAGGTTATTACATAGATAGGGACAGCAGACACACAAAAAAAACTCACATAGGTAGAAAATGGCAGAGATCTGTAGAAAGGGATTTGGTCTTCTAGAATCCCCCAATTTTTCTGCCTGTTTCCCCAAAATAACTTCTGAAGAACTCCTGACATAAGAAGAACCGAACTGCTCCAGTTTAGTCACCTTTTCTAACCCTTTCCATCCAGGACACAGCATGCTCACTTGGTGGACCAAAGCAAATAACCTGTTTAAGGATTTGTAGAACTGGGGGTCTCCGAGGCTGGTGGGGAGCACTCCCAGCTGCACATGGCACTGAGCTCAGGGTGGGCTCTGGGCAAGTAATGACATGGCCAGATCTCTTCTATTCCCAGCCCAGTTCGTCATCTTTTGTCATACTGTAGCAAAGAATCCCTAAAAATGCCGATATATTTAAAACACCCTTTTTCCCCAGGACTAATGTAGGGTTACTTCATGTTCTGTTCCTAGCAACTGGTTTAGTCTCACATAGAGACAGGCAAATAATTAACAATTATGTTGTCCTAATATTAGACTCAGTCTGAACCTTTAGGATAATTATTCAGTGATCAGAAACTCCACTTCAAAATTGGGTGAGCCATTCTGAACCTTGGCAATGCTTACGCCACTCCATAGTTTACATTACAGTCAGCTTCTTCACTGAGGGATTGACAACCCCTATGCAAATAAAATGCAAGACGTCAGCTCACTTTAATGGGAGTTCAGTCATGCCCTTTATAAGAAAATAACCATCGTGTATATTGCAAAATTATCCATATGAATGTACCGTTATTTATAGAAGATACAAAGGGATGTACTCCCTTTGATTTAGATATCACAAAAGGCTTTTCACCGGCAATTAAAGAAAGATGCTTCTCCCACTGATGCAGAATAAAATTATATAATAAGCAATTTCTGATTGTTTCTAAAATAACATTAGTGGTATTATTCATAACCTTTCAAAACATGAAAGTAAGTCCTGGGCAGGAAGCAGTTTTCTTTACAACGCCTGATGAATTTATAACCTGTTCCTGGGTTTTTAGATCGCAACCACTAGGACTGTTTCCATACAAAAATTATGACTAATTATACAACAACCACATGAGGATTTGAGCCAGTTTTACTAAAAAAAGCAACCTTTAAGTCACTCAATTTCTACATACAGGAAGAGGATGACAGAACAAACCTAAGCATTACAGATATTAGTGAGATTGCGTATGGTGCTCTATGCTCCAGTGATGCGTTAAGTATAGCAAATGGAAAAGACTAGAGACACTTGTCTGTCTGTCGTGTCTCCTGCAGGGACAGACTCCACCTTGCTTTTAGAGGGGTAATGCATTAGTTATAAAATAATGAAGCAACCATCTTCTATTTCTGCTCATTGCAACTGCTAAGTTTGTGGAACTGGAAGGTAGGTTTCTTTAGAACCTTTCTTCTTCTAAACCTTTAGAACTTAACTGATTATTTAAAAATCCATGCAAGGTTAATTAGTTTTTCACACAGTTACTGTGTGAAACTGAGGGCGGTGTGAAGCGCTAGCCTGAAAATCCTTGATAGCAGAGTCTTTTTATACAGACAAAATGGACTACGAAATAGCAGCTCCACCACAACGTGTTATCTGCAGGCTTCAGAAACACCCTGCTGCTGAGCTGTACGAGTGATGGTTGATTGACGGTCCCTGGGATAAGACTTAATATCACGACTGACTGAGACTATCGGTAATGATGCTGATCAGTGTTACAAGCAACAGTAAAACAGTGTAAGTGCCCATTTGACAGCAACTGGAAGAAAACAGCCTCATTATTGTCTATGGGGCACTGATGATATTTTAACCTCTTTCGATAACTACCAGACTCAGCAAGTCTGATTCTGCAGGAGGTGGGTGCTGAGTTACCTTGGAACAAGAGGCTGTAACTCCCCTGGCGAGCACCGTCCCAGAGTGTACAAGGTCCCAGCCTTGTGACACAGCAGCCCATGGCTCTGTGATGCCCAGATGAACATGGAGGAATCGGTTCCTGTATCATGCCCATTACGGGAACAGCTGTGACGTTTAGAAGATGGTGTCTTCATCCAGTTCAGTCTCCCGCATTTAGTGCTGCGTAAAGAACTGTAGTTCGTCACGTCAGCACACCTACCATGAAGGCAAAGCAAAGCATGCATTGGGGTATGAATTACCCGCAGCTTTGTAAAAAGGTATCCTCGGGAAGCCAAAGGCTAGGTTATGGCATCCACATTGATCGATCGTGATTACACAGAGATCAACTGTTGTGGTGCCTTAAATGCCATCAGCCACACGAGAGCATCTCCATTTCACTGTCCCGTCAGAGGACAGAGATGTCTTGTTCGGGGTCACATGGAAAGTCTGCAGCAAGAAGAAGAATTGAACTGTCTTCCAAGTATCAAGCATTGGACAGCTGTTCCTTTGGCTACGGGTTCCTTCCTGCATGGGCAGTCTTATTCACTTATGTGGATCTTTTGAATAAACGATCCACACCAGGTGAAAACACAGCAGAGAGAGAACCAAAGGCTGGGCTAAGAGCTTATACCACTGATAGCAGAACTATGATCATTGATAATGATCACTGTCAGATAACTTTTAAAACAGCCTCCTCTTGCATCTTTCCTAAGCTGTTTTTTCTCCTTACCATGTACGGAGAGATACTAGCCACCTGTATTTTTTGTATTTTAGCTCTAAACCAGTAACAGAAACCATCTGTGATATGCACTTCCTGACAGCTGAAACAATAAATAGGAGAAGGAACTGTACCTGGAAATACACTATGTATTTTCATAACAAAATAGACCAGAGCAGTCCTGGAAAAGACAACACTAGTGTTTGTTTTTCACACTGGAAACATCAATAGGAAAAAAGAACACTGGGTAATATTAAAAAAAGTATTGTTCCACCTGTGCTGCCAACAGATAGCAAACAGCGTGCTACTGCTGTTCTCATATTTCCCTATTTTAGAACTATTCAGAGTCAGCTGTTCCTTGAAATAATCCTAATAAAGAAGGATTTGAAAAATAAGTTTACAGATTTCTGCAGCACCAAATAATGATGACCAAACTCCACTGTGAAACAGAAGCCAATGCTACGCTTGTGTGTTACGGTCAGTAAGCAGAACGTACGCATTCACCCCGGTATTAACCTCACATGTGCAAGTACACGTGGCTAAAGGACGCTACCTGGTGCCTCTCAACACAACACCCTGCACAGCCACCCCAGCTTCAGTCAAAAGGATACCCAGTCACAGGAGGACGGCAAGCTATGAGATTCAGTAACTTAGGAATGCTGCAAAAAAACCCTAGAGCAGATTAATAATAGCAGAAATGCATAAACATTGTTTGCCAGGAGCTGTAAAATGCTGGAAATAATAATAATGATCTGGGGAAGGAAGAAAACGAGAGAGCAAAGTGCACCATTTTGAACAAACTTACTTAGATTGTCAAGATGAGAGAGGCTACTGGCTAAGTTCAGATAAATCCAATCAAGCTAGATGAATGGGAGAGAAGATACATACGGAATATATGTTGGCAAATTCACTAAAATGACTCAAGTAACCTTATTCATCTTCTACCTAACAGTAGAAAATTTAAGGAATATATATATATATATATATAGTGGAAGCCAGTTAAGAGCTGTACTCTGTACAGCACCACAGCAAAGGCAGACAGTCTGCTAGGTAGCAAATGCGTGCAGAATAGCACGGAAGATCGTAATATCGTTAGTACAATTCAGTGAGACACCTCCACACATCCCTGAATCTGAGTTCCTTTTTCTAACAAATGCATCCCTTGGCAGGAGCCAGAGGACGTGATGCCTGCAGTATTAGGCCACTTGGTCCCAGGTGTTTCTTTCCCATTGCATGTTCCTGTCTCCAGGAACAGAGGGTGGAATATAGTTAGTTCAAGGACAATTTCTGAGAATAATCAGTTAAAGATAAGCTTTCTGATAAGAAACTGAAAGACTGCACCTATTTACTACAAATATGTCACTCTAACTTACTGGAGATGTGCTCTGCTAAACCCTTTCAAAAGCATAGATCTACACAGTGTGTCATTCGTCATACAAAAATATTATCACTTCTTCCAAGTATTTTTAAATTGGTAGTTGATATTGATACATTTCTGAATTTGCTTCATCATCAACGACATTACAGTGTGGTTTTTTCATCAGTTTACGTGACTCCTAAGCTCAGGGTGGTGATGGGCATCTAACCAGTTTTCATTTATTTTTCGGTGTAATAGTCCTCAGATCTCTCTACGTGTTTCTCGTTGATCAGCTGTGGATTTTTACTCTGGCAACAGAAATTCCCCCAAAGCTTGAATCAGAGCAAAACCCCTCGGGCTGGCAGAGGTCCACCCTGATAATTTCGTAACCAGAAGACGAGAAAGCAGCACACGCGTGATACCCGATGCCAGCGGGCCGGTTTGGAGGACACGTTTTGCTTACAGAACCACGGGATCCTTCAGGCTGGAGCAGACCTCTCAGCCCACCCAGCCCAGCCGTTTCCAAGCGCCTGGGGACGTTACTCAGGGCTGGTAAACCCGCGCCCGCTCCCGCAGCCGCCGGGTCCTGCCGCCCCGCTCCACGGCAGTGGAGCGCAGCCACCCTCCGCCCGCCCTCCGGCACACGGCAGCGCTGAGGGGAGGCAGCTCGCTGGCAAAAACACCTCATTTTCACATCTCATTAAACCGCCTCACCTGATCGCTGCCGGCTGACGCCCGGCGTGCGGGATGCGGGCGCGCCGAAAGCAGCCCGCGCGCCTCCCCCTCTGCCGGGCGCCGTCACGGGCAGAGGGGCGCGGGGGCAGGCACCCCGCGGGCCGCCGGGGC
>Ga0065711_1001155_pt1 | contig 47321 bp, 24 predicted proteins | sample Hoacrofraction12_FD_59098 | JGI IMG/M metagenome (GOLD analysis project Ga0065711, IMG submission 59098) | Hoatzin crop microbial communities from Cojedes, Venezuela - Epithelial fraction 12 v2 (version 2) | ecosystem: Host-associated > Birds > Digestive system > Esophagus > Crop | place...
AAAAAAAAAAAAAAAAAAAGAGACCTCACCGGAGTCTAATGTCATTATAACACATAGGGCTACTGCTAAATGCTGAGAGGTTGAGCTTTGATGTTTTCTAAAGACACTCATATCGAGACTCAGCTTTACTTTAAAGCCAAGGTTACAACTAGCCCCTTGAACACGTGTCTTTTTGTTGCTAAGCAGGTGCAGATCTGAAATCAGAATAAAGCACTTGGGATAAAAAGAAAGCAAATCCACCTCCTCAGATTTAAAGACAATATTGCCTTGGTAACAGGTAACACATCTGAAGTACATGGTTAATTAAGGCTTCCAGTTATAACAGCGACAAAACAGAAATGAAAATGAGAAGCACTGTAGCAAAATATAGACAGTCCTTAATGATCAGGTAGCTTAAAACACATTAGTATACACCATTAAACAACTGAAAAGACAACTGTGTAGTTCAGATGGAAACAGTGAACAGAAGTCTGGAAAACTTAGCGAACTGGGGTGCTCTCCACAGGGTGAGAATGGATTTGGAGAGCTCGTGCCCTGTTCACTGGTGAGTGAGAGGAGGAGTAAGGTGATGAGAAGATGAAGTTATCTGGAGCTATTTTAAAGGAAAATGCAATCATGTCCAGAAGTTTTAAACTGTTCACTGTTATTGTGTACAAGGGTTTTACAAAGCTGAAGCAGACACAGATGTCTGTGCCAAATGCTCTTCACTCAACCTTCCTCACCAAGGCACTCTGACCTCACGTGCCCCTCTCAGAAAAAGAACGAGGGATGTGAACACAAGGCTAAGCATTACGGAGCTGGAAGAACTGAAACAGGGTCCCTTTAGCACAGTAAGCAGCCACTTTGACAGCAAGAAATGGAATGTGAAAAACAAACACGTAAATAACAGTAGATGAAGCAGATCCAGTTTACACAGTGGAGCATACGGCTCACTAAAATTAAAGGTTAAAGAAGAAGGCAGTGAGTTTTCCATAAATGTTAAAATCTGGACAATACTGCAGTAAAGGAGTCTGAAAATCTAAAAGCATATATAACCTAAAATAAGGATGAATATCTATCACTACTGGTCACATTGCTTAATATTAGTATCACATCGTATCCACAGCAGAATGAGGTTTTAGACTCACAACTAATTACTTTCAACAGGGCTGAAAGAAGTAACATTTTAAAGCTCAATCTGATTAAATAAAATGCTTTGAAATAAGAAATATTTCCATTTATAATACACAATGTCTACCCCAAACTAGAAGAGGTGGATTGATCTTTCTTAAAAGTTTTTTATTACAGAGATGTCAAATTTAATTTATACGACATACCATGTATGATAAATATGAATGCATTCCTGTGTAGAGGACTAACGCTTGGCATATGTACCAGACCACTCAAACATCCATTTGTACAGACCCATTTGTGTATCAGAAAGCTGAATCTCATGCCACAGCGGTGCCAGCTGACAGACTGAGCCCACTGTTGACAAGCCAAAGAAAATTGTGCACTTCGATTCCCTGTTTAGGCATGTTCGCTTCCAGAGGTTGCACTGACACTTATGAACAGTGCCATGCGATTATGGACTGAAAGGATTTTTATGTCTGTATAGGGTAGACAGTACAAGGAGCAGTGCAGTCCTTTAACACATACCCGCACCTAGGTGTTTTAACCCAGTTTGGGAGAAGACTATTAATAAAGTCAAGGCGGAGAACACTCACAGCATCTAAAGTCAAGCTGCTTGAGTGCTGAAATATTGGATTAGGCACCTAATTTCTTGCAGATTTTGATTCAGTGCTTTTGTTACTCTCTGAAAGAGGTGATAATAAATACTCGCCAGATTCACAGAAATCTGAACAGGATTGATTGGTTTTTGCAGAGGTCTCTGATAACGTGTAGTAGAGGCATTACTCATAATTCAGGGTTAAGCTAAATTTGACCCAGTAACCTGCACTTGAAAGACAGGATCAATCTATCTAGTCACAAATCTTTTAAGACAGCTAACTGGTTTTGGACGTTTTCTGTGAGTCATAATGATAAAATATCAGCCATATTCCCTTACTCTAGACTATTTGTATAACTTTACAGCAGAGCTTTTCAGTAGATACAGAGATCTAGTTATTGATCACTTGTAATGCTTAATTCGATTCTGAGAGGAAATGGCCTACATTTCATGGATACATTTCATTAAAAGACTATTTATTCATTTTGCATTTTTTAAATGCTTTAGCGAAGAGATATCAATGCAAGCTCTCAGGATAGTACAACAAATTGGAAGATTTGCTACCAGTCATCAGCAAAATGTGAGCGAAATGATGTTAGTACACCATGATCTCCTAATGTAATTAATAGAATCAAAGGAAAATAGGAAAGAATGGACTCAAATGTCATTGTGTCTATCTCCTTGCCTTAAGGAAGGCTCAAATATACTTATGTCATGCCTGACAAAAGTATGTCTAATTCAGTCCTTAAAGATCTCTGATGACACTTTACAGCCACCTCAGAAAAATTTATTCCAATGATGCTTTATCTGCATCATTAGAAAGTTTGCTGTTGTTTTTTTTTCTAACGTCTAGTGTGAATCTTTTTTGCTGCAGTTTATGCTTGTTGCAATCTGTCCTACCACCTGGAATACAGAAAACAGCTTAGACCCTTCTTTCCTATAAGATCCTTAAAGTTTTCAGAAGCTGTGTATCCCCCATCAGCTTTCCCTTCCTCCACCCTCTAAACTACTTTTGGTTTGTCTCATTCAATCTTTACACACCTTGTTCACAAGGCTCAGATGATTCCTGCCGCTGGTCTGTATCTATCCTCAGTGCAGTACCCAAAACTGAGCATTATATATTCAGCTAATCTTTTACCAGCACAAGAGTTACTTGTACTTGCAAGAGAAAACAGCAAGCTCTGTGTCTCAAAGCCTTGACTTTCTCTGTTGCTTTTGTACAACAGTGTGATCTTGGTCACTTACTGTTTGGCTTGTGACTCAGTATAACTCCTACCTCCAGCTTTGAAGACAAGTTTTCCCCTATTTTGAAGTGAACTATTGATAATAACTCTGAATACATTAGTACAGCTCATCTTGCACTCCAGCAGCCATAGGTCCAGCATTTCCCTCCCCGGCTTGCAAGAATGCCATGAAAACAGGCTGGCCTCAACGACGTTCTCACACCATCTAGCACCTACAGCTTCTTGCCTGTCCACAAAACATGCCACTCTATTACAATAAGGACATTAGATTCATTCAATGTGATGTGTTCTCAGTAAACACACACTAGCAGTTATGCATTTCCTTGCTATGTTGGGGTTGCTTATGAGTATTTTAATTATTTCCTGGGTTTTTTTGTTGAGGGTTGAGGCTGAGCTGCCTCATTTCTGAAGACAGACACTGCATTTGGTTTTTGTCTGTTTTTTGGTATCTCATCCACCTCCTGCTAGTTAGACCTGATGAATAATGGCTCAGACATCACTAGAGACCATTTGTTTGCTGTCCTTGATTGAAGTTCAGCAGCCCCAGCTGATCCGAAAGGTTCTAATCTCTTGAATCTATTAAATTTTTTTGCCTGTCTCCCTCCTTCCTTTTTCAAAGATTGCAGCTGCAAAATGATGGAGCTCAAAGTAACGCTTTTTTTTTTACCTGACCTTCCTGAACAAGATTTATCCCTTTTCCATCAATATTCCAGCATATCCCATCAAGCCTCTGTTACAGTAAGTAAAAATCTTGGTGCGTATTAAAAATTCTGCGGATAGATCTTGTGCAGGCAGCTAAATCAGCTGTTCAGGCACTACCACAGGACTTGCTAGATCAGATGTGGAATGGAAAGGGAGAAGCTGAGAGGAAAAGGTTTGGAAATTGTTGAGTTTTTACTAGGACTGTGAAGAGAATACGAACATCTCCTACATGTAGAATACTGGAAAGACACCGGTCATGTTTCACAGCATTGGCCAGAGAAAGCTTCTCACCAGATACACGCATGGACAGCGTTTGTTGCATGCTATGCCTAGAAAGGTGTCCAGGGCCCTGTGGCCACGTGCCAGCATAAAAATACATCTTTAACTAGAGTCCAGAAGAAAATCTCTATGAAATTACATATATGACTAGGCACCGCAGAACTGGAGCCTTAGCGGACGCACTGTAACACACACTTATGCCACGCAAATAGTTATTCAGACTCCTGTTTCTGCTTCAATTTCCTGGGCATTGCCCTCTTTCAAGCTCTGTATTTGAGATTTATTAAATCATTTATGATTAATCACTGTCTATTTAATAGCTTGAGTACAGAGAGATTGTTAATGACTAAGAAATTTGCTTTAAAGTTCTAGCCCACATCCACAAAAGCAACAATAACTATTTTATGTGTGCAGATATATTTATAAGCTTAGCCAGAAGTTAACAATGAATAAGGCCCTGATCTACACTTCAGAGTCACACAGGATTAGGGTCCCTTTTTCCCCCCACAGCTTCTATATTTTATGCCTTTTCCTGTTTTAGTAGCACAGCTGTAAAGTGCCCTGAGACTTTGTAGAAAAACACTATCAACATTCATGGTATTAAAACCATTACAGCTTACTGTAAAATTTATTTACATTGCTGCTATCTCTTTTTAAAAGTTTCAATTAATCGTGTTCCCAAGTTCAGAGTGACACAGGCGTCAAATCTAGCAAGCTCTGGCAGATCAAGCAGAAGGCAGTGGCAGCCACCGCGGAGGGAGTCGCTCTGTCCTTTCTTCCTTTTTTCCTTAAAGTGAGAGAACAGCAAGTGGCAGCCCCCCCATTTGGAGAGAAGTGCTGGTGGATCTATGCAGGGACGTGTTCGTTACCTCTGTCCCTCGTGTAATCTGTATTCCAAAATATCATGGCATGTAAAGTCACAATAACAGTCTACTACCACGTACATATTCTGGTTTCACTGAAACTGAACTTTCAGGAAATCAAGGTATTTTATACTGAATATATCCCTGTTGTCAAACTTGTTGATAAGCGAAAAGCATCCCCCTTCACAAAAGCCACCAGCACGACAGGAGCCAGCATTAGCTTCCCCAAAGATTGACTCTACAGATTACAAGGACGTACAACAATCTATGCTTTTTTCCTCTGGCCTTACAGGGAGGAAAATATAGATGAAAACTTTTTTAAGACTTGATATGGATGGTCTCATAGCAGCAGAAAGGAGGATTTTGCGAAGGAAATAAACTTACAATATCAGAGGTCATCTCCTGACAAATGCATAGGGAGGCAAACTGCCTACCATTTCATAATACACCAGCACACATATATCAAGACGAAGTTAATTCCATAAATACATTTTAAAGTCACCACATCTGAACACTTAATTTACTTCTATGCTCAGCCACAATTTATTTATAATCTTTATAAAATGAGGCATTGGGAAAAGCAGGTCAACAAATTATTCTTCAATCTATAACCACATCAAGAAGTAAATGAACATATATTCTTAGCTTCACATACTTTTTACATTAGTTACATTAGCAATTCGATGACTACGTATTTGTGGCCTATCAACCGTTTTTCCCCCGATTGTTTTGTTTTTAAAAAGAAACAGCAATTGACAGGAGCTTAACAAAGGGAAGCGTCTCCTTTATAATTGAAGTACAAGCAAAGCGGATGGAGTTGTTAAAGTCGGCTTCAATTTGTGTGATATCTAGAATCAAAGAAATAAAACATAGCCTACAATCCATGGTTGTTTCTGTTACACGAGAAAAGCTGTATTTTTTCCATTTGGAAAGGTAATTGTTGATATGGTCACCTGCAAGATTTAAAGCCTATTCTCTGTCAAAAGACGCAATGTTCCTTCCACTGCAGTCAATGGCAAAACTAAAAAAAGCTGTAATTGTTTCTATACAGTTTCTTTATCCACAGGACCAGACATGAAAGAAACAGAAAAAAACACCTTCTTTCCAAGCTTTGGAACTATAATATAATACAAAAATTACTAAATATTACCAATCATTTTCAGTTGCTGAATTTCTAAAGTTCGATCTTTCTGTACATGAAATAATCTCACCTTAAAACCTGCATCGGAAACAACCTCTGCTGACACACTACTCCTGAGTGCTTTTGTTCCAAAAGGAAAGCACATGTTACTAACTACTAATCATTAATTGATTTATATATATTTTCTCCCCTAATCTGAGCATAACACGATTGTTCCACATTTCAAAGCCAAGGCAGCAGCTGAAAGCATGTCAGGAAGATTGCTTGCACTAAACTAACTCTTGCAGCAACATGTTTTTCTGGCCAGCAGAAGCAGAGAGCACTAATTTCTTTCGGGGGATACCAGAGGAGCACATGCAATTACCTCTGCACTGACCAAGCCTTGTCTTTGCTTCTGTTTTGCCAGTTTGTCTGCCTTTTTAATAATCTGCAATTGGAGATAAAGGTCCACAAGTTTCCAGTTCCTATGTACATTTCTCCACAGCATATTCAGTTTATGGCTGTTGCAAGAGGTTTTCTATGCCAAAAATCTTGCCTGCTGTTTTCAACTACTTCATTTAGGCTAACAAAAGTTTTTACTTCTCCCTATAAACTTTGTCTGGAAAGAAATTGTGGAAGATGAGAGTCAGAACTTTGACTTGCCATCCTTCCTTCAGCAGATGATTTATATTCAGGGAGTTCATGCATATTTAATAATATAGTCCAAATGTTAACCTAAAAGCAGAATAGGATTTTCTGCTTTTCTTAAGTTTGATCCCTTGTGTATTTTGTCTGGTTTTCAGGGGACAGAATTTTGTACAGAAATTTAAAATCTCCTTGCATTAACTTGTTCCATGAAGAAATCATTCCTGGAGTCCACTCCACAAACTCCCTAAACCCCGGATCTTTCCAAAGCTGAGAAAAATGAAGTTTATTTGTATACAAAGGAACTGCTAATATTGAAAGAAGGAAGATACGGTCTGGATGGTTTTCCTGAAATCAGAAATTATATTTCCGTGGCTTGATACAAAAATTCCAAGTATCTCTCCAAGCACTAGTTTTCTTGCAGGTATACAAACTAGAAAGTCTCACCAAAATAAAATTTCTTTGACCCTCTATTCTTGTTTTAAAATTTCTGTATGCAAAAAGTTCAAGATATGAAAAGAAGCACTATGAGCTTCTCTCAAAAGCATGGCCAATGAGGAAAAAATTTAGTACTGAAGCAGAAATACAGTCTGTATAGTCACTGCAATGTGCAGTGGGATTATACTATTCTTGAATCAGCCATTTCATGAGGAACTGTGAAACATTCTATTAGACACAAAAATATATCATGCTACTTGTCCATCTTTTGCTCCTTCTGGAAGAGCCCTTCCATTTCACCAATATCAAAGGATCTTTTCATAATCAATTCTTATTTCTCCATTTTTTTTCCTCCTTTTTGTTGCCAGCAAAGCCCTGCTTTCATATTTGCAGAGTCTGCTTTGAGAACACATGTTCCTTACTGGGCAGACTTTTAAACATAAAGGAAGATGGCAGAGAAAAACAGTACTGTTTAAAGCATGGGAAGCTGCAGAAAGAAAAGCTACACAGAGCCCTTCTTCAGCTAGCAGAGAAGAATCATTCCTTTTACTAAAAAATTACTGCATGACATTAAGTGATCTCTGTTACACGGAACATCAAGCTAAAAGGTCAGAATGGTCTTTCTTTACCTGGATTCTGGTGGCTTGGTTGGAATATAGGAAATATGATGAACCATAGGAAAAAAACACACATGTAGAGCAGGATACAGGCCTGGTATGCATTTGGAAGCAGCCAAAGAATGAGGGTGCAGGAGGTGTGAGTATAGAGGCAGCAGACAGGGTCAGAGGAAAGTGATGGAAGTTGAGGGGAAGCATCTGCTGCTCAGCAAATACTTTTGAGTTACAGCATGCCCACTAATTCTTTTCTGCATGACTTCTGGTCAACTGTTTGATTCTGTCTCTCCTGCTGGCCCACTCAGAGCAAGAGCAACAGCCTCCATGCCCAAGCTCGCATGAGATTTTCAACCTTCCAGGGAACCTTTCACAGGGTTCCTCAGAATAATGGAATCTATTTTCAGAATAGATTTGGAAAAGCATTTAGACTCTTTTAGGTGCTTGATCTCATTTACATCCATGACTGAAATACTCCACTCAATTACAAACCCAACACTTCAATAAGAAGTTAAACACACTTCACCATTAATTAATTACTGAGATATAAATACTGTCCTCTTAGCACACTGGAGAAAGCATACAAGTACAGAACATGGCATAAAGATAAATCGCACAGCTAACTTGGTAACTTAGGTAAAAATATGGAGGATATTAGCATTCAGCTGATAAAGTCCTCGGAATGAATTTTTAAGATGTTTAAGTTTATGACATTTATGACATCAAAGGCAAACTATCACAACTGCAGGGAAAGTAAACAGGAGGAACTGACAAAACTTGTCTACAATTCTTATTAATTCTAGATAGTACAAAACCAGATTCATTATGGAATCTCACAGAACAAAAAGATAAAGATGTCAGAAAAGGAATCTTTCCTAGGAGATGCCTAAACAGACAGGCGCTTGATTAAAGATACAAAGCGAGAGGTCTGATACATATTCTATACAGAAATCCATTACAGATACGTATATATTTCAGTGACAGACAAAAAAAATGAAGAACAAACCTACAAATCATGTCAGGTATTATTGAATTAGTCTAAGAATTCAAAGGAAAAAAAATGAAGTAATAAACCGCCCTGTTTTGTCCCTTCAGTATCACTGCAGTCCACAAGGGACAACAAACAAAGAGATCAACAGATATCTCAATTTTTATTCTAGACTCTAACACACCAGGTACTGCTGAATTCCATCAGCAAATTAAATATATGAATTTATAAGCCCCTTGTCCTTACTGGTGAATTCTGACCCTTGTTCCTTCATCAGGCGTCTACTCATATGAATCCTTTCTGTCCAAACTCAAGTCACAGATTAAATTTAAAGGAGGGATCACCTGTCTATTCTTCAGGAAAAAAAGAAAAAAAATCAAATTATTTAAGCACATAGGCCCAGTCCTGGATGTTCTATTCAGGCAAAGCTGCTGCTGATTCCAGTGTGACATGTGGCTCTTCTGCAGGTGTGTGTGTGGCTAGGCTGCGGCAGCCTGATCTCTTTATGGCTCAGCTGCAACTCTATAGACCAGCCCTGAAAAGGGAGGGCTGCCTGTTTCAGCAGCAGGAACAGTCCCAAGAAACACAATACAGTCACAATCCCAAGAAACATTGTTCTTCAGAGACACACTTTTCCCTTCATTCTGCCTTCCATGGTTGGGAGCCGTAATTTCTTGTTACCTTGTGTTAGAAGAATTAATTTCCTTCTTGGCACAGAATCAGTTATTCTGTCCAAATGGAGGGGAGACAGAGCTAAGATTCCTCCTATGCCCTTAATAAAGAGTACAGCTACCAGCTTATCTTGCTTCCTTACTTTGCATCTGGACCTAAGGAAGTTAAAGAGAATACAAACACAAGGTCAAAGGAACCTGCAAGGGCATTTTCTTTTATTTGCAAGTAGTCTGAATTACAGTCAAGGCCTGACAGAAAAAAGAAAGGTAGAACCGAAATCTAATACCAGACCATAACACTGCTATCACCACTCTGTTTTACAGAGGAGAGGGGGAGATGAAATGTGTACTTTAAATATCAGGGTCTTCAGACTTTCAACAAAAATTCCTAATGCTTAAAGTTAACCCTATATATATATATTAATAACAAGCTGGAGTCATGACTTATCAGTGTCCATTCTTTGACTGAGAAGTCATGAACAAATGCACATAGCCTGAATTCCAACTGTCTCTAACCTTGCTGTCTCCCATTCATTGTGTACCTACAACAGCATACAGCCAGACAGTGCAAAATGGAATTAGAAGTTCATAAACCTGTAATCCTCAGTAAAAAAAAGACGATGACAGGAAAAAAGCTTATCAAGTTTCTCTTGAAATCAGGAATGGCACCCAGATGCGCAGACCTCCAGTTTATATTTCTGATCTGTATTTCAGTTTCACTTCACAGCCCATCTGAGTCATACCAAACCTAGAATTTCTTCAGACTAAGACTGCACCCAAGCTGCTATGCTGAAGTCTTGTTGAATATGATTCAACCCAAAAATGTTTCTGGTTAATGGCTCAGAAAACAATTAGACTAAAAATAGTCTCCCCAAAAGCTCATCTGTTGGCACAGCAATAGCCCACACTTCTACCGCCGTTAGGTGACATCACACCACAGCCCCTCCTTCCCTAACCGCCCAGGAGGTTTATTCCCCTCAATAGCTCAAACAAACAGTCACCCCAAGGGGGATGGACTTGTCAGATCTTCACTTCCAGTCCTTGCATGGTGATGACTTCTACATTGCTAGTGCTATAAGGACACCACGAGAACCTGAGCTGCTCAGCAGTCACTCTGACGGACCTTGCTGTGGATATGTCTGCACATTGTAATACCTCTGCTTTGTATGTACCAATTTACTGGCAGACAGAGGAAATCAAAAGGACTTTAGACATCCTCTCTTCCTGTCTTTGCCATTTTCTCACCATAGGGTCACTGCTGCTCTCCTCCAAAGGATTTAGGGAATTCATTGAAGTGGTGGCATGGAGACAGACATAGGTGATGACAGACCTCCCACCACCAGTCTGCTCCTTCTTTCAAACGAGTTTATAGTTCCCATTTGGCCATTATTGACCGAAAGCAAATTTAACAGAATCAGTATCACCAGTAAACCAAAGCAGAACTTCAATCATGGTGGCTAGGTTCTTCTGTCATTTAGGAATTAGACTTTAGAGACTTGTCTATGTGACAGTCACATGAAAATTTTTCTTGTGAAGATTCCTGCTGCAGTAGGGCTTTTCTACAAGAAGGAGACTTAGTCAATGTTCAGAAAAGGGTAGTGGGGCTGAATGTACCTGCTGCAGCGCAAGTCGAGCCTCAGAATAAAATATTGTCTTTTGCTCTGTGAGTTATATATTCTTGATCACATAAAGACAATTCTATTAATTTTGCTTGTGACAAAACCAGCTGGGATATTTGATGGCTTAACACACTGGTGAGAGCAAGAAATTATAAGGTCAGTCTTGAGTACCTCATCCTTGCTCAAATCTTTTCTTCCACCTAGGTTTTTTTGCTTTCTAAAACATAATTCCACTGATGCTGTTCCTGGATTTCTCTGTGTGTATACATCTCTAGAGGCATACAGGGAAAAAAAAATATGAGATTCTGCAAGTGATAAGGCTCTGGTGTCAGACTTGCTTTCTATTTTAATAGAGATTTGGCCCCACTATACATGTTTTAACCATGAAGAACTGTGTCTTCCTTTTAATGTGCACCACAGCCTTCAATGAACATATAATGGCCAATATGGTGCCCAGTTACAAGACTTCATAGTATTATATTGCATACATGATCGTTCATTGCTAATGCAACCCATCTGGTTTCTGGAAGGCCAAACGTGAATGAAACCAATTGTCTGCTACTTTTATTTGAACTGATTTCAAATGGATTTTCATATGTGAGAATGGTCAGTCATGTCAAGAGGGATTTTAACAGGGTAATAAATACTGCACCTATAAATAGTCTTTGATCCATGAGCAGAGAAAATGTCTCCAACAATTTCTTAGTGCAATGACAGTGAAATAATGAGAATGAAATCCAGACTGAGCGTCATTCAGTATGTTGTTTGACTCCAAGTACTTAAACAGTTGCTTGTGAACCAATTTATTCATTATCTATTATGGATAGAGTTGGAAGCAGTGAGATAGGTCTGTAAATAATAAGCTGAGTGGGCTTGCTTTCTCTTTCTTATATAGCAAGATAACATTTGTTTTCTACTACTCTAATGGAAAAGCTCCAAGACACAGTGATAAATTGAGCATGTAGGTGATAGGGCCCTGGTATTACATGAGCAGCCAGTTTAAAAATTTTTGGAGATACACCAGCAACACATCCCATCAGAGCTTGCTGCTGCCATTTCTACATTTGCATAAGCCAGGCTGTCTCACAAACTGCTGCTCCTGTTCATACAGCTTTCCCAAGCCAAACTCCTTCAATCTGTTGCAGTTTTGAAGGCCAAACCCCTTCAATCTGCTGGTGCTGTTTCCAAGTGTGGCTGATGCTCCAGCAGTTGCCCAAGCCAAGCTCTGGAGCAGTCTTCTGCTGTTTATTCTTAGCTTGCTCAGCTCTGATCCTGGCTAGCCTTAGCCACCAAACAAAAACCCTAAATTTGGAACCTACTCACCTTGGACTCCTCTATATTCTAACAGGAAGGAAGAGCCAACCCAAAAGGTTTGTTCACATCCTAGGTAAGCCAAATCAGTGAGGTATCTAAAGGAGCTGGAATAAATCAGACCAAGTCCTCCACTAGGCTCGATGAAGGATTCTGTCTTTTCTATTGAATCGCATAATCCACATATAATACGCACAATTCTAATACGATACTATTCTAACATGAAGCACTTGTAATCATTTAGTTGCATAATACATGAATGATAGCTTCACATTTTTATAATGGAAAATTCACTTGCATCTCTACGCAGGAGGATTTGGAAGGAGGATGAAAGTTCTGTGTAGCGTTGCCCAGTGTGCAATGCAATCCCTACCACACTACACAGGACAGGTAGGGCTACCGCACACCCCTCCTGCATTCCACAGTCACATCTATCCACTAGAAATGCTTTTAAAAAAGTTTCATTAGTTTAATCAATTGGTTTTGTTACCATCTCGAATTGCCCCTACAGAAACAGCAAGCAAAGGCAGTGCTCCAAAGGAAGACCTCCAGACCTTTTCCCTTCATAGTCGAGACACATGGGAGAAAGGAGGAAAGTGTGTATTGTACCTGAGCAGGGATGATTTTACAGTGACTACGCTGTTTCCCTTGCCAATGTTAGTTTTAAATTTTCTACTGGCTTAGTGCCTGTGACAATAAAGTTGGCTACCTTGAACTACAACAGGTGAAGACCAAGCCTACATTAAGTTTATGTCTTGTTAACATAAGCCATGCTAGAAAGAGACTTGCAATGTCCCTCAGCCAGGATTATCTTTTGCAGTTCCAGAAGTGTCAGCCAGACAAACTACAGCAATTAAACCTACTGCACCTGCCTACTTCTGCTGCACCTCATCAGCCCTGGGAGACAGGCATACAGGTCAGCCACGTGGCCAGAGAGCAACAGCCTCCAAAGATGAAGACATTTTTCCCGGCATCTTTACTTGCTGGATTCTATGTGCAAAATTATTTTATTCTGTATCTTGATAAGCACATGTCACATGCAAACAAAGAGGTATAGCAGGTCATATAATCCCCACCATCGTGTTTTCATTTCTGTTTGTGTATGCCTGATGAGTGTGTTTATTATAGCTTCCTGTTCATTACCCTCAGATATCTGTGGTAGTGTTGCTGCTTGTTTCACAAGGCTACACAATCAATGTAAACACACTGAAACTTAAGAGGTTAAAATTAGAGGAAGATGTCAATTCATGATGATCTATTGAAATATTTGCTACACAACTTGAAAATAATACAAGTAAATTGGCTATAGAATCAAACTAAAAATATTCCTTCTGAAGTACTGTTGAGGTTAATGGCAGGTATAGCTTTAATGGAGAGTCAGTCTCTGTGCTTGTCTTGAAATATGTCCCTTATTGCCATGCTCTGTTTTAAGTGTCAAAAACATCCGTAGAAAAGTTGCAAAGAAATGTCTGGGCCTTGGACATTTTTTTTTTCTCTTTTTCTCTTTTTTTTCCCCCCTCCTAAAAACATTGCAGTGTTATAAATACCGCTACAGATGTGAGAAAACAATAGCATTTTATTGTTGTAAATGTTTACATTTTTTGTGATCAAAACCACCAGACCTCGCATTTTTCATCTTCACAAAGCTTTAGAAACAATACTCAGTAATGATCATCATTGTACAACCCATGAATACTAAAAATAGCAAATAGCTTTTCCTTTGCTTTCACGTTTTTTCCTAAATAGTTGTTCTTTGTAATGTTGTGATCATCTAGCAGGCTGCAACAATTGCCTAGTACTGTATCTTTATCTATCACACAACCAAGCTACATTTGTGAACCAAGTGTGCGACTTTTTGCTTATAAGTCTGTCGTCTACAGAGAAAGATGACTATTTAGAAATCAGTTTCTCTTACTGTGGTTTATTCTGTTGTACCTATTTTCAAAGCACACAGCCAAGTCTTAATACAATAACTAACTATACAAACACACAAATAATCTTTCTACCGGAATAAAACGATTCCCTAATTTTTTTTTCACTTCCCCTTGCACGGTCCAAATAATATATTGCATTTTCTGTATAAATAAGTATATCCTGACACAATATTTAATAAATATCCAATTTCATTTGGTTCACGAAGAACATATTTAATCCCCTACAGACTAAACACACTATGTAAGAGAGAAACCAGAGCTGATCCTAAGACATACAGCACATTAACCTATACTCATATTCTGAACAGTTAATACTCTGAGAAGCAGCAAGTGCTCCTGAAGACTGGGAAGTACTTTGAGGCAAATGTAAAATACGTGTGTAAAAACAGTGCTAGTATAACTGCAAATTAATTTATGTTGAGAGGTTCAGAATGCTAAACACCTTTATTGGAGACAAATGATGTTTTTTTCTGTTCTCTGAGGGTGTATTATACATCTCTTGTCAAGTTGTTGCTGAGATATCATGCTATCCAAGCACTTATATTGTGATTTATAAAAGAAAAGGAAGAATTCTGCATTTATTATCTTGGATTGTCTACCCACTCCTTTGCTGCTTGCACCTATTGTTTACAGCAGGGTTCCAGCACAATCAGCTACAGCAGGCTGCTGACATTTCAGTGGCTGTATTTACCCCTAGAGTTCATAACTCACACAACAACTGCTTAATTTAATGCTGTATAAGGGTTGAGTGACTTCAGTGCGTGCAATTTTACTTATTCAAATAACATTTTTTTTGAAGAAAAACCCAAATGACATCCCTGAAAAAAAGCTCGAAACACTTGGAAAGTTAATTAGTACTACAACAATAGAATAGGGACCACCCAGCCTCATTAAAGGAAAACATACTTTGATAAAAAAAATAATCTTCGCAAGCCAATGACAAAGTTCGTAGAATCATAGAATACTTTGGTTTGGGAGAGACCTTTAAAGGTCACATAGTCCAACCCCCCTGCAATGAGCAGGTGCATCTTTAACTAGATCAGGTTGCTCAGAGCCCCCATTCAACCTGGTGTTGAATGTTTCCAGGGATGGGGCAGCGACCACCTCTCTGCGCAACCTGTGCCAGTGCCTCACCACCCTCATTGTAAAGAATTTCTTTGTTATACCCAGTCTAAATTTCCCCTCTTTTAGTTTAAAGCCATTACCCCTTGTCCTATCACAACAGGCCTTGCTAAAAAGCCTGTCCCTATCTTTCTTGCAGGCTCCCTTCAAGTACTGAAAGGCTGCAATCAGGTCTCCCCGGGGCCTTTTCTTCTGCAGGCTGAACAGCCCCAACTGTCTCAGCCTTTCCCCACAGCAGAGGTGCTCCAGCTGTCGGATCATTGCTGTGGCCTCCTCTGGCCCCGCTCCAAGACTGTCCTGTGCTGAGGGCTCCAGAGCTGGACACAGGACTCCTGGGGGGGGTCTCACCAGAGCGGAGCAGAGGGGCAGAATCCCTTCCCTCGCCTGCTGCCCACGCTGCTGGGGATGCAGCCCAGGGGACAGTTGGGCTTCTGGGATGAGAGCACACATTGCTGGGTCATGTCCAGCTTCTTGTCAACCAGCATCCCCAAGTCCTCCTCAGCAGGGCTGCTCTTAAGCCCTTCATCGCCCAGCCTGTGTTAATACAAAGGGTTGCAGGACCCTGGTGCAGCACCCTGCACTTGGCCTTCTTGAACCTCTTGAGGTTCACAGAGGCTCGCTTCTCAAGTTTGTCCAGGTCCCTCAGGCATGTCAACCACCCCACTCAGCTTGGTGTCATCTGCAAACTTGCTGAGGGTGCACTCGATCTCACTATGTCATTCATGAAGCTTTTAAACAGTACTGGTCCCAAAATAAATATATATATTATCAGAAACAACCTGTCAGCCAAGATACCAAGATCAGAAACTTGAAGAAAACAAACTAAACCACAAAAAAACCAACAGAAACCCCCACCAAAGCTTCCCAACCTCCCCACTTATTTTCTTTTTAAATCAACACCAGCATCCCAGCTGGAACATTCCTTTAAGACTATCAAATATATGATACATTTTGCATCAGTCTCAGAAGCTGCGGTCACATTACTTCGGCATGCTAGAGGGGAAGATCTCTGCGTTTAGCATATACACGTGTGTCCACTATGTTTCCGCCAACTGAATACTATAACAGGTGAAATTTAACTTCTATACATGATGAACGTTAGACATGTCTAAAAAACAGGACAAGACATCCTCACAAATACCAGTAAGATATTTGCACACAGTCATTCACTAAAAATAAAGAAAAAGGCAGTTCATTGTTATTAGGAATTGAGAAAGAAAGGTGCTACACCTAGCTATAGCAAAAGATGGAATAGAAAGGAATAACTGTGGAAACAATGATTTACCTGTGTATCTTAGAACTGATCCTATTCTCAAGGCTAATATTACAGTATTTCTGAACTTCAAACACACTCTTCAATCAGGAGTACAGATCATTACCAAATAATTAATGCCTTGAGTTCCGTAATATCAGACATGTAAATTACTTCCCGTGTGAAAATGACTTTCATACACTTCACAGTCTGCTTCTGAAGATATCAGGATGCTGCCCTAATTTTATTATTTTCTTAATTAAGTGACCAACCCAATATCAAGATATTGGTTTCTTTCTCAGTTCCACAACCCCAGAAATAGCTCCAGGCATCAGAAGAGTGGTTCCTCCATGCTCTGCAGTCTGCCAGTGACTTCCATAGGGGCAGGGAAGGGGGCAATCCTGAACAGCATTACACCTATTTTCTTTGGGAGGGAAGAAAGTACAATCAAGCCCTGAGTTTAGATAGCCCATGCTATACATGTCAGAAAGAAGAGTTTTGCTTCCTAATCTATCGGACATAGAAGCCAAACACACAAGGAGATACGCGCTGTTAGAGACTGTTACACTACTGTTCAAACATTTTATGAAGACTGTATCATATTGTCCTCCAGAAACAGATAACAGCACCTCAGTCTATTGGAACCAGCGATGTTAACTAAGTTCTTCCCTCTCTCTCACACACAATAAGTAAAAATACCTTAAAAAAACTGGCAGTGAAAGTACCTGAACAATATAATCTGCTAATAACAAGTGATCTTACTGCCTTAGGCAGACATGAACAACAAGAGCTGAACTGCTGACTAGTCAATGATCAATAATACATCAACAAAGACGTGTTAGATCTTTAAAATCCATAGTGCTTATTTGAATGGGGTTTTGTGGTCACCAAAAGCAACATGACCCAAATTGTATTTACTTCTCTCTGAATTAATATGAAAATGACTTCAATATTTACTGACTTCATTTTTAGAATTTTTGGCCGTTAAAAGCTATATTCTAAAAATCAAGCTAGTAATTCTGTTTCTTGTTGCTGTTCTACACACAGTACACTCTTACAGCTCTCTGTAGGTTCTCCTCATCATTTACCACTAGAGAATATATCCATCAAAAATTGTTCAGTTTTACTGAAACTTCTTGGCACCATAAAATGACATGACTTGACCGTCTGCAAACTCATATCACTAAAATAAGGAATGTCATATGAGTCTAAAGGTCTGGCAGCAACTATTGTTCATCCCCTTGCTCTAGGGGTATCGCACTGTAGTTCTTCAAAGAGACAGCAAAGGACATAAGCCTAGAACAACTATGCCTAAAAGAGGAGTTTTGACAGAGTTAAACTCCTTGTAATACACCTGTAAGTCATGCATCTCTCATGTCCCAAGTATTCTCTGCTATCATTCACTTCAACAGGCGGCATTAGTACTTTGCAGGATCCAGCTTATAGTTCTAATAGCAAGTGGCATATCAAGAGGATATTATACTCCATCACTGGGATTTCAAAATGCTGAGCATTTTTTAATATAGCACCCCAGGTGTTTGCTGCTTAAAGCATACTCTACATGAGCATCTGCAGATGGCACGTCAACAGGGAGCCATCAAGATTCAACTGCACTAGCACTCACTCTGGGACCCCATGCTGAGACCCTAAACAAAAGAAGAAAACAAAAAAGACAACAAACAAAAAAAATTTAAAAAAAATCCCATAATATAGTGGATTACTCAGTATGAAATATTCTTGTGTCCAGCAAATGCAGGACCTCATCCTGCAGTCCTTATTCAAGTACATGGCCCCAGTGAAAATAAACAAGAAAGGCAATTCAAGCTGTCTACTGCAAAGGTAATATTCTCCCTGGATAACTCAACCATGAATAATTCAGTATAGGTTAAGCTAAAGTAAGACCATTACTAACTGTTTTCACGTATGGAGGATCGATTTTTCTTCCAGTATGAAAGGAGACTCTGGATGCAGTGCTGCTAAAATGAAGATACAGCACACATTGTTGATCTGATTGAAGCATGCTGCAGATGATATAGCTACGTTTTGTCTCATACCACACAGGAGGGCGGGGAGGGGAATCCTCTCTGTTGCAGTTTTGCACAGTTATGTACTGCACAGCATAATTTAGTTAAACATGACAGGTATAAAAAGGAACTTAAGAAGCAAGGAAAAATTATACAGGTATTTCCTGCTTCTGTAAGCTAATTGCAACATTTAGAAGCTCTAATTTCAGAGATTGTTCAGCCTACAAACAACACTAATATGACCAAAAGTATCAAATAGTCAATAACTGTTAGTAATTTATATACAGGCTGCACAGCCAGAAGGAGGCACATCATGAATAAATGGCATTTAAATCGAGACCTATATGTGAGCAGAACACCAATTGTAGTTGACAGACTATGTAAAGCACTGCCTACAGAAAGGCTTATATTCAGAGATTTATAAGAACAAATACAACACTGTATAGATTACATTGTCTTTGAGATTAAAAAAATGAAACTACCTTATGGAAAAAGAAAGCTGTTTTTTGTCACCTGTAGATAAGTCTCTTCTCTATATAACTGCAAAGTAAGCATCAATGGCAGGTTTTGATTTTCATTTGTCACTTAAAAACACTTAGGAAGAAAAACAGCTCTACAAGAATATGAAAGATTAAAATAAATTAGTTGTTCATTTTCCACGATACCTTAACATAATCATTTAATAGCATGAAAATACTTCACATCTAGGACTATTACACTCTACTGTGACACTCTAGACAGTAAAAGCCATCCTACCCACAGCCATCAACACTTAATTTAACAACAACCTAAAATCAAGATAAACTGACTCTCTAAATGCTTGAAAATTATTACCAGAATGAACCATGATGGAAGAAATCACTTTCCTGAAAACTTTTTAAAATAATTTTCATTATTACAGTTCACTTTCAAGCATTACTTCATGAAAGATTATGCAGATATTTCTAGCAGAAAGTAATTGTTTATATTTTCAGCTGTCCTGTAGTCACATATTCCTTTAAAAAGATAATGAAAGCAAGCTATAAGTATTGCTTGCCACTGCTCATAATTGGAACAGTTCTTGCATGTTAAAATGCATCACACTTAAACTTGTCAAGATGAACCTGAAATTTCAGAACTTATCAATGAACAACAGTTGTTGCAAATTAAATTTACTCTACCTTTCACCTATTTTTTTATATAGAATGTAATCTCAGTATTTTTCCCCCTATATATTATCTAGAATACCAAGTTCTACTGAAATCAAGCAATTCTTTCAAAAAAAATGAAAAGTGTCTACCACAAAGAACAACTAAGTCTGCGAGAACTCTATTGCTTAGATTCAACACTGTCATTGGAATGTACCAGAAAGACTATCTTAGTTTACACGCAAAACCCTCGTTGCAAGAGAAGTAAATTATAAGTCTTCTAAGGCAAGCGCTCATTTACTGTGTGGACAACACTGTGTACAATGCAGTTAGAAGCCAAATTTAGCATTTTACAGTAAGTTTACCTTCTTTTTGCTCAGTATCAGTAAAGTGTTTTGAAACAGGAGTCTCCTCTGAAAATGGACTGTAGAAATGGCGATGTTGAAAACTGTATTTGTTGCCACTTCATACAGCAGCCGTGTCAGGTACATAGTATGTGTGTCACAGCACAGTTCTTTTTGAGCCCTACAAATGAATTCTAGTTTGCCCTGTTTTACGCATCATTATACAACTTCGAAATTTCATGCTCTTCCTTATGCCTCTGCAGCACCAAAGCTTGCAATGAAGTTACTCCTCAGGCTACAACAGTAAGACACAAAAATACTGGAGTCCTGCTGTCTACGATGCAGAAAGTCAGGTTATGAATATGTGGGGTATTAAACTGAAACTTCACAACAAAAATGGGGGAAAACCCCACAATTTCTCAAGGCTGTCCTGTAGAAGTTTTCAAGAGCAAAAACTACTGTCTCACCCACTCATTTCTTATTTTGCTAATGCTACTGAAGATCTAAATTTGTTAAGCTTGAAGAAACCAAGTTTCATTCAGTCCTAACAACAGATAACATACAGAACTACAGAAACCAGCTGAGATTCCTACAAGCTTCAACAGGCTTTGGATCATGCACCTAGCAATTTTGCTTTGCTTTTCTAATTAAACTCTATCATGCTATCCCTCCTCCATTGAGCACACTCTTGGAATGTAGATATGACCTACAGAGTTAAATTACTGGGATAGTGTTATTCCATCATCTAAAATTACATTATTTGGTCAAAATAGATGTGGACTATCTACCTGAGTGCACATTCACAAATTCAATACATTCTTGTTACATATCATTTCAGCTAAACACACACAAGAATATTTCAGTCAACTTCTTCAAATTGTTTAATAATTTTAAAGGCAAAAGAATGGGCAGCATGGCATTTCTCAGTCTCCTCTTCCTATACTTCCTGCTATTTCCCTGTGGAAAATAAACAAGTAATAAATCCTAGACAGAAACAAAAAACTTTTAACATTTCTTTTCATAGCTTACACATAGTTATAACTTTGTTGTGTTATTGTTTTTTTAAATGAAAATACAATTATAATAAAAATGAAATTTAAATTTCATTTTTATTATATTGCATGCATACCTATGAAGATGTGAAATGGACATAAATTAGACAATACATAGTAGGCAACGCACTAAAATGTGGTATGTAATAAAAATCAATTCATACTTGTCTTCCATTTGGTTGCTGAAACAGCAAATATCCTGTCCTGTCTGTACTCTGGACAAGACCTCTACAGAAAAAGCTCCGTAACAAAGCTAAGTGTTATGATTTCACTTATTTGATGTGAATATGTATATTTGCATGTTTATTCAGTGAGAAGTTTTCTATGGTAAGTTTCTACATACGTACTGTAATACTTCTCCATTTCTGTACAGACCATTCATTGATAATAAAAACTAAAGATCAGAATTTTGTATTTCTCATTTAGCAATTCAGCTTCAGGTACATATCTCCATTTTCAATAGTGCAACTGATGAATGTATATCAGGACACGAAAATTAGCGTTAAAATCCTTAATCTGAGAGAAAGTGTATTTGGCAATTAAAACCAAGGAGAAGAGATCTTTGGTTTGGACTATACTGACTCCCTGATCATCGGCTGAATACATCCTGAACGTGTATCAATTTATCTTCACAGCAGCCCTGTTGGGTAAAAAAGAATGTTTATCTCAGGAAGGGGAGCCAGAATGTCTGAGACAAGGTAATAGGTCCTGGCTTCTCAGCTACTGGAATGGGTAGGTCTTGCTCCCCACCATCCCTCCAGGCTAACCCTGCTCAGCCTAGATCTTACCCAGCACTGTCCCTGACATCGTTTGCTCTTCTTGATTCCACTCACAAACCCAGAAGAAAGTTATCCATCTTTTTGCAAGTTCTTTCTTTCTTTTTTTTTTTTTTCCTAGTAAGTTGAACCAGCTCAAGGATAGGTAGAGATAAAAGCTACAGCTGACACTAGCTGTGCAGATAAGCCCAGAGAGCAAGGGTGGAGGAATGAAGATGGAGGAGAAAATGGAATATTCCCTTTAGCTGTAGTAAGATCGGCCTGAGCTCATGCAACAACTTTGAAATGTCACTGATGGAAAACAGAGATAAAGAGCATTAAGAAAAGTTCCAGCTCAAAGCAGACTAAAAGCCAATGTCAAACACAGTGAGCTTGAAGAAACAGTCCTTCCCTGGATCTTCTGAGGGTGTAAAGTGCTTCAGCTAACACTGGGGGTAAAGCCAACGATATTTACCTGCAGTGAAAGGTATAGGCAGCCACTGAGCAAAGACCCGAGCTGTGTTATTTAACGCAAATAAATGGATATAGAAATGGCAGTAGCTATAGACAAGTGACATATTTAGGATGGGCAGGGGAGTTTGAAACATTTCAAATTGCAAAATTGCACATCATGCTCATTATTAGGGTTTTTTTTTTTGGTTTAAGCCTTAGGTGCATCTTGAAGTCTGCCAAACAATACTGTGAACAAATATTTTCAAAATGCATACCATCTTTTGCTTTGACAACAGGCTACAGTGGATGATGAAAAACACTAAGCCACTTTTTCGATAAGGTGTCTCAAGAAAATAGATATTTGTAAGCAACAGGAAAGCTCTAAATGACGAATACAAGTGCATTTGCAAATCCTTCCCAGGGGGAACAAACAGTTTAAAGAAATACCTTAAATTTTATTTTGCCTTTCATTTAGTGGTTCAAATCTAGCCTAAACTGAGAGTAGATGCAAATAGCTATTATTATCTGCTGGCTGCTGGGCAGCCTATGCAAAATGAACCGTTAGTTTTAGACCTGTTCCTATTAGATAAATTCTCACTTTGTAAAATCACCTCTGTAACCAAAAACCTTCATCAGCAATCTCAGTGTCCTTGGCATATGGAAATAGAGATACACAAACTTATTACTGATAAATTAGCTAGTTCTTTCCTGTCAGTGCAGGAATGGGGTTGCTGCTGATGAACTATATTGCAGTTATGCCTAACCTATTCCTAAAGTACTGGTGTTTTGTCTAGGGGCTTCTACATGCCGAGAAACAGTCTTTCCCATTATTTCCCATGGGGCGCAGATCTAAGCGTAGTAGAGGATTTCACAATTCGTCTATTTTCTCATGAGATGCAGCCTAAATTTTTCTTCCTCTTAACTCAATCACATTTTTCCAACTGAAACTCTCTTCTGCTCTACATAATTCTTGCTGCTTCTGTTGTCTGAATCATTCAGTTAAGTTTATAACGCCTCCTCCCTCCTCACCCTGTACATCACAAATCAAAATGCTTTTGGAGTTTTCTTCTAGGTTTTTTGTTTGTTTGGGTGGGGTTTTTTTGGGAAGGGGAAGGAAGGACAGGTGGGTTTGGGGGTAGTGGTCATTTTATCCCAACTTCACATCTCTCTGATAGCTTTGCGATTCATTTCCTATTTACATTTCTCATCTCCCCAGACTCCACCAGTTCACACAGACTGACTTTCGAGAGGGATGCTGGGGATGGGGTAGAGGCTCCCTCCAGAAGCCATAACCCCCCACTGCAGGCCTGTAGCGTGGCTTCCACTAAGATACCGTACACTAAGCCCAGACCTCAGGCAAGCTCCAATGCTTGCACAGTGTGCCAATAAGCAAGACATTGGGGTAATACCAGAAGAAGGAAAGGAGAGGAGAAACAAATTTATTCATCACGGTAAACATGAAACATAACAAGTCGACTGAGTTTTCCTAGCTTGAGAGGAAAACTAGGTCCTTGGCACAGCCCATTGTTCCTTCTTACAACACTGCTTCATTACAACAGTATTTTCATAGTTTCTGAACTTGCTGTTTGAATAGAGCTATGCTTTCCACCACGGTCTGTGCTGTGCACCATGCTCGAGCACCAGGACATGAGGAGGTCTCCCCCAAAGCCTCCAAGACCATTCCAGACCCCTTCCCTGTCCTTCTCCCTGAGCCATGCCTCAGGCACTCTGCAAAAATTAGCTCCAACCCTGGTCTGCAAAGGTTTTGCTGAAAATTAAAAGCTTGTTTGAGATCCCTTAGGAAGATGAATGTACACAGCTTGTCTAAAATGGAATTAGTGCAGTATTAAAATGAGATGTGAGGGACAGACTGCCAATTACTATACACCTTCATCTGGGACACAGCACTGTGGAGAAAGCAAGAGGTGACTCGGGGAACCCTTGGCTCTCTCTGTTGCAGAGACAGCCTAGAACCTGTTCAGTCCCCACATAATGACCCCATGCCAGGGGGCAAGCCCACATCCCATCAATGGGTAACAAAGGGGAGTCATTCCTGTCCTGCCAGCCATGGCCGCACAGAGCCCAGCATGGGCTACAGGCCCTGGCAGCACCCCTCCCTTCCCCCTGTACCTTCCTGCTTCAGAGGCTGGGAGGCAAACTAGCATCCAGCCACCGCATCAGCACTGTGCAGACGTGAAGGAGACTTGGTGGGACAGGCCTTCAGCTCCCCCAGACAGACAGTTATCATGGATGGAAGGTGCCTCCAAAACAGCCTGTCCCTAACTCATCACCTCCAGGGCTCCCCAAAAATATTTCATGAAGGCTTGACTTTTCCCCACTTGCCTTGAGGAAGCATTGGAACACAGTCACATCCTGTCCGACCCACATCTGGAGCCTCTTCCTTCACTTCCTTCCGTTCTGGTTCTTTTACCTCCCCTTTTAACTTTTTAAATTTAACATGACTTGACAATTTATAACATTCTTCACTGCTTTTCACCTTGTGGAGCTCCATCTGTGCATGCAAAATACTTCCAAATCCAAATGTTAGTGCTCTGGATTGCAGTTTAACTGCTGGAATTTGAGGAATTGTGTTTTGGGGGAAAGAGAAGGGCGCTCTGCCCCCCACAGATGAGAAAACAAACCTTTTCTACTCATTTTGGTTTCTTGTTCATAAGTATGAGATTTGATAGTAGGAAGGACATCTATAAGGGTAACATATACAGTATAGTGGTACAGGAATGGAGAAATAGTGCTGAAAGAAGAATTACAACAGCAACACATGAGTTCAGCTGTTCACCACCATTAACACAGTATGGGCCCTGAAAAAGAGCGATTCAGACCCTGTCCTCTGCATGTCTTGCAATAAATGGGGAGCAAGAGCCCTATTACCACAGGCTGCCATGGTCATGCATTTCTGCATCTGTGGTGTGCACCTTGTGCCATTCATCCCATATCGCAACCCCAGTGCCCGTATGGAAGGCATTATCTATCATGGGCCATTCACTGATCTGGCAGCAAATCTGCTTTATGGCGTCTTTGTAAATGCAAAGTCAGCTATAACATGACTGTAGCAGTCACCTTGTAGCACTGGGTTCTCCATCTTCTTTTTTTCCATCTGTGAAATAGGTCTAATTGAAAGGGAAGTTCAGCTCCCTTTAAACGGAAGGGAATGCATATGTTTCTAAGCAGGGCTCCAAAAGGGAGTGAAAAATGTAGAAAATTCAAGCAAACATCATTATTCAGCAATGCTGATGTGGGATTGAAGCTCACTGCTGCATTATTCAGCGGAGATTACAACAGCCTTAGTCTGAAGCTGTCCTTCAGCTACCAGCACTGAAGGTAGGACCAGCCTGAGTAAGCCCCAAACACCACATCTCCTGCAGCCACTCCTCCCAGCAGTGTTGCTCCAAGAGGCAAACACACAAACACTCCCTCTAGCACAGAGGCTCATGCCCTGGCAGAGTAAATGGCTTTTAAAGTGCTGTGCATCCCTTCAGCACAGTCTGAAGTAGTACATGCATGGGGCAAAACCCATCTCACCCTAAATAATATGTTGGAGAAGTGAATTCAGGGAAATAGTTGAACTGTTAACTTTTTTTTCCTAGTACAGGATGAAAATCTTGATAAGTTGCATGGTCAGCTGTTGGCTTTTCTTTAAACATTTCTCTACAAAACCTGTGTAAGTGTTATACCAACCACCAGCTTCAGCAATTCAAGCTTGATATAGTTAGGGGAACTGTACATGCTTGTCCTAATGAATATTTTTCCTGAGTCAGGGAAACATAAGAAAATCTGAGAATTGCAGAGAATGAGGGAAAATGGATTTACTGAGTAAGCTGTAATTGTTTCAAACTTCATATGCTAGAGAAAATAAAGGAGTTTATGCCACCGTTTCCCTTACGGAACTAAAGGTTCTTTACCTAAGGCCAATGGAAACATTCAAAGTGAACTCTACCTGAACTACAGTAATTCTTTTTATGATGGTTAAAGTGATGCAATGTGGCATATTCTGAAATGTGGATGTAATTTAGATTAATTGCACAGCATGCTGTCTTTTCACAGCCTGCAGTGAGACTGTAGTTCTGTGCAATACATAACACAGTGAGGCAGAAGAACCAAGTTCAGGGAGAGCCTAACGGTGACTTGGGCTTTCCAGCATGTCTGGGTACCACTCACGACAATAAATTTCCTTGGTCCTCACTGATAAGCTGCAAGATCTGTCACTACTCCTCATTCTCTTGAGTGAGTCACTTCAGCAGAAGGCTCTGACAGGAGACTTTTGGTCCATTCTAACAGAAGGAACAGTAATAATTAGTCATATCGAACTGAATAAAAATGAAAGTGATTGACATAAATTGGATCCTACAGAACTCGCTTCAGAATTGGTAGGGCTGAATGCTCATACTGTGTAAGCAGGCTCCACTGAAGTCAATAAATTCGCCAATTCATATAAGCTGACAACTGCCCCATTGAATTTAATGGGAAATTATCTCCTTTCTATAGATTTTCGCTACTGCTTATAATTATAGTTCTCTCCTGAATGTTACATGATGATTCAGCGATCAACCTTCTTCAGATGTTTTCTTATAAATTCTTCAGCCCATAATTTTGGCAAGCAAATAAATTTGAGACATTCAGAGCAACTTTCAGACTAATCACAAACTGAAAGTTACTATTTACTACTATACAATATCCAAAACCTGATATTCACAGCCAAAAGTTCTTTGCAGTAAATACACGGGCAAAGATGAACTCAAGGAGAACGGCACTGGCCATCAGGGAGGTGCACCTGGGTGCAGGAGTCTCCTTGTGTGCCTCATATAGCACAATCTACAGTTCACACATCATCCCTTTTCAATGACAGGCAAATTTGTACAATATGCATTTAAAAGTTAGGATGGAATATATCAAGAATCTTTAATAGATATCCAAACACACTCAGAGCTAAAGAAAAGTCTGGACTTTTGGTGCCAATAATGTTTTAACTGGAGTAGGAAATGTTTTCTACATTTGTTTATACAAGAAAAATAATTTCTTTGGAGATGGAGAAAAATAAATTTCAGGACAGAACCTTAGGTTATATAGTAAACTGGTTGAATTGGACTGATCTGTTCATTGAAGAGAAGAATTATAAACTTAAAACAAAATGGTAGAATTAATTTTTAAGTGATATTGCAAAACCTACATAGACACCAGTCCCTCCAGTACTGCGAGAAGTAGAAATTGTCTCTTCCAGTAGAGCTGCAGACAAATTTTTCATAAATTTAAGAGGTATTTCTCAAGCAAGTGGGAGCAGCTTTGCAAAGAACTTCAGTGTGTTTAAAACACTTTTAAAGACATTAACCTCCCACATTTTATGTTACAGTGTTCCCTAGGTAACCTTGGGGCAGAAACACTTCATTCCATGGCGTACATTCCCCCAAGGTGCTGTTACAAAGACGATCACCCCAAGACAGCAATAGCATTCAGACAACATCTTCCCTTTGTGTTATACCCTCATAACACCAGCAACATTAATCCACCCTCCTCAAAGTAAAGCAGAATCCTCCTCTTACAAGTAGTTACACATACACAAAAGTGTTAAAAGAGCACATATAACTTAAAAAACAAGCAAACCCTTCAGCAAGCTAAGGATAATTGTGTAGGCAGATGAAGATTGATGGTAAATCCCAGGGTACTGAAATAGTAATTAAAAATAAACAAACAGGAGATAAAAATAGAACTTAAGCAAAATATTTTCCCACAAGGGTTATAGAGTAGTCAAGCACCCCATCAAAAACAGCAGGAGAACAACAAGTTTCTTTCTATTTTAAGTAAAATGAGATTCATTCCCCTGTAGAAAGCAGACTGCAACCTCCAATTAAGCCAATGAAACTAAATTCCAATTTAAAATGATTTCAAATTATTTTTGTAAATACTCATGATTATTGGAAAAATTCAGAGTCAGCCTGCCTTTGATTCTGCAAAACTTGTTGGTATGACCCCACAATGTACACCAGTCACACCCTCCCCCACCCACCTCCTGTGCCTTCGTTATTTAACACAATATCAGAGTGTAAGTTCAAATGCCTTCTACTTAAATGACAGTCCCTTGAAAATGAGAGAGGATATATCAGGCCACATTATCAAAAACCACAAAGAAGTTGGAAATCTTGCTCTAATTTTTTTTTTCCTGTACTTTGAGAGTGCAGTGATCATGAATAGGTCATACAAGAACTCAATAATTAATGTAAAATGGGCATGTAAAATACAGACCCACAAAAGGATGCTCCAGCACAGCCCATTAATGATCCTTGTGCACATGATCTTTGTGTTTTGCCTTTTTGGAGTAGACTCAGTTTAATTTCAAGTGAAAAATTCAGAAAGAAAATGGAGGGGATAAAACAATAAGGAAAATTAGTTTACAGTTATTTTTAATTTCATGTATAATTTCTAGTACTTCATTACGGATACAATGCTCTGTGCAGTTTTACTTAAACAGCTTTCATTAACAGTGCACAGAGTAATTTAGAGTCTTAAAAGATGCTAACTTGTAGCTACATTTATAAGACCAGGGTGTTTTATTTCTTCATTCGAGGAATTATGCATCGTGTCCAAATAGCACATGTCTATGCAGAGAGGGACAAACAAGCTCAGCATCTATGGTGGCCACTATTAGGCTATTTTGCTCTGTCTACATTTATTCTAATATTTCTCCAGTTAAGCTATAGTTATTACTGTTCTGTATCTTATGAGGAAATCAGGTTCCTTGAGAAATACCCCTGTTCAACTGCTGTGCTAAAACACTGCATCCCAGTCACCTTAGCTGCACCATAATCCAATTTTATATATTAATAATATGTTTTCTTTCTGGACACTAAGTTATACATAAAATCCACCATAGATCTGAGGTGGAGTCTGAACATCAACGGAGGGCTCTAGACTACAATAAAGGAAAAGACATTTAAGGCAGCAACAGCAGAGCCAACTGTAATTCGCAACTGAGCACCTTAATATCCAGAGTTTTCATGCTCTGATCTGAAAAATCTGCTCAATATATACAGCTTCTCTTTAATAAGATCAGGGCTCTGAAAAGAGCCAAGCCTACTTAACTGCTTAGCTGGCACCGAATTGGCTGAAGTATTTTTTTAAGCTCATACCTACTCAGAGTCTTGAAAAATGCAAGTCTTACTGGGGCCAACGAGAGCAGGAATACTCAAGTCCTATTTGCTAGTTCTGCAGAATGTTGGGGTGGTTTTGCATCCAGTCATTCCTTTCTGTATCAATGACAGGAATAGTTCTTTGCCGAAATATTTTGTGCTTTTTTTCATTATTATGAGAACTAACATTCTCAAATTCCTCTAAAATCACTTTGACTAAAAATAGATTTGTGATTGCAAAATGGGGGTAATGAGAACTGGTTTATCCTAAATATGAGAAAGCACCAGCGATCAAGCACAAATTGTTTCAGAATTGATGGAGGGCGGCTTTGCATATGTATTGCTGAAAAGCCCAATCACCCATGCTACAAAGAGCCAGCTGGCAATCTTAGGGGTGACATTTCTCAGGAAGGCTCCTCCATGGTCGGCTGCGGCTTGTAGCAGTCCTGTCACCAGTGAAGATCTGCTGGGTTTTAGCTATGGCCTTGGACCATGAGCCCAGAACCCATGGAGAGGTAAAACAGTATATAAAGAAGTTAGAGGTGTTCAAGTCAGCAGGAACCGATTTAATTTAGCCTATTTTTAGTCCTCAGGGACCACCTGACACCACATTCCCAGCCTCTAAGAACTGTCTTTGGGAGCTTAGCGAAGAGAGGCGATAACCCAGAGGAAGGGCATGCAGTGACTGAAAAAAATCATGATTAGAGGCTAGACTTGTGGTACCGAGTTATAGGTTAATTCACTTCATTACATGAATTGAGTTTTCTCTAGCCTGAGGAGAACTGAAAACTCAAATCAGTGAGCGGGTGGGATATATTTTTATTTCTTATCATACAATTCTGTCATTTTACCCTTGGTTATTTAAGTTATTGAGAAGATTCAAAACAGGCATGGAAAAAAACACTGCACCAATCCACACTGTGCAACCACGGGTGTCAGATCCATTGTCTGAATTAACATTCTTTAGCCCAAAAGCGCCACTTCAAACTCCAGTGTAATATTTCCTGTAATCTTTATTACACACTTGTATCCTTGTCAAAGTATGTAGCTATGTATGATCCTGGCAACATAAAAAATTGGAGTAACATAGGGCTGTATTAAATTATGCATAATACAAGAGCAAGCGGCAGATGGTATTGTAGAGTATGCTGAGATACTGGTATTTATACAATAAGCATTAAAATAAATGTGTCTAGATAAACAAGGTTATTTGCAGGTATGACGCACCTAACGCCGAAATAAATGTTTATTTTCAGGTTGTATGCATCATGCACAGGTTATTTTAGAGGCTACATCTGTCAGATTGCGAGATTGATGTGACGCAGAAATGCAGACACTAGTAAAGCGAGCTCACAGTAGCATGTAGAGGAGAGAGAGATGAGTGTAAGGAGACAAAGGCTTCATAAAACAACAGCATGGAAAAAAAAAGCTATCTTCACATCAGGGCAAACAGGAAGGGCAAAGGGAGGTGGGAAAATGCTTCAAAATGCTTGAAAAATGAGATCAGGAAGTTAAAAGGGACATGTCTTGGGGGAAAAAAAAATAAATGACTGCAAGATATAAAAGCAGCGGCTATGGAATGTGACAGCCACCTAGAAGAGAGGGAAAAACCTAAGGCTCACGTTCTGCATTTCCCTCCTGCCCTTCACTCCACTCTCTTACTCATGAACATCACACAGTAATGGCAAGACTCAAGGACAGGAAATGCTGTAACGAATCAGACCAGTGTCCACCTCCTCCAGCAGTCTTCAAGTCCTATTTGGGCTTGCACTAATACCCCAGTAACGAAGTCAGCAGCTGATGTGTGGATCCTTTCCACTACCTTAACAAAAAGGATGTATAACAAAAATCCAGTGCAAAAAGCAGGGTACAGCATTGCCGTAAACTACCCTGGCAACACTTCCCAGGGTATGTCGACAGGTTTTTGACCTTAAAATCTGTCGCCCGAAAGAGATGCCTACATCCCTCTGGTTGTAAAAGGAGGTAAAGATGCACTCTCAAAAGCCTCCTGTATTTTTGTGACAGGCAGCAGGAGCAGAGCTGTAGGAGGAGAAGCAGAGGAGACAGGTCACATTATATTCCACCAGGTTTTACTTGGAAGAAATTCAGATAACCACATGGGAATAAAAGGAAGTGTTTGAGGAGAGTGCCAGGTGGTGAAACTTGGTGGGGAGAAGGGTGAGACCTGGATCATAAAGAATATTAATGATGGAGGAAGAATGCAACTATCGCAGCTTCTGAATGGAAAGGGAAGTTCCCCTCTGTAGTGCTCCAGGCATGCTCACAACCCTGCATATTTGAACAGTTGTCCAGCCTTTCTTCACTTTGAGAAAGTCATTGTTTAGTTTACCAGGCATGTAGCTCAGACCTTTTGGGTACTAAGGGACATGAAGGGTCTAGGCACAAATTAAGCAGTTTGGTTTTTTCCCTTTAAAAACATCAGAAATAAAATGAATTTAAAGTCTCATTCCACTGGTGCATTTAGAAGCTTCTCAAATAGTCCATTCCAATTCTACAGCAATTCTATAAAACAAAATGAATAGCACAAATCCAGCAAATATATCTCCTGCCAAGATGAGCTCTCCTGTTTTAAAATCTTTTATAGCATCTAATATATTTATTTGCATCAAGAGGGCATTATGCCAGTTAACATCTGTGTTCTCTAGAGTTGGTAATTCTGCCTCCCATAACTAGTCATCAATTCTGCATGAAAATACACAACTGTCTTTCCACTATAGATTCTATGTGCTGCTCGATTTTTCCATGCACATTGAGAGAAATGTTTAGTGAAATACTGCTGCATAAAAGGATATAGACAGGAAAGGATGATTCGAATCTCTTTGGATACCCCACCCCCACCTGCGGATGTCATTTATGGACCTGCAGATTCAAATCAGATATTCCATTATGAAAAAAATTAAAGACCGAGTCTTCTGCTAATGTAAATTGACATGGCTTCTTTGAAATGCACAGAAAATTTCCCAGATGTCTACCAGCTAAAGATTTGGTCCTGAAACCTCGGGGCAGTTCACAGCATGCAAATTAAGCAAATGCACTTAATGTGCATGCATTAATGTGGATTAAATTACCTCACCTGACAATTAAAACAAAATATCAAAGCAGGTGTCTCTTCCTGAAAGGCAGACACAACAAATTTTACCAGAAGTAAGGAATTTTCCTGATATAAAATAGCCTGAAAAACTAAGTGCCAGAATTGTAAATGCATGTAATCTCTCTCTTCATATTTAGGTGCCTGAATACCTTTCAGTATCTAGCATTAAATGACCAGAAAAGAAACCCACCCTTTGCCTATGAGAAGTTAAAACAGAGAATCAAAGTCATATGAAACAGAGTAGTTGAGATTTGGGCCAAGATCACAAGCAACTGAGCAGACCAAAGGTAAATCATGTGCCAAGCAAAATGATGTAATTCATTATAATGCAATGAAAGCACCAACTTTGTTTCCAGCATCACCACAAACTTCCCTTCCTCAGCCAACACTCCTGCCAGCCCGAGTACCCCCAGGGTGCAATCACACCAACATCCTTACAGTTTGCAAGCTAAAACTCTGCCTAAAGCACCTAAATGTCTAACTCTCAGCCCTAAAATTCAGTTATTGCAATGACCGGCTTGTTGACGTCTATGTCCTATGGATCTAGTTTTACGCGAAAATCTTGTGGTTGTAACAACATACCTTCCATAAAGAATTAGAAATCTATTCAAGAGCTCTATTTCTATCCATGCAGCCGTTAAATGGAACCTGCTAGTCCAACAGCATGGTCGGGTGACTATCCTACTAGTTAGTGAATCAACTCTTTCCTAAATGACAGGTAGTTCATAAAGACCACTTACAGATAGCCCATGGAATATTAGCAGAAGGATGACTGACCACTTTTCACCGCTGCATGCAGTATTTGCAGTGTACATTTTGTTGTCTGAATGTTTCCCCAAGACTCTTTATGACTGCATGGTTGGGATCTACGCTTTGGTTTCTGCACAGCTTCAATTGTACAAGAAAATAGCTATATAACACTTCAGCAATCAGAACAAGACATTTCAGTGGAAGTAGCATGTGCTCTGAATATCCAGAGAAGAAGAAACATCTTAGAATGATGAGGTCAACAACATGCCCAGCTTCTCATCAAGAAAACACATAACAGTTTTTACTACTTCTTGAGAGGTTTGTGAGCCAAATTATAGTTCCTATATTATTGTCAAACACAGTAGTCGGGTTCCCAGTTTATTAGAGGCAGTCATTTTATTTATCTGTTGTGGTTACTGGGGTTTTTTTTTTCCTTCTGATTTCTCTTTGGCTCAGTGTTTTCTCTTGAAATTGTTCATACCTTGGACAAGAAAACAGATTTATTTTCTGTAATATGCTTTCAATTGGTGATATCAGAAAACAAGTAGAAGAATGTGATATAGGTTTCAGGTTACATGTAGGAGCCAATTTTCTAGGATTAATGTCTCAATTAAATGGAAGTATAACTTCAGTATTTTTAAAAATTTGTATCAAGTCACACCGTCTTTCTCTGTCCTGGCAAATGTTCCAGTTATTTTACAGACCAGTGAAGTTCTGAGAGTCAGGTCTTTTTCTGTCTCAATCACAACAGCGTAGACTTAATTTCCAAGCTTGTATACATACAGATTTCTTGCAGGAAGATTTATAGCAGTCCAACTTCAGTCAATACCTTAGTTAAAGAAACAACAGGGCTCTCACACTAGCTATGACTGTAAACTACCTCACTGTTCAGATTATTAACTCAATTCATGGTGCCAATTTGGTTTCATTTATTTAAACCAAGAAATGCTGCAGTTCTACATTTACTGCAAAATGCCGTATGCTGAGGTTTTTTGGGTTCTCACCACATGATGCAAAACCAAAAAGCTCATGAGCAAATTCAAAGTGAGATATCCTTTGAGGTTTATCGCCACTCTTTTTAAACACTGAACAACGGCAGTCAGAGTTTGGGGTTTTTTGTTTTTTTTTTTTTTTTAATGAAACGCATTACACTGTTGCTGTGTAATCCAGCATGAATATAGTACTAACTGGAATGAAGGAACCACATACTAATCTTATGTGATTTTAAGAAACTCTCCCACACACATGAGTCATGGTCAAGCTGTTTAGCCTAAACATATTGCCATTAATGTAAGTAGCAAGTAAGATTGTTCATATCAGCCAGGATATTCTGATCCACCTATATTTTTTGCAGTTACTCCAGACCTAAATGCAAAGAGAAATAGTCTAGTCAGAACCATCTGAGCAGTTCCGATTCTTCTGCTCTGATATTTTGTGGGAGGCACTGGTGCCTTCTAATCAACAGACTTCTTCACAACATAGACAGCAGCAATAGGTACTGTCATTTCCCCTAGAACAGGAGTGCAAAAGCCCTGGATATGATTAATTTTCTGCCTCAGAACTCTAGATCCTCCAGGTTGTCCCTAAACACAAAATAACACAAAAGTTCTATTGTTCATTTTATATTTAAACATTTCAACACTGTAGCTTATTGTTTGAATGGTAATTAGTGCTTTTGATCTCCTATTGAATGCTGCTTTTTTTGTTTAAACGCTTTTTGCTGTTGAGCAAACTGAGGTATATTCCTGGCTACCATGCTACAAACAATTCAGTTCGGCAGATGCTGCCCCTGTCAGTTTTGTGTATCTCCACACCAGAACAGAGAATTGCACTGGTGCAAATGTCCCTGTTGATCTGCTTCTATCATCAATGCCTTCTTTGCAGTTTATGCTGGCATACATCAATTCTCACTGTGTTCACAACAGACGATATAGAAACACCACGTGTTCCAAATTCTGGCCACAGTCTGAGCAATACAAGCTTAAATCACTTATTTCTCAAACTTTGCACTCCAACACCTGGAAAAAATAGTAACTACAATGCAAATTCTTGAATTATATTACACTATTAGAAAATCAAGAAAGTTGTTTCTGCATCCACATGCATAAAGATCACATATTCTACCAAAAGCAACAGAGCATGACAGAGGTTCGTTGTGCTTTACTGAAAAGGTCATTAGACATTTAAAATAGTAATTACCTTCATCTATTCACTATTCGCTATGACATCCCCAATAAGAGAGTTCTCCTTCATCATGCCTCTTAGTATCTTTCACAGACATTGTAACAAGGAATGCAGGAACTCATTTTTAACATTATTTTTACATTTTTAAATAAATTATTACATAATACTTTGGGCGGGTCATGTTTCTTTTATGAACTTTGAATAAGAAAGTGCAATGCCCAGTAGCAAAAATACTGACAAATATTTTTAGACTTCTCTATAAAGAGCTATAATTTAACCCCAGAACACTGCAGTGAGTTAAAATAGCTATTGTTAACTTCCGTATTTTAGAGATAGGATGTGGTGGCAAGGGGTCAGGAGAGTTATCCAAGACAGAGATATTGCACTTTGCTCAGGCCATGATCACTTGTTTCATACAAACAAGATCAAACTACAAAGAGCAGCAGCACCAGCCCAGCTGCACTTACCTTTTCTGTTTTGTCCCTGAGAACACACTTAATATCAACTTTAATCATCCAAGCTTGTCAGACCCAGGGTTCTTTTACAAAAGGTCCCATCACTGAAGGGATATGGAATGTTTCTTATAATTAAAGTCTTTGTACTTCACATTACAAATGCTTTTTGCTTTCCCTTCTTTTTTGTACCTTTAGTATAAGCTAAAAATATTTTAAACAGTGATTGCCATGGCAATAAGTAAGCTAAGCTCTCAATATTTGAACTTCCAACTGCTGCTTGATAGTTCAACGCTGTGCATTGACTCTGGTTTATTTATTACACCCAGTTTAACACAACAGACTCCACACAGCCCTGAGGATCATCATGGCTCCACACAGGGCAGTACAGTGGGGAATCTGATCCAGCTGGGAAAGGAACAAGGACACATGAAGCGTAAGTAAATTCTCAAAAGCAATAGTGCTATACTTTAATATATGGGAACACAGCCATAACAGCTTCTGCTTTTCAAGGACTGAGGAATGGATATGGAGGAGTTGCTCTGATTTCTTTCCACTGCCACCTCTACCCAATCCTCCCGCTTTGTCTTTTTTCAGCATAAAGCCTGTTTCACCTGCATTTTTGCAGAGGCAATAAATCCAGTCCTAAGTGAAGAGGCACAAGACTTTATAAATAAACTTGAATGTACTGAAAGTGCCTCCATGCGTTTGGTGAGGTATCACGAAAATGAACTTCCATTGATATCAAAAGAAAACTGTTATTGATAAGGCATTAAGAACAATTTTATCTCTCTGCTTTGTCTTTAGTAAAGAAATATGGTATTTCTCTTCAAATCACCTTGGAATTTGGTATATAGTTGATTACAGAAGACATAAAAGATGGGAGATCAAGAAAACTTTCAATGGTTGTTCCTGCTTGACTTGCAACATAAAGGGCAAGGAGCCTGATTTTATAGACCTTAAAATATAAAAAGGACTCAAAATCCAATAGACAGCTTTTTGTTGTTGTTTGCTTCAATAAATCTACATTTTATCTTCTCTGCAGGGCACAAGTTTATCTTCCAAACAACATCCTTTTTGAAGATACACTCATCAGCACTGCAGTATAATTTTTTTGATAAGTACTGCAGGATTTCCGACTCCTATGGAGTAGGAGTAACAGAATAATATAAAGATTACAGATTAAAACATAAGTACAGCAGAGTATATTTGCCCTCGCCTTCTGTAACAGACAGTACTCTGGTATACAGCTGTACCGTCAGAAAATGCATAGCCTTACTCAAACCTGTAAAAAAAATATCAGTATCATGCAGGTGTATATTCATGAGGGATACCAGGTGTAGGCAAACATGCCTGACTCTGAAACTACAGGTAGCTACCTGTAATTTACAGTTTTTCACTGACTTGTAGTTTTGCATCTCTATTTAACTTTCCTCAAACCAAAACCCTAGCTCATCATACTGCACATTACCACTAGGACCCATTACCACAGTTTGATCCCTCATTAAGGTATCAATATTCATCCCAGCATTCTTTGCTCCAGAATCCCCAGTTAAATTACTGCTTTAATTGTCTGCTGTCACTGACAGATAGGTAAGTGCATGTGCCTAGTCCACATCACCAACTGAAGGCCCTTGCCTTAGTGTAGAATTACAGTAGATTTAAATGTTCTTTCTTTATACATAAGAAATGGTCATAAATCACTGCTTCAGTACAGTCTTCCAATGGTGGGAATTTTTTCCCTTTTTTATTTCTTTGCCAAGTTGCAATTCACAGGGTACTTGCCACTGGCCTAATTTAAAAGTTACATTCCTTTCTGGTTTCCAATCTCTATCAACATTCTGAGACTGCTAACAATAACAGTAAGTATTTCTCTAACAATGGAGGGATTTTATTAAGTAGTTGTCCATATTCTGAGTGTCTGGGAATCCCTTTTTTATTTTGATGGACACCCAAGAAAAAAGAAAGGGATTGGCATTTACACACAAGTTAGAAGGCAAAATTGTCTAAGTTTTCTAGTAAACAATACTATTGTCTTACCCAGGCTAAGCCTGACCCTCAATGCACGCAGAACAAGACTAGCCTGAATTAACAGGGAGTGATGGCATACACCTGCATTTGGTTAAAAGTAACAGTGCCTCCAACCACACAATATTCCTTTTATTCTGGTTTGATTGGCTTATACTAGATAAAAGATTTAAACTGTGCTGAAGTGGTTTATAATTCTAGCTAAGTTAAGAACTGACATTTTAATGGCACCTTTGAGGAATTTATGTAGACAAGTCATATGACCCTAATGCGATAGCTTAAATGTAGCCCTGAGCAATTCAGCCTGGACCTCAAGGGTTCAGGCAAAATCGTAACTCTCTTTAGTCTTTGAGCCATTAAAATTTAGATAGACAGCGACATTGACAGCTGTTTACTGTAAGGTTACCTCCTGCCTGCCAAATAATAGGGCTGCTACTGGCACCCTTCCACCCTCATAGTTGAGAAAAGACTTCCTTATAGTCAGAACGGAGCTAAAACATTCCACTCCTCAAGCTGGAAAGTTGTGTATCTAAATAAGCTTAAGCAAGATTGAACTAGTCCATTACCTTACTTCAGTTCTTTTCAAAGTAAATGTCATCACAACATTTGAGTGGAATATAAATGCCAAACTGGAATTCAGCTTAGTTGTAATAGAAGACCCGCAAGAAGATTAAAAGTAATGGCACACATTCTTCCAGGGCCTCCCAGCTCACGTCTTTCCCAGGATGCCCACATTGCTGTGGGAGGCAGACTAGGCTTCCTGCCTTGCTCCCTGAGTTGTAAATGAAAAGAAATACTTTCTCCTTTGTCACACAGAAAAAAGCCATCATTATGTACCACCAGCTGCCAAGAAGATGCATATTAATGATACAAAAAGACAAATGTCACATCGAGGTCAAGAAACAGTGCAGAAAAGTCAGCAAAATCCTCTCATTAGAGCCCCAACCCCTCTTTCTCATAATTTTGTACTTCTGGGTTTTATTGTTTCTAACATCACTTTCAAGAACATTGAAAACATTTTGCATTACACCAGTATTAGCTAAAAAAAGGGTAGGGGATACAACAACTCCTCTTCTTCTCTATCTTGCTAACTCTCCTGTGTGTTCTCTCTCTGCAGGCCCAGGAGTTTTCACTCCCTGCCACAAAGCTTGTGCATCCCATCAGACAAGACATACGCTCCTCATTTTCCCTCACAGTCAAAAACACATGCTCAAAGGGACAATTTTGAACCACTCAGGATACATGCAAACAACTGAAATCTTTCATTTTTTCAGCCACTCTACCTCTAGAAGATTACATAAAAGGGAATAACCCTACTACTTCTTCCTCTTTTTATATTTTAAAAGAAAAAAGAGATATCTATTAATTTCTTTCAAAAACACAGAGTGGGTACCCACCTGCAACAGCAGAGCTGGGCTTCTGATCCTCAGGAGGAGAGCTGCCAGCCCACCACCTCAGCTGGCCCAGGTGCCCAATCTTGAGGAAGGGCAGAGGCCTAAAGTGCTCTCCTTTTAGCATTTTCTGCTGATTAGCTCTAAATAGCTTTTCATGCACCTGCCTTGCTTGGGTCTTAGGCTCTGTGTGAGAGACCCCAAGTCCCAAACTCGGTGTAGGAGTTGGCTGTAGTGAGTAGCAACTGCTGTGTGGGTGTTGCAGGAACTGACTGGGAGGCAACGGAGCACTTACAGATACTTGTAGTTTTCAAGTCACTTGATACTTCTGAAAATCTTATCTAAGTGCTTTGAACAACACCAAATGTCAGCAAAACCAGAATGCAAGTAAGATACTCCTTGTGAACACTAAAAACCCTTCCCTGAATGGGTCATTAGGGAAGTGTTTCTACATCGAAAGGAGCTGCAGAGAGGATATTTGTACAGTCATATCACGGAGACAGCAAGCCCAGGCTTAGTGCTGGAGCTAGGGCAGCTCTAACACCGCAGGCTCCAGAGGAGCTTGCTGATGACAGTAGCCCTACGTGCTGCATGCCATCGCTTCCCTCTCTATTATCTGGGGAATTTTGCTAGTCTGGGCTGGTACCCTCATTCTCTTCAGCATCCATCAATGGTCTGCTGTTGTGTTCCCAAAAAAAACGCAATCCGCACCCTTTGTGGGCATTAGGATCAACTGTAATTCCCATTTATTTTACTTGTCTTACTCATTATTATTAACCATGCCTTCCTTGGCTTCTGTGTTGTTAGTTCCTCTGTTTTCCACAACTAAGATGGATGTTGAAATGGGTCTGTTCAACAGATGGCTGTTCAATTCATGCTCTATTGGATTGATTGTTTGGTCTTTTTATAATTAGATTTTTCTGGTGCTTTGTATTATTTTAATGAATCCTTATTAATGGATGGGGCTAAACAAATAAGGCTTTCCCCAAGTGTAACGACTTTAAACAGTTAAGAGCATGCCTACTTGTATAACTGTAGTTAAAACCATTTTGGCCTGAAAACCATCTTCAGACTGTCTTTGTGCATGTGCAGGAAATTGTTTGGGATGCCATTATTTTTAAACACTTAATTAATTTTCTTCAAACCAAGATTATTTTCTTCCTCTAATAAGAATTACAAAACCTGTCAGGTCTGAAGCTTCTATCTTTAGTCATTTTTTGGAATTATGCAAGTCCAGAATTTAAAATAGAACATATGGAGGCTCCTCAACTTGGTTCGAAAATGGCAGAACTAATTCCATAGAAACATATCTCAGACAAAGCTGATTTTGAAGCCAAGTGGATCATGGAAAATTTTAGCAAAAAGTGTATTTTGAGAAGGTATGAGATGCTTAAAACACGGTGTTGCATCTTAACTTTAGCATTTGCTATCAAGAATGCTATAATAACATTATAATTATCTATAATATCAGAGAATTTTCTGTTCATCCTACTTAAAGGTAATGCAGTGTGAGTCACTAAAAATTATGAAACTGAATTGCCATTTTAATTTCAGGATATCATTACCTCGACTTGCACGACCCAGATATACCTAGCTAGGAAGCAAGTTTTCTTACATATATATTTATACACATGTATATATTTACATAAACCTTTGGAAAACCAGACTCAGTAAAATTTAACATCCCCGATCTTTTGGGTAGTATGGTGCTGGACACTGAAACGAAGTTACTGTGTGATGCTTCTCTTCCCATCTGTTATTTCTCTCTCTGATTCTTGGCAGTTTTTCCAACTGACAACTCGGCAGTGAAGGTCTGAATCCAGCGATCTGAGTGGGTGATATCTATCAATCTTGTGCCACACGTATGCAACATTGCTAGGCAACAGGTAGCAGCACGACTCCCACATTCTGCAATTTCCTTTTGGTGACTGAGTCTTTTACTATATTAATTATACTGAACTTTATTTCATGTATTTCAGGCATTAACTTCTATGGAAAATATTTTTTAAAACTCTTTAAGCTAAGATTACTTTCTGTTGCATATTGAATGAACAAATATTTGCAACTGATAAAGTCATCATTCTAACAATCGCTAGATATGAATGTGGTGCACAAAGCCTTCTAAAATTGCAGATAAGTGGGATATCACATTATTTTGTGTTGAAGATAACTATGCTACAAGGAAAAATTTTTGCAAGGACTTCAAAACATAAAAGACATAAAAATATAAAGTGAAGAGATAACTAGGGAGGAAGTTCCTTTTTTCTCTACTTTCTTTCTCTATTTTTTTGTTGGCTTCTCTTTTTCGGTGGTTAGGATGCTACAGAGGGACTAAGCTACAGATTTACTTTCTTACCCCATCACAGACTTTTTGTGTGACCATAAGCAGGTGAGGCTATGTTATACTATAGAGAGAACGCAAGTGAGCGGCACTCACTTCACTTCTCTTGAATTAGCCTAGCTGAGGAAAAATAGCCAGCCCTTCAGCATTATTACACCCTTGCAGGCAATGTATTTTTCTATGGATCTGGGATTTCTCAAAGATGTGTTGCACGGTTATTTAAGCTGCAATAAACTGGGTCATTCTACACATTTAATTTTGAAATAATTTGCCTGTCCTTTCTGAATACACAAAGGAAATCTCTGAAATGTACTCAAATGGAGCTAGTCTATTTGTTGTAAAGTGCTTGTGTTAGCCACTGATGAGTAATAGCAAGTTCAGCTTTAGTTCACACCCTCTGAGAAACCAGCCAAATCAAACTAACAGCAGCAGCAGACTTATATTCAAAGTTTTGCCAGCAGATGGAACGTTATTTGGGGCAGCCCTCAACTTACAACCCAAACTATCTTTGCAGAAAGACAAGGCTCTTTGAGGGCATGTTCAAATGATCATGAGTGATCATGAGCAATCAAATGACCATCACTTGCAGAACTAACATTGGTTTCTATGTCTTGGCTAAACATGAGTAATTCAGTATGCCAGTATTATTTATGAGAACTTGAACATAGCCTTCATCATCTTGGGCTTTGGGTTCTCACCTGTACCACTCTATCTCCCACAATGTTTTTGAGCTGCTCGTAACCTGCATGCGCAGGGGCACGGTTCCCTGATACATGCAGATACCCTATTTTAAGTCTTTTAAGTGTGTCCATGGGATACTGAGTCTCAGCTTCATCTGTTGTACAGGCGTGAGAAGTGGCTACATGTCTGTCTGAGAGATACCTGCTGCCGTTACACACCAGGTTTTATGTTCAGGTTGTATCTATGGAATATACTTTCTGAACAGAAATTTTATCTTTATACAAAGGGAATGACTTCAAGAATCTGAAATGCATGATGAATTTCTTCCTTTCTCCTGCAGCTGTCCTTTCTGGACATTGGCTCAACACTGCAAAGGGAAGCAAATTCCAAACCTGAACAGTAGACCTAAACCAGAAAGGAAAACTGTTGTACTTAGCTGTGAGGTAGATCAGGAGGAAAACAAGAGAACAGTTGCTTCAGAAGACATTTTTCCTCTCCATTTAGACTTAAAATATCAGTGCTGGGATAGTACCAGGTGGGTAGATTTCTTTGACTGCATTAAGTTCCCCTGGAGACGGGTGCGGTCCAGAGGGAAAGTCCAGGTGGACATGCTGTCTGCTAGCCAAGAGCAGCACTTTAGGAGGCGACCTTGATCTCCTTTGGCAGACAGAAGCCTGGATGAGGTGCTGTGTGAGATACATGTTACAGGTCCAGCTGTGATTCATGAGGTTGGAGAACAAGCCCTTCAGTTACCAAACCCACCTTTTTAACACTGAATCCCCCTGGCCTAGGGGAAAAAAATGCAGGCTGACAAACACACATGAAAATCCGGACAGGTTTTCGATTAGTGTGTTCCCTGTTGCTTCAAATTTTTGTGCCAGACTTGAGCCTAGTAAGAGCAGAAAAGCACACCATGCTTGCAAATACCTCTTGGTAGCCAAATAGGAGCGCACTTCAAGAGTCAGAATTTATCATTGAAAAATACTGTTGTTTAAGCAACAGGGTGGTTTCAATTGGCCTGTTAGTATTTGGATTTTTGTAATTTCTGTTAAGAATTTAGCAGGCAACATCAAAAGCTTTAGCTTGGGGAATTCATAAGCAGGGATATGATTATTACAACTTCAGATATATTTGTAGAAGATGCAGAATTTGCTGTGAGAACTGATAATTTAATTAGGTTCTGGTTTATGTGATTCATATGCCTAATATTCTGAGTACTATATTAAAAAATAAATACAACTTAATTTTTCATAGGGCATTTCTTTCTTCTGCTATACAAGCAACCAGTTGATTACATAGAAGGCACAGCTTTGATTTGCTGTAAAAATTAGGACCTCATTGTACTGTGAAATAGCTTTCAAATACAGCTAAATAAAACAGGCTGCATATAAATAAATACATAAAATCCCCAGGGAAAAATTAACACCATATTTGGGAATTTTATGTTGAATCTCACAAATCAAATGAAGTCTTGAATACCAGTAGCTTAAACAGAAAAAATGTTCTTCATAAACTATTTATAATACATGTTTCTTAAAATGTTAACTTTCAGTTTTGCACCAAGATTTAATGCAACTGACACGAGACTTTTAAGTAAAGTCTCTCTCATATCACTAGGCTACATACTGTGATCAGCAAAAGTGCTGGTTTTATCATTTTCAGCTGTATTTGTGTGGTAGTCAATGAAATTACACCAGTGAAAGCAAGAGAATCAGGCCTACATTTATAAAGTAGAATAGAAATATTTCTTTATAGGTTCAGGAGATGCTTAATATATGTCTGGATGTATCTGATATGCAGGGAAAACCAGTTTTCTCCTGGACTGACTGCAAAATTTAAAATGTATATGCCCTCAGTATCTCTAAAATCTAATATAAAACAAGTTTACTGTATTTGTGGATACCTTGAAGGTCAAAATGATTTTATAGACCTTTTTTCGTTATTTAAACAGTACTTCAGTGATCAAATTCTACAGATTTTTAAAACCCTGTAGCTACCTGTAACTAAGCAAAACTCTTACAATTTACAATAAATACAGTGGCAGAGCACCATAAATCTGGGTATAGAGAAATTGAAGTCTTAAAGAACTAAGAAAAAAGAATTCTTTGGCAGAAGAGACAATATTTGTATAGATTTTTTATACAAAGCAAAGAGCACTCCCCTTCCAATTGCCTCTAGAAAGCACAAAGAACATTATGCAAACAGGTAGTAATATTTGTTTTAGTCTTTCAGAACCAATTTCATCCAAATTGGTGCCTCTGCAGAACCCCAGCTGCTGGCTTTTGTGTCAAGGAAGAAAGAGAAGTGCAGCAGGTAAGCTGAAAATGCACACACATAGTGAACCAATTCCGCACTGACTCGTGCAGCAGAGCGCTGGGAGGAGGCTGTCGTGGGGCAGATGAAGATGGGCTCCTACCACTGTGGAATAACTTCAGTGTTGTAAACCTGCCATGTCCGAGGAAGCAGAGAGATCAGAGGTCCCAGAAGGACCCGTTTCACAGAATTCTTCCTTCCTGAAGTGCCTGTCGATGCTGCAGCTGGAATCTGCCCAAGTCAGGATGGTATCATGCTTCAGGAGAAGCGGACGCAAGGGTGGAGTTGCAGAAAAAAAGAGCAGTACAACAAAGCTGTCCCTTATTTTCTGAGAGGCTGTATCAACTGAAAATAGTTCTTCCAGCAAGTGTCAGGATTTTTTATTTTATTAGAAAGTTCATTGGGATTCATTACGTTTACGTGCATGATGACACTGTCTTTGTTTTCAATTTTCAGATATAGGTCTGAGAGCTATGTCTCTAACATTTAAAACACCAGAAGTATTTGGGCACTCAGAAGACATCAACATCTAAAGCAGCTTGGCTTTCTTTTGCCCTGCATCTTTTCCCATCCTTCACTCCTCATCAGAGTGGACAGAGAATGCTGCCAGATTGCAGGGGTGACATTTTGCTTACACACAGGGCAGCTGACAATAAAAAAAAAAGCAGTATAGCTATGTATTAGGCATATGTGGATTTTTTTCCCAGTGTTGTGTGGTTGGTTCAGCTTCACAGACTGATGATTTTCTCTTTGCTTTTAAAAAGCTAGAATTATCTTGAAGCTATTTTGCCATTAAATTTCCTCCATACATACATGCATACACAGATAATATGACTAGAAGACAATTAAAATAATAGCACAGCTTGATTTCGTATTTCTTTTGTTCAATTGTTTCAAGTTCTCTTCTTGGAGGAAGATGCGTTTCTAATAGTTCCAGTTGGAATATACAAAGCTAATGATGTACATTGCTAATGTACAAAACAGATTTCCTATCACAAGGAGCCTTAGACAATAAGCATATAATGAGTCCGCAAGTAATTTCTCACTGAAAGCTAATAGTTCCAGAGTCCTTGACCTAAGTGTGGGATTTTTTTGTGAAGTCGGTCAAAGCCATCCCAAGTACCCAAATTTAAAAAGGGCATAACAGCTATATCAATATGTCCAGAAAACTATTCAGACTCATGAATGCAATCTACAGTAATATCAGCCAACGTTATCACCAGATGTTTCTTGTCCCACATGCCACAGCTTGATTGTATTGTAATTAATTCAGCTGAGAAGTCTCTGCAAGAACTGTGTTTTCAGCACTGTTTCAAGCCTGGTTTCAAATACCAGAAATAATTTCAGATTTCTTAAAACTTCCTAGACAAATGTGAAACTCTACAGTTAAAATATGCCAAAAACTATTTATAAAAATTGCATTTAAAGAGCATTGAAGGACTATTCTCCAAACAGTTTTGATGAAGGCTAGACATTTGGGGTTCAGAGTTTTAGGCACGTATAGCACAAAGGCTTAGGGCCTTATTCAGTAAACTATTTGCCCCAGACCATACTACAAATTCAGAGGTACAACAGAAATGTGAACTCAGATTTCTGCACCAAACCATACTAGCATTTATCCAGTTAGCCATCCATAATATGAACAAACAAAAAAAACAATATTTTCCAAATTATTTTACAACTCATCCTCCATTGTTTTATGGCATATCAGACCAAAGACGTACTATATTCTTGTTGTGAAGAATGATGCTTTTAGTTATTAAAGTTTGAGGTCCATTTGAAAATGAATTTCATTAAAGTCAGATACTCATGGGCATGAAATTAAGACATAAATAAAACAGAACATATTTTATTGTGATATACCACTTTATTTTGCTGCAATATTTGCAGAAAGAGCACATTGAAATGCACTTCCAAAGTATTTTAAACCCAGTTCTGGACAATACAATCCTGAGATAAAATGTTAAAAATTAATGGTTTTTTGTAACTATGTATAAAATTATCTTTCTGGTTCTCAAAGTTATTGACCACCAAAGCCTAGATTTAATTTCAGGTAGAATTGTGATCAGCATATCTGAAAATTGGGCCCTGAATTAAAGATAAGTGTTTTTACCTGGGTAACGTCCCTTTACGTACCACCCACAAATTATATACTGATAGCTCTTCCCACAGGAAAATCTTCTTTTCGATTATTTTAAGATAAAAGCACAGACCAATGTCAGCCCTCTTACAAGCTGCATACTAATGCGAGGAAGGGAAAGAAGGATTTATTTGGATTCTTCTAATTGACCTCAGTGGAATTGGGCCTGGACCCATTAAAACATTTATGAAAAGCAGTTATGGAGCATGAATAGTACCCAATATAAAACATTAATGTCTAGGTAATATTAAAAGTAATTTGTTTAAAAGTAGCAGGGAGGGGAGAAGCGGGAGCCCAGCTGCATTAAGAACTAAATTCCTCCACTTTCTGTTGGTCTTTTTTATCATTATTTTTTAAACAGTTGTGGAGACAGAAGTTGCTGTTTTTCTCCGGTGGCAAAACCGCAGCAGCGAGGCGGCAAAACGCGCCGAAAGACAGAGAGAGGAGACCCCAGCCCCCCCCCCGCCCCGAGCGGGAAAGCGGGAGGTGCCAACGAGCGGCAGCTCTGACTCAGCGGGGGCGGAGTCG
>Ga0065711_1027634_pt1 | contig 47318 bp, 25 predicted proteins | sample Hoacrofraction12_FD_59098 | JGI IMG/M metagenome (GOLD analysis project Ga0065711, IMG submission 59098) | Hoatzin crop microbial communities from Cojedes, Venezuela - Epithelial fraction 12 v2 (version 2) | ecosystem: Host-associated > Birds > Digestive system > Esophagus > Crop | place...
ATTGCCTGAGTGAGATTAAAAAAGTGAGAAACTGAGGGCCTGGATTTTAACACCAGTGACCAAGAATTTGGAGAAGGGCAAAGGAAGCAACCTTTATCAGGCTTTGTTTTTAAGTTATTAATATAAAAATTCTAGGGTTCTTCAGGTTTAATTCTATACTGAAAACTAAATTTGATCATTAGTTGTATTGCTTAGGTTAGTCTGCAATAATGTAAAGAACAGTTGCTTGATTTCTGCAACCTTCTTTTTACTTACGTGATGAAAGTAGTAAAGAATACGTGGTTGCCCAAATGGACACAGAATTATAAAGAGGAGACTTTTAAAATCTGAGGCTGAAGGGGCATCACAGCAGAATCTAATATACTAAAAAGCTCTAAACACCACAGGTTCCCATATTTAAATTTAGAAGACCATTAAAAAAATCTGAAATCCTAATTGCACAGAGAAAATAAGATAGTAATGAACTTTCAAATGCTGCCTTTATAATTAGTCTACCCATCTCTTTTTAACCAAGATTAGATAAATTCAAGTATAATAAGAAACTTCCACCTTAGTATCTGTCACCCTGACCAAAACGTATGCAAAGCAAGGAAATGCATGTACTAGATACTCCTATTCTAAGATGGTAGAGATGGCACATACAGTTTATATGGAGCTGACTTCAATCAAAAAAGTGAATTTATTTGTCATGAAAAATAAATAGATGAAACCATATTTAGCTCTATTCAATTGCTCGTACAAACTACAGAAGCCTAATATTTTCAAACCTGTTATTTTCACAGTATATGTACTTTGGAAAAGAATACAAATGGAATACCACATAATAAAAAAGTGGTCACATATCATCTTTTGAAAAGCAGTCATAGGAAATTTCCACAGCTATTTTTCCTAACACAACCATACTGAAATCAAGACCAGCTCAAGCCATCATAAACATATAATAAGAATTCTATAACCTAAAATTCAGAATGTGTAAAGTGTTTTCATTACTCCAGGAGTGAACAGTGTTATTGTTCTGTCATGCTTATCTTCCCTCTCATTAGGGAGCAGGCTGGAATTAGTTATAGGTCATAGAGCTATTCGTAGTAGTACCACCTTTCACATACGAAAAAGAATACCCTGACCACAGAGCTACTGAGTCAACCTAAGGTTCACTTTATCTTGAATAAATAAATAATGTTTAATTACTTATGGAGAGTGGAAATTGAATTATTTATAGAAATCATTTCTCTAACAATAGAAGTGACAAAAATCTTGTGTGCTTTCAATGTAATGTCATGGCTATTGTGACTGGAGCAGGCATTACTTGCAGCATATCACAGTCACTCTGTTACTAGACTAATTTCACATTGGACTTCTTGGACCTCTCTGAGTACAGTCCTTCCTGGACCAGCTTTCAGCTGTTCCCTCTTTCTCAGGATGGGAGCAGATAACTCCTTCCTTTCCAGGCTGTGCCCTGGACTTCATATCAGGTAACTCAGTCAGAGCTTACTTCAGGAGGTTCAGCTGTGATTTCCTGGGAGTAAAGCCAGTGGGCAGATGACTTTGTAACACTGTATTTTTATTAGATGAGGATGTATTTTTATTAGGTGAGGAGAAAAACATTTTAGAGGAAATCAGACTTTAAACAATGGATAAGACATTATTCCTTTCTTAGCTTATGCCATACTAGCCTGTATCCTGGCCACCTGCCAGCAGCTGGTAAGGTGCTTTCAAATGCCCTGTCCTCACCACAAACTTTCTCAGAAGCACTTGTCCACTAACCAGTCTCTTTTAGTCTCCAGGACTTCACCTTTGACAAGGTAAATCTTCTAGGCATAGAATAAAAGAGCCTGTAGCTAGTAAACTGTTCCACTGCCTTTTAAATGCACTGATATTCTTCTCTGAGGTTCCTTAACATCTTTTTATTTTTTACTTTTTGATAGATATTTTCATATAGAAAATTCTTGTAGCCCATAGAAAGACGACTTTACAGTAAAAAATTCCACCCTTCTGTCTATTACTACGGCAAAGTCATAACATGAGATTGGGGCACAGAGTGAAAGCAAAGGTGCATCTAGCTTACCAACCTGTCCCTGCCAATGGCAGTAAGTGGTTGGCTAGGGAGGAGCAAGAAAACAAAAGAAGTTTTTAAAACTGCATTGACAAGTAGTCTCTCAGCCTCCAAAAGCTTGCATTTGAGAGACTTCCTGAACCAGAAGTTGTGTCCATGTATTTAGTAATGGTCAAAGGATTTCTCTTTTGGGACTTTCTCCAGTGACCCCTTGTATAACACTTCCAGCACCCACAACATCTAATTTATTCTCAGAAAGCATTACCTTTAGACTCCTGTAGACACCTATATCGAAAGGAGTAGTTTAAATTCCCTTTACAGTTTATAAAGAAAGAGTGTGAAGAACTGACTTAAAGGACATCTAGACAACCCAGAGTCAAGGTGTATGCTGCAAACATCTAAGTCAGTGAAGATGAATGCCATCCTTTCTGCCAGTTACAGTTCTTCTGGGGCAGTGTCAGATACAGCAAAATTAATCAGTCTGCACAACTGGTCCCAGTTCCCAACAAAATACAGGCTAAACTAGAAAAGTCAATACAGAATTTCAAAGAGAATTGTATCTTTATAAATTCCATTGATTAAAAATCATAAAAGTCCCTCTTCTCTGAAATTATTGTCACTACCATAAAAAGATGGTATCAATGTTCACAAAATAAAATCTTTTTCCTACAAGAAAACCCTAGTCAAATGCTCACAGCATATGGCTCAATGTTCAGTAATTTTTCATATATTTTTATTTACTTGTATAAAACAACAGCCAATTTTTTCGTGTATTCAGTTCAAATGATCACAACAGCACAATATTTAACAGCAATTACAAAACAGGAGATCTAATAGCATGTTCCAACCATTTGGCTAGATTTACAAAACCAATATAGGGTTGATAACATTTCCTGGGCATCCATAAGGTTGATTTTATAAGTGTATCTCTTCTAAGAATAAGAAAAAAAAAATATTGTTTCTCCTGCAATATTTATCTATGTTACAATGTTTTACTTTCAAATTGAATGCCTGGCAGCCAATGAGAAATCCATTCTTCACTTCAACAGTGAAGATACAGTCTCCTAATAATACAGAATAATTCCACTTTTTCAATTACTGGGCAAAGATAGCCAGATTCAGCAGTGTCTGAAAAGGAAGTTAGTTTCTAAGTGGTGAACAGAGTGTATTTTTTCCAAGTTTTCAACTGTAACTCAAGCTGAGGAGGATATTTTTACTTAAATAAGTTTCATTGGAGAATGTTCAAACAAATAAAAAAATCCAATGCTGTTGTCTTAGCTTTTCTGAAAAATTTCTTGGGATGGGCTTCTGTTTAGTGAGAGCACACGATATGCTGGCTGTTGCTGCCAGGGCAGTGCGGCCACTGCCATCCTTGCCTGTCACTGCCCAGGCCCCCGGGTCCCCCATCACCTGCCCGGGGCCAAGAACCCCTCAACAGCCCCCCAGGGCCTTCAGCCCCTGCCCCAGCAACACCGCAGCAGGGGTAGCCTCCAGCTCCCCACAGCCCTGCCCGGCCATGGGCCCTGCCGAGCCAAGCCTGCCTGTGGACCAATGCCCCATGCTGGCCTCAGCCCGGCCCCAGGCAGGTGCCCAATGGAATGTGATGGGATGGGCCCTGCCCTGACAGACCCTCTGGTGAGCTCCCAACCCTGCCAGACCCTGGCAATTAGAACAGCTAGATACAAGATTCTTCCCCATTGAAATCCCCTAGCCCCTTTGATGTATATTTACAGGGAATGAGACAGCCTGGCTAACCAAAATTTTTAATCTTACTCCATGTTTATCTTTTTAAGCTACTCAGAAGAGTTGTTTACCTAATTGGATATAAAGCTGCTGTCTCTGGAATGCTCTAAAAGAGGTTCCATGGTCAGTATCTCTAAAGAGATCAGTATGCCTTAATGTCCTCAATTTGTGCCATTCCCACTGCTGAGTTGGTTCAGCTCCCGAAATGTGGCTTTATGAGACCCCCAAGACTGTACATACCCAACAGAAACTATCTGCAAAGCTTTCCAAAAGCCACATGCCCTTTTATGCATACTTGATATGAGCAAACACTGCCCTGGAAATAAGCAAACCCGCTTCTGGTTGTTTCCTCCCCTTTTTTTCTCCACCCAGCAAAAGTAGGTTCATGCATGTACATGGTGAACCAGATAACATAATATAAAGGGGAAGGTGGGGAGAGACAGAGCAAGAGAGAATGAGAGAGAGAAAGAAACTGAGACACAGGGAGAGACAGTAAGAGGGAGGACAAAAGGGAGAGAGAGGGAAAATGGGAAAAAAGAAAAGAAGTAAGCAAGATTAAAAGGTGAGAAAGAAAGAGGGTGAATATAAGCAAAGGAGAGAGTGGGAGAGACAGAAATAGAAAGGGGGAAAGAGGCAGAGACAGAAAAAGAGAGAAAGAAAAAGATGAATGTGTGATCAAGAGGCTGTAGCAATACCACCAAAATTCAGGAAAGGATGCTACAAAATATGAAAAAGTAGAAAACATAATGAAGACAAAGTGAGTGGTATTTAGTTGAAAATGTTTCCGAGAAATATTTAGGCCACATCTTCAGTTTATTTATCACTGCTATCTGCTCATCTATATTACTCATGTGGTTCAGAGAGAGTTGCCTGTACAGAAGAAGTCCTGGCTAACTCTTTCAGCAAAACATATGTTGTTGCCCATTACTCTGCTCCAAATCAGGTTGCTCAGGTTATTTTAACAGCACAAGCACAATCGAGTTAGGGCCAGTGCCTGTATTTTACCTCTCAACCTGCTGACTGCAGAGAGGGTTTTATAAATTTTCAGCCAAAGTCATGTCTGAGAAGCTTGAATATATAATACACTTTATGCATTATAGCAGTGCTATGGACATCTGTCAATTTTACAAGCCGACATTTCAAGTTTCTGTTGCTTTTAACATATAATAAGTACACAAACAAGAAATATAGTAAATACTAACAATTAATAAAAGTCAGAGCTATTCAAGCTACTGGTAGTTATCTTGAGAGGCTGTAGAAAGAAAAATAATTGTGAGAATTTAGTAACTTAAATTTCCCCTCACCTAACTCACAGACAAAAAATAATCTCCTATGGAAGGAGCAAAGGACAAAGAGTGGCTCACAGAAACTTTATAAATGGAAGTCCTTGCAATGAAGTCTGACTTTTCCCCTGAAATCTCGTATCTCTTCTGATGAGTACTCTTACTTCGGAAAAGTTTTGCTCTCATTTTTCTCACACAAACTTGTTCCTGTGAAAATTTTAACAAATAAGAACATTTGAAGTAAGCTTAAGCAAGCAAGGCCCACAGACTTCTCTTACTAGAGAGATCTCTTCTCTATCAAAAATAGTGTATCTCTGCCTGAGAGGACTATCCTGCACTGCCTGTAAATCAGGCTGTCCTGCGAATCGTATAAAATTTCCCTGTATGCCCAAAATACCAAAATCAGACAAATAGTGGACACTTTATCTGTTGTCTTAAAGGATTCTCAGGCTGTTTTTTTTCTTACTGTGTTCTGTCAACATCTGAGTAAGCAGTTTCTAATATTTTCTCCTTTTTAGCTGAACTTTGCAAGAGAATGTAAGGTCTTGTCTACACGCAGTTCAAGCACCAAATTAACTAAATGGATTAGAAAGCAGTCTAATGAAAACTATGATCCATATTCACTCTTTCTTCAGATTGCAGAGGAGAATCCACCAATTAGCAAAGTTAGCTCTGAAGCGTTCTCTGCCAGGATTTCACCCATTCTGAAAACAACCTTGAAAATGTGAATTAGCATCATTTGAGCGAATCTTCAGTTGTTCGCAGACTAACTAAAATAATAAACAACTCACAGCACTTTGTATAACCTCCCTGAGATGAATGCCGTTTCTGGGAAGGTCATAATACTATTTTCCAAAAATTATATGGTACAGCTAACTAATATGTCTGAGTCTTACAAAATAGGAACACTTTTGAGTTTGGTGCTGAATAAATCTAAAAAGAGTAGGGAACTGAATGCAAAAGAGCACCCATTCCGTACTGTATTTCTAGCAAACTCTAAAGAGACACTGTTACTGCTAAACCGTTCTTCAGTGTCTTACAATTTGTCTTGCCAAAGTAGATTTGAAAGAGAGTGTCCAAGCTACAAGGTCCTGTCAGCAATGAATTGTGCCCTGTGTGAACTTGGAGTATATAGTTCACCTCTATCCCTGAGAAGATATTACACTATTGAAGGCAGGATTTGGAGTCCCAAGTCACTTTCTGCCACAGAGAGTAAATTCAGTTAAAATACTAGATTCCTAAGAAACAAGAGGAATTGTTTTATTGATCGTATTAGTATTAATTGTAATACATTTGTTTGTGAGAGAAATCATCAGCTCCTGAGCTTCCTCCTTGATAATGCTTCCTGTTGATAATGTCTTTACTCTCTGCTATTGTCATCATATCTCCCAACTTCCCACACATCTATCCCAGTAGTCCAGCTGCCACTGTGCTCTTTATGCTTTTTTAACACAATGGACTTGTCAGTTCAGCCATTTCTTGGCTGGTCACCTTGAATATGATTTTAAAGTATCTTGGCTAGGTTTAAGCCTTCCCTAAAGGCTACATTTTAAGCATAGCTCTTCAATGAGTGCTGTGTGCACCTTATCTGTCCCTGGGCTGTTCCATCTAGTAATTAGGGTTAGAGATACCAGCTCACCATTGGTCTGTTTGTTCTTGCTTGTCTTGAGCTGTTGAACCTCCCAAGACAATATCTATAAAAGTCATTGCACTTCCCTGCAGTTATAGTAAGACATCATGAATCCATACGAGACAGAGAAGAACCTTAGACCTAAATAATTTCACCGAATAAATCATCGTCTGTAAAGTTTGCATAAGCCATTCATAACCACTTGAAATTTGTGCAACATCAACTAATTGACTATCTGAGAAGATAGGGATGACATAGTTTGATTTTCTTTCTGCTTGAGTCAAGTTTCTACTACAAATATTCAATTTCACACTCTGGGTATCCATATGAATCTCTATATCTATGAACATACTGACCAGTAAATCTGTTTGCTACAGTATTTACGACAAACTAACATATAGAGATCATGTGAAGAGATGAAATATAAAGAAATACAGTGAAACACTTGTGGACCTTTCCTTTTTCAACTTTTACCTAGCCTTACCTCACTCTGTCTTGATTATCACATTTTTTACCAGCTATTTGATTAAAAGAGTCATCAGTTACTCTTACTTAATTCCTAAATAGATCTCACATTTCAGCTCAAATTCTGTCATTAAGTACCTGGTTATCAGTCATTAACATATAGAGATTTGATATGACATATACCCCTTGGCTATAATATTATCTGCATGTAGTCTTTAGGCTAGTTAGTTTTTCAGCAAGGTTTTAAAACATATTACTCTTATTTTGGCAGGTTTTCAAAGTCTGAGATTGTGAAGGACTGTGTTTGGGGTTGTTTTTTTGCCTTACCCCAGGAAATACTCTGTGTACTGCTAAGGCAGTTCCAAAGATGTGTGAGCTCCAGTTTCCCCATTAGTGGCCAAGAAGATGTTTGTAGTGCACCTGCGTCATGGATTGAGAGAGATACCCTTTCTCAGCAAAAACTACTATCTCAGCATAAGCCAGCAATTCGATAAGTTAATGGCATGAATCAATGAGAAAGATTTGGGAGAGATCTTAATTAAAGAAACGACTGCTGATACAAATTATGTTTCCAATGTATTGATGTAGCAGAGGGCACGAGGTTGAACAGAGATGAGTGCTGATCAATCCCTTTAACATTTGCATTCCTTTTCATCAGAAATCAGCTCTCTTCATCTGTACACATACAGGCACGCACACACGCAGAAATGCATCACTACAACCAGCACCTGAGAAGGGCTTCGGTTTCTTTGTCTTCATCGATTCCTATAGGGCTCCTTTGGAGGCTATTATGGTCGCCTCACTTTACAAGGTGAAATGAAGGTCTCCATAGACAAGATGATGCTCATTCCTTTAGACCTTCCTGGAAAATATGTCCATACCTTAAATAAGTAAGAAGAGCTTTGTGTCACTGTGAACATCAGAACCCACATGTTGCAATGCACAGATGCAATAAGAAATCAGAAGTGTAACCTTGGCAATTTATAGTTAGACAAAAAATGCAGACAGGATTCCGTAACAAAACAGGACAAGCATGTGTGCTTGTGCGTGTGTACGTGTGCATGTATTCAAGAGAAGTGCAGACAAACAGATGGACACAGGGAGAGAGAAACAGAAAAAGAGCATTCTCCAAAGTCAATAGCTGGTTTCCCCAAGTGACTCAATCTGAGACACAGTTTAAAGAGACATCAATCTGTGATGTCAGCAATGCTCAGCATATAGCTAATGGAGCTTCAAAAGATCAATATTCAAACCTGCCTTCTTTTCATGCTGGAAACTCACACCACTGCGACTTCTCCTACTAGACGCAAAGTATGTTTTTTATTAACTGCTTTTATCACTGCTATTCCTATTTTTGTTAGATCAGATGTTGGTGTGTTTGTTTTGTCTTTTTTAATTTGGGAGGGGAGGAAGCTTTATTCCCTAGGATGCAGAAAAGTAATTTAAACTTTAGCTCAGCTGGTAGCCGTATAATCCATCTTATTTTCCTGTCAGGTTTTATAATGAAGTCAAAAGCAATCCTAAACTGGTGACATAATAATCTAATGCTGTGTAGTAATGATTATGTTGGATCCAAAAATATATTTTTACTGCATACACAAATTGAAGAAATAGAGCAATTTCAATTATCATCATCATAGTGGTAACCCAGAGCAACAACAATAAAAATATCTGATAGGAGGAGAAAGAGCTACTTTTTCAGCTACTTAAATCATAACTAAGACTCAGTGAAAAGGCTAAAAAAATGAAAAGACTGAAAAGTATTTCTTAATAAAATATCAATTTCCTGTGGTAGAATTGCTGGGTGTTTCATTAGTTGCTTTTAAGAGGCCATAGGAAAAGCAGGGGAATCTAAAAGATCGAAGTCATTAGCAATATTAATATTAGCACTGTTCTAAAATAACATCCTATCTGGAGCTAAACTGTAGCACGCTTCACATTTATTAGGGAATGGTTCTATTGACACATTGCAGTATATGTAAACTTGCTGAATATGTAGTAAAATGATTTAAATATTAAGTGAGCCCACACTTCCAAATGTTAGTTCAAAGCCTGGTAGAATTGGAACCTCACTCTAATCAGTCTTTCCCATGTCCTTCTCCCACAAGCAATAAAAGAAAAACAAAATCAAGTCAAATTAAGTTGTTAAATGGTTTAAGGATTGGATATCTTTTGCTGTTAATTTAAAGGGCTGAGCTGCAGCTCATTTCTTTTCATCTTTATAGCAAAGCACAGGGTGACCCCAAAGGTCACTGAGGATTATCTCTATGTCTTTCCATTCCATCTTACGTTATTAGTTTACACTGCAAATGAGAAACTGATGTCAGAAATACGCCGAGCATTATTTATAAATATAGAAGAAGCCAGGGTGAAGACTGATAGGTCTGTGGCTTAGCACGTAAAGGTCTCAACAGCAATTAGTAATTGAGATACATCCACTGTAAGGTGGAAACTGCCATCTGATGTGCAGAAAATATTTTGTTAGTATGTAGCTCAAACACTACTAAGTATGAAATGGATTGGTTATCCTATAATAAACAAAAATCAAATTACTAGAGCAGTGTCTTAAGGTAGAAAGAAATACTGAAGTCATGAATACTCATAAATTGGCTCAAATTTAGTATGCATTTACTTTAGATTTTTCCATATACTCTCTTTGATTGACCTTAAAATACAGCTTTTGGGCAGCTTTTATAATTAAGGATTTGAATTGTGCCAAAGCATTGTAAATAGTGTATACAAGAAGATGTGAACTTTCTCCATTAATGAAAAGCCATACTAGTCATACAAGGACTTTCAGTTAACTAGCATTCAGGAAAAATACCATATGATACTACATAGTATCTCTATATTATCACAGAGGAGGGGAAATTGCCTATTATATTAATCATTGGAAGATCTGTCCAAATATAACTAAGACAGAACTTAACATTCAAATAGTTTAAGTAGAAATTGACTGTTAAGAAAGTGAGAGGGCAGAATGGTTAACAAGCAATGATATTTGGGGAGAAATTGCTTTGGCACAGCAAAATCCACTGTACCTTTATCAATGTTATTTAAAAGCTAATGCTTCGGTATCAGAGGATTTATATGAAAGATATGCATTCAATTTTTTTATGCTCATTGCAAGTTACTGGAAAGATGTATTTGATAAATATGTTATGTTTATGTGATATTGCCTTATACTATATTACGGTAATAAATCAGAAAGCATGAAGGTCACACATTTGAATAAAGATGCTGCCTTTGTAGCACGTCTTTCTTTTTAACCTAGTCTGTAATGAAGTTAAAAGTTAATGAAGTGCTGTAACACACAGAGGACACATGCACACACACATGCACACGCACACACACGCACACACACAGGGGCTGATCATTAAGGCAAATGCAGAAAGTGAGAGATGTCATATAATCCACTTTTATTAGTGCAAAGAAACGTGATATTCTGGCCATTACCACCAGAAAATAAAAAACTAAAAGGCACCTAGAAGCTTTGTTTATAAAAAAAAAAGAGAAAATCTCTCTCACCAATCAAGTAACCAAGAATTCCATTTACATTTTATTCCAGAGTGTTTCTCTCATCATTTTCATCTCTAGCCTAGATCAGTCTGCATACAATGAGAGTAACAGGAGCCTGTCGTATAACTGCCTAGGACTTTCTAAGAAATCCTTGTTCTGCTTTGAATCCCATCTTGTACAGCACTTAGTGTATTGTGTGTACAGAAAGACCATCAAAATTTATAAATTTGTAAGCTAGTTTTGCTTTTTGCTTGTTCTAATGATTCATTCTCTCTCATTTTCCATCTCAATGTGTTATCTTTATATTCCTGCTTTGTAAACCAAGGAAAAACAAATATTCCAGGTTCAGAACGAGCTTCAGGAGTGGGAACAAGCAACTGGGAATGGGGACAGACAGAACCAGAACTTCTTCACTCAGTTATGCTGCCAAAGCCAATGCCTGATGGTACTACTTCAGCTCAAGTATTCCTCAGTGTGTAACTGCACATTGCTCTCTCCAGCAGGGTCACGGTTGTTCCTCTGGACTGTTTTACAGTTTTACAAAATTTTATTGTCCAGTTCTGTTTGACAGCATTACAAAAGAGAAGTCAAGGAAGAAAAAGAAAGAAAAAAAGACAAGAGTGTTCAAAATTAAAAGATTCTGTGAAATTTACTAGGACTTCACAATGCAATTTCATCTGGGGAGTGTGACAATAAGCAAAGATAAACTTTATTCAAGTCCTAAAATTTTAACCTGAGATACTGCAGACTTAATTGACAAAAAGACAAAAGTGGGGGTGGGCAGATGGAGACAGTGGGTGATTGGTATCTACTGACTCTGGGTCTGCTGCATGGGTACTTCAGCATATCACTTCTAGGTGTCTTTTCCTGAAGGTCCAAATGTATGTATGAAACCCAAAGGTCACGTATCCTGTGCAAGGGAGAATGTGATTAAAACACCCAACATGTAGTCTTCTTCTAGAGAAAGGTTCATTTTAAGGATAGGGATTTTTTCTAAGCCCTGGTTAACTATTCAGGAACTTGGACAGTTATACTCTATTTGCACATTATTCCCAGGGTAACTGTTCAGAGGAAAGCAAAATCATGGCAACAACAGCAACAATTGCAACAGATTAAAAAAAAAAAAAAGCGGCAACAAGCTTCTGGAAATAAGCAGTACTTAGTTTAAATATCACTCTCAGGAACACTTAAGATATTATTGTCTTCAGTACACACCCAAATGTATCTTGATGTTACGTTTCAATCTGCACACTTGTTCAGCTTTTGCCACAGTTTCTCCTTAAGCTAACATTCATGGAACACAAAGCTGGCCCACTGTGAGATGAAGTCCCATTTATTTCAACTGAGGCTACACAAGACAAACAATTATAGATGATGCTTTCAAGATGTTGGGAGAACATAGAAGAGAATTTCTCTGCCTGATGTAATCATAGCAGTAAATATCAAAACAAAAGAGCAAGGGCCTAGATAGAGGGAAACAGAAAATTCAGTTTCTTTTGTTTATGTCTAAATTAAGAGTCAGCCTTTCTCACAGAGCTGAAGAAAAGTGGAGCAGGCCCTTCCTATCCCTCATGACTTAAGTGAGCTCATGAGGAGCAATACACAGGGCCATATTTGTAAAAACAAAATAGAACAAGAACAGCTAATCAGTGATATAAAGTACTGTACAAGTTACCATCCTACAAGTGAGGCTGAGGAGCACTCCCAGAGGAGGTGCTTTTTCACCTAACAGCTTATTACCAGTTACCTGCTTTGGCTTCTTTAAACTCTATGGGTCACCATAGTGAAGAGACGGCTCTTTGGGAAACTGCACTAAAAGTCCACCAAAGCATTGATGGTTTCAGTTAGACTGAGTTAGAGACTTGATATTTTTAAAGGACTAAGCCTTTACAGCTCTAATACATGCTGCTAAGTCTCTGGAGCTCAGACTGCTTTGCAAAGAAGATTACAAATCTTTCCCATAGTCCGAGAAAAAACTATTTTAAGAGCTAGTAGAATACCCAAGTCTTCTGCATTTGGATGGTCTCCTAGCCAAAGAAACCGCAACAAGTGATTGTTAGTGAAAGAATTTGCTCTTTATGCGAACACAAGCTTCCTCATGCCTCAAAATGCCTAATAAAAATTGCTCGAATAAATGTCTACAAGTAGATGGTAGCACAAACAACCTGATAAGGCAGAAAGTATGTTTCCTCCTTCTTTGTAGGATATAAAGTTGCATAGAATTAAAGCAGATTTTAAAAGAAATTTTAAAATTAATCATATTGTGACGTAACTATCATAGCAAGGAAAATGATGAGGGGTCTCATGCTAGGCTATTAGTACATCTAAATTTGCTGGAAGTACTTGGTTTCTTGCCTCATACATTACGTCACACAGCATACCATGAGCACCTATGTCACCTATGTCACCGTGGTGTCTCACAGGCTTTTTTAAATGGAAGGAATATTTCTAGGAAGGTTCTTTTACATCCTCATTGAATTCAACATTAAATTGCTGTTTTCTCTGTCTACTAATGTTTTAAATAAGATATAATTATTTAAAATGAAAATATCACAAGATGACATTTCTACATGATCATGTTGCCATCTAATCAATCTAATGGATTTTTAAAGTATTTTAATCAGTTTAATTCTTGGAATCTATCCTAAATCTGCAGCTATTCGCTGCAGACTGTAAAGTAGTTAGCTACCCATTTACTATGGGGCATAGCACCATGGAGAAAGAATGAAAACAGCAAATTTGAAACCATATATCATGACTTCTCAGCACATGGAAAGATAGTTTTCTTTTACAATGTATGCCTACGCAATGAGCAGAAAAGAGAGACATACAGGTTGTTGTTCACATCTAGGCTCACTTTCCCTGCCCATAACATACACAGTATAGTCCTCAGAAGGTTTCTGAACTTGTTTAAAAGGTTGAAAAGCTTTTGCTGTGTGAATCTCTTTGCAAGATGTGAGTATTGATGAATACAGCAAGTTCAGATTGGCTACCACCATGCTATTAAACAAAGCAGAGCCAAAGCACAGGCTCAAACACTCCCCAGACTGGTTTTGTCTTGGTTGGGCTTGCATCCTTTCTGGACAGCACTCAGACATATTTCTGAGGACTGAATAATTCAGGAAATGTTACCAAGTGGCAATATGGATGATGCTGCTTTGCTTCTAAGATGATGAGTTTTCAACTGTGTGGACATGTGCTATGCTGTGCTGGGCCACCGCCTTCAGGGATCAGAGAGCAGACACCCAATCATTTTATTTACAAGCACAGACACAGCCCTTTAGGACAGTGCTAGGTATAGAAATTGAAACAAAATACGGTCCACTTCTAAGATGGGTGCTCTGACTCCTCTTCCTTTGGCTCATTGGCAAGGGGCTGTTCCAGAATTCCATTGCTGCGAGTGAGGAAGTGACTGTTTAAGATGGTGCCTAGTAGTAGTCAGCAAGTAGGCTTTGTGTGCTTACCTGTTTGTCCCTACAATACTCTGTAAAATTACCTCTGTACTTGCCTAGCACAGACTGAAGAAAAGGACAATTACTGAATTTATTTTTAATGAGAGATGGGCTCTTTTCAAAGTCTTGTTATACTTGTCAGAGGATGCCCTATGTTTATATCTGGCATGGTCCAGAACAAGATCCATGTAACGTAATCCTATTTGTCAATAAAATATAGAACATAAATACGTATGTGGCTCTTACTAGCTTAAGATATTGCATTATTTTTCCTTCGGAACAGTGAATTAAGGCCACATTCTCGTCAATTAAATTCTCTAATAAAATAGAGTAGCAAATTGTACCTAGATACACCCAATAAGAAGGCGTACAGAACAGTAATAAAGCAATGCTGATACTAGAGCAGTAAGCATTTGATTTTAAATTTTGAACCACAAAAGTTACAAATGAATTCTTTTTTTTTCCCTGGATCCATTTAAATATGTTGAATGTCTTAAACATAACATAAGTGTGTGCTTATGTAATTTTTTATTTATTTTTTTTTTCAGACAGCGGTTGAAGCATTTTAGAGGTACGATATCATAACACATTACCGGAAGCATACTTCAAGCCCTTTGGAAGGTGACATAAAGTGCTTTTATTTACAAAAATGGCTTGTATGTATACATAAAAAAAAAAGTCATAAATATTGTTAAAATTATTATCTCAAGGTCATTGGATTTTGCTTGGTTTTTGAAAGAGACAAAATAATACACTTCTAGCAAAAGAATAAGTAATCAGCTCCAAATAACCTATCAGCATACCAATGTAGCAGGACATGCAAAATGCAAGTCTTACTGCTGAAACTACAAAGCTTTCTGGATGTCTTGAATGTGACAAAGGATTTAAACAACTGTGCTTCAAATAATAATTATCAAGGAGAAAGCCGCACTGTGATTCTGAGACTATAACAGACATTTAGACAAGATAGATGTGAGTCCCTCCCTCCTTCTTTGCCAGAGAATAACATCGATAATGGTCTGGGCATGCAACAGGTATGTCTGGAGATTGGTAAGGTAACTTTAGACTGCTGTTACTTATCACTCTGCATTTCATGTTGATTTTTTTTACAGTATAAAGAAGAAAACACATGACATGCATAATACTATTTGACAGAATAAATACACTACTCATAGTAAAGGGGTTGTCCTTAAACAAGTTATATATTTAGCCATTATGATTCTTTATATATTTTATTTCATAAATTAGCATCTTTAGGTTCTATTTTAATTGGGTACAGTCTTGAAACACTTTGTATGAAAGTTTACTAAGTTCCATACTTTAAAAATGCTGGTATTCTTTGAAGTGTAGGGAACAAATATTCTTACTCTCCCACCTCTGTATAGAAAGTAATCCATAATGATGATCTGAATGACTAAACAAAGCATATTCAAGGAACAAGGACTTTGAAATATTGTTCTCTGTTAAATCAGAGGCATTCTGTGACTTTCCATGTAATATTACTTATTCAGAGGATTACAGAAATAAATTACAAAGTAGTCTATATTTTATACTTCTGCCATTTAAACTGTGTCCAGTTATCAGGAGAAAGCCCAGTTGATTTCATGATTCAGCAGCCTCAACACTTCAGTCACTTAGCTACAAGACAATGGCATGACTTAAAATTTGCACAAGCTGTCTATATAATATGCTGCTGTGAATATATTTATATTTTAGGAAAGGATACACTCCTATTCTCAGTTAAAACAGAGACAAATCTCATATTGATTTGTATTAGACACAAAAGTGGATAAATGACTTATATTTTCAAAAGGATAAACTGGAATTTAAGCTCCTAAATGCCAATATTCAATCATATAAACAAATGTCCTGATTTTCAGAACTACTGAGTACCTAAGAACTCTTGTTGAGATTAAAAGTTTTGGGAACTCAATACTGTTGAACAACCAGGTAATTTATTTGTATATCTAAATACACACTTAAAGAATTCAAATCTAGTGTCCTATTTTTAAAATTCTTGACCTGGATATTACGGAAATGATAGATGCACTGTTTACACATCAGTTCAGGAGATGAGATGAATATTGTATCCTGCATTCCAGTTCTAGTTCTCTACACTAATTTTTTCTATCACATCTGCCAAATATTTATACTTGTGTCTGGCCTTAATACAAGCTATTCAAATAGTAATGCTGTAATTAATTGGTAAAAAACACAGTGGTTTTCTGTGTAAAACAAAAAATTTGAGTTCTATTCTTCCAATTATACCAGCTTTTATCCCTGCATGTTGTCTGAATACATTTGCTCCGCTAGTATTCTTATAGGTGTATATCCTTTTTCGTAGATTGCTTTATTTACACGTATGCCTATGTCTCTATATTTATATCAATATTAATATTGAAGCCTATCTTGGTAGCAATACACACACACACACATATAAGCATTTTATGGAAAATGTGAATTATCAGTTAATATTATACTCTGTAAAAGGTACTCCTTCCTGTCTTAAGTACAGAAAGAGATTTGGGCAAGAATAAGAATCTTGTAGTAATGAGAGACGTTACTTGAAAATAAAAGACCTGACAGTGAAGAAGTGAGGAATGATTAGGTGAAAATTAGTGCAGATTTTTATACTTAATGATCCCTCACATTTCGTGTTTTATTGATAATAACAGCATTCTTAATGATGACTCCTTATTCTGAGAGGGACAGAGTTTACATGTGTAGTAAATTGGCTTTATATGAAGAATGCACCAAATAATTGCAGGAAATATGCATTTGTAAACATGTATCAAGCCATGTGTCATTTTCTAATAGCAGATGGAGAATGTATATTTAATAAGGGAATATTCAGGAGAAGAATGTTTCTCTTAGCTGAGAAACATTTGATACTTCAAGAGTTCATATCCCAAATTCCAGTCCAAATGTTGAATTTAAATAATGATCTTTCATATGTGTTCTCAGAGTCACGTGGCCACTTTGCCATTCTCTTACAACAGAAGGATATCTGAAACCGCTTTTCATCAAAAGGATTTAAAATCAGCTTTTTTAACCTAAAAGCGAGCTTTTCCAATTGTGCCTAAAACTTGAAGAATAAATGTTCAAAATGTAGACCAAGACTATCAAAAACACTCGGGTCAGAAAATACTTTTTTATTAAAAAGTAAAAGGTTCTGTAGAAAAATTTAAACTTTTTTGGTCAAGAGGATTGGAGCTGGATTTTTTCCCCAATTCATTATCAATGTTACTTGGTTTCACTTGCTGAAAACTGGGATGCAGTCTTGAGATCTGGCCAAACACTGGACCAATTAGTGACAGAGGAGACTGTGGAGACTCCTTCCACAGAGATGTACAGAATTCGACAGGACATAACCCTGAGCCACCTGATCCATGCTGGCCCTCAGGCAACCTCCAGATGTCCTTTGCAACCTAAATAATTCTGTGATTCTGTAACTACGTTTTCTCCCTTCAATATCAAACTTTCACTCCCAACTAATTATAGAGCAATTTGTAATATTTACTTCTTTTCTGAATATGCTGTAGATTATGGATCCAGCTGTTTCTCTGATGTCTTTGCTCTCTACAGATAGAAAGGAAATGGTATCTCTGGCAATGCTTTGAAGACTTTTCATCTTCTGAAAAGAAACTGCTTTACTAGATTCTATGGACAAGCTTGTCTGAGGAGAGTAGACACTGAATGAACAGCCTAAAGCAGGAATCAACTGAATCAACAAACTGATGTCAGCAATCAGTTTCCAGAAGGGCATTTCTTCTGTAGCACAAAGGACACATAGATATGTGAAGAATAGTAGGACTCAGCATTTAGGACAGATCCTGAGTAAAACTTTCACTGAAAAACAGCAGGATCATTGCCATAAGATAATGGTTTATACTCACACAATATAATTCAAATCCCTGCACTGATAGTAGCATTTCATATTCCTCTTCTTCTATTTCTTCCGTCTCTGAAACAAGACAGCTAGAACATCAGTTGACCCAGAGTTGGAAGGGTTGTTTTTCAAATACCATGCCATGTTTAGGACTCCAACATTCAAGTACATTACCACAGCTTAGCCACACTAATGTATGTCAGCTGACCTTTGGGAACTCTGTGTATATTCCTAGACCACTGAAACTGTGAGATGTAACAATTTCATGCAGTTTTCTTTCACTGATTTTTTAGCTAATATGTTTAATCTCGTATTTGCCACAGGCTGAGTGGATATGATGACCATTACTGTGGTCACCGTTGATATATATCAACTTATTACTCTTGTGGCTATGTCTGAATTCTTAGGGCAGAGAACAACCAATGACTCCAGCACTCAAGTGGGAGCCAGACGTCGGTTCAGTGTTTTGTAAAAATCATTTTGTTCCTGCTTTAATTCTGCCACTTGAAATTGTGGATAGTATGGCACCTTTCTTCCTGCCACTGGCAAATTTCAACAGAAGGTACCTTCCTTCATTTTTCAAACTATCTGGAAGTAGATTATGTCTGTAACTACTCTTTTATAGTTTGGGTAGAGCAGCATTTTCTGTTCAGGCTTTAAGGAGGGTGTCTGGTTTAGTCACCTTTATGTGTTTCTCCCTATGCAGCAAATGCTTCCATTTTGGTGGAGAGAATCTCCAAACATTCATGTTTGAAAATAAAAATTAAATGAACCTTTGCTAATACTAGAGAAGTATTTTCACATGTACTCTAACCCACTCAATTACTTATCAGTCAATGAGTAGGTAAGTAAATCACCAGATACATCACTAGGCTACTAGATATTGATTTGCTTGCTAACTTAACTCATAGTAAATGAAGGCTGGCCTTGAGCTGGAGATCAGGAACATTTTTTGCTGTACTTCTCTAGAGTCATGATCCATTCTTCAGCCTTTAAAACATAGCTCTGAAATAAGTGTGTATGTGGTAGGTAAATATAACACAGGTAAATACACAAATGTAATGGAAGCACATGAAAGCGAATATTGGGGTAAACCAAAACTTGTAACCCTATAAGAGAATGGATTCTTACATTCGCTGTGTGCCCCATATTGCAGTTTTTGCTGATGGAGAACCCCCATCAACATTAGATCAAGCTTTATAATGGCACCATATTCAAAGTACTTAATCTGAGAGCCCTCTGGAGTCCTAATTCAGAGGTCACCCCTGCCATTTCAAAGGAGAATGCTACAGGGACGTTGATAGAGAATCCATCCTCAGCAACAGATTTTTAATGCATTCTACTAGTAAGTGTTTAATGTGTAGCAGTAGCTTAAAGAATTTTAAAACAGAAAAAAGCCATGCATTGCACTTTTAGAAACAGAAAGTTATTCATAGAATTTTCCCTGTATTTTTTCTGGTGTTCAGACACTGGCGGCTGAGAAACATATACTGTTCTTTTCAGCTGTATAACTATCCTTCTAGTGATTAATTACTTAGATACTTCTGAATAAATAGGATGTAAAGAAATACCTAACAAAAGCCTAATGCATCTCCAATGATGGAACCCTGTGCTATTCCTGAGATGAATATCCTTTTCAATTTTTTTTTTTTGAAAGACAAGCAGATTATTCAAAATTATGGCAATCAGATACTGGCAGCAAAGAAAAATAGCGATATGCTGAACAGAAACCACTTAAATGCTGCAAGTCTAGATAATATAATATTTCCACAACTGTTTCTGTTTAAAACTAATAAAAATAAACATATAACATTCCCTTCTCCTCCTATCAAATTCATTACTTTGAGCGACAAAATGACAAAATGATTAGCTGTTAATAAGGCCCTGGTTTAAAAGATTGACTGGCATTGCATTACTCATTTAATTTCCGCTTCTCCTAGTTTTTTTCTTTTCCTTCCTCCAAGCACAGAGGGAATTAATATTATCACATCAAAGGCCTCCCTTTAAATGGGGGAGAAAAATCATTTAAAAGGACAGAGGCTGTGATTATTCAAGCTAGGTTATTTGCACCTTGTATATATAACGATAGCATGGTACAACTTCATTTTGTTCAAATTGCTGTCAGTCACTAATAGAAGAAATTTGCTTCCGTTTTATCCGCGCTATTGTGTTCAGTCAGATTTGTGTGTGTGGGACGGGGGGTTCAGGGTGGGCATTAAACATGAAATCTGATAAGAAGGATATGAGGAACAGCGAGTGAGGAAGTCACTGAGAGAAGGAAGACTGATTGTGAATCCAACATTCACAATGCAAATGCTTTTCCCCACTTTTCCTTCATGGTTTTCTTCCCTCTCGGTGCCTGTTGTTTTTATTTAAAGACACAGATATGACCACACACTAAAGTGCAAGCATGAGCCTCTGTGGAATATGAGATTTAGCAGTAGGACTCTGTGCTCTGGTATTTTATTTCTTTTCACTTTGATTCCTGACAGACAAATTATTCTAGGGATGATTTAACACCTAAATATGTATGTCATATTCCATAAAATAGTTGTATCGGTGGGAAAAATTATGAGTGGCACAACCCTTGGTCTAGCAACAGCCAATGATCTATCAGTGTTTAAGTCTTGGCAGAATGAATTATTCCCCTCTCTAACTGTAACTGTGTTAGGGCTTGCATGACAAACAGTCCACTTGTCAAATATTTATCCTTCCTCCTAAAAAAAAGGGGGGGTGAGGGGGAGACTGACCAGGAGAAGGAGGGAGAATATAAGTGTTAGGAGACCAACCACAGTATGAAATATGAAACATAAATCAGTGGGGTCAGGGAGAGCAGGGGAACTTGGTTACTAAGGCTCCAGATGGATTAAATAACGCACATCCTGAGGGAGGGTGGGAAGGCGAGTGCTAAAATAATAACAGAACAGAATGCTCCTATGTCGAAAGGTTTGAAGACAAGCCTTGTTAATTCAGCAAACAGCAGAGTTAAATTAGCCCAGGCCCCTGTGAAAAGTAGTATTACCTATTGTGCAGGAGAGATAAATTTTCACTCACCCTCTCCAATACACTGTCCACTGACAGGTGACTGCTGTGAGTAGTTCATTAAAACGTCCAATTCATGGGAGACTTACAAAATTTATAATGCTTCCTATAGACAACAGGGTCAAGTTCAATGAGAAAGGAAGATGGCAAAGTAACTAAAGGAATTATTCACTAATTACCTTTTAAACACATTTGCAATTTTTTTTTCAACAAGTATTAACTTACTTTTAATGCCTCCAGGTTTATGGCTTTAAATCAGAGAGGGAGATCAGAGTTCAGAACACATCCCTGTGTTCACTGTCCTCAGGATGGAAGATTTTTGAACACATAAGACCATGTGTTATAGTCCTTAGAGTAAATGATTTTGGAAGATACAGGATCAGATCTTTAGCAGGGAATGTAATCGTGATGATAATTTTAATTAGTTTTCATATACCTGTAAGCCAAGAATATACATTGAAGTTCAGTAATTACCAGTGGGATGGATAGTACTGCATATTATTAAAACTACTGGACTTCACTGAATAGAGCTCATTGCATGAAAATAACCTTAAAGTGTTATCTGGGATGAAATCTCTTTTTCGAATGGAACACGTGAAGCTGAATTATTTTGCAAAATTTCGGCCATAATGATTAAGCTATTCCAGAAATATTCTAAAATTTGAAGGATTATTTACTTAGCCCAGGCCTAAAAGTCTTTTAGAAAGGAAACTGTATATTCTACAGGATTTGGAGGAAAGACTGTAAAAATGGCAGGAAAGTAGCGCATGCCACTCATTTCCTTTTGAAAATCTTTCCAAATTTCTTTGTAGCCTAGTGAAAAATACACTTTCCCATGCTAGCTGGGCATGCTCATCCTTGCCAATGGATGAGTAGGACCTTTCCTGAAATTGTAACTTTAGGCTGCTGCAGGCTGTGTTAGGTTTCCCATTTTATCTTGTCTCTGCCATCTGCAAAGCCTTCTAGCACAGGATTTAGTCTCGCTCTTAGTCCTCACACAGGTGACAATTATTATTGCTGTCAGTTTCTCCATTAGCTCAGCCTTGAGTCCTGAGAAGACTCAAAATCCAGAAAGCTATCTATAGAATGTTTTGAATTGTCACTAGAACAGGAATATATTTTTGACACTTCTATGTGTAAGCAGTATAACATTGGTCAATAACTCAACTGTCTTCTGAATGAGAGATAGTGATGGATTGTTAGAACACAAGGACGGACAAGTTGGGATGAGGAACTAGACAATGGATTGGTTCAAGTCGGTGGAATAATCCTTTTTGTCAAAAAGAGCAGGAAAATGTGATGAACTGAAAATTATTAGGAAGGTTGGAGAAGGTTCCCAAAGCAAAAGTGACAGAGATTCACAGAAAATCTTGGAAAGGTGAAGAGAAAATGTGGCTAGGTGTTTATAAAGGCTAAACTTACCTAAGGACAAACAGGTTGATTGGGAATTGCTGCCAGCATCAAGGAAAAGATTTCCAGGAATTTCCAGGGAAAGATGAGCTACATTAACAGGCATTACACTGTTTCCTAAACATCACCTAGGCTTTGCTAATTGATATAATGCCATGTTCAGAAATCTACTTTAAGGATAGCAAAGGATCTTTTATTGTAGAAGCTGGAAGATGCATAGTGAAAGTGAAGGAAGGGAAGTTAAGGGAAGCAAGAAACAGAATATTCTCATAGTTAGGACTATGCAAGGAAACTGGACTGGATTTCAGTTTGCAGATTAAGACAGCTACATTTAGGTGTCTACATGTGAACTAGGTGCTGCAGCTCCCCTTGTACTCAGCTAATCACAATATACTCAATGCCGTTAACGGAGACTGAAGGGCTACTCCGCTGAGCATGTATGGGTATCACCTTCAGGGTGAGCTGATTAACTCTTAAGACTCCATTGACTCACAGACTGACACTGTCAGGATTCAAATCCTAGCTTCAGAGACTGTTTATGACTACACTGCACAGTTTCTTTGTGATTCTGGGCAAGAAATTTTAAAAGATTTTTTCACAAGCTCGCTATCTGCGAGTTCCTCAGTGGTTCTTGGTTGGATGATTAGAGACCAAGAACTTGCTTGGTGTAAGCACTGACAATTCATAACTGTAAGTGCAGCAAATAAAAATCATTATTTCATCTTACAAAAGTCTATCTAATTACAGTGTCTTTGAAAAAAATTCAGGCCTCTCAAATCCATGTTTGGAAGTACCTCATTCCAATCCAGTTCCTTTTGCAGGGGGATAAATTTCCTTGTGTTTGTTAAGTAACTTTGGTCAGCACTATAGATAAGCTATGAAGGATGTTCATTGTCGCATCTTTAGAAAAGCCTTGGATAAATAGGCATGTCCTGGAGACTACACTTTGAATGGTGAGGGGAAAACAGTATAGTGAATAGTTATTTGTAAGAAAGTATTATCCATTCTATGTGGCAAAGATCCTGTGGGAAAAAAAACTAAAATTTGATCGTGTTATTAACATCTTTATAATAATACATACACTGACAGAGTAAATTAAGGTTGCATGAACAATTTTAATTCTGGGGTTTTCTAATTTTAGAATGCTTGACTTTGCAACCTTAATAACTTCTTTTAATATATTTTTATGTTCAATTATATAAAGTGCAGAGCCTTTTGATTTATTGAAAATGAATGTTTTTTGTCTGCTAGACTCGTGTACATCATTAGTTCAGGTGGAGGAGCAGCATTTAGATTATATGTGTTTAGAATGTCGTGCTATGGCTTTCAAAGGCATATCTGACTTAAAAAGCTCATGAAAGGGTGAGAAGAAAAAGATGTATGTGATTCTAACGGCTAGCTTTTTGGATATATTTGTGAATTTGTTCGTAATTATTTAGAACACTGTTTTTAGAAATGAATTGCTGTAAAAAGATTTTTAATTGTTATTTTATTAAACATTAAACATTATTTAAACCAGTTTCTGAAGGGCTTTTTATTCTTTTAAGGCTGGCCCAATATAATGTTCAAACAGTTACCTAAATCATATGAATAGTCTCATTAACTTCAAATGAAACGAAGTTAAAATTATCTTTACTGCTTTAGTGGAACAAGACCTTCTGATAATTGTTTCTAAATAACATTTGTGAGATATCTCCCTGTATACCATGTCCCAGATCCTTTCATGTGTAGATTCTCAGCCAGCAAGAAAAGAAACAAATTTTTAAATCTCAGTGGCTTACTTTGTCCCTTCATTTACCAAATATTACTGAAAGCTCCTTATGGGTTTTTCCATAATTACTCCACTTGGGCATGGTATTGTTCCTTTTGCGACCTACATCATGGAGTCCTCACCATGCTCCACAGTATCCATCCTCATAGGGGATAATTTTGCTCCAGAAAGTGCTTAATCATGATTCTAGTTCTCAGTGTCATGCCCTACTCTTTTCTTATCAGTGGGATTCCTGTGCCGTCAGACGCAGAGCCTCAGGAAAGGGAATATGGCCCCAAACTGTGCCATTACATTTTAAGTGTCTCCCAGACAAGGCCAGGGATAATGAATACAATCCACATCACAGCAACTATTCCACTCCACTGTTGGTAACCCATGGATTAATGATCTAAAAGACAGCCTTTTATAAAGCTAATGAATATATCTCCATCTAGATAATGGGGTGGGGGGGAGAAGGATAAGGGGTAGAACAAGTTTTATTCATCCTCCATAGCTACTTCACTTCAGCAAGACCATGTTATGTGAATAGAATGAGGAGGGTATTTACCTGGGAAGCTATGACGTTCGCCTAAACGTACAAAAGTAAAAAACATCTTTTTCAGATACTTGATTTTAGATTATTTTAGAACTCGGTCAAACTGCAATGTTTTGAGGGGTTTCATTCCAAACAGAATGAAAATGTGGCATTCCAAAAATTTTTATGAAATTAAAATTATCTCCAAAATGTAGTTGGAAACACTGAAATATTTCCTTCAATAAAGTTTTCTGTTTTGTGTGAGTATTAAATATATAGACTAAAAGTTTATATAAAATATATAAATAAATATCGCTACAATATTTACAGTATTAAAATGCATGCAATAATCTATGTTTCAGTAAAACAGAGCAAAAAGTTTAAAAAAATTCTCATTTAACACCAAGGGAAAAAAGTAATGTTTTTCTATTTTCTATTTAAAAATTGTGAAATTTACATATTTCCATCAGATGTTTCAGTTACAAATCTACATCTTTCAGTCAAAAACTGCTCAAACATTATGCTGACTCTAGTAATTATTTTCTTATCCTAAAGGAGACAATAACCTGTTTTCATTTTCATGCAGTTTTCACAGATTCTGTAACCATTTTAAAATGAGAGAAACTGGAATTGACTCAGAAAGCAAGTAGAGTGTGAGAAGCACTTCCAAGGAAATCGAGAGACCACCTGCTAATGTTCTGCTTTCAGTACACACAGTTTTCACAACTCTTTATCCAAAGCGCAGAAATAGCTACTAAAGTTCTCTATTGAGTGTGATACAGCTTTGGTTGCCTCCTACAAAAAGAGAGGAATTAATTACTTACACTTTTTTATTTTGTTGAGTCATCATTAATATCTAAATAATGGGTATAGAGATAAAAGTACATTTTGAGAAATTAAGGTTCTTCTGATCTTTCTACAGCTATCTCAGTGTGGTGTGTTTTCCGTAGTGTCTCTGGTGCTGAGCATTCTTAAAAATACCCAGACTGATACATATATATTTACTTTCAGTTGAACACCATTTGGTTTTTATCATGCTGATTTTAAGATCGACTTATTCTTTGAATAGCTAAACAAAACTCTTTAGGTTCACATATGTATTTCTTGTGTGTTCCGGAAACATTTCTATCTGTAGTGGAAGTAAAAAGAACCAACAGTTCAAAAGTACCCAAAAGAAGAAAAAGACTCCAGCAGGTGATATGATGGTATTAACATCACTAGATTTGTTCCTTTCAATTATACTGTTATCTGTAGAGTAATTAATTAAAATGCAAGCAATAAAAAAAGTGAGCTTTTTGTTATTTTTGGTTTTGTTACAATATCTGCAGCAGCAGATGTCAAAATGGCAACAGAATACAGACACAAGATTACTACCGCTTATTCCTGTTCTGGAGTGACATTCTGGTCACTTCATAAATCAAGGAAGAAAGACACAAAGAATGCATACCACAACAGTTCTTTAGATTATACATTTCTAGAGTTATTATTCATATATCCTTTTCTGAAATCACACAGGAAAGCTCTGATCATCTGTGAAGCTCATCTAACAGGTGGTGCGCCTCTCCATTTTCCCTGCCCAGGAGTGTCTTGGATGGCCTGTGAAACTTTTCAGTGTTACAAGCAATAAGGTTTCACAGGAAAGGGAGGTGGATAATGTCAAATACAATAGAACTGTGTGTGTTTCGTGGAGCTGAAGAGTTGGAGTCTGCTGGGTGCTTCTTATAATCTCTTTTGGCATCCCTTGCATGAGCATTGCCCCACTTCTTACTTATGTTCTCATTCCACTGCCGAGAGTTGTTAGGTTGGCTCAGAGTTAGAGCCAGACTGGGAATAGCTTTTGTTTTGCAGACTGTCTTCTCTATCTTAAGGATCTGTCTGATCATAGAGTGTTCTGCTAACAAAAGTAGAAGGGAGGTGAGAGATCAGTGCTATCAGCCTAGTCTGTCACAGGCTGCTATTCTTCAAAGAAAATTGTGTTTTCTCGAGCGTTTCAGGGTTTACTCCCAAAAGGAAAATACCTTTTCTGGAATTTCTTCCATCCTTGCATCCACTGTACAAAAGAAGGAATTTTGTCAGTAATGTAAAGATTGTGAAAGACCTCTCACAGCTTCTCTGCTCCATAAATGTCAGAGCAAGAAATGAGAAACAGTTATTCAGTGTGTTTCACAGCAAGGGTTCAGATTCTATCACATCTTTTGAAGTCTGTAGCTTACTGATGAAGTATGGTCCATTTTAAAAGAATGCAATTCTGCTGGACAGGCCTAGCTATTGGTGGAAGAGTAGCATACTCTACCAAATTCAAAATTCTCTTGGCGTGATTTCTATACAATAGGACATCCATTTCTATCAATTCTTGTTTGCTTGAGCTTCATTGGCTAATAACAGGTTGCGGCATTTTACACCTGCCTTGACAGCTCCCTAATCAGGAATCCACTGGAGCACAGCCTGCAGCAGCTTTGGTCCAGATGTTATAATCATACATTTAGAAAAGAAAGGCTACTATTTAAATAAGTTTGTGCACACTTAACTTGGTGAAGGAGATACTTGTCCCAAGTATGTTCTTTTCACAGATAACACCACAAGTTTCATTTTTTTAAAATATGCAGCACAAAAAACAAGTTCCTCCACAAAGAACATCTACACAGGAAAACTAAAGTGCAGATCACTTTTGAGCGATCTCTTTTCTTTATTCCCTTTGTTTTAAATAACTGAAATTGGCAGTTTTTCTAGCCTATGAAACTAACATATAGATGGATTATGTATGGCTTTTTCTTCTGTCAAAAGAAATGTGTGAATATACTGAAAATAAGAAATGGAAATTTTATGGGAAAAGAGAATTAATGAAATTAATAATATTTCTAAAAAAGTGGTGTTCAGCTTGGTAGTACAACCTCAGTCAACTCTGCAACATCTTTCATCCGTAAAACCACTTATGTTCACTACTGATAAATGCGCTACTCTGTAAAGTTACAGCTGAAATAACGTTTCAAAGCTGTACCTGGCAAACCAATAATAAATGCATTTTGATAAAATTTCAGTTCTATTATGGGGGTATATTTATGTCAAAACTAGTAGTACAGTCTCTACACTATGCAAAAATTAGATGTGTCCTTGCAGCATCTTAATTTGAATAGCAGTTTGAAGGGTGTTTGAAGTAACTCTGCTATGTCTGAAAGACTGTATCAAGACCTAGTTTGTGAGACTGCGTGTTTGTCAACATTTATAGATCCAAGAGGTTAGGTCAATAAAGTTTCAGTATAAAGTGAGCAGGACAGGGTCAAACAGAAGCTCTGAGCCTTGTGCAAAGACCAGACAGGAAAAATGTGAAGTACATTTAAAAGGAGCCAATAGTTTTTCTCTCTTCACTGAATGCAGTTGTATGTTTGTTAACTAGGATGATGCTTTTTTGGATTATGAAAAGAAGATAACTTTCAGCAGTATTAAAACAGGAAAACATTAGAAGCAGCAGCACAATGTTTCAAAGTTTGAAAATCCTCTTCAGATCTTGAAAACTTGTAAGAGGACGTGGCAGTGCAATGAGGTTGGAAGGAACAGAAGCGGAGGCCAAAACTGCACTTCCTTCTGGCACAACTTATTCCCAGACTGGATAATGCTCTCAAGCACACTCACGACCAAGTCTACATGTCACATCCATCCCTCGTTCAGCCATTAGCAATGCTGACTTTCTTTGCTTCTCTGTCCCTATATGTCTTTTCAAAATCTGTCCTCATTTTAGGCTGTGATTACACACGCCAGGCAAAGATGATGCCTTTGATCAGTTATCATCTGCTTTTACAGATGGAGGCAATGTGATTTGCCCAAGGCTGCAGAGCAAATCAGAAGCAGAGTCAGAAACAAAAACTGGATCTAGATTTAAAATAGATCTGTTACCAGCAAACCAGCCGAGCAATAGACTTTGCATATTTATGCCATTTCAGCCAAATACTGCAAACAGTATTTGATTTTCCAGCCTGAGAAATGTAACTACAACAATATGTTATTGATTTGCATGGTGCATTCTGATGTTGATACTAAACACTTTACTGGAGAAGAGATAATAATACGACTGGGTAGATGGACAGTTGCCATAAACCAAAAGGATGTGATGACATTTCTGCAAGGAAAATATCCCAGTGGATCAGAATTGATGTTCAGCAGTTTAAGCAGAAAGTCAAATGTTAGGACACCGAACTCAAAAGCCCCCACCTAGTACCCTGTCACTCTGCTGTCTGTCAGAACAAGCTGGGCTAACACAAAACCAAAACAAACATTTACAGCTAATCTCTGCTGACGGTTTTAAAAATTATTCCAAGTGTTATTCAGCTACAATCCAAGGACTGATCTTCACTACCACCAAATTAAGAGATATTTTACACAGCGAGATCAAAATGTTTTTATTTGGCCCAGCTGAAGGAGTCCTCTGAGCACTATTATCTATGCTGGTTCTCTGAGTGAAAAACAGAGTGAATTAAAGCCAGAGAAAGAATTTCTTTTCAAAGCAAATTTGTCTATGTGCTGAGGGCTGACACACTTTTATCACCATTAAGAGAGCTGTCCTTAGATCAGCATTGCTGAGGCAGGAAAAGAAATATCTGACAACCTATGGCATGCATCTCTTTATATTTAGTGTCCCTTAGCAGAAAGTTGACAAGGTCTGCCCAGGAGGTTTACAACCTTGTGCTTACCACTTCCACCTTTTTTTTTTTCTCTTCTTTCTCTGCATAAGGAACATCTTTTCTGTTTTGAGATATAAAATGGAAGCCTTGGGGTTTGTTTTTCGGTTTTTTTTCCTTCCCTCCAGGTTTTTCTGTTAAGGTCAACATTGCTTCAGAGTCCACCTATCACTTCTAATCCGGTTGTTTCCAGTATTCATTATATCACTCCCCAGCACAAAAATATCACCTTCCTTGACTCTATCTGTGAGTCCTACTGTTCATCATGAAGAAATTCAGAGCTGTTGAATGATGATAGGTTAGAGTGAATAAAAAAGTGCCTGCAACAACAACAAAATAATAAAAAAAGGGGGAAAAAAGAAGTGGAGAAGAAGGTTTCTGAAGAATGTGGGAAAGATAAATAGGACTGATACTTTGTTTCATTGTCAGTAGCACTCTGGGGTTATTTGAAGCACTTATTTATGCACTGTAAGCAGAACAATACTGTAGAAGAAATGATTAAATACCAGCTCTCCGAGCAATAGACATCTCATTGTGGCAGGCCTAGACTCACCACTGGGTGGTTTTGATAAAGGCAATATGAGTTGATAACTGATACAGTTTGCCAGGGAGTCATCTGGGGATGCTGACAGCTACTATGCTTTAATAAAATCATTAGAATGTAAATGTTTTTATTGCGAAATAAAGAGCCTCCAGCAAAGTTGACACTATCGCTGCTCCCTCCACTGAATGAAAGCACCGATTAGCATTCAAATGATATAATGATAGTCTGGTTATCTTTATTAAAATTTTTCAAATCGAGTCTTCATTTTGCATGATTGAGTTTTAAACAAATGTAATATTCAGTAGGCTGGTGAGCTAGTCTGAACACTCTTGAAATAATTAAAGTGTGCCTTTTATTTTTTTAAACATGTGTTCCATAAGCAATGAATTGGATTTGCTATTTTAATATGACAATATCTAGTTAGCTTTGCATAAAATAGGGATGTTATGGCATAATTATTGAAAGGGTACAACTTTTAAACATATGTTTCATAAAGCTGAATTTAATTTTCTGAAATGTGACAACACCAGTCAGCTACTGAAATAATATCAAAGGATGGCTTGATTGTTTAGGTTAATTTCATGGACAATCTTTACTATATCATAATTGATGGTAAATGGTATGTTTTGTGGTATTTATTTTCAAAGGAAACACAGAACTAATTTCCCATAATGTTCATCAATTCGGGGTTCAGACTTTTCAATTGCAAGAAAAATGAAGCAGATTCTAAGCAAATAGTTCAGACCCTGAACTTCTGCAACATATGATTTAACGTAAACTAGCAGAGGTTTTGAACTATCCAAGAAGAGCCTGAGGAGAACTAAAGAATAAATTAACTCATTGAAGTCCATTAGACTGTAATCTACATAGGATCAATCAATCATTAATAAATATTTAGAAATCTCATAGGACCTTATCTTTTTTTCAATATTTCTTTCACTCTTGTCAACTTAGGCTAACCTTTGTCCTGGATTAACCAACCCTATAAAACATACTGTACTACAGATACCAATAAATAGACAGCATTGTAAGCAAGTATGCTTTGGCTGGTTCTTGGTTATAAAGTATCAAGAGAATCAATGGTGACATAAATGTTCCTTAAAAAATGTGCTCCTGAAATAGCTGCAGTATTGATTCCAGCGTGAGAGAGCTTTGGTGATGAATTGTAAAAAAGGGGAAAAAAAATCTGAATAGCTGACAAACTCTTGTATCCATTGTTTGAGGAAGAAATGGATAGTGTAGGTGCATTCTTAGTTCTTAATTAGTCTTTTATTACAATGACTTTCTGAAGATGTCTTGGACTTTTTAGAACGTTCTAAAGAATCAGACATTTCATTATTCACATTTCACTGAAGAAGTACCAGAGAGTATCATCAAGAGGAGGAGGAACATAAATGCCCCTCTGGTAACAAAGCTAACATCAGAAAACACGAATTTAAAAAAAACCCCTATCCTTTTAGCTCTTGTGATTAGGAAGTACCGGCACACAAACTGCATTTTTGCATTACTGGAAAATTGCAGCAATGCCGCAAATAATGGGCGTGGGGGGTGGGGGTGGTGTTGCAGGTTTTTTTGGTTGATACATGAGTGTGTGTGAAAGAAAAAGAGACTTAACTGCAAAATTAGAATTTGACATGTATGTCAACTAGATCTCATTACAGTAATCTGAGTAAATGGGACCAGAACATCTTTAACAGTAACACCTAGGAGACGACTAGCTAAAGTTGTGGTACCTGCTCTTGAGGAAAACACATTCTTCTTTCTACCCAAAAGATGTGGTTATCATCTAAATGACGTAGGAAAGAGTTCAGACCAGAGCATTCCTTCCTTTGTGCATCAGATTTCAGAACAGGCTGTAGAGCACCCTGCATCATCCTAAAAAATGATGCACTGCTTTGTGCCTGGGGTTTAATCCCCACCCCGAGAGGAAAAGCACCTCTCCTGTCTATTGCCAGTACAGCCAGTCTGGTCCAAATGAGGGGTATCACAATGGTCTTTTGAACTAAGGTTCAGCAAAAGCTTTACAGGCATTATTTAGAGTATTACTAGATTACTGAGCTGGAAGAAGAAAGACCTTCTAGTTTACAGAAACCTGCATTCCTGCGCTTAATGACAACTCTCAAGACATTAGTGGATCCATGTAAAAGCCTTTTCAACACAAATTCTGTTGAATGACCAAGGGCAATCTTCCCTCTCTCACCCACAAAATATTGCTATTAGTAAGTCTTCCTGTGGGATAAAATACCTTATCCACACAATCACTCATGTTGATACTGGGCATATACAATTTTTTTCAATTCTTTAAATTTTTTTCTGAAATAAACTAGAATTTTTTCAGGCATCAATTTTCTTTTCATAGAGAAATATAAGTGCAAACCTGATAGTTATACGAATCGGTTCACTGGGATAGATATTGTACCCAATGCCTAATTTGGTTCTAACATGGAGTTTTGTAAAACAGGTCTAATTAATGTGTCTGGTTATACTCAAAGTCAGAAGGGAGGGAGGAGAAGAAAGAAAAAGACGTGGCTTTCAATTTTTTGTTATCCAGTCCAGGTATTATATTATTGATTCAGAGAGGAAATGTACTGAGCAAGTAGCCCTGAATGGAACCAAAAGAAACCCTTGGGATCATTTATGAGATAGAATTTGAGCTCAGTTAAAGAGCTACAGCACATGCTGTTCTTCTTATTGACAAGGAAGGAGCTTGCTTTTTTAGTAAAATCAACACAATAACACCTGCTTTAGAGATTTAGGAAGGAATATGATTCACATGTACTTCAGAGCTGGACAGACAAAAATGACGTCTGAAGTAAATGAAAAGCAGAAAGGTAGATGTGAATTTGGGAGTACACAGGCTTATGCTAGGTAGAAAACCATAGATTTGAGAGTACGTCCACAGCCTCACAGTATCAACATACTCAGCTCTGGGACAGTTATTTTTCTTTCTTTACCTCCACAGAGGGAAGAGTAAGGGAAAAAATTATGCAAAAACAAGGAAGCCTCCCACCTCCATCATGCAAGTTTGTGTGTGTATGAATGTGCATTCCTGATGGTGTTAACATATAGTGATAAAGTGACAGAAAAAAGAAGAAGGGGGAAAAAATTCCATGTATCAATAGAGGGCTACCTGAGTAAGAAAATCTTTGGGAACTCTGGCTTCCAGGAGGCACACTTGTTTCTGCCTTGCTCGTGGGCAATGCAATTTAACGTGGATGCTGGGGCACTTTCAGTGTGTGCTTGATTGGTTTCAGAGATAAAGTGGCAGAACAACTGCTCCCTTTTGATGACAGGAGATCTTTTGTAGGCACATGGGCTTGAGCAGTGGAAAATGAAGTAGATAAAAATTGGCCACAGAAAAAAAAGAGAAGTAAAAAGATTAAGGAAAAGAAAGGGTAGAGACAAGAAAACTCAGGGAGACGATTTCCAGAATGAAGAATAGGAAAAGCAAGATGGAGAGCAAGTTTACTGTGCGGTGTAAAAAACCCCATGAATTTGCTAGAAGAATATAAATATATGGGAAAGAGCTAAGGCAGGTAGTAGAAGAAAATTAAGACCCAATTAGAGCATTAGCGAGGGATTGGTCCACTGCTACATTTCCTGGTATTATCAATAGCACTATGACAGAACTTGCATCCTGAGTTTTCAAAGCCTTTCTTCAACAGACAGTATCAACCTCATGGTGGACAACACAAAAAGTGTGTATGTTTCTCGGATGCTAACATGTGCTGGACAAAGTTCAACCGCTGCTTTCACAAGTGCATGTTGAAAATGTGACTGAACTGCTGGCATAGTGACTCAAGCATCTTGAAAACAACTGCAGTATAGTTTTAACTGCCATCTTCTGCCTCCTCCCCGTATTCTTCCTTCTGGCTCACAGAAGGTTGTCAGACACACAAAACTCTCTGGACTTTAACTAACAGAATAAAATATCTAACATAAATTACCTTTGACTGCTGAAAGACTTTATTTACAGCTGCTCAGAGCTGCATCTGGAGAGTTTAGGTAGAGGCTAGGACTGCCAGATGGTGGCCAGACTTACCCAATTAGCAATCTCTCTCATCCTGTGCCTGGGTTTGCAGTGTTACACTTTACATCACAGTTGCCTGACTCAAGCCAGTACCTCTATGGTCTAAAACAGTAAATACTAAAATAGTAGCAATGGTGTCAGGTGAGCCAACACAGAGCTCTGTAGGAAGATGCTCTTTGCTACAGTTTTTCTGGCTGTTGAAATTAACAATGTAGCTCTTGATTGGTTCAACTTGCTGACAGTTAAGGCCCAATCCTGGACTGCTTTTTTCCAGGCAGTGACATGTTTAAAAGAGTAATGAGGGCTGGCCTGAGTGACAGAAAAGTGAAAAAGCTGGGACAATGAGGAAAAAAATGTTAACTTTCTCAAGTACATATTTATGTTTCAAAAAAAAAAAAAATCAACAGTGAGGCTCATGACATCAGAAAATCATAGCATATTCAAGTCCAAAAGATTTATCTGCTGAAATCACTGCTACACATCAAATGATTAAAAAATTATCATTTATAGTTGTAGGTGTGCTGAAGCACATCATCTAAACTGATCTGTGCTTAAACTGCTACTTGTAGTTGTAAAAACAGAAAAACAATCCCAGACTTTTCCAGTGCACAGTTTAGGAAAGGCAGAGATACACAGAGCGAGTGGAAGTACAGATCCTTATGGGACTTCTGGAAAACATTCCCTATCCCATCTGAAGAAAGGAGTGGTTACATCCAAAACATCTAATTAAAATAGTCACATTACTCTGGTTATACTTCTTCAGGTGATTAGGAAGACAGAGTCTTATATTACAGCATGAACGTGGAAAGAGGCTGATGCCTGCATTTTGTTAGAGTTTCTTTTGCCTTTCTGACCTGCCCTTGGCACAGAGGAGGGACTGGTGGAATGTTGGCCTTTAGCCACTTCTCTACACTCAGGTCTCTGAGGCCACCTGAGAATCATGAAAGCCTTGTCTGCATCATGAGTGGCAACTCCTCTCAGGTTAAGAGGATACGGAAGGGAAGGTGGTTTTTTTAATATATATGTATATAACCTGGGAAAAGGCAAAGTACAGAGCTTTAGCACAAGTACTGCAAACTCCACGAGAGATATCCAGCATGCTGTAGAATTCAGGTTTCCAAATGTTTTGTGCTGCAGGAGTAATTAAAAAATGGCTACTGATGAGGATTGAAGATATCTGGCCTCCTCTGAAAAGCCTGCCACATATCAGCCTCTTATTACGCTCACATGAAAACCATATTTCTTCATCCACATCACCTTTATGGCTGCTTTGATTACAGTTTTATGGACACAGGGTCCATAACTTTGCTTTCACCCTGAAGGACAAATGAATGCAAAACAAATCAATGTGAAATTCAGATCATGTCAGCAAATTCTATCACAACAATTTGGAAAACGCACCAAATTTCAGTAGGCCTAATATACCAGTACACAATTGTACTGGTTCTGATACAAACCTCTAACTAGTCACAACATTAGCTGTGATTTCTCATGCTTTTGTATGTAGAGTGTTTTAGGATGTAACACAGGAATTCAAATGGGTCAGTCAAAGAAACAGCACAATTCAGAAACAGCAGAAAGGTTAAATCAGTGTTTCATTCACTCCTTAGTTTTACTCTGTTTCTAGCTGCTTACCATCCTTTTCCTGGAGATTACATATTGCTGTCCTAATTTCTTCTGCTCTTCTCCAACTTGTCAATTGTCTGACATTAGATTTATTATTTTTCTTCCTTTGTGTGTAGAGGCATTTAGCAGAAGTCATTGCTTTTAAACATAAATTATATTTTTTGAAATTGTGACCCAGAGAGACAAATTTAGAGTGGGAGGGACTAATTCAGAAAACACAAACACTGACAAAATTTGGTCTGAATCTGATTCAAATCCAAAAATTTGAGGAAGTTTAAAAAATACTTCTGAGTCAAGGTTTTAAACTCTGTAACAAATTTGGCTATAATTTAAGATTAAATTGTTTGCTAAGAGCAAATGTTATTCGTTGATATCGTGTTATTGATATCTAATCCAGAGACGTTATAGCCAGGGAAGAGGTGGGAATCAGAAATCCTTCTGAAGTCTAGCTCTTTTCCTGCTTCTGTTCTGTTTTGAAGTGTAGCTTTTTGGTGTAGCCCAAATTTGCTGCTCATGAGAAAGTCTTGGTCTGCGTGTTATGTCTTGTCACTTGCTCAGATTGTTCTTTGACTCTTGTTTCTCCTTTCTCCTCATTTCCCTGGCCTATGGGTAAGCAAATTACAACTTACTTCTATGCCCTACAACCTGAGATTTAGGTATTATTGATGGTGATACTAAAGAAGGTCTCATTCCCTTTTATTCCTCCCAGCATATGACGTCAATCTCTACCCCTTAGACAGCTGATTATCCAGATCCTCTGACTCTCTTGCACCCTTCTCCTTCTTTTCACCGAGACTGCTCATGGAGGATTTTCCTTAAGTGAGACGAAATTATCTAGCTTGCTGAAATCACATATATGTATTTAGCAAGACACTGGGTTGATGAAAACATGATTATGATAAACTGTGCTAAGCATTCTAAATCTAGAGGTTTATTTGTCCTATTGCATTCTAAATAAAAACTTGGTTTTTATTTTCTTGGTTAGAGATATTTAAGGCTACTCATATATGATCCTAAAAAGACACAGGAAAAATCAGCAAGGGACTTATTCTGAGTAAGTAGATCAAGAGTTTTATTCACTCTTCATCAGGGAAAGAAATATTACAGCTTGCAGGAAACCGATCAATGACTCCAGAGCCGTATTTTGAATTTCTCTTCTTTCGTCTTTGCACATGAAAATAAAAGGACCTATCCGTTCAACTGGAGTTTTACAGGTATGTTTTGCAGCACTGACTGAGTTATCTGTCTCGTTGTTGGTAAGGAGGTGCATAATTCCCTATCTGAAAGTGTTTGTATTTTTATGATCAGCTTTTTTGGGCAAGCATCAGAAGTGACCACAATCTCAGAACACAAGGAAGAACATAAATTGGTAGAAAAACACAGCATAATAGACCTGCTCATATTGTGCTCAAGGGGACTCTAGGGACCAGCCAATCCATACAAGAAGAATAGTGTGAGCTAGATGGGACCCAGTATGATTAATCACCAGAGCAATGCAGATTTAGCGCATTAGGTGAAAAGATAAATGTGTAAAACGCTGTGTCAGAACCCATGGAGTGGCCCACACGGTAATTCAGGGTCAGTAATTGAACTTCACTCTAATTATCCTGGGGAGATAATATTAACTTATAGTTGAGTGTGAAAGAGAGAGTCCATAATTCATCACTCGATGGGGCTGCTCATTGCATTGTGTTATTGAAATATGATGGCTCCATTTTTATCCTGTCATAATGACAACTGATGTGCTTATTTTCTTTCTCTGTGCCTCCAGGGGGTGATGAAATAGTAAGCAAACATTCTTTCTGGTGAAAGAACAGCACTTTATCACACTAGCTTCAGCTCTAAAAAAGCATTTGCAGACTTGCAAACAATTTCTAGAATCAAGGCTGAGCATTTCCCTTTACATTCTGGTTATAGATAGCTACCCTTACTAAAAGCCACCGCTTTTTCTCTTTATGAGATGCAATTTTCCCTTCCCCAGCTATAAAGCATTTCAGTTTCCTGAATTTTCTGAGAATTTTCTTTTCCGTTTCTGATTTTTCCAGGATACAAACTTCCAGGTGAAGTTCGGTCTAGCAGAGAGGTCACTGCACAGCAGCTATGGGTTCTAGAAACTGGAATCTGTCCTTTTTCCATTTCACATCTATATAGATTTCATTCAGTTCCCTTCAAAAATATCAGTGTTTTCGTCATCAAGGATTTTAAAATCAGCCCCTGTTTAACTATCTTCAGTATTGTTAAATATGTTTAAAGGCTTCAAATTATGTCTGCATCAGGAATTTCCTATCTTTTGCAAACTTTTTCTCCGAGTAACCTATCAGATGAAAAAATCTATCAGGATTTTGGTCAGAGAAGATTTCAACAACAGATTTATTTTACTGGCATAGAGCATATTACGAAACAAATCATTGGATATTTCTTTCATATCAATGTGTGGTTTCTCCTATCCTGTTTGAGCAGAAAAATCAAAATTGCCTTACAGGAACAGAATCTGTTTCATACTTATGGCTACACGTTTATGCATGATTACATTAGTTCTTGACTTAATAGCCTAGTAAGGCATTAAGAAGACACAGGATGGACTGGACAAAGAGAAAGAAAATAGTTAAGAACACTAATAAAAATGCCAGAACAAAGAAAAAGGAGATGAAACTCTGGAAAGGGAAATTCTTTTACTAAATATGGAGTGACAAGTGTTGTGGACACTGCTCAGGTGACGTACAGTGCATTGATGATGGAGACAAGAGACTGCATTTGTTGGATTATAGATTTACGTCATACTTTCACTACTATGACATTGTTTGTAATTGATGACAGATGGGCGATGCTTGACATAAACAAGATTCAGATGGAATCCATGAGGCAAATTGCAGTTTAATACATAGGTATATAATACAGCGGATTTTAATGAAGCTTGTTACTTTTTTTTCTTGCCTCCTAATGAATCAATCAATGTCTTCAGTTCACACTACAGTGGTGAAGGTATTTTCCCTGACAGAGTTTTGGTGCATGCTTATACTCCCCACGGAACACGTTGAAGCTCTTCACATTGCTTTGGCTGGCAAAAGTAACAAAGCCAGCTGTCAAGAATTCATAACAGCCGTGTTCTGGTGTTAGCAGCACGCTCACTTAGCATTTATGGATGGACAAAACTGAAGTATGAGGAAGGACAATTTGAGCAACTGGTCACTACTATCATAATAGCGAATAAAGTGAAAACTGATTTTCCTCCTGTCCAACACAGCTGACCCCTGAAAAGACTGCACTGTGGCAAAAGTAACTTGAAGTGTGTGCTGGTAGAAGTAAAGTTGGCAAGGATGGGATATGGTCATCTATTAGGCAAATGGTAGACGGAAAATAGAGAAACGCAGCTGAATAGTATGAGACGAAAAAAATTGACTTGCTTTACTTGAAGAAACAAAAGTGAAAGGAAGAAAGGGGTAATGAATCTGCACATTTGCAGCTGCTTTCACATTAAAAAATTCAACTGGGCAAAGGCATAGTTTTGAACACTATCCTGACATAATCCAAGTATTCAATTCTTGGCATGTTTCTTGATATGGTTTTGACACAGGTCAGATAGATTTCTCTCAGAAACTGCCCAGGCACTATCCCAGGATGAACCAGTGTCAGTAGTTCCTCCACAGTCAGCATGGACAATTCAAAGGTTTTTGTTGGGGCATAGCAGAATGGGGACAAAGCAAGAAGTGTTTTCAGCCTCATGGATGTGAGCTGCAGAGAATTTCTGTGTGCTTTTTTCTACTTTGGAGTACAGTCTTTAACAAAAAAGAGGAGGAAATGAGTAAAAGCTCTTTTTGAATTAAGACAATCAGAATCTTGCAATTCATCATTCCCACTCCAGATGCCTTAGCAGTGCTAAGTTCAAATGTGTAAAGTGGAGGATGAGACAGGATGAAGTTTAACTCAGGCATTTGTAGTTGTGGATGGATAAATGGTTCCAGAGTCCAGGGTTCGGGATTTTTTCCAGTCATTTTGTTTTAGTCTGATAAAGCAAACTGACAAAAGGGTGTTTGCAGTGCAACCTTCAGTAACCATCTTAAAATTTAACACACAAAATGGATGTCAATTTTCAGTTCAGAACTGTGACAAAAGGATGTTAGGGTCAATAACATTATGGAGGAGGCTGTCTTTTATGCCAGGTGCTACTTTATTTCACGTGTAACACTTTTAGTTTTGGTATTACATTGTCGTACACTGGTTGCCACCTGTTCTTTAACTTCAGTTTATTGCCTTACACTGTCCTCGAGCACTTATTCTTTTAAAGACACTTTACAATGAAAACACTGATTTTTGATCATCAAATCTATGCTACACAAACAAAGTATAAAGGACTGTCAGTGTGAAACACAAGAGAACTGGCACATACTTACCAAAATGCTAGTGTGTGTCCTAGTGGCAGGAACCAAAACCTTTGCAGTAAAGCTGAAGATTTAAAAAGTGACTTTTCAGTATTTAATACACAATGTGGATTCAGGTTGCACTTGGTATTTGCTATGCATAAAAACAGAAATAAAACCCATGAATTTTGTAACCAAGGAAATTATTTTCTCTAGATCATTTTTTATTCTTAAATGCACATATTTTTCTTGTAATATTAAAAAATGCATGTATTATATTTAAGTATCCAAATGTGACTTTTTTCAATTTTATTTCTTATAGCAATTTTTAAACAGAAAAGTACCTGGCACGTAAACCATGACTTTTTAATTTCTCACATATTTTAACATCAAATTATTTTTAAAAATCTTTCTGACACTGTTTTCTTATATGTAAGTTTTTACTATGCACATAGAGTTCTGTATTTTATGGGTGTACAAAATTTAAATCTGCACAGTGAACATGTAAAAAGCTACAAGTATATGTAAAAGATCACAGCTCCTGTAACCCATCCTTTCCTACTGCTGGACTATCTGATTTTAGATCAGATGCATTAAAGAAAAAGCACTAAATTTCCTGAAAACTTTCGTAAGGATTCATATTGTTACATATCCAGATATAATGGAACCTTTCTGAAGCATGAAATAATTGCATGTAGCCTTATGTCAAATAAAAATGGTTAGAGTATTGAGTTAATTAAGCCACTGATCTGTACCAGCGGCTATGTTCATCATCTTAGGTTCCTGCTGTCTTTCAGAATAAGTGGGCTTCTGTGTATATCATCTATCTCTGATATTTCAGAAGTCCTATAGTCAACATAAAAAAGTGAAAATAAAAGGTACAGCAGTATTTTCCACTAGTCTCACAAATTAATCTGTTTTATCTTTAAAAAAAAATGGCTACATTTACATTTACTGACTCTTGTATACAAGTCATAATGTCAAGAAATCCATTTGCTCTTTAATAAAACTTATCATAATGTCTGAAGTCTTGATTTATGGACAGGTCTGTTGTCACCCTGAATGCCTGAACCCTTTCATTTACTGCAAGAGTTCCAAGATAGGTCATGATATTTACACTAGGTCAGAATAATAATGTCACCAGGATCACAGTCCCTGACAATAGCCTATTTGTCTCATTTAAATAATGAACGTCATTGGTGAAAATTGCAGACTTGAAACCATAACACACAAAGGACACAACAAGACCATGCAGGATACGAAGATCGAATATTGACACAAATCATGACCTACTTCTCCAATTTGCTAACCAACTGTCTTTTGTTATTCTTTTCAAAACAGCCTCCAGTAGTATGTAGATGATGATGAGAAATAAAATAAAAATACCAATTCTGACAAAAGAATATTTTTTCTAATAAGCATGAGGCTGTACGTGGTGCTGCTTTTCATGGCATGGTAAATGTCATTGTAAATATATACGTGATAAACTTTTCCGATACACCAGAAATATTTTATAAGATATATTTTTTCCTTTCTGTCAAAAAAAAAAAAGTCTTTTCAACTTCTTAAAGGTATTCACTGTGAAATTTAAAAGTGTATAAGAGCAACCAGATACCCTTGTGAACGATGTAAGGATTGGACTATTATATCAGCATGCCAAAATTCGTTTTGGGCAAAGGATAGGAAGGCAATGGTACACCTACCTGTTCAGTGTTCAAATAATGAAATTCAGCAACCCAGGCTAGAAGCCTATTTTCCCTCCACAATGCATAAGAAGAGCTGAGCACCTAAGACTGAAGTTTCTAATGCTTTATGCTGAGTAGGCAGGAGGTAATGCCAGCTAATAGGAAGTACAGACTTAGTCCATCCTATGTACTGAGGTCAAAATTCCTACTTTTGACACCTGCCTTGTGCACACCCTTGTGTAAGTACCTCCACACACCTACCACTCACACAGTAGTGACCTGCTGACCAGGTGCTATAAGCCTAGGGCTCCTGCAGCAGGGTTTAGTGCTGAAGCCCTTTCACATCATGTCCTTCAGCTGGCTCTTTCTGCCCAAGACCACCAGTGCTCCTCCATTAAATGTTGCGCAGCACCTCTGGAAGGCCCGTGATACAGTGTTGTGCATACATACAATTCTGCATGAAAAGTAATACCTGTGGTGTGACCTTTCCACAAACTGCCATCTTCCCATTTCCCCCACAGCATGCTGTGTGCATCTCGAGCCTTAAGATGCAACGTAACAAGGTGATATGGAAACAATGATGAGAGGAATGCTGCACACTGCCCAGAGCTAGGCTGCATGCCTCTAGAAAACTGGGGTTTGTAGCTCAAAGCCCCTACTTGACATAGATATCTAAATTTTTCACTGAGTGTAGATAATTGTATCTGTATTTTCTTATGAAACATAGGTGGATGAGCAACTGGTGATAATCTGAGAGGAATCAAACTCCCACTTTTCAGGGCAGAGTGTTTTTACCTGCCATGGTTAAGCAACGAAATTTTTCAAAGCAGAACTGAGGTAAAAAGTGTACTTTCAGAAACAGTAAGAATTACCAAATGCTCTAAACATCCTGTTTAACCTGGGCCACAACGCATCAGGAGCACAGCAATGATATACCAGATCATGCCCATAACAGGAACCATTTTACTCTCCAGTAAGCTACTTAAACTGATGAAGAGCAAGCACAGTAGCTAAAACATAATTTTTGGAGGCAGCAAGTCTTCGGAAAATTAATGTAATATTTCAATATTTTAACAAGATTACTGTTCTTATTACAGATATGACACTACCTGTTAATACAGCTACTCTTCCATTCAGCATTTATGTGTTGTATCATGTAAGTGAAATTGGTAATATGAGATTTTGGATAGAAGGTCATACTACCATATAAAATGAGACATCAAGTAAGAAGCCTAACATCAACTTCAAAGTAATGAATTTGTCTGCAGACTTTCTCCAGAGATGTTTTCCTTCCCAGAGCAAAAAAGGGTCTTCTCAACACACACACCTAAAGATAAGCATCAAGGAAATCACGTATTTATTATCTAGATGGCAGGTTTTATCCTCATTCCTACCTCATGCTCTGATTGACTTTGCACTATAGATTCTGAAAGATAAAATTTTTGCCAAATTTATTTTTCTCAAAATACTCTGTTTAATCAATGCTTTTTTTGAGTTAATACATTCTAGTGGGATGGTTTCTCTCTCCAAGAGCCCTCTGATGATAGGGAGAGAAAGCTAAGCCAAGAAATACTGTTGGTTTTGCTCCAAACAGCACTGTTTTATCACAGTTCTGTCTTGGGAAGGCATGTGACAGTTCACTCCAATGTGGACAAAGCATAAATTTTGAAGTCTCACATACAGCTGTGAAATAAAAAATCTGTTCATGGACAGTTCCAAGAGTAAGCAATCATGAAAAGGTAGGCAGTTCATGGGGAACCTTGTCTCCACCTTACATCTGTGTAGCTCAAGATGGCACACGCATGACATGCTACTTCTTGTTTGCCTTGTCTTCTTTTTGAATAAAAGTGTAATTTTCACAGCATTTATTGAAATCGTGAATGTTTCAAACCTGCATTTCATTTTTAACCAGTTATAAGGAGGTTTCTTCAGATAATAAGTCAGTAATTCCTTCAGAAATCGATTGAAAATGCTCAGAGCTATTATTATCTTGACAGCATATTGCAAGATTAGTAGAAAAATTTCACTATGTTTATAACTACCTCATGCTGGCATTTGATTCCCATTTATCCTTAAATTGAAAACAAAGAAATGTTGTTGCACAACCACTCTTAGTTTCTGTCTCTCAAGCACAAATCATTCTACTATCTACAGTATTGTTTTCTTTAAAGCGATGAAAAAGTTCCTGTTAAGGCAATTTAAAAGTTCAAATGTATTTTAGGTAAATGGTGTGAAAAAAGTATGTGGAAAAAAGAGTAATTCAGTTAACACGTACTTACAAAAAAGCACACATTGATTAACTATATATGCCTGTGTTGTGGTCCACTTTCAAATGCTAAATTCCTAACCACCAGGTACTTCATTTTGGGTGGAATGACAGATTTATTTGGAATAATTAATAATAGTTATAGATATGATTGGAAATGTGGAGACACAGAAACACTGACAGAGGGCCTAAATCATCTAATTTTCCATTGTTACTCTAAATCTTTTGATGCATAGGGAGCAAAGTGAGTGTGGAGTTCTCTTCGCATTAGAGAATGACAATAAAGAGTCCTTGAAGGCACGCCTGGAAGTCATCACATCCTTTCATCTTGTCAAAGGCAGGCTTAACTACTCCTATATCATTCCTAAGAAATATTTGTCAGAATTGTTAATAAAGTTTCCACTACTGATGGACTTTCCAGAGGGACCCAATCTTTGCAGATGCTTCACTGCCATCGTCACAGAGAGCTTTTCTCATCCCTGAATCTTCTTGCTGCAACTTAAGCTCCTGTTTTCCACACTAACCATCTTACACGACGTTAACAGGTCTTTGCAACAGCTTTTCAAAAAGTTGAAGACTGTTTTTGTGCCACCCCTTCAATATTCTCTACTTCATAGCTCTCTCTACAGTTTACCTTTTTCAGATCTCTGATTAGTCCTGTCACTCTCCTTTAGACTCACTCCAATTTATCCACAATTTTTTGAAAGTGGGATGCTTAAAATGGAAACCACTCATGATGAGGCTTGACTATTAGGAAGTACACCAGAAGAGTTATGTCGACACTTTGGTAAGCCGCGTTCCTATTAATGCATCCTAAAAGGGTGTTTGTCTTTTTTTTGTACCAATATAATACCTTTGATAGTTTCCATCATGTGACCACCATAACACCTACAGTTTTTTTCTGTGAAACTTCTCCTACACCACCATCCTGTATTTGAACAATTGCACTTAGGCTTAAAACACATTTCCTTGAAGTCATCTTTGTTGTATCCTATTGTTTCAAGAGTTTTTCTCTAATTTATCAAGAGTATTTTGAATTCTGTTCATCAAAATACTTCATCCCTTTAGGTGGCATTAGATGTAAGTGTAGTTCAGTATAGTGTCTTCCACCATCCAGGTCATTAATAAAAATACTGACTTGTACTGAATTCAGAACAGATACTTGCAGAACTTCTCTTGAGACAATGAAACACAGAATCTCTCTGAATACATTTGCCAACCGATTCACACCTACGCTGCAGTTTGTTAAGTCCCATTTCTCCTTATTTGTCTTATGAGTGTGTGACAAAATACAGTGCAAAAATCCTCAAAAAGGTCAAAACCCATATCAAAATCCTGACCTACAAGTCTGTCATCCTTTCATTAACAATATATACCTACATATAGAGAGAGTTAGAGGGCTTTCTTCTTTACAAGGCCATGAGTCCATGTTGGCTACTGTTTATCTCCTTATTATCTTTCAGATGATTACAAATAGTTCGATTATTTGTTGATGTGCTTCATTTTCCACAAGAATTAGATGTTTGACAGATAGGTAACTGATGCGTACCTCCTGCTCTCTTTTTAAAGAAACAAATCACTCTTGCATTTTCCACTCTCAAAAGTATCTGCTTAATTTTTTGTGATTTCATTTGAAGATTATCAGACCTAAATGAGTTGAAAACATCTGTTTTATCTAAGTACTCTCATTTATTCCCCCTTTGTTCTGGATTGACAACTTGCTGGGTCCTGCTCTTGGGTCACAACAAACCCATGCAACGCTACAGGCCTGGGGGAAGAGTGGCTGGAAAGCTGTCCAGTGGAAAAAGATGTTGGGGTGTTGGTTGGCAATTGGCTGAACATGGGCCAGCAGTGTACCCAGGTGGCCAAGAAGGCCAACAGCATCCTGGCTTGTATCAAGAATAGTGTGGCCAGCAGGAGTAGGGAGGTGATTATGCCCCTGTACTAGATACTGGTGAGGCCACACCTCAAATATTGTACTGGAGTGTGTCCAGAGAAGAGCAACAACACTTGTGAAGGGTCTAGAGAACAAGTCTTATCAGGAGCAGCTGAGGGAGCTGGGGCTGTTTAGTCCGGAGAAGAGGAGGCTGAGGGGGGTCCATAACTACCCGAAAGGAGGTTGTAGTGAGGCAGGTGTTGGTCTCTTCCCCCAACTAACTAGCGATAGGATGAGAGGTAGTGGCCTCAAGTTGCGTCAGGGAAGCTTTAAATTAGATATTAGGGAAAAATTCTTTACTGAAAGAGTGGTCAGGAATTGGAACAGGCTGCCCAGGGAGGTGGTTGTGTCACCGTCCCTGGAGGTGTTCAAAAAACGTGTAGATGCGGCATTTCGGGATATGGTTAGTAGGCATGGTGGTGTTGGGTAGATGGTTGGATTTGATGATCTGAGAGGTCTTTTCCAACCTTAATGATTCTATAAATCTATGTATCTTCTTTTCATACACTCACCTCCAGTAGTTACCAATCCTCTATGTATGTCTTCCTGACATATATAGCCTGATTTTTTTATAACTTTTTTTTTCTGTGCTCTTTTAAATTTTTCCTCTTTCAGGTCCTGAATGCTGTTGGTTTATGGTTAGTCATGTTAAGATGGCCTTTCACCTTTACATTCTTATTGGATGTTTCCATGTTGGCTGGAATCAGTTCTAACCCTCTGTATCATTTCCCCCACTCTACCATTTCTTTTGAAAGAAAATTCTGTGTTCTGAACGATTTTGCCACCTCTTCACAGAAAGCCTTATCCACCAGAACTTCTTTACATTTTGGACTGCTGTAGATCCTAATCAGATAACTCCATTGTTCTCTTCCCCTTTCATCTCTACTGAGAGATTTTCAGGAAGATTCTCTCATTTTATTTTCTGTCTTGGCAGGCACATGCATCCTTGATCTTCAAAGAAATACTCCTCCTTCTTTTCATTACCTGCCTTTCTTGTAGAAGCTATTCCTCTTTTATATTAACATTCCAGTCATAGAAATTATCCTACCATGTCTTTATTATGCCAATTAAGTCATAAACTTGACCATCTAGTAAGAATCTCAGCCCTTCTTTCTTCCCCATATTCTTTGTATTAATACACCTACAGCAGGATGTTTTGTGGACTCTCATACTACTTCTGGTATCTTTATACTATCATAATAAGAAGAGAGCTGTTCCTTTTCCACAGTTATAGGTTTTTGTCCACGTTACTGTTTCTTATTTTCACTTGGCTATTGCTATTCTTCATCTACTCCTTCTAGCGCTGTTAATCCTCCTTTAATACCTTTTTCGCAATATGGTTACAAAGACAGGTTTGGAAGGCCGTAGGGTTTTAGGCAAAAACAAAGTATCAAAAAGTGATCCATTATTCCAGAGACCATAATTAGAT
>Ga0065711_1001433_pt1 | contig 47314 bp, 25 predicted proteins | sample Hoacrofraction12_FD_59098 | JGI IMG/M metagenome (GOLD analysis project Ga0065711, IMG submission 59098) | Hoatzin crop microbial communities from Cojedes, Venezuela - Epithelial fraction 12 v2 (version 2) | ecosystem: Host-associated > Birds > Digestive system > Esophagus > Crop | place...
CCCGCCTGGACAAGGTCCTGTGCAGCCTGCTGTAGGTGACCCTGCTTCGGCAGGGGGGTTGGGCTAGATGACCCACAGAGGTCCCTTCCAACCCCGAACATTCTCTGATTCTGTGCCGTGCTCAGATGGACATCACCCTCCCCGTTTCACAGCCACTTCGCTTTGGCTGAACCGACATGAAAATGCCTTGATCTGGACCTCAAGAACCTCCACAACATCCTAGCAGCTCGCACAGTGGTGGGAACTGAATTCAGCCCTTCTCTGGCACCCACTTGTATAAAGCAAGTTCACATTTGCAAATTCAGCGGCATTCAGGTTCCAGAATTTACATGACATTACAGCAGTTTCTCTGTTATTGCACTGAAAACTATCGCCACCTCTAACAAGAAGCAAGGACAGACTCCAGCTGTCAGTTTCTCCTCTCCCATGTGCTACCTTAGCAGAAGCAGGTATTTTTATTGTTGGCGTCAGAAAGTGCCGGGCACCTGCAGTTGCTGCAGTCCATGCCCAGACCCTGCTGGGTCTCACTGGGCTGCCTAAGCCTTGCTTTAAAGCAAGGCACATCTGGCACAGCTGAAGGGTTGGGAAGCTGGACCATTGCTCCAGTCTAACTGCAGGAGCTGCTGATCCCCCCTCCATTCTTCAGGCCTGCAAAGCCCTGGGCCAGTATCAGTCAGGCGGAGGATCTGGCGCTTTCATAACCAACAGCAGACTCCGACCTCTATGCCAGAAAGCAAAGAAATGAAGGAACCTTGGTGTGCGCACCTCAAAATACCCTGGGTTACAGGGTAGTAGGGAAAAAGAGGATAAAGTATATAAAAAATGTAACTCTGCAGTGCAGGGAACATACTGAGACCACCTGGCTAAACGCCAAACAACTGCTATTCTGAATGCACAGTGGGGCCCTGCACTCCCACGGCACCTGGGCACCATCTCCCAGTCCCACTGGGTGCTAAGAAGGTGACAGCACTGTGGGACAGATCTCTTGCTCCGCTGCCATTCCCAGACCCGACCCCAGTCTGGTGGGTACAAGGAGCATCCCTGCTCAGCCACCTCACTTGCCAGCATCACCTCCCGCCCTCCTGACTGCTGCCCCTGGGAAGGAGACGGCATCGAGCCACTCATAACTGAACCAGAACTACCTGTCCCTACAGGCACGCCAAGCTCTTCTGCTGCACTCTTCTTCCAGCCTGGTCTTGATGCCACACAGCTCAGTGCCGCAGTTAACCATGCCTGCTGCGCCTTTTTTTTTTTTTTAATTAAGTCTGCATGAGTTTCACACTCAGAATACAGAATATCAAATTCCAGGCAGAAAAGTCAGGCAAATAAAACAACCAATTTTTATTTCTGTGTGTGTGTGTGATGAAACTAAAACCAGCCTTCTGGAGGGAGCTGCGATTCAGGACACTGCCTCAGCTGGATGGCACGACTGAGAGGCACAGAGCTCATTCATTATCACAGTGACTATTGCAATAGTCCTCCTTTGAGGAAGTGCAGGTATTACATTAAAATTTGCCCTAACCTCAGGCGTTCCATGCCTTCTAACATACTTTTTCTGTTTAAAACCTGTCATGAGAAAGAAAATATGGCAAGATTAAATAGGAGGAGAGAATGGAGAAATAGCAGGACTTGCCAGAAGAGTATTATTATCAAAAGAAGAATGATGATGGAGCCAAATCCAAACAACTGGTAAGAATTGAGAGAGAAGACTGCAGGGACACAGGGAGCAGACCTTTAATCAAATGCTAAGTAATGGCAAAGAACACAAACAGTGGTTAAATCCAGTGTGATACTTCTCTAGAAAGGCTTATACAAGACGGTCACAATTAAGTCCAAACCATTTCTGTGTTTGGTGTAGAAAACAAAGGAAAGAGAAAAAAAGGCCTGAATTTGGGACACATTATGGTTCCAAATTCAGATTAGAGTATCAGTATGAGCCTGCGGATTATTAACAGATTCAAGCATGAGGAAAGCAAAGCCACCCCATGGGTTTTTTTTTGTTATATAACTGCAAGCCTTCGCATAGTCCAGAATTTATTAACCGCTTTGCTGCTGAAGACTGGAAGGATGATGGTTAGCTCTTGTTGTTACAGGCTGGCAGGAGCAACAGCCCAGCAAAGGAAGGAAACGGCTCCTGGCAGCCAGCACCACTGGTATCTGATCTACAAGGAGCATGAACTGCTCTCATTTTCTTTTTTGCCCATGACTTGCTCGGGCTCAGGCTCAAGCACAGTATCAGAAGTCTGTAATTAATAAGGTGCCTGCCTAGGGTTTATATCTCAGGTTCTGAGTGATGTCTTGTTTTATCCTCCTATGTATTTTCTACAGAAAATGGCATTTTAAAAATTTATTTTATAAAAAAAAAAAGCTAACAGATGAGGTGCAGGGTATTTTCATCCTGCATTTAGTTCCTAACATCTAGAAGAGCATCCCTGTCAGATTTCGGTTTCTAAAAATGGAATTGTGCCCAGTCCCACCAGAAAGGAATGCAGCACCTCTAGTTGCTAATGACTGCTGTGCTCCACAAGCCTAAGGAAAATCACTGACCATTTTCACTGAAGACAAAGGAAAACACCAGGATGGGATTAGAATATAATGAATCATTCTGTTTTCAAACAGAACCTAAAGGAAAGACATTACAGAAAAACCTCTGTCCATAATGAAATTGAGCAAGTTTTGGGTTAAATGATCTAATTTGGTGAATGCTGTAGGACTGGCCTCTTTCTAGGAGCAATCTTTTCCCTGCCTCTCAACACAGGCAACGGGGGTAAGAGGACAGGCACAAGGAGCCCTGCAGCCTTGGAGTGCAGTGGCCCATTCAGCTGCCGACCAACCCTTCTGAGGTCCTAGATGTCCCCGGAGCACCTAGAGATTGTCCCTAAGGCAAAGCATTTCAGGTCTGGCAGTGCTCAAGACGCCCACCGAAGCCTCCCACCCACCAGATCCAGTGCCTTCACCTTGCACTACAGGGGCACAGAGGTTCTGCTCGTGCTTAGCCACCCGGCCTGCAGCAGCTGGTTCAACTTTCCCATAGTGGAAATGGGACCCACAGATCTGGGGTACGTGTTCTCACATGCAAAGACGTCATGTGTATCCTTCTGGTCACCTACAGACAGATGCACAGCGTGTGCTAGAGTAGGTCTCATGGACAAAATAAATGGGAGGACGTTCAAAGTATGAACTCAGTATAAACATTTTTTTATGCAGGTGCAGCTTCAGAAGAACCTGGACTTCAGATTTAGTCCCCTCAAAAGGTAGATTTAAGACTGAGGTCTCCTAGGGCTTCTAGCACCTTCAAAATTTTACTCCACCCCCACATAACACAAACAAATCACCCAGCCTTCTCCTGATTGACTGCTAAGACAACTTCATTAATCTCATTTACACACAGATGGGTAGGTGGAAACAGGGCTTCTCTTCATACACAGGTTAATGAACAGCTTCAGTGATAACTACAGTTTAAATCCTTGCAAGGATAGCAGTGTGACATCGCTGAAGACTCGATACTGGAGCTTTTTTGCTCTCTCATTTTAATAATATTTGGATTTCTTAACTGGTTTCAGGTTGCCACTGTCAGTAAAGGAGGCATGCTCTTCACTCCCTCTACAAATCCCTATATCCCTATATATGGGGCTGTGTTACTGAACTTCTTTTTTGTGAAAGATGAAATTCTTCCTAAAGTCAGATTAGTTAATGTAAATAGATAATAGCTAGCTGAACTACTTCAGAGGAAATTCAAGTGAGGAAACAGCTCAACTGGTGCCTCGTCATCTAGAAGGATCGCCCATACTATCATTTCCTTTTGAAACATCAAGTTAACTATGGAAGATTTTGAGTCCACTTGTCAATACAGACAACTGTGTTAAAACAAAACCTATCACTCGACCTAAGGAAAAACAAGACATCAAAGATTCTGTAGTAGGCAGAAAAGGGAAGCTCGCTGTTCCTTGGGAATAAGTATTTCAAAATGATGTGAAATAAACCAGGACGCATCAGCCTACTCTTAGACTTTCAGAGAGCAGTGGCGTGTAGTGAAAGGCACGGCTGGCCAACTGGCAAAGCTTTGTAGATATATACTCTTATTTGGTCTGCAAATTGCATTAGCACTAGAGGAATGCATTAAAAATTTTCAGTAAATACAAGACAGTAACTACTACAGAAACAGCCCTTTGTGTGAAAGAAAATCCCCGCCGTGAACCACACCAACAGGAAGGCATTCCAGTACTTTCACCAGTCACAATCTGTTGCTTAGATTAGCACTGCTCTATTATTCTGTCAGACAGTCTTTAAAAGACACATTCAGCTTAAGAGCACAAAAAAGCTGCCTCAGCACTGAGGAAGAGATGTGCCTATCAATTTGCATCATCACAGCTATTTGCATATACTTCAGCTCCTGTTATTATGGGTAACAATGACATCACAGCACCAAATGACAGAAAAGTTCAGTGGTCTATAATCATTATTTTAAGCTACTGCTGCCCCAGAAACCCAACATCCTCTGGAAGGTCATTCCAAAGACTATACATGCTTTCTGTTTTGCAGTTCAGCCTGCTGGTCACGTTTCATGACCATTTGTTAGAGGGACTGAAGAACTGTTCCTCCAATAGTTTATGGAAAAGCAGCAAGCAGACTTAACTTGCTCATCTTCACAATCCCTGTTGTATCAGAAAAGCAAACTAACAGCCATGATCCAGAGGTTTAGGGAAAGAGATTTTACAGAAGAACTGAACATGTGAGCACATCCTTCTACAAACTGTTCAAGAGTCAGAGTCTAAAGCATGTATTCTTACATTTATAAAGTGCTACAAGAGTCTTAACAGGGCTTTTCTGAAATTGCCTGCTCCAATCAGTTATCTCGTAAAGACCCAGAGCACAGATGCACATGCTTAGACACCTAGCACCATCCCCAGCTTTTTAAAGCTTAATATATTGCGAAGTAAGAGAAAGGTTAAATTACAGAAATGAAGCAAACACACAGAGGAGAGGTTATAACAACACAGAAAGTAAAGCTTAGGAGTCAACCTAGTGTATTTGAAAACAAACAGTAGAAAAAAATCCACATAATTCAGTGTTGAGATTTTTTGGAAAAGGAACTTGGCTTTACGCATTTAGGTCCAGAAGGCGGCAAGCACACACCAGAGGCACGACAAACCCAATCTTCTTTCTGCTGTTAGATCATCGACACTCCCACTAGTTAGTCCTAGGCTGGCCATTTTGCTTCACTCCAAAACCTTCCTTCTCAGTGTTCTTTGATGCTTCTCTTCCAAGTTTCTCAGTAACTACTTCCACTCCTCCTCCTCTAGGGCAGCATCTAGCCCAACCCCTGCTTCAGCATCCTCGTCTCCTCATCACCGCCTGATTAACCTTGGCATGATGGTTTTGGGTAGAATCTACACCAGTTTGTTTCTTCCACTTTTCAGACATCTCCAGTCTTTCATGATGATCTTTCAAATCGCTTGAAGATCTTCCATCCTCCTTCAACACTGAAGTTTGAGCTGCGCACTACCTTGTGCATTCTCAGTTTTGTTTCCAGAAAGAGGCCAGACACACCACTGAAGATCAGCAGAGTGTTCACTTTGGCAATCTTGGCAGTTCCTTCATACAACCATTCTTAACTGCAAAATTTTTCATTCCGTATCAGTCTTCTGCTGGCAAAATTCAATCAATTTTTCTGCTTCTTTTGTTACTTCAGACCTCTCTGCACTGACCTTTGTCCTATAAGATCCTGTCACCTCTTCTACTTGTTCTAACTACAAAATTTTCATCACTTATTCCCTAGACCAAGTATTTCTGTTAGAGTTAATGAAATGTCCTAGTTTTCACTATAACTTAAAGACACAAATATTTAAAATATTTTTAGATGCGTCACCTTTGTGAGAACCACTTCCCTTATTGCTTTTCCTTTCCGTAGCAAAAAGATGAACTGAATGTCACTGTTGTGTCAAGTCCTAGAAAATAGGATAGTTTGACATGTTTGAGTAATTTTTACCTTTACTTCATGATGATCATTGTCCCTGTTGACTGCAGGGGGGTTGGGTTAGATGACATCTAAAGGTTCATTCCTGCCCAAAGCATTGTCTGATCATCTAAGTCAACTTTAATTAAAAGTACCACCCACACTGGTGATACAACTGCAAGTTACACAACATCTGTTATTTATTTTAAAGCCAGGAGTTAAAGTGAGAATTTGAAATTTCTCAGCAGCCATGAAGGCTAGAGAAAACAAAGCAAACATAAACTAAAGGCAAAACAGACTTGCTTGTAAGGTCAATCTCATGACTTCAGTCTGGTTTCCCCACACACCCATTTTTCAAGGTCAGATCTCGCATGCATGTATCATCTATATTACACAGATGACCATTTTCCAGAAAAAGATTACACAGAAGATAATTTTCCAACCAAAAGCACTGCAATCAATGAGTCTTAAGGCAACTCAGTTTTGTCTTCCCAGCCCTTTGAATGTTTTGCCAGGTAGGCTGCACCTTGCTCCTTTAACTTACTGAAAAGTAGCACGTATTTTTCAAGGGAGGGTGTTCTCTATTCACAGAGCAAAACTAGCCTGGAAGAGATAAGCAGTGAAAACGTATTCCTGTGCCTCAGGGAAAAATTAGCTGGCATCAGACAAAATGAGCACCAACTGGCATCAAATGAAATGAGCACCAACTGGCATCAACTTGTTTCCACAGAAAGCACAGCTAAGCTGTAGTACTCACTGCCACACGATGCCAAAAGCTTACATGAGGTCAAAATACACTTAGACACTTATGGAAAAGCAAAAAGTCTACAAAAAGTACCATCTTTGGCTCAGAAAAACACTAAAAACTCTGATCGCAAAGTGTAGATTGGTATCTTCCAGAATAACTCTGCTCTGTGTGTATTAAGCAACACACACTTAACTTGCTGCCAGTGAGCATCCAGGGGACAGGATAGCTGGGTACCTGCCTTTCACCAGACTCACCACAGGCCTTCTTATCAGGCCAAAGGCCTAAACCAGATGGTTCTAGTGCAAAAATCAGCTGTAAGTGCCAATGGGTTGAGCTCTGTTACCAGAAACAACAGTTAAAAACTTTCAATACACCAGAAGTTTCCTGCTATTTCTGTGAGCAGAAGCTGTTAATTAAGTGCTGTCTTTCTCTACAGTGTTCTCATGTATCTACTGCAAGATTGTTCAAAAGGATATGAAAGAGCTGCCTGAATGCACTCTTGGGATTTTTTAGAACAAAGTAAGTCTTATGGCAGAAAACCATGGTGTTGGTTAACATACTTGGTCAGAGAACAAAATCACTGTGAAACAAGATAGCACAGCCATTTTTATTTTTTTATGAGAACTAATTGCTTAATTTACCACTAGTAAACTAGATTCATGAGAAAAGAAGCCAAAGATAAACGATCTGAGTATTAATTTGTGTCTCTCAAGACCGAAAGGCTAACTGAAGTTTCTGTCTTCAGAAGAGGGGGAGGAAAAAAACAAAAAACAAACACAAACCGAAAAAGGTTTTGATAAGGAAAACCAACAGACTTCCTCCTCCAGCCACCTGGCAGTTCTCCATTAGAAATACTGCAGGAAGGAGAAGGGAAACAGTAACTGTGAGGATCCATCTGTTCTTACTGAGGACATCATCCACTGGAAGTCATTGCTGCTTTCTCACTGACAGACTGGGTGGCTCAGCAAGCAGCGTAACACCTCTGGCACCGTAAATGTACAGCCACTGGTGCCAACCAGCTACTGTTACATTTACACAGGCAGGAAGACTTGCTGACTCTCTTGCAGCTAAAGGAAGAGATCACATAGGAAAATCTTGAATTCCACTCCAGTTTAAACTTACCCACCTTTTAAACATGGACCTAGAATTTGGTAAGAGAGATGATTACTCAGTACTTCACAGGCAAAGCGCAGAAATTTGTTGTTTGGTCCTAAGTGGCAACTGGAGACCAGGTGCCTACAGCCAACCACACTCATCCAGACACTGGCTAACATCCGTCACACTGTCTCCCTCTGTCACATTCAACCACTGAGAACACAGGCAGGAGGCAGAAAGTCCCATTACCTGACAGAGCATACAACTTCTTGTTTGGGACTAGTACAAATCATCCTGCTGCTTCTGCTGCAGTTTCCATACCCTGATAACTACTGCCCATTTCATAGACAAGTTAGCCTAGCACAATGCGCCTTTAGTCAAGCTATGCTGCATTACATCCCATGCTCCATTTATTTTGTGTCTTTGATTACTTTTCTCTTTAGATGTGATCTAGTTTTAGACCTGGGTCCTACAGGGTCCTAAATCATAATGTTCTTAATGCAGTAGTGTGGATCGATGGCCTTTCTGGACTTGCCAATGCAAGAGGAAGACTTGCTCAGACTCATTAGTGAAACACCAATGAGTTAACAAAGGGAGCAGTTAACTTAAACAATGAGCTTCACTTATCAGACAGAAGTAAGGGGTGATGGCCCACCACTATAAACTAAGTGACCCCTGGGGTGTGAGCAAGGGCGCACAGCCAGATGTTACTTCAGATAAGCAACACAAGGCCCCCCCTAAGCACATACTGAGCTCCCCACCCCGAGGGTGCGTTGAACTTCTGAGTCCCACTTTTGAGGACACAACATGCCATGCCAACGGCCAATCGACACATAACTGACTTAGTCCTACCTCGTCAAAAGATCTCAAAAGTATAAAAACTGGCACTTGAAAACCCTCTTTAGAGGAGCTGCCAAACCTGAAACCTGATGGACAGGTCGACGGGCCTGAACCTCTCTTCTTCCCCCAAGAAGGGACACACGTGTCGCTGAGAACACACTTTAAAGCGCTAAACTATTAACTTGAGCTCAATTTTCTGTAGACACTGTATTTATCAACAGCAATCCCAAATCTGTGACACCTGTCACTTGACTAAATTACCTATTGTTTCAACTTTTCGAAACTTTCAGTGGAAGTCCCTGGGAAGGCTCTGACAGGCAAACATTGAATCCGTAAGTGTCTCCATACTTAACCCCTTAGACATAAACCGCTGACCAAGTCTAGGACTAGGAGTGGATCCAGCCACAGCTCAGCTCCTGAGAAGGAGTTTAGATAACAAGAGGATTCACTCTGAACCTCCTGACTCAACAGGAGAGCTTTCCCCTTGCCGCTCATCAGACTCCTCGAAACGATTTAACACAACAAGTAGTTAGCTAGGTAAAATTCTTTCTGGCACTAGGTGAAGATCACTCCACCCTGGAGATTGTTTATCTAAGTCTTTAATTTCTGTTGCCTGAAAGAATAGAAGTTGAATAGCAAACGCTTCATGCAGTAATATAAAACCTTTCATCAGACTTTCACATCCATCCCCAATTAATCATCACCTGTAGCCACAGAATTTTCTAAATTCCTTATAATTCCTTCTATTTAAAGACAACAACAAATCGTTCATTCACCCCAAATACAGCCGCTCCAGCAGAAGAGGATTAGCTGTACAGTACACAAAGAACAGCAGGCCAGGAAAAGTCTGCCTTAAATCCTGGTACGAGGAACTGACTGAAAGAGCTTCTACAAATCCTGAAGTGTCAATCAGTGGATTACAAACCCATCAGGAGCCACTTAAGGATAGTCTTCTGCCACGTACCAAGATTTACACCATAAAGATGGGAGATTATAATACCCAACACTCAGCATTAGTAGGTACAGAGCAGTAAGCTTCAGTTTCCTCGGCCAGCCTTGTGGTTTGAACAATATTCTGACATCAGCCTGCTTGCTGATGAGATGTTATACTAGGGCACTTTGCCAGCAGGAAAACATACAGCAATTTGCAATATGTGAATCACTATTTAACATAATTAGGAATATCATACCTGGTTTTGATCATTGTAGTCACATTCCCGAACCACCACCAGGCCTCCTTTCTGACTTGGGTGGCCCTGGGCAACCAGGCATTTGTTGGTTTGAAGGTGATACAACTATGAAAGGAAAACCGTTTGAGAGAGTAAGCAACAAACACCACATACCAACAAGAACATATGGTAACACTTTGGAAGCCCTAGAACTCAGTACACTCACCAAAAAACCCCCAACCAACCCGCAATTAAGAATCCCCCCCCTTCCTTTTTAAAACACCGTTTTGTTTTTCAGATAATTTAGACAAAAGACAGCATTCAATAGTTCATTCTGCTTTCTAATTACATCAAGATTTCCCTCTTTATGGTACAAGTGCAGTATACACAACATGGCTTAGCACATGCTGGCCACACTCTGTCATGTTTCTTTCCCCTCTTCACTCTCCATGAAAGTCTCAGGTCCCAGGCAGTCACTACCTCAGGAATATCAACTGTACTGTATAAACCATATCTTACTACAGCTTAGCTTAAAAGTAAGTCTCATCCCACAGCCTTCCTTCACAAAGCAGGACCACCTCTTTGAAAAAGAAGAAATAATTACATAAATACAAGCAACTTGGGAGACTTCTATTGTTTGCAAATTGATTTTCAAGAGTGTTCGGGTAACTGAAAAGCCATAGATATCAGCTAAGTTAGTTTAATGACAGATCAGGGAAAAAGGGAAATTTTACACAGACGCCCAAAAGCTCACTCCCATTCAAATGCACTGCCTAGTCTGGTTTGAAGTAATGTCAAATCAGGGGACTAGATTCAGGTCAGGAGCCTGTACTGGGATGCCAAACTGCAGGCATACACCATCAAAGCAAACAAGGAGGTTCCCAGCAAGTTAGCAGTCTCTCCTGGTTTGGGCAACGATGCCCACCCTAAAAGTCACCCAAGAGATTTTCTGCAGAGCCTGAGGATTAGTTTGTCCTACTTCAACAGTCAAGAATCATCAAGGTGTTGATGTATGTAACCCCAGAATTATTCAGCGAGACTAAACACCTCTATTCTGGCTTTAAACTATACACGGGCCCTAAATTAACTGGTGGCCAGCAGAAGGCTTCTTTTTGGTCTGATTATTTTTGTTCCCTCAGCGTGGTGGGGATCAGGCTATTCAGGCAGTACATCAAGAAATGCACCGCACGCAGCCAAGGGTACAAAGCAGAAAGGTAATTATTCTAGCAATGGCCACAGCTCTGCCATTCCCTCTCTTGCAGCAGAGCCCCGCTCCCTACCAAGCGCATTGGAGTGCATTTGACAGTTACTGGGTATGTGGCACGTGTGGGAGATGGCAGGGCCCCAGACCTGGCATTCACATTAAAAATAATTTTTTCCAATCTGGAGGGGAATATAGAGGAAAAAAAAATTTGCTGTCCTGAACTCACGGCCAGGCTGATTAACTAGCTAGCTGTATGTTATTACAAAGACACACATAGCTGTCTCAACATTTGTATCTATTCTACAGATTTTTAGAAGCCGAAAGACACTTCTAGCAGTAAAAAGAAAGGATTGCTCCATCACATGATAGCAAAAATTAGAGCGTGCAAATACCAAATAATATTCTTCGCTAAACACCATTTCTGGAAATAGCTATCCCAAGGCACATGAGCAGCTTCCTCAAGTGCGCCATGTTGCTCCTGTTCCCTACACACATCTGAAACTAATTACACAAAACCTTCTAAGTAACATTTCTTCACACCCCAGAGACTTCTAGGAGAGCTCTCATTTTCATCATTCCTCACTCAACAGAAGGCTTTCAAACCATACAGCTACATGAGTTTTGTATGATTTTTGTCCTTGTTTTTATTGGCCATGATGAGCAGCATTTGATAACACTGTTAAGAACTGTCACAATTTGTGATCATTACAGTTCTCCCCAGCTGTCAAACCAGCACTTATCTCTGGTCCAATTAGTTTTTGAGAATAAGCTAGGATTTGGAGTGATTCATCCCGAATCCTAAAGTCTGGCACACAGTGGTGACATTGGCTGATCATTCTGTTCCTTGTAGGCATCTGGAAATAGTTTATACAATCATCAGAGCCAAAGCTGACTCTCTCACACAATGCTGGGTATAATTCTTGAACCCTGAAGAACCAAGCCAAGGAACTTCATTTTTCTGTGTCCTGTCTCCCCGATATTAAAGGGTGCACAAAGTTTTTCTCCAAACTAAACCATGGGAAATTATCACTTGGAAGATTTCTGCTTCGGTGTTGTTGAGGGTTTCAGATCCCTCAGTAGCCTCCTCCACATCAGCAATTCCTTAGTTAAACTTCTGTCTGAATGAAAGCAGAAAGCTATTAAATTTAAGGGGGGTGAGGGGGCAGTGAGGTCTGACTAGGGGAATAACAGCATTTAATAACAACAGGAATCAGCCCATCGTATCAGTTTCATTCCAGGAAGCTACACGGTTGTCCTAATAACTTCACAGCTTGGCTGGCATACAAATACAAAAACACTGAACACGCTGTGGATTCCCAGATAGCTGCTTCCCGGCAAAACTGTAATGATGCCAGTAAGTCCTGCACGAACTCAGGTCCTCCAGCCTGAATCTACTTGCAGGACCAGCAACTGTCAACAGCTACTGCAGACTGTGCAACCTTGTGGAGAGGGCTACATCCCTACTTAATGCTTCCAATTATTGGGCTAGAAGTGACTCTGCTAACCATAATCCACGTGTACATGATCTAGTTTATTCAAAGGTCTCCTCTCTCACAGAGAAGACCTTGAGAAAATTGTCTCAGATTTAAAGGTATTATTTTGGGGAGCATAAAAAGCACACGTCAGACAAATTTAGCACTGGAGAGAACAGATGAAATTGTATGCTGGCTTTGCCCGCATATAAACCCATAAACATAGGTGTCAGAGCTAAGGCATGAAATTAATCACGATTTCCTTCATGAATACACGTAAAAATACCTCTCTTCACTTCTACTTTGAAGAAGAAAGGAGCAAAACTCATTTTTTGCTCATTACCTAACAGTCAAGACTAGCAAATTATCCAGTAAAAGCAATGAGTTTGGAAACTAATTACGTTGTCTTATCATAAACAAAGAGCGTGAATATTTGAGGCCACATTTCTCTATCCAAATCCATCTTCAGAACTAACAGCCATGAAAGTGCATTCTGAAGATGCCAAAACTTCATAACTCAGAGCTTTCAGGCAAGAAACCTCACTGAATAGTGTCTAGTCTGAAGATGACCTGAAATACAGATCAAACTAATTTGCCTTTGTCTAAAGGCACAAATTCTGTTCTTTTCAGCACAGCTTGTTGCAAAACTAAAATTCTATGTTCTATGGAAACACACTATTTTTCTTGCATTTGAGCAAATCTTTCAGAAAGAATATCAAAAGAATTAAAAAAAACAGAATTCCATATTTTTAAGAAATGTTATCTTACCCTTCCACGCTGGATTATTTTTGGTCGTTTCTGTGCTCGATTAATAAAAACTGGCTGCGGAGCTTTGGCATTGGCCCCAGATATTTGCATCTCAGGATAGATATTATCCAAATACCACTTAAATGGCTTGCAGTTCAATCTTTTTCTCAGTTCTACACGGTCAGTAATATTTCCATAGTTCCTCATCCTTAGCTCGGGTCTCAAAGCAAAATACTGCTCCTGTATTTAAGAGAAACAGGTTGGGGGCAAGCAGAGAAGAGATTCAGATTTGCTTTTGACAGTTACGAAAATTTTGCTGTTTCCCTTCCATCATGCAATTTTATTTATTAAATATTAATATTTGTTCTTTGCTGCAAAACAGGTCCTTTAAGTCTTATCTTTTACTATTCATCATACAATAACTTCAGTAAATTATACTGCCCCTAAATATTTGCTTTACACTTATAAAAACAAAAATATTTCGAGACTTGCCTTCCATACATAAACTTGTCATATTGACAGTCTCTGGCAACTACCAGAGAATCAGATTAGAAACAGCTGGAAACATTCAGGACACACATCTGTGATAAGAGACTGCTAGAATCAGCAGTTTAAGTCCTTGCTGGACAAAGCAGTATTAGCTGGAAATTATAACAAAGAATCAATCCAAGCTTCAGACAAAGCCATCATTAATCACAAAACAACTGTGCCCAAACACCAATAAAACGGAAAGTGATAGATCAAATCTACCAATGCATTACAGAGCTGGAGAATGGAGACAAAAAATTAATGACCCCTAATACGTTCCTCAGACTGACTGAACATCAAGATAAAGGATGGGGTTTGAAACATAAACCTCTAAAGAATATAAAGTTAATAAAATATGTCTTGTATGGAAATCATAGGCACCACAGGAGCTGGCCACACAAGACAAAATGTCCTCAAGTATCATAAAGATCAGGACTTCACAAAAACCTGATCTACATTCAAGAGCACAAGGACCAAGATCTGAAGACGAGGAAGGAATACATTTGCCCTTGAATCCAGAAGTCAATCCTGATTGATCTTCCAGGGCAAGACAGACTAAGAATCAGACTGCTCATTAAAACAGAAAGCAAGCAACCAACCAACGAAATTCCTGTCTCATCAACACAGAAACTGCCTGAAGGTATACAGCAGTATACGGCTGTCACTTAATACTGATTTGGACACAAAGCAATGCACAGCTTGCAAGAACTCATTCACCGTCTTTTACTTCATTAAAAAGGCATAAAACCTAATTTCCTGCAGGCAGTACAAGTAACACTGAGGAGACTTGAGCCCTCAAAAGCCAAACAACTATCCTATAGAATTTAGGAATACATACTGGAATTGACATTAGGAAATCAGACTCCAGAAGGAAGACTCCATTAGAGGTGCTAACAAACTCCACTATGACACAGTTCTTTGACAAATAAGCCAGTTAATAATCTTATTTCATGACCTAGAATTGTCTCTTACCTTATATTCATCCATCCACACATGTGCCAGCCTCAGTGAGTTATGGGCCATAGTGTCCTGTCCCCCTGGGGAGCCATAAGGACGCCTTTTACGGAAAATGTGTCCCACCCTGGAGCAGGGGATGATCAGAAGTCTACCACCACACATCCAGATCTGTCCACACAAAAGCAGAAGACGCTTTATTGTACGTATACTGACAAGGCTGCCTACCTCCTTCCCTTCTTCACAGGATACTTAGGTAGGTTTACACATGATGATAGGACTAGGTGTCAGCACAAGGCTGCCTACCTCCTTCCCTTCTTCACAGGATACTTAGGTAGGTTTATACATGATGATAGGACTAGGTGTCAGTGATGACAGGACTAGGTGTCAGCAGTGCTGACCTACATGTCATGCTTTCTGACAAGTCAGATTATTAGATCTTCAGGTTAGAAAAGACTATTTTTGTCATATCATCACCCTTTCCACATAACACGTCATGGCCTTCATGAAACAAATAGTAAATTTTAGAAAAATTTTATGCTCTAATGACCTATTCAAAACCACTGAAATATATGGGCTGAGATTCAACTTGCAGATTAAGGTACCTAAATTCATTTACCCACACAAGAATTACATGTCACACTCCCAGGACAGATAATGAAGATCAGTCAATATCATCAATGGAGCCTGAAGAGCTTTTCAGCTAAGTATACTCACCTATTTACACAGCTGTTTGTTTCTGTTAAGTATATGAGAACTCAGAAATACTGCTGACATTCAGATGCCTTAATCCAGCTTAATTGCATCCCCAATCCAGATTTCATCTACACTCTACTTCCATTTAATTTTTTAAATTTCTTTTGAAAATTCGGCTTCCAGAAAATCATCATCATTGGACCTTCGCTGGACTAATGCGTTCTCCAATCTCAGAAGTTTTCCCACATTAGCAGTTTATAATCAAATCACTTCTAAAGCTCCTCCTGGCTAAGATAAAGTTCTTTACAACTCTCGTGCAGGGAGAGGGGGCTTCCAGACCTTATAAAGCTCTCCAAATATACTCCAATTTGTCAAAGCCCTTTTTGTTAAAACTATTGTTACTGTGTAATACACAATTTCCTCACACTCCATACACTTCTACTCAGATATCTAACAATTGTATTTTATACTAAAAACTTGGAAGATTCTATCTGTTCAGTACATACCCTTTTAAAGTCACTCAAATTTATGAAATGCCAGTTCTTATTTCCAAGCTCTAATCTTGGTTTCTCTAATGATCCAATTTGACAGATTTCTCTTAAGTATAGGGGTTGTGTGTTTGGTTTTGGGTTTCTTTTTTGTTATGTTAACTTTGCTTTTTAATCCCCATTTCATATTTGTCATGACAGCACCTCATTTTCAGGCAGACTCTTGTCAAACCTGTTGATGAATCCACTTTACAAAAGCACGGAGGTAAACAGGACATTGACTTTCTTTCAGGAGAGTGACAGGGAAGATGAGGTAAAATATACGAAGCCCAGAGAAGCACCACTTTTGAATTCCGTGATTACAACTTTTTCATTATTTTTCCAGCCAAGCTGACTCCTCTATATGACTCATGTTAGTTACAAAAAAACCCAAACCTCTACATTTCCAGACCCTCAAAAAAGAGGCTGAAGTATCTGAAAAGCCCCATACATGTCTAAGAAAATATAGTAAGTTTACTTATCATCAACTTTGCTGTAAGCCACACATCTTTTTAACCGACTCATGAAATTCATTAGACATTGCTCAAACTCATTTCAGAAATATGCATGACTATTCTTTCTTATGCTTCTCTATAGGTATTAAGAAATGCTCCACCAGAAAAATAAAAAGACACAATTATTTAACTACAGAACTCAAAATTCTCTTTAAGCTTCCCACTAAAACTTAACTTGAAGATTATTGGAAAGGCAGTTACTGTGTGCTGAAGGCATCCTTCCTGGGAATAAAAGTACCAATCTCTGCGTGCAGATAGCTATTCCAGTGCTAAAGAAACTGTACATAGGGAAGAGAAGCTGCAGACACTAATAAGGTTCATAGTCCAATACACATAAAAGCTAGATTACCCGAAAAGATATTTCCAGATTTTCTCCTCCCCAGATGTCCATGCCACTATCATACTGTCCAAGTTCATTAAAGTACTCACGATCCATGGCAAACAGGCCACCAGCCATAGTAGGTGACCTAAAAAGTAACATTGAAAGAAGTTAATTTTCTTTTAGAGTAAAAAACCAGTAATTTCAGCTGAATCGGCTAGTCCCAAAGCTTAAATTTCGACCTACATAATACAATCTAAATCCTGCAGACACTAGAAATCATCAGATCACACTTCTAGTCTCAAAACATTTTCAACGGTAGATCTATAAATGGTATTTATGATCTTTCACTATTCCAATACATATAAACCATATTTCTTTGTATAGCAAAAATGAGGAAAAAGGATAGCACAGGGAAAAAGGAACAAAGTGGCTGTGTCTCTACTAAAAAAAGAAAACAGTAAAAACCTGTGCGAGTTTGGAGTCCATCATCAAGTTTTCTACAGTGAAACTTAGGAGCTGCCTTTAATTACATCTGTTTTTAGCAGAACCTATTTGCCCTACAGTTACAAACTGTAATTTGCACACAATAATGTGTTCTTCCCCCTCTTACAGGGGCAAATTATACAGACCGGGCTTGACTGAACTGCAGAAAGAGCAGAATCCAGAGTATCGCATATTAAATTAGATCTAGACACAAGGTCCAAATTTAATTATACAAGTCAGGAGGCTGACAAAAGAAACGCTACTCTGTCTCCATAGAATTTAAATACCAGGAGCAGCATTGTTTCAGCATTGATGCAACGATGACTTTATTGGTAAGTTATCTACAGTTTGTGTATTTGCACAGATGTCCTCTTCAAGGTTTCCCACTTTTTCGCCTTGCCTGTATGTTATTAGAATGGTGCTCTATTTTGTAAAAATCTGTGTATGATCCCCATTGTACAGTCTCTAGACTGAATTGCTACTGTATCACAACAAAGTTATAAAATGTGGATGCCCTAGAATAGTATAAAAGAGATTAAAACCACTACATAAATATATAATATATGATATGATAGTTGGAACATACAGTGGGCTAGGAACAGGCTTTTTTTTGTCCTTGTTAGCAAAAGCCTGAGATGAAACCAAGCCGAAGTCTGGATTTCCTTCCCTGTTCTCACACAATTTTCAACTACAGTTCTTGTAACTTTAAAACCTGAGTTGAAGGGTTGCTCTCAATTTTTCCATCCCTGACATCAAAATATTTCATTATGAAGGTCTCCAAAATGTAAAACATAAGACTTTCCATTTGATGAAAAGCCATTTTCAAAGGTTAAGTAGCAATCTTGTTTCTGTTCCCAAGCATGCAGAGACCTCTAAATAGGAAAAGTCACGTTCATACTCAGGAAATGTCATCTTTTCAAACGATCAGACTCCCTTTAACTATAAAGTCCTCTACCTTTTCCATGGGAGTTCTTCCTAAAAGCGAGTTGAAGGAATGCAACAACAGTGTTGAACACAGCAGGAACTAACCTTCAGGCATACTCCAGATTCATTGGGAGAACAGTTCTTAACGGAATAAAGATTTTAAGATTTTCTATGCTGGTCCCCCATTCAGATTTTCCCAGTCTGTCCTTTCCCTTCTAGCTTCAGAAACTGCCACAGTGACACTTCCAAACAAGCCAGTCAAACTGTTAAGTAACTTAAGAAGTTTCCTGGCTTCTCAGACCAAATCTTGTGATGGGTAGACGTGGAAAGACTAACTGCACAGCTGTCAGACCACAGCACAGAACTGTGCTGGAGTTGCTTGGGTCAGCCTGAAATGCAGTTCATTTGCAGTCCAAGAAAAGAGAATGACAGAGATGACACTGCCCAATTTCTGATTCACTTTGCAAATGTTATAGAAGTACCACATTCTGTGCAAGGAGACAGTTTGTAAGAAAGGTAAAGTTCTTCCACCTTACAAACCTGAATTCTGTACTGAGATAGATACCTGCGACTAGAAAAAGCACAACCCAGCTTCTTGCCATTGCTCTACAGCCCTGGCCCATCTCATGAACAGATTCCCACTGAGACAGCTTCTGCTCTCATGTCTGAACCATATGAATCTGCTGCTAAAAAAAGCGTCTACTGACATCATTTTTTAGCAGTTACATGTCCAGTAGGATCCAGATACTGCCAGTTCTGAACAGGCAAGCCATCAATGGTGAAACAATGAAGGAAGGTAACTTTCAAGTCTTAGTGTTAAGTTTTACCAAGACTTTTGTTTCAGTACAACTCTCCGGCATTTCAGACCACAAAAACAATAGGACAGGCTTTCAACAGTCAGTTTTAGGCATTTGCCACATTGTGCAAAGAGACAAGTAATATTTTAAAGATGGTTTTCACACCCATTGGTGTTTATTTAGAAAGCTTTACAACAAAATACTCGCTTGAGGAAAAACATAAATGAAATCTAAAGAAAAAAAATTATGTTGACATAGAAAATATGCCCTGATGTTCTCTCCCATCAGCTAGGAAACCACCTTCCTATTACCACAAAAACATATTTTCCCAATCTAACAATTCTTTAGCTTTCATCACAGAAATTATAGAACTTATATTAGTGGGATATGCAAGCTATCACTAGCACAAAGGCAGTTATTAAACTCATCATTAACCCCTATGCATTGACAGGCTGGAAACAAACATCAATGCATAGCTCAACAGTGAAATTATTGAACAGATTTAATACAGAATAGCATAAGCTCCTTAAGACTTCTGTCTTTAGCAAAAGCTGCTGTTGTACCAGCACTCTCTAAAAGTGTGCTTTCTTGACCTAATAAGACAGATACATCTAATTCATGACTAAATGTGAAAAATTAAACTGAAATAGGTAATAGTAACCAAAACTACTTCTAGGCAAAATAAGTCAGATATTTGACAGTTTAGGCATCTAATTCTAAAACAGCACACCCAGATATACTCCACAACGCTTAAGAAGTGCTTCTGGTCATCCATATGTTACACAGAGCTTCACACCACGTCGGAGGAACCTTACTTGATTGGAGCAGTGGCTCCCTCGGGTCCTTCCAGTTCTGACAAAGGAACAAGATCCCACTTAAAGTGCAGGCCCCAGTTAAACCCTCCACGCACAACCGGGGAAGAGCTGTAGGTAAGCGTGTCAGCACTGATTATGTCAATCACAGGGCACACCACAGTGCTGCGATCTTCTCTGATGGGAGTCAGCAGGGGTTGTAACCACATCTCATTCACCTCGCAGTGACTGTCCAGGAACACCAGCACCTGCCCTACAGAGGCCAAAGCACAAAAACACAAAGATCCATGGCAACATGAAACAAACACATACACAATTGTATCGGCAGCAGAGTATCAGCAGTATCCTCACCACCCTGCATAACAGAGGGGAAACACCATCTGCACTTGGAAATGCTGACAGGCCAGAGATTCCCCAGGGATTAGTTCAGTCACACAGGCAGAAGGTAGATCTTGGCTAGTCACATGTAGCTATGAATTGCTCATGTGGGCCATTATTTGCATTTCTTTCACCGAGTTTTATAGCACTCGTGTTCTACCCAGATTCAGCAGAGCTGCTGTACCTTAAAAGAAGCATCATCAGACCAATACTCTAAGAGCCAGGCAGTACATTCATCCGACTGCAGAGCACCTCCCATGCCTGAGTCAGACTACAGACATAGCCGAAGATGACAGATATTGGGCTGGATTAATTTTCCCCACGACAAAACTGGTTTTGTCCACTGACTGTAATCGCTTTGAGCTCGCTTTATGTCATACTCCAGCATCCACCCACTTACTGTTGCAGCCAAGATCTGTGGATCTGAAACTAAGCCATTCTGATGAATTAATCTGCATTCAGCCATGACACAGGCCACAGCATTTCAGTTCCTGAATATAAAGAGCATCTCCCCTTTCCATTAGCTCTAGAGTGACTGTGGATTCATACCAGCTTAAAAGGAGAGTGAATGCCCTAAATGGGCACAGCCAAATCCACCAGTATTGGACCAAGCAACACTTCAGTCCCATCAGTTTACATGGGGACTATCCATCGTGGTCAGAGACGACAGCTTAATCCATGAGACACCTTTGGCTCAGTTTGTCTAAAAAGTCCTTCGAATTTTTATGACACAACATAAAATTTATGTAACACTAGAATAACGTGGAAGAGATGGGAAAGAGCTTTAAAGAAAACAACTTGGAAATGTACAAATATAACGTCATCCATTAAGAACAGACAGCATTTGACTGAGGAGGGGAAAAAAAAAAATCAGACTCCAACAGTTCAGAAAAGCAATAAAATGACTTAAAATTGCACTAACTTCAACAAATCCTAGCACAGCTTGAAAGTGCAAGCACAATTTTCTCTCTGGGTTATGCCATTACAATGCTAATGAGTAAGCATCAATTAAAAGACTTTATCTGCCACTCAAAATTATTGGACAAAGTAGTGCATACTTTCTCAGATGTCAATGAAATTAACCTGGAAGCATATTATGGTAACAGGATCACAGTGTACATAAAGCACCAAATATAGTTTATCCCAGTTAACACTCACCACTACAGAAAATCTTGTATAAGAAACATTGCAATTAGATTGGTGAATTAGAAACTTGATTAGAGTTTACCCTAATAAAGAAGCAGATTGCCATTTTACTGTGATAGCTTTCACACGAAACATGACGAAAGTATTCTGTGACCACAATACCTAGCACAGAGGGAGATGTTCCCGAGCCAACATTCTTTTAGTGCAGGAATAGGGAAAATTCTACACTGCCTCACTAAATTTTGTCAAATACTGGTTTTGTTCTAGTATTTCACTGACCCATTCTAAAAAATGAACTCATGTTATCGAAAGCAAACTTCCACAGGAAGAAAAAAAATCCCACATATCAACAGTTCAGACAAGGTTTAAAAGACTCAAATTTGCCAAGTCATTGCCTGGGTGACTTGAAAAAACACCTCCCCCCTCTTACACAGCACAGATTTACTGAAGTTAATTACAAACTATAAAAACAGTTATTACATCTACTCTATATTTATGTATAAGCAAGTACCAAGTCCTCTTTGCTTCCTTCTCATTTAGGACAGAAAAACCTCAGGTGAGGACTAATTCAGCAAAGCTATGAGGAAATACTGGAGAAAGCTTTATGAAGATCATTGTCAATTGCATGATGTAAATACTTAAACACACAAGTAATGTCAGTTAAGGTCTCCAGTTATCATTAGACATTTTGTGTAGCTGTTGCAACATCATTTAATAAAACAGACAAAGACCAATGCAATTAGCTTATTTCAAAGTCATTGATATTGTGAAACAATTTCTAAATGCCTTTCACCTAAGATAGCATTATCCCAAATCTTGCTTTCCCTGTGCTAAGTTGTGTAGCTTAGAACATGGCATGACATGCAGAGCCCCCAGAGTGGGCTAAAGCAATCGCAGATCAAACATTCAACATCTAAAAGTGCTGCACTACAGAAAGCGAAGTCACCCTACTAACATATGGTCACAGTGTGCTAGGCAACGAGAAACAAGAAAGTATACCTGTGGCATGAGAGGCTCCAACCATCCTTCCTCGAATCAAGCCTTCCCGCTTCTCATTTCTTACCAATTTTGTGGTTTTTGGAAGCTGAGTTTTCACATATTCACCCAAGTCTTTCTTCAAGTCAGCTGAGAAAAGGAAAACACAAGTTCAACAGGACGGAAATTGTGAAAGCTTTGTTTAAAGTTCCAAGATGTTAAATTCAAAAAGGGCCAAAAACTTGATCAAAAATCCACCTTGACACAGCACAGCTTTAAACCAAAAGTATCAAAAGGTCAGCCATTCCACGTCCTACACCTGCCCTCCAGTTCCCATGGACCTTTTTTGTTTCTTTAGTCTCACATTTTCCTACTAATTGCCTCACTTTTTCCTGCTGCATTGTGGAAACCCACATGGACAAAGCAGGTACAAACCATGAGTTGAAAAGGGTGATGGATCGTATGACTGGGCCTTCCATGGGGCGCATTCCTGCTGATAAGCTCTTCCTTATATTTTCCCAATCAACTTATGCGCTGCCACTGTCTCAGGTTTTATACTTAGCCTTGGTTTCCTGAATGCAGACTGGATTCTTATCTTTTTGTTCTCTTTGCAAAGTCTGTCGTACAATATGACTCAAGTTAACTTGAACTGCTAGACTCTATGCTAAAAGCAATTACTGCTGGTAAAAAAAAAAAAAGGCACTGTACAAAGAAATAGCATTTCTCTTTCCAAATTCTTCTCATGGTGACCCTCATTTGCAGCAGAAGTAACAAAAGCCCTTTCACACAGGCAAATTATTTAACTTAATGTGTTCCATGTACTAAAACAAACACTGACACCTTTAAAAAGAAGCATGAAGACACCTTTCATTCTCTGTACCCGCTTAGATGATACAATAGCAGATAAAAAGAACTACAACTTGGTCTCAGGTGGCTGCTTTTCTGAAATCCAAAAGGATCAAAGACACTGCTAGCAAGGATGTGCTTTTGAAGGAGAGCAAAGTTCGATGAAGTCTGTAAGTACTACTGTAACTTCACTAACATTAATGACAATTGTAAGAATAACAACACTTTTTCCCCCCCTTTAAGGACAGTGGTTGCCAACATTAAAGCAGGCAGCAAGGTTTTACCATCAAAGAGAAGATGGACACACAAAGACTGACATAATGGAAAAACATAATAAGCTTATGGAGAAATAAAGAAGAATATAAAATGAGGCAGAAAAACAAAAAGCCAGCTGACACTTCAGAGAACCTTGGTACAGAGAGGCAGACAGACCTTCAACAGAGGATATGCTGCAACAAATACTATTATTTTGATTAATGTCAGCTCAAACATTAAATTTGCTGTTAACAAGATCAAATGCCAAAGGAATATATGTGGAAGTCAGAGTTGTAACCTTCAAGGAGTACAAGAACTTTCAGGCAGGAAGAATGAAAAGGAGATTCCCAGAACCAACTCCAAATGTTAAGATCTCCGCCTTTCCACTGTAAAGAGGCATCATGGATGAAGAATGAGAAGGTACCCCGTAACAAATACAGTGTCAAAGAACATTCTAGGACAAAGAAAAGTCTCTAGAGATATGCAGACTGAATTCAACTGAGTCACAGGAATACTCTCCCCTAGTCTTGAATATGCCAGAGACAAGAGGAAAAGTTTTTCTGGAGAAAGTCTCCTAGAAAGTCAATGAAATAAAGTCATCTCTAGGATGCTACCCAAATAAGCAGGACAGGATTTGCAAATGTAAAACAAACCAGTGCTTGAATCATTCTCCACCTGATGTATCTCAGCAAGGGAAAGAGTGTACAGCTGCACAAAAAAAAAAGAAAAACTTAGCACAAAGCAGAAAAGGTCAGTTATCAAACTGAGCACTTAGAGCAGGTAAGGCTGCATGAAAGGACATACAATACAAGCCAAAATTGTTTTGCAAGTGCAAACTTCTGAAAACAGCAGAAGAAAAAAGAAAAAGAGGTCTTGCCCATACTGGCTGCACCTTGAGTACTATGTTCAGTTTTGGGCCCCTCACTACAACAGGGATATTGAGGTGCTGGAGCGCATCCAGAGAAGGGCAACGAGGCTGGAGAAGGGCTTGGAGAACATGTCCTCTTAGCAGTAGCTGAGGGAGCTGGGGCTGTTTAGTCCAGAAAAGAGGACGCTGAGGGGGGACCTTATTGCTCTCTACAACTACCCGAAAGGAGGTTGTAGTGAGGCAGGTGTTGGTCTCCTCTCCCAGGTAACTAGCGATAGGACAAGAGGAAATGGCCTCAAGTTGCATCAGGGGAGGTTTAGATTGGATATTAGGAAACATTTCTTTACTGAAAGAGTGGTCAGAAATTGGAACATGCTGCCCAGGGAGTCACCATCCCTGGAAGTGTTTAAAACAATGTGTAGAGGTGGCACTTTGGGATATGGTTTAGCAGGCATGGTGGTGATGGGCTGACAGTTGGACTTGATGACCTCAGAGGTCTTTTCCAACCTTAATGATTCTATGACTCTAAACCAGGCCCACAACACAGGCTTGAACATCAGAATGCAAGAGTCAGTAATACCTGACAGCAAACATGCTCTCAGAGTACAGTTTTGACCTGGACAGATGAGCATTCTGCTAGGAACTGTGCACAGGCATCGCCTGAGACTCAATATATCAGGAACTGTTCTCAATAGGCAGTTTAGTCTCAGACACCTTTTGGGGTTTTCATTGTTGATGGGTTTTTTTTGTATCAGCTTCACGTCCACTGGGAAGACTGATTTCTTCTGACATAACCCAAAAAATTGCTTCAATACAGCCTGTCTGAGAAATCTGGTCCAAGGAAAGAATTGCTCCCTTTTACCCAGTAGACAGTCTCCAAAAATTACTTTAGCCATTATCTCGCTCCATATCTATGCAGTGAAGACTCCTCCAAAGAAGAGAAATCTAGGATGGGAGTCAGGGGTGGTGTTATGTCATAGCACTGAGTCACAGACAATTTGTCGAGCTCTTGATATCACTCTTCTATGCAGAAGGCACTAAAGAACAGAAGAATGCCCCCAGTAACAGCCTTCAACATATCCTGTATTCCATATTCTGTAACAGGTAAAGCCTAAATCAGGGAGAAAGACGCTGTACTAGAAAAAGAAATCCTGCCTTGCAGCAAAGGAAAAGAAAAATGTAACAGTGGGCTCAGCTGAGCCATGGAGATGCCCGTTTAGCTAGTAAGACTGTTGATGATTGAGTATAAGCAGCTTTTTGAGGCAAAACCAGACGCAAATACCCAAGCTTTGCACAACACCACTGACATGCAGCAGCGCTCCTATATATAAAGCTGAAGAAACAGGCAGAATTTCATCTAAGATACCATTTCTGGAAGCATGTAATGCAGGGAAAATGAATTTAAAAAAAGAAAAAAAAATCACAAGCACAGAAATTAAGCAATTTGCCCAAGCTCACATGAGATCCATGGCACAGTCAAAGTCTTTGTCCATCTCCTCAGCCACCAAACGACTTTTGCTTTTCTTCAGCTGTAAAATTCCATCCCTTAAATTTAAGCAGCAGTGCAAACATCACTAGTGTCACCATCATCGAGAGCAGTAATTCTCCGTATAAACAGCACCTCCCTCCATCTTCAGCTTCAAAACATGTTCATTTGAAGTCAAAAAGGCAAAAGTAGCTACTTGAATGTTTTGAGCCTAATTCGGCCTTCGAATTAGCAACAGACCAGAAGAGTGATGGCATTACAGCCTAAACACAGGCATTAATCAACCAAACGCATTACTGTGTTCAAAAGACTGAGTTTTGAAGTAAGCTTAGCTCTGAATACAAGGTTATGAAACTTTAAAACAACAAACTGCACAAGAGACTTTATAGCAAAGAATGAGAGTATCACTTCTAAAACACACTTTTAAATATTGCGCTTTCTTATCAGCAAGGGACAGAGTGTTTGATCTTTGTTCTCTCCTGTATCTTAACATTTGATCTGACCTCAGGGAAATAAACTAGGTGCAAAACAAGAGAATTTCATTCTACATTCTACAAATCTATTCAGTCTCTCAGAGCAAGTAAGACCTTAACCCAGAAACCAAACGATGAGACCAAGGGAGCTAATTATCTGTACTAAAAGAAAAAAAAAAAAAACCCAAACACCTAAAAATCATTTAAAAAATGCAAAAACTTGAGGACTTGTACAGAGGCAAGCATGGAACTTGCACAGTCCTGCTTGCAAGTACTGCTATACTAACACATTCCTAAGCAGGCATTTCACTTTTGAAGCGTGTGTCTGTGTCTGCCTTGTCCATCATTCGAGAGCAAACTGCCGAAGCACCAATCTTTCAACAGCAGTAAAGGCAGTCCTGCAAGGTCTATCCCTCCAGGGCCCCTGGCAGACTGAGGGAGCTGAGGCTGCTCCAAGAGCCAGAACAGCCACCCCAAGGGTGGCCACAAGAGGCTGTGCAAGAGCCACAAAGAGCCCTCCTCGCGAAGGCTGCACTCCGATCCCAGCACACCACCGGTCTGAAATGCTGAGCGAGCACAAAAAAAAAACCTGACACGCTGTTTCCATAGTGCCACATCAACTTATCTGTAAGACTGCAGATGAGACTAATAATCTGCCCTGAGCACCAGAGCAGCCCAAGCAAGGTACTGTTACAAACAGTTGAACTATAAACTGCTTAACCTCCCCCTCTGCAAACACACACTCTTCATTATTAGCTTTGAATCCTGATTTCGAATGTTAAAGTCTGTATGGTACAAAGCTCATCAGTGAAATGGCATCAGTGTTAAAGGGGAGGTCACCTGGGGCTTCTCAGAACATCATGCACACCAGTGGTTGGCATTTTTTGGAGATGGACTGCAGTAAAAATTGGGTTTGCATCACGGCTTCTGCGTTTTTATTTTGACCAGTCAATAAAGCACAGGAAGAGACAGGAAGGTCAAGAAGTGTAAGCACCAGCCAAAATATCACTGAAAGGTTCTCTCACCTAATTCACTGTTATCATCCACCAAAATAATTTCATGAAGAAGGTGTGCAGGAGTGCGATCCAGGACGCTATGTACCGTGCGAAGCAGGGCAGAAAGTGCTTCGTTGTAGAAACAGATTATAACACTGGCAGACGGCAGAGCAGAAGGGTAGGACTTCTCTCTACATCTGCAAAGAAATATAGTAATCACTTTATTTTCAGCGAGATTTCCATAGGGCTATGTCACTACTGAAACTTCATAGACAGCACGCAAACACTAAATGTGTAGGAAGAAGCCCTAGCTTGAATGTAAACAGTCCAAGAGTATAACATCTATAGTAGGGCTCAGCATTAAGTTACTCTGCACATAGTACAGACTTACAGTTAACATTGTTACTTGTTAGACAACAGAGGATATGATGGATTGGGGTGGGAGTGAGAACAACAGATCCTTAAGACATAAACAAGGGAAAACACTAAGGGCTTGTTTCAGCTGTCAAAATACTGTCTGGTACCCTTGGGTAGCTCAGACACCTACAGGAACAGCAGACATGACACGGGGCCTACAGAAACCCCACAACTGTACTGGCCAGCTGCTGGACACCAGGCTGAATATCCAGAACACCTCCACCGGCGCTAAATACCCATTTAGACAACCAAGGCTGGGATTTAGTCTGCAGACTAAGACATTTCAGTCTAGTCACTGCTGTCAGTGAGTCTATACAGTGTTCAGCTCACCCTAAGGCTGACAAGTGCATTCTGTCAGCTGAAGAGCTCTGTATGCTCCATTAACCGCACTGACTGCTAATTATAATAAAAGCAGAGACAACTGACCAACATGCAGCTATCTAAGTTTATTAATCTGCAAGCTAAACCCCACTCAAAGCAGATCATTCATTTTTTCTCCTTATTTTCAAATTCTGTCCATACTTTTAATAGGGCACAGTATCACAGATTAATGCCATATGAAGATGCCAGGCATGAGGGAATCCAACAAAAATAAGAAACTATAAGTGAAAACCCAGAAGTATATAAGAAACTTCTTCATTGACTTGGAATGAACTCAGCTCTTGGGAGAGACATTTCAGCAAGTATGACTCATTACATTTACCCACACCAGACACACCACTAGAAAATCAGATGCAGGTTTGTTTATTTTTCAGTTCAAAGTTGGGGGTTTTTTGTTGTTGTTACAGTGGTGGTTTTTACCCCCATATGCATCAGAGATTACAGAAAAAAAACCCTGCTTTTTAATGGAAAGTATTCAGAGCAGTGCAATCCAGGTACCAAGCAAAGACTTTGACTGCTGGCAAAGGCTCTCTGTTTCTCAGTCATTCTTCTGTCTCACCCTCTGTAGGCTTACGACAAATGTGAAACAGTACTTAAGGTGAAAGTCTCTTATTAACCTGAGCACTGGAACACGTCCATCTCTCAAGGGTACCAAACCGAATTATAGCATCTCTTCTGGTAGTTACAGTACTGAGTATCTCAAAATGAAGCTTTGAAAAACAGAAATATTGTAGCATGCTTTAAGTAACAGAGTACACAGCTAGCAAGATGAAACAGACATAGGACATGTAATCCTAGTGTTGCTGGAAAGAAAGTTTGATTCCTTTTCCACATTGACTTTTACTTAAAAGTATTATTTTCGGAATCTTGTTTTTGACAAAATAGCTCTCTGCCAATCCCACTACTCACAAAAATTACATTAACATGATAAAAGTTTGAATAAATGTATACCCAATCCGGTTCTTCATTAAGCATTCTTAAAGTGAATTAAGAATCAGGAAACAAACTTTGCTTTCAAAGAACAGCAGTCTTTCTTGTTTTCTTGGAGCCTGGTTTATGTGGGGCTTTACCTATCACATCCCTTTTCCAGCTGGAAAGAAATCAGATCTCCAAAAATAATATTCAGTCAAAAAAGACAGAAGAGACCAAAGAACAAAAATCCTAACCTCAAGCACTCCTGTTTAAATAGCTGAAAACCTGCCTTCTGCAACACAGGAGGCTGAAAGAGTGTTTTAACAGAAACATAATACCAAAAACGTCAAATACCACATTAGGTATAATATGAGTAACAAGTCCTTGAGCACATGAAATTATACCATGTTCTCTCCAAAAATTAGTACATACTTTGCATCTCTTGTATCAGGCACCTCCCTGTGGTATCCCAGCCGATTACTGATAAGCATATTGAAAGCATGCTTCTGATAGCCCAAGTCTCTCACTTCCTGATCTTCTTCATTAAAAATCATTCCTGCAAAAGAAACATGCCAAGATCAGTTAACAGGCTCAAAAGTGTCTTTTGGAAACAATCAAGGATTGAAACGTATGCTTTAACCTCCCCTAAAACCCATTCTGTTCTTCAAAAATCCCTCTGGTTTTGCAAAGCATATTTTTGTGCAACTATTTTTGTTACCACTCACAAATAGGTAGTACTTAACAAGTAGCCCTTGCAGCTGTAATAACATGAAATAATTCTCCAAAGACTGATGGCTCCATTGTGCTTATTGACTTACCAGACACACTCCCTTCACTTAAATGGCCTTTAATTCTTAGCATCACCTAAAAACCAACATCAAACAAGCAAGAGGATAGACTTTGGCACACAATGCATCAGCACCTATTGAAGGGTCTGTAATGGAATTTTTGACAGAGAAAATACATTTACAACAGTAGAAAAACCCTCACAATAGCCGCTCCAGTTTCACGCAGTTCTCTCAAGTCTGCAGTAACATAAAAATAGCTACAAAAAACTGTAAACTTGTTTATATCACCCGGGACTCTGACAGCAAGTAAAATAGCAACAGAGCTAGCTGTTTCCCTATTGATTATTTTAGCAGAAGCATCAACTGTCGCTGAGCACAGCAGAGGCAGCAACTGCTGGTATAGATCAGCACAATGCTAGAGGCCAAGGCTGAAGTCCTCAATGCCATCCTGCCTGCCTTGACTCAATGCCATGGGCTTCTCTCTCACTGAGCCAGTGCAATTTAGCAGTGAGATGAGAAAGAAAATACTAAGGTGCTGCACTCAACTCTTCTACACAAATAAAGCAGGGCCATGAAGGAAATGGTAGCCACCACCTGTGTCTGCTAGTCACTTCTGCAACAATTCAGGTAGCAGAGCAATGACTTTTTATTGCCTCTGATCAGCTGGCTGCACAGAATGAGATGCACATGTCCTCTCCAGCTACTATCAAGCTACAGAGGCAATTTCACTGAAATTTCAGCATAAGAAGTGAACAAGGAACATGTAATTTATCTCCTTCCACCCTGCCTATCATCTCCATACGGTTCAAACTGGTGGTCTAAACTGGTCAGTCAGTCTCCTTTGAACCACATGCATTTCCAAAGTAAGGTTTCCAGCTTGTCAGTTCAGACACCCAGCTCAGTCATTCTCAAATACTAAGCGCCACAGTAACACTGTGCCACTGGGTCAACTAAAAACATTTTCCTCATGCAAAGCACAAGCTTAGGAAGCACATACCAAATGTTTCATTCTACAACCTGTCCATAACCAACCACTAACTACTTTTTTCACACCATCTGAACATAGACAAGGAGTAACATTAATACTTTTAAAACATTCTTATCAAGAACAATATCCAAAATGCATGCAAAAGGCCTGAAAGATTTCAGTCCAAACAGCAGATAAAAACCCTGGGAAAATAAGGGCTTTGCAATGGAAACATCAGCTTAGGCTTTACTTCAGCAGTGTTGTGTGGCTCTCAGATTAAAAAAAAAGAAAAGAAAAGATAGATGGTCCTACCAGATGACAGTTTGGTTCTGGCTATCGCATGCCAAACCTCTTCTGATTTTTCCGCTTTGGGTGTTTTTCACTGTCCTACCCCAGACAGACAGGAAGCCCATTCCTGCAGCACCTGATCTAACAGAACACCAGCTGCCTCCTCATGATTCATGCAGAATTTATCCTGGCACTGTAATTCCCCTCAGTTTTCACCAACCAAACCAGTCACTTCGTTTGAAGATCAAGGAACTTCTCAGTTAAAAAGGTCCAATTTCTTTCCTGGCCAGCACTGAATAGTTGGAAAGAAATGGCCACCTCTGGACTGGACTTCACCTCGCTTGGCTCTCGTGCTTTTTGCAGTGAACTTATAAACACTTGTAATACCACAGGGCAACGTGAACTGGCATTCTTCCTACATATTCACACAGGTCTAATGACCAATTTGGAAACTGAGGTTTAGTAAAGTTCTATAAACTCTTCAAGCTGGTGATCCACCATTCATCCAAAGTAATGACAGAGGACCTCAGATATTAGGATTAAACTCCTGACTACGAAGGGTACTATGCCATAATTCCCAGAGCAGCGGACACTTATAGCACAACACCCAACATCTGCCTCCAGACTTGAAGGAATTTTGAAGGCTAGTATGCAATATGCCTCAGTTTGCACACCTGAGCACAACAGCAAACACTAAGCTGTAAGCAGTCAAATATACAAAGCATTTTAGTTTGGCAGGCAAGTTTGAAAGACAAACCCAAATCATCTCATTGATGAAATATGCTCCAACGAAACACACAGACCTTTGTTGGAGCAAAGTAAGAATGATTTTGCCCTAACCACTGTCATCTCAACAAATATTTCATTGTAATTTGTCCCACACACATTTTCTGTAGATGATTTCATAGTCCAAGGATATTCTCCAAATCAACAGGTCCTCTTCATTGTGTATTGTTATCAAGATATTTTTAATTACTGCATATGAGTAAAGTTTCTCTGTGCCTAATAAAAGTTCACGTATTTGTGCCCAGTCAACACAGGAGTAAGTCATGAAAAAGCATACACTGAACCTTCCAAAAGGAAGAACTACACGAAGGGTAGACACCTTGCTGTAATCCAGTCCTCCTCATCAGCACTTACACAGCACAGTTCTAAACGTCAGGAATAGTATATTTTGGATTAAACACAACAGAATAAATTTCAAGTAATTCCTAATAAAGAGAGCCACTAGTACCACCTGCATTTTAACAAACAGAACTACTTCATTACACAATTTTCCCTGAACTCCTTTAGAAAACAAACCAACCAGCCTTAATATCTCATTTCTTCTACTGTTTTAATAATTTTGTCATCAGCACTGAAAACCACTTACCCATTTCAGGAGAGAATTCTACCTCCCCCTTAACTGGGTCCTGGACATGATTTCCAAGAGGATTTCCTATCTTACTCTCTTTCTGTTGTAATTCAGGTATATGAACAGGCCCCCGCGTAAAACGGGGGTAGAACTTTTTTGGAAATGGCCTCTGAGGTTCCAGCCCCTTGACGGGCACATTCTTGAAGGATTGGTTCTCTTCACTGAAGTTGAAATAAACAAAGAGCAGAAGTGTCCAGGTCACGGATGTGAAAAGGCACCCATAGCAGAAATAGCGAAGTGTGACACTTCCCATTGTAGACTTAGCATCGTTGAGGACCCATTCTCAATTACCTGAAAGAGAGTGAAAACACATTTTGAGTGCTGCCTGTTACTTCATCAGGTCTATACTTTAGGAAATGCATTCCATATGCTGCTTTTTCTATTAATGATTTCTGGAACTTAAACTTTAGCACAAACTTTAAGAATGAAACCCCTTTTCGCTTTCCCATTCAAAAAATAAACATGACCAGTTCACACATTCTATGTAGATACTAATGCTTTAAAACATGAAGCAAACACTAAGAGCCCAGACACAAATAAAGGTAAAAATAACTACTTTTTCCTCATAACAGTTACTTATCTCTCTTCCACAACAGTGCATTCCTTGTATGCCTGCATTCATTTAAACACTTCACCATTTAACTAAATATACTACACACAGAGAATTGATTCTTCACAGAATCACAAAATGGTTGAGGTTGGAAGGTACCTCTGGAGGTCACCTTGTCCAACCCCCTTGCTCAAGCAGGGCCACCTTGAGCCAGCTGCCCAAGAGTATGTCCAGACATGTCCATTTTTGTAGTTCAGTTCCTATCCTAAAGCGCGGAATGAGAGAACACAGACTCAAAGAGCAAAACAGTTCTGGTCTCCTCGCCCCAAATTTAAGAACAGCCATCATGAGCATTTCAGAAATTCCAGAAATCATGGGGTGCAATTTAACAACATACAGCACCAAGACCGTCATCACATTTACAGATACTCCTCTCTGCAGAAAGAAAGAGATATGAGATAAAGAGCAAGAAGTTCCAAGGTCATGTACTGGGTTCTTGCAGGCCCCTGCAGACTCCAGAAGAGCTTCCATACTCCGTTGGAGGAGATGCCCACCCAGAGCTGGAAGGAAACAACCCAGCCCAGAGTTTTATTTCAGGCACCCACCCACTAACACAAATTCCGCAGGTTACATTGAAAATAACTATCCCCTGAAGTGAAGCATATGGAGCTGGTGACAACATTTTACTCATGGCCCAGGAGAATCAGGTAAACTTTCTGGAGTTCCTCAAATCTAAAAAAGGCTCCAAAAGAAATCCCCAAAACTATACAGCTCAGTTCCCAAAACTGAGAAAAACACAAAGAATTAGATTTCTCTCATCAGTATCTAACCATAACAAATTCTTCGCATAGTAACAAGAAGTCAGGAAACCATTTAACCATATTTAAATAGCAAAACATTTATTTTAAGAAAATAGAAGTCTGGGGTAGGAGTCAAGGGTTTATGCTGATGTATTTTTCAGACTTCTCAAAAAGTCAGAATCCATCAGGAGTCTTCAGGTCAGGCTGGCTAAGAACAAACCACAACAACATTTATGAGTACAAACGGATTATTCCCTTCTCAATATGGAAAACTACTAAACAGAGGTAGAAGGCGTTCATGATCCCAAAGAAACCTATAAAGATCCCACTTCTTTTGGCAATGTAATTCTGAGTCCTAAGTGACTTGCATCCAAAAAGAATACACGTCAACATTCAAGCTCACATTTCCCAGACTACACCATGTCATTGCCTCCCTTCCAAAAATAAAATATCCACAAAGTAAAATAGAGTAAAAAACCAAACCTCCTCAAAAATAATTTACCCATTATTCTTACCACGTCAAACTGCCTCACTTCTGCAAGGCAACAATCTACACAGCAGTTAAGCCCAAGGAGCTTAAAAAGGTCTTAAATGGGGTTTAAATCTCATACTGACCCTGTGCATACAAACGAATTGTATGCTCTGTGAAACGGGCTCTTTCTGTAACACCGTTACACGGAAATCTTGCCGCTTAACTGTAGGGCCATGCAGCTAGTCAGGCAACAAAATGCTCTAGGGGCAGAAACGATTAACACACACACACACACATCCCCATTCCAGCTAACAGAACGGGTTTACCAGTTGGAGAGGTACAGACAACCAAGCCCCAATGCCTTACAGCCTGTGCAAACAGTAATCAATGATCATAGCAAGGCAAATCTAGGCTCAGAAAAGCATGTAAGGCTGCAAAGGAGCAAGATTAGATAAACATTTATATTCTCTAATTATAATAATTCTTCTTGTCAGACAGTCTGCAGACAATTAGTATTTATGCATAAAAGAAGATCTGAGTGCTTGCCAGGTATTTTTTTGCTTTGCCACAAGGAGGTCATCTGCTGTAAGCCTTGTCCAAGCCTAATATACTTCTCCTCAAAGCCTGTTAAGAGTTGTTTTTCCATTCACTATGGTAACACAGATGCACAATCCTAACATCATGGCACATGCACTTACATTGTGGAACACAACTGTTCTAGTAAGATAAAAATTACTGCAACAGAGAAGAAACCTTTTCATTTCAGACCTGTTTAAGGATACATCTACACTGCAGCTTGCACAGGAAAACCAAAGATAACCCTTGCTATCTCAGGTAACAGTAGGAAGACAGGCATGCAGAGCAGAATTCATCATCGACTGAGTATTTCCCCAGCGTCTTTCATCTCTCTTACAGCTCAGAGCTCCACCTTGCTGCTGTGGCTCTTCTAGCCACACTAATGCTAAAGTTTGCTATGACTGACAATCAGGCATACTCAGATTAAAGAGGAAGGGATAAATCAGTAATCACCAGAGTGAAGAGACCGCTATACATACCTTCCATCTCCAGAAAGCCCCCTGACCAGGGGGCACACGTTTGGTTACTGTTACAAAGGCAACAAATGCAAACCTGAGCATGATATTATTCCCACATGCTCCTTACTAGAACTGAACTGTTTCACCTTCTTTTCCCCTCCTTCACTGCTCTGCAGTTTTGTAGCAGGATACAAAGGTTTAAATACTGCATTTAAATCAAATGTCAGAACCTCCACAATGCAGAAAAGTAGGCTCTTTCAGTAACTTGCTATTCAACCAAGACATCTGGTAATAAATTTGGCAGGAAAATACAGACTCACTATTTATTTTCTTTAAATACCAAATGTTTTGTTAGACACTTACTTTTGAAGGCAGAATGGAAAAAATTTAAACCCTGCCTATGAAAAGCACATTGAGGCTTATTAGTTTACTTTATTCACCAACACATATGCATTTACACAACCGCTGTCCTATGGATTTCAACCACTTCTACCATTTAAGCAGCCACAGAAGTTGCAATCTGCGTCAGAGCTGCACACTCCAGTTCTAGACAGTTTTAGGTTGACCATGACTTCTTGCAGATGTGTTTTAGCAGAGAAGCCACAGTAGGTTTTCAAAGCCTAAGCAATGCCAGTTCTGCTTGGGACCTGCCCTGAGGAACCAGGCGAACCTTTCCAGCCCTATACTTTTATGCATACAAAGTACAATCACACCAATGTGTCTCTGCCTCTCCTCAGTATACCAAGAATCAGGCATCCCTTCACTCCTTTCAGCATACAATGAAAAAATAACCACTTTGATACACACCAGAGGGAGCGACGAGAGAATATTTCAGCTCATCACACAGACCCAGGAGGAAACACTCAGTTCAGAGGCAGCCACTTGGCCTCGATTCTTAATCTTCCAATCCATGACTCTCTTCTGCAAGCCACCTAGACACAGTGAATAAAAGACTCACCCTGTCCAGACTCCTGAATACAGGAGATGTAAAGGATATGCCTTTCAAATCCAAAGTATTAGCGTGGTTCTCAGCCCTGATACGTGCTGCATGACAAAACTAGATTATATATATTTTTAACTCCAAAGCCCTAAAGCTCTGCTCATGCAAGCAGAGCTAGCAGGTTTGAACAGCTAAATAGAAGCAACTTAAATCAAAAAAAGCAGGATTGCATTATCCAGATAATAATGTCAATGAACTTGTAAGAATACTTTTCATCTATGCAATAAAGACAGTAAAACTGAGTCCAGTCATGAATAAATTGCTATTTAGACAGTATAGTTAAAACCCATTTTCTATCTATTTATTCAAATACAAATAAAAATACTAACGGCCATTAAAAAAACCACTATGATTTAAACACATCAAGAGGAATTGTTTCACAATACCGTTTCTCAATTACTGGTAATTGAGACTAGGCTTGAAGGGTCTATTGTGTTTCTCCCCTTCATTTCTGAAAAGCAACACAGCTGCCAAAAGTAAGTTTCCAACATACCTCAAACAAATCTATTTCTCAAAAATACATGTAGTGAAGAACATCCACAATGAACACAAGACATGTCCTCTCCCTTGGCAATATAGGAGCTTTCACAGCAAATTATAAATGATAACACCCTGAAATATTTTACAAGCATTCATTCACATACACAACATCCTAGCAAGACATGGAGTTTATGGCTGTTTGCATTGGTATACTTAGGAATCCAGAGATACACTAACATGACAAACACAAATCATTCAGGTGGCAGCATCTCCTACATCAGGAAACTACAATCCATTTTGGAGGCAACTGGGAAAACAATTACCTTAGAAGCTGCCCCCATCAGCATCAGCTCAGAAGAGACTAAGACTGAAAGGCACAGTATTCGGAGAACTTTTAACCAAATACTCTGCCTTTCAGTCTCTCTTGTTGCTCTGTTTTGACTGTTAGATATCTACTGCCTAATAGTTTTCAGACTTTGGCAAAGCTTTGGAACAGAGTTTGCAGACCCACATGCCAGAAATGCCAAGAGTAAAATATTCCTCTCTAATTTCCATGAATTCCAGTACAGAAGTCTCAGCTCCTTGCACAAGTAGTAAATCATTGATTTTTTTTTTTTTTTTAAAGAGAACTATGCAAGTCAAATATTAGTAAAAGTCTCTGAAAGTCAATCAATTGCAAAGCTGAAAAAAAAGACTCCAGGAGCCTACCTGCCAGACTTGAGCTTCAGTAATAAAAAAACTGTGCAATATTGCTTTCCATGTGGCACCCAGCTTCTTGTAGCATCCTTACAACATCAGCATGGCATTCATTTCATTTAATAATTGGCCCAACAATGATACAACTCTGTTCTCCCAGACAGCCTGGGAGAGTGTCGCTACTAACCTGTGCAGCTCTAACTAACACTGGCCCAATGTGTTGGCCTTCAATATTTTTAATAAAAAAAAAAATGCCAACCGCCTTTCACAATATTTTGGCCTAAAGAGCAAACGTAGCTACAGGCTCTATGAGCAGCCAGTGCTTGAACACTGACATCTGCTTGGATTAACCTCAACAGTTTAGTAAACACACCGTATGACTAGACATTTCATGACTGTGCCAAAATTTGTATTTGTCAGAGGTCAAGCAGAGGATCAGATTAACCTCAAGATTTTTGAAACAGGAGTAAGAATTATTTGAGAGAACCTTAAAGTCTGCTTGTAGTTTTTCCAAGAACAGCTTTTCTTCTTAAAAAAAAAAAAAAAAACGAAGACAGAGATACAACTCATATTACCAGATTTCCTGCAAGACTGCCTGTGTATTTTGGACCTATATAAAGTGAAGGAACAGATGTGTATAAACTTCATTTTTAAAGAGCATTCTAGTAAAAAAAATCATTAAATTAATTTTGTCTTTCTACAGATCATTAGGACAATTTGTTGCATGACTTTCTACAGCCACTTGTATTTTTTATTTTATTTTGGGGGGAAAACCCAAGAAGATAAAGTAACACTACTTACGAATGCAATTTTGCTCTTTTAATAGCCTTAATTCTTCAAATATTTTGGCCTCCAAGATGTTATGCTACCATCACTCCTCTTCGACAACAAGCATCAGGACGAACAGACTTTCCTACTTCCTTGTGGAATCACTACCAAACAATAGCATTAACAGTATGACGAATGGAGGCCAGATTAGGAAGAAGCAGTGCTCAAATAATACACTTAGCACACAGAGACACCATTCGCAGTAGCTTCTGCACTTTCACGAGAATTATTTTTTTCCAGGCATCCCTTATATTGCAACCTCTCTTAAGGGAGAGCCACAGTTAATAGACTACCAAGATGAAAAAGGACCACCTCAAGCAGCTTTTGTTTCAGACTCCAACACACATCACTAGGAGCAACACCCACTGAACATACATTCAGAACAAAAGCCAGACATATCTCCAAAGAAAATCTTAGTGTTTCATGTGCTCCAGTATCTAAGCACCAACCCAATTTAACTCCTTATAAAAAAAATCCTCCTGCTGGATTGTTTTAGCACAAAATTGGATCTACCTGTCAATTTGTTTTTAATTAAAAACAACCATTAATTTTTGACCTTACAGAAGAGTCAATTGTACTTCATGAATTAAGTGGCTATTTGTGACACAACACAGGCATATAACTGCTCATGTAAAGACAGGTTGGCCCTACAGGAACCTACCTCGTGACATCCAGCAAGGACAAATGCCAAGTCCTGCACCTGGGACAGACAAACTCCCTGGCTGTGACAGCCTGGGGAACAGCTCTGCAGAGAAGGACCTGGTAGGTCTGGCTGAACACGAGCCAGCAGCGCGCCCTTGCAGCAGCGACAGCTGACAGCGTATGGGCTTATCACCCTGGAGCACAGCCAGCTGACCAAGGGGAGCAATAACACCCCCCTCCACACACACAGCACTCGTAAAACCACAGGCAGGGTGCTGTACCCAGTTTGGGATCTGCCAGTACAAGACAGGCATCAGCCATCTGAGGCAAGTTCAGTGGAAGGCCACCAAGATGGTCATGGGCTGGAACACTTGTGCTGGGAGGAGAAGCTGAGGACTCTCTGCTTCTTCAGCCTGCAGAAGAGACGGCTTTAGGGGGGACCTAAGAGCAGCTTGCTGCTACCTACAGGGATGTCATCAAGAAAACAGAACTAGGCTACTTAGTGAGGTGCAAGGTGGGAGAACGAGAGAGTTAAAAGAGACTAATACAACTCCAGCCACAGCAACCCTCATTCACAGAAATATTCTGTGGACCACAGGCTGTCCTCTTGCATAAGATCACTCTTTTCATTCATTTTAATGAGATGACATGCTAGGATCTATTTTTAATTAGCCTCTGTAAGTCACTTCTAAATGCAGCTTTAAAAGCTTCAAGAGCCGACAGTTTAGCCATTTCGGCACAGCTATACAAATCCTTGTCATACCACATAAAATAAATCCTCCTGGAATGAATACAAATTCTGATCAACACGTCACAGATAAATATTCTTAAAATACCAATAACATTCATTATACTTTATCTATAAAGAAAGGCACATAGGTAGACTAGGTTGCATGAATTGTTGAAGACCGAAGAAATTATACTATATTAAGTCTAGAAAGCATAGAGAATTTTAGGAAAAAAATTAAAAATTCATCTTTATGTCTTTAGGTTCTCACCCCTCACTGTTTTACCACTGTCAAATGACTAATATACTTATTTGTATTTCAGTTTTTGGACTTTAACAAGAGACATCTAAATATTGCATACTACCATTTTTAAACTTGTGGACAACATATTGAAACGCCTCCTCTAGGAACATATCTTTGTTTATCAAGCTTTTTGGAATTTCTCAACTCCAGTAAAAAAGTTTTATTTAGTAGGCTGCCATACCAGAGTGAATGCAAACACTTTAGCATTTCTATAATAAAAATGTAAAGTTCTTTCTTTACCCACCTCCATTTCAAATGCTCCCTCAAAGAAATTTTGAAGTATCTTCTGCAGTAACATCTGTCACTTGGTCAATAAAATATACCAGAACTTTTTTTTCCTTACTGATAAAGGATACCTTTCTCCCCACATACTACTCCTCTCCAAGGACTGAGAGTATTTCACAAGGGCTCTCATTTAAAGACACAATTTTAACGGAAAAAGCAGTTGCAAATTTTGGAAATAAAAAGTTTCATAAGAGTCAGGATCTCATGTTAACAAACAACAGAAAGGAACATCCGTTTTAGTTGCAACCAGTGGTACAACTTTGCATCAAGAAAAGTAACATAATAGTCCAGTCTGATTAGAGAAAGCAAGCAAACTTGGATTAGAAACATGAGCTAACCAAAATCCTAGTGCTCAACACTGAGTAAATAATTGCCATACAGTAGGCAGTTTCATGCTGCTGCAGTGTCCTCGTCATCGTGCACCCCCTCAAGGTACTGGTTTCCCAAAGCACAGTTATGTGCACAGAATTTTCTTATCTATCCCCCAACAAATGATGCACCATAGGGCTGGCTTGGCTGAATGTTACTTTAAGCCATCTGGCATACAAATGCATGCCATGCCATTCCTGAAGTCCTAAAAATACCTTCTTCCTTTTTGCTGCTAATAATTACTTTCTTCCAATAGAAGCAGCAAGATTTTCTTTTCATTAGCAAAACCAGCTCTCAAGAAAGCCAGCATGTTCATGTACTGTCTCCAAAGCAAGAAGCATGCATTTTGTAACACAGCCGTTCTTTCTTCACATATAGCTTAGAAAACAGCAAGGTTAAAAACCCCACATTTACAGCTGCTTTTTCAATGCATATCTCCCACATTAAAAATCCATGTATCTAAATATTAGTTTAACAACCTTCCAGCACTATATACAAATGCAAAATGTAAGAGAGCTTCCAAGGTCAACTACACACAAGTAAGCCGCTTAGTACCTTTTCTAAATGTTTAAAATCTCCTGAGCTGTTCCTGGCATTTTATGTCTGCAAAATAACAGTAAAAATACAGATGCATGCAAAATAATTAGACAGGACACACTTCTACATGAACAGCTGAACAGAGGAACGCTCACCTTTTTCCAGAAGAGTCGGCGCTAAAGAAGCAGTGCAAGGTTACACAGTGAAAACACATCTACTGCAGTAGCAGTCAAATCCAGTTGGTGTCTTCATTCTCACCGAACAATAAAACGCTGAGCCTGGAACTTAACACTTTGTTGCTGAGTACTGCTTGCAAGTCCTAACTGGGAATGGGATAACAAACACAAGCTTCTCTATGACAACAGGATAACTTGGATGGGTCCTAAGATATCAGTGCTGCAATTTCTCATTTGACTGCAATACACTGCCCCAAGATCTATTTTTCTATTTGTTTGGCGTTGGTTCTTTCCGCTCTCTTCCCCGCCTCCCCTCTCCCCCCCTCCCAGCGCTGATGCATGATCCGTATGGATTCATGCATTTGGAAGCATAAACAAGACTGGTCATTTTACTGCCACTCACTAGAGAAGCATAATCAATTAGTATGTCTCTAAGGTATTCTTCATCTTAGTATCAATGGATTAGACCATAGTAATGCTTGATCATTAAGTTTGTACAGAAATTTCAATTCTAAAAATTCCTTTACTCCTCATTTTCCAAATCACTACTAATTTTATAAAATTTCAACATTTTGACTGAAATTTTCTAGGTATGCTTTCTGTTCATCTTAAAAAATTGTCATCAAAAGTGCTTTGGGTTTTTTTGCAGTCTTTTACAAGCAAAGTGAAAACACATTTTCCAATTCTTCAAAGAAAAAAAAAGTCAGACTTCATTTGTACAGCCCTCTTGCCAAAAAATCTGGCAGCAAATTTGGCAACAAAACAGACCTCACTGAAGTATTTTTGAGTGGGCCAGTGAAAACTGGGTTTGACTGGTCTCATTTTTAAACCTGCGACTACTGACCATGGACACTGCATTTTGCACAAGTTTTTTCTGCAAATTCCAGTTCTGCAGTTAGCTCCAAGCAGATGTCTACCATCCACTTGTGCAGAACTCAGTACTGAAATCAACAGCTGTATACAAAAAAAATACACAAAAAACATCTGCAAACTTGGACTAGAAACTTCAAAAGACTATACCTGAACATGTATAAAATGCAAAACTGCGGCAATTAAGTTATTACTAGTACTACAGAATTGGAAACTGTCTTAATGAGAACAGCATCAGACTACAGAATTCACAGACCTCCAGGCTTACTCCCCACAAATCATACAAGCATACTTCATTTCTCTTTTTCTGCAGGGTCTTCCTTTCCAATACACAGAAACTTAGACATAAAAATACATTAGAATGCCAAGTTTGGATCCCAGACGTGTTACATTAACTTACAGATGTCATAAACTGCCACAGTAAGGTAATGCTAGCCTGTGAGCTACTTGCTGTAGCACTGCAGTCTGCTCTTGCAACTCAATTTGGTTAGCCCAGGATCACACACCTTTAAAGAGCTTGAGTAGCACATAGTAGTACACACAGACATTATTTGTTTAAAATAAAGAGATGAAATGTAGCACCAGAAATCTGAGCGAGGTTAAAACAAGTTATAGATTAAATCCACAAACTGCACGTGATAGGAAAATATTTAACTCATTCCAATCTGCTTGGAGTTCTTCACCCCTGTTACGCGTCTCGATGCTATGAAGAGATGGCACAGTCTTAGAGATTTTCTCAAGACATTATGTCCAAAAGGAGTTTTCCTGGATGGCTGGCCATTGTTAAAAAAGTAGAACTTAAAGAAATACTAAAAACAGGGGTTTGATTTAATTCAATGTCCATTTGAATTTCTCATGTCCAGAAACAAAGGTCACTTCAAGTTTTTCACTCCACGCTTTAGCAGAGTCCACAGTATCTGTGCCATTTGGAATAGCAGGGGCATGGGACTTCAGTTTTTCCCAGTAAGGAACCCTTCCTCAGAAAGACCAAAAAACCCCACAGTCTTCTTGCTTTTGGATCCATTTTCTCAACAGAAGTTTAAAGTCATGTCTGCACACAGGTTTCTCTCTACTTCTCTGATTTTCTCACTAATGTCTCCAGCCACTAACACAAGAGAGGAATCCCAAGGATATACACCTACTACATCTTCTCTCTTCAACTCACTGACTGAACGAGGACACCTGTACAGTTAAGATATCAGATTGACCCGTGGGACATTCTGGTCGAACTGTTTGCTCTGCTACAGGTTTTGATGAGATCCTCAGCAACTCAGCTGTATCAGCTCCCACATATAAAATCTGAATGATGTCTTAAAGCAAACTCCTGAGGCCACAGTAACCAGAGAGTATACAAGTATCAAGTGGAGCTCTGGGCTAGAGCAGCAGTAACTCATTCCTTCTGCTCCCCCTAGCAAGTCTATTTCTAAATTATACTAACAAACTGTCCTATAGGAAACATTCTCTCTTTTTCCCTTCCTCAACACAATACAGTAATGCTAACAAAGAGGTACTATTGCTGGTACAAGCATACCTACAGATGCAGTCAATGAAAACACTTTCACTCACACATCTAAACTAAGCTATTGATTTAATATAAGCTTATCTTGCTAAATATTGTATTTGACAACAGGGTATGGAGTTTTCACCTATGTAAATAAACAAACCTGCTATTAGCATGCTTCTGAAAAAAAAATTTTGTGGACATTAACTGTTGGATTAGGATGATAAATCACTAGCATAAAGAGATTTTACACTGCCTGTAAGGAGAGCTAACTTCTGCAAGTATGCCAAAAATTAATTTTGTCTTTCATTCCCTTCTACATGTTCTTACAGACTCAGTTCTCTCCTCCAAAGAAATCCCTTTGAGGAAAGAGTTGTGGACCACTCCTTTTCCATCCCCTGCTCATCATTTTTCCTCTCCTTATCCACTGCCAATGTTTCTAATGCGAAAACATGGTCAGGATTTTGATGTTGAAATCAAGGATGTTGCAACAAAATGAATAGTGGATCAAAAATACACTGTCCCACTTCACTAGAAGCCACGCTTTCCAACATACTGCTAGAACAGAAGGTTAGCATGCAATTGAAACCTCAGTCTTCGCTTGCTTCACAGATGAGTCTCAGCATCTGCTGACACAAGAGGTAAGAGATTCGTGCGAACTGACAAAATTAAGGTATTCCAGGAAACAGAAAACTAAAGCAAGCACTTCCAGAAAATGAATTCACTAACAAATACTAGAAAGTATCAACAGAGACAGCGACATAATCTGTTCTTGATGTTACACTTCAGGAATTTGCAAAATAGTCAAAATACCTACAAAGACGGATTCATACAGGGTCGTGTATCAAAACAGGATAATTTTGTGCTTCCTGGAAAAGGATCTCTGTTTTAATTAAGGCCACCTCCAAGGTTTAAAGCATCTAATTTAATCCTTGTCTGCACAAGAAAATCTGTGTCATTTAGCCAAGCAATACTTGGACGGTTTTATATAAACTAAAAAGACCACCTCTATGAACATGCTCGTAACATTAAGTATTTGCTTAGATCAGTTTGGCACATAGCAATCATTTACTGAGGTACCTTCTTTTTAGCACGCCTCTGCAAGTTTATTAGCTTAACCTGTCAATTGAAAATTCAACTTCTTAAATGGTGCTGTGTCTCAAAATCTTAGGAATAATAAAAAGTTACTGCAGGTAAGCAGTTACTTCCCATCAGCTGCTCTGCAATATTACTTCATGCACATATTTCTTCCCTCTTGTGCAGCGAGAAATGATTTTTGTCAAGGTAGCTTGCTCCACGGCAAGAGGGGTTAGAGTATGCATGCGTACAGTCATTGTAGCACAGCTGATAAGGTATCACTTGTCAGTCATGGCAAACATTCAATCGCAGAAACGCAGAGCTTGCAACACCACTACTGCCACAAGAGAAAACCACAACAGCTCACCTGCCCCAAACCAAACTTAGAGCCAGCCAAGACATCAAAATACCTGCCTGTGAGCAGTGTGGGGTAGTGGGGTCTGGATTCCTCCCTAGCCTGCACACCTACTTCTTACTCATATTACAAAGCATAAAGCAGGCAGTACAAAGTCCTGAGGTCCCTTGCATTAGGGGTTTCTAACTAGTGTAAACAGTGGAAAAGTTGATTCACACCTGAGCACTGTATTCCAGTTTCAAACATGTTAAATACCTGGCTGCCAAAATCCTAGACTGCACAAGAAAGGGCTGACATACAGCACATCCCTCTTACAGACATTTCAGTCCATACTCTACATTTTATTAACACCATCAGTCATTTAACCTACAGACTTCTCAGTGAAGGAGTTCAGAAGTTCATACAACAAAATGCCTGAAACTTGGTATACTTGAAGTCAACTTTCAATTGAAACAGTATGATCAGCCTCTTAATTTTCCCCCTTTTTGTTGCAGTGTTTCTATTTTTTACAGTTTTCAAATAAAGTATTTACACTAATTATTACACAATGCTGACTCACATGAGAAACATGCTAGAGCACAGCTGAAAGATGTGTTGAATACTATTAACTCTTACACAAAATGAGCTGAACAAATGCATTTACTCATGCTGCTGAACACTGGTTTAACAAGCTGAGGCCTTTGCACTTTATACATTAACACAGTAGCTGCAACAGCAGAGGTGTTCATCTCCACAAGCCACCATGTTTTGAAAAGAAACCTTACGTAAGAATCAAGACAGTTTATCTACCTCCCACACTTAATAGAGATTGAAACAGACTTCACCTCTGCAATATTTTTTGAGAAAGAAAAAAAAACTAATTTCTGCACTTGAAATACATTGGCATACTTTCACTCTTCAACAGCAATTAACAGAGCTGTACTGCAGCACCTCTCCAAAATGAATGGTACTAAAGAAAACTACTTGATTTTAGGGATACCTGTAACTGCAGTATTGCCTAGAAGACACATGGAACTGCTTAGGAAGTCAATGAACTGAACTGTCACAGAAAGGAAAGATTGTGTTTTTTCAAATTTTACCTGTTGCCTCCAGCTGGAAGTCTCCTCTTACTTCTCTGCTTCAGTAATCAACACACAGCTGCCACACTGCCAAACTCTGCCTACCCACTGCTCAGATCACAGCCTTTTTACAGTACCTTCAAAGTAACTAAAGAATGATCCTCCCTTTGTTCTTTTCACCCCCACAGTACCCTATTCTTTCTTGTTGGAAGATCTGAAATCCCCATTTTTACTGTCTGCTCAGAGACTTCTAATTTCATCCATTTGACCCACAGTTTGCTCTGCTCCACCCACATGCCCTGTAACTACCATTAAAACTTCTGTTTCTCTAGCATTTACTATCAGGAAACATGTTTTGTACAGACAAATTTTCAAAATACTAATAATTCATCTTTATTTCCCTTGCCATGCTGTTTCAGGGCTTTCTTCCTCCTAAAAAGCTTGAACCATGCCTACTGTTATTTCACATCACTATGAAAATGATGAACGGATTCACCCATTCTCATCAACTACAGTCACACAGCAGCTTATCAAGAACTCTTTTCGGTTTACTCCTATACTTAATGGAGTATCAATTTGCATCCTTTGAGACAAAGCGATTAGATGGCAGAAGACAGGCAACAGGCCCTGAAATCTGCAGTTAGACTCTCTTAAACCGAACACATGTCATAGCCTGCTGGCTTCCTCATCTGAGGCTGAGAGACGACGGCTCATTAGAGCTGCAGCGTTAGTTCTTTCCTTCCCTGCTGCAGAAGAGCTCCTAAACCTCTGCAGGAGCTTATCTTACCCAGAGATGAGAAAAAGCTTATGCAGAAGGCATGCAGTTCTTCAGAGGCAGTTATACTGGGGGAGGCCCACTGCTTGTTAATCAAAATCCTCTTATCTGGAACCACCTGGACCTTTACGCTGTTCTAAAAGGAGGTTGAGGAATACCAGCCGGACGATTTCACATTTGCAGAAGTTCTCTACAGGGTAGCAGGGCCAAAACATACTGTCAGGGACAGGCTGGCACCATCCTTTCCTGGGCACAGCCTGCACTTGGATCAGCTTAAGCTAATCACAGATGTCACAGAATCACAGAACAGTAGGGGTTGGAAGGGACCTCTGTGGGTCATCTAGTCCAACCCCCCTGCCGAAGCAGGGTCACCTACAGCAGGCTGCACAGGACCTTGTCC
>Ga0065711_1027635_pt1 | contig 47308 bp, 15 predicted proteins | sample Hoacrofraction12_FD_59098 | JGI IMG/M metagenome (GOLD analysis project Ga0065711, IMG submission 59098) | Hoatzin crop microbial communities from Cojedes, Venezuela - Epithelial fraction 12 v2 (version 2) | ecosystem: Host-associated > Birds > Digestive system > Esophagus > Crop | place...
GCCCCCCCCCCCCCATTTTTTTTTATTCATTTTGTAAATACAGTAGTTCCCAACAATAATTCAGAAATTCCTAATGAAACATCAGACACTTCAAAACAAAACGTGGCCTACCACAAAGCTGAAAGTGTCAGAGCACCTGGAAGAACTGTTGTAAATGACTATGGAGAACCACAGCAGAGGGGAGGAAGACTTGTTTACAAATCTCTTGTTGAAAGTGATGAAGGCAAGCAATGGGACTAGTTTGTCTGGGGGAGCTACTGGGTCTCTAGCATTGGACTTTCTTTTGCTTTAAAAAATAAAAGCTGCTCCTGTGAAGATTAGGGGAACTTTATCCTGAACTTCCAGCTTTAATTTTCAGATCACTTGAAAATATTTCAGACACTAATAAGGAACACCCCTAGTACCTCTCTGTAGAGATGGCTAAATGAGACAACAAGTTGTGATTAGTTCAAGGTTTTGTCAGCAAAGACAAGCACTGAATCCTCCCGCAACTCTGGGCAGTCAGAGTTAATTCTTGGGCTCTCTAATCTCTGCAGGGCTACAAGGAACAAAAGAACATTCCTTTACATTTGTGACTGGAAGAGGAGGGAAAGTGGCTGGCCTGGTACCGGATTCCATCTCTCTTCTGCTCACTAGGGAGAACTCATAGGCCCTACTGATTTGTTCAACCAGCCTGTGGACTTAGCCAAGAGCTTGTTTCAGTCAAGTACCACGTCCATCCTCTCAGTTTTCATCCTTATCTCAGTGGCACGGGCAGAGTGAGAACATCCAGAAAGATCATAATCAAATCATCTCTGCTTGAAAGAACTCTGCTCCCAGCACCGTGGTTTCTGCCCTGCCACTTCACCCAGAGAAGCCCTCCAGGTCTAGCAGAAATAAATACTGCTTTGACACCATGGCAAACAGATAGATGCACTGCTTTAAAGGAATCATTTGCAGACAGGTACTTTCCTGAGTATGACCTCCAGAACATCCAAACTATTCAAAATGGCTACCATACTGAGAGATAAAAGTATTCCACGAGGGGTTGAATAAAGACTCCAACTACATTTGCTTGTAAAACACATTTACCTTTGGTAGTTTGAGACCTCCAAGATTTGACTACTTCTGTCAATCAGATACGAACACAGAACACTTGCATCTAAGCTGCTACCAAGCACCTTAAAGCTCCAATTTGTGGGTTTGTTGTTTTGTTTTATGTTTTGGTGTGTTTTTTTTTTCAAACATTGGCCTCTGGAATCTACCTAGGAGCAGAAATAGATGTGTCCAAATTGCCCAATTAGAGTTGTTCAGAGCATTTTCAATCCTGCCACAGCATGGTAGTCTGATATCCAGTGACACTTCTACACTAAGTCTGAAAAGACTTGGGTACACATTAAGAATTTGAGCACTTTGTTAAGAATTAATATTTCTTAATTTCACCTGTCTCTTACAAAACCATGTACCTGGTTTTGGGATGGAGTTAATTTTCTTCCTAGTAGCTGGTGTAGTGCTGTGTTTTGGATTTAAGATGAGAATAACATTGATAACACACTGATGTTTCAGTAGTTGCTGAGCGGTACTTACACTAAATCAAGGACTTTTCAGCTTCTCTGGCTGCCCTGCCAGAGAGCAGGCTGGGGGTCCCTGGGAAGACGGGAGGGGACATAGCCAGGACAGCTGACCCCAGCTGGCCAAAGGGATGTCCCATATGATATGGCATCACACTGAACAACAAAACTGGGGGGAACTGGCCAACGGGTGGTGGCTGCTGCTTGGGGACTGGCTGGGTGTCAGTCAGCGGGTGGTGAGCAACCGCATTGTGCATCACTTGTATATTCTTTTATTGTTATTATTATTTTCCTTTCTCTTTTCTGTCCTATTAAACTGTCTTTATCTCAGCCCGTGAGTTTCACCTTTTTCATGATTCTCTCCCGCATCTCCCTGGGGGAAAGCAGGCCAACAGCTGCATGGTGTGTAGCTGCCCGCTGGATTACACCACGACACCACGAGACTGGACAGCGTATGGGAGGAGGAGAGTCCATGCTGCTCTCAAGCGGTCAGCTTTTCCTGAACATTACAAACACCAGTTCATACTTTACAGTTCATGTCTTCATATTACTGAAAGTTGTGCTAGGAGGAAAACAATCGGTTTTAAACTCTAGTTCTTTTATTTTACCTTCTTTCCTCAGTAAAAAAAAGGGTCTATCATTTCATACCAAAACCACTGTTTCTGTGGGTATTTTATCCTTTGTTCATTGCTGTTAATGGAAGAGACATACTTAAGCAAGACAACCACCTTCCTCCCTTTCCCCTCGTTCAGCACAGGACATGTGCAGCAGGAGTGAAATCATGTGGGGAGCAGAATACTACAGTCACAGCACAGGTGCAGTGTAGTTCCTCACCGATACCTAACAGGTGGGTTGTGGTAGTGTGGAAACCCTTCTCTACACAGAGAGAGCCCAAAGTCCTTTCGCAATACAAATTCACAGGCCTGATTTTATAGTCTAAGAAGTCTCACAGTAAAAGCAACCATCAGGACACAGCTATGATGCTGAGACCACCAGGAGGGACGGAGAAGGGAGCCCAAGCTGACAGCACATCTGCCCACTGTCAGCCCAGAGCTGCCAGCACCGCTACACCCACCCGAGCACTGAAAAGTCATGCTTATGGAAAGCTTTCCCTCTCCCCATGGTACAGCCGTCGGCAAGGCGTCTCACTGGCTGCCTCGGAGACAGGATTAAGAAAAGTTTGTGCTTCTTTTCCTTTCTTAACAAAGGATACATAAAAACAAAACAGCACAGTTCTGAGACTGTTTACCCAGGCTGTTTATTCCAGGCGCTATTCACAGATCTAAATTATTATCACAGATCTAAATTATTAAGCCAAATTTTCACACTCCTTAGCATCCAAAGATAATGTATGCTGGGTATTACTGCAGTTATTGGAAACAACATGGATCAATGGAACAATCTGGAGGACATAAGGTAATGAGGTGACCGAGCTCGCAGCCACGGTGACTCACACTTAATGTGAAAGAGAAGCAATGCCTTCTTAAAATACCACACAACCACAAAATTGTGTGTGTGAAAGCCAAGTCATGGCTTTCTAAGCCCTGCCGTATGTTTAACATTCACTCTGAAACTGGAGTCCTGATAACTTCATTTCAATTTTCAGCCTAAATCCTTAACAGACAACACGCTAATCGCCGGCTGCGCTGACACAGGGGATGCGGTGGCAGAGCATCACTTGCAAGGAGTATCCTACAGACCTGGGGCCAAATCCATCTCTGGAGACTATAGCCGAAGCATCCCGGGCAAAACTAAAAGCTCTGGCCAGCACCTGTTTCCCTGGATTTGTGGGGCAGAGTTTGCCAGCCTGCAGAAATCCCTGGTTGCCATAGAAACAGAAATACTGTAGTAGAGAAGAAATATTCAATTGTCAGCACAGAAAGATTGATTGTTTACGTTTCCCCCTACATGTGTAAAACCAACACAGAGCTTTGTGTCATTTACTCCCAACCTAAATTCCTTCCTGCTGGTTTCATCTGATATTTATGATGGCTGTGATCTAGTAACCTTCTTCCTTTTCATAGCAACAGCCTCCCTTTGCTGCAGCAACAATAAGCCTAAGTACATTGAGAAGGGGGAGGGAGCCCTGCGCCGCGTACATCTCAGTCAAAGTCATCCTGTAGGAAAAGTACTAAGGAGAGAGGGGAAGAAAAGGATAAAATGCCATAATTATTTTTTTAAAAAAATCCCTTTGGGTAGCAGTCCTTGAATACCAATGGCTGCAGCGCAGCTCTTTGCTATGCAAGTGGCATAACCATACAGAGCCTTTCAGAAAGAACCTAGACCAGACTCCACAGTTCATCTGATCTACTATTCCCATGGGTTCTAAATCACTCACATTCTCTATTAATGAAAAGCCTGAACAACTTTATTACCATTTAATTGGTGTACTTAGGTAAACTAAAGTAAGAGTAACAGATTACAACAATGGAGCAGTTTGTCCAGTACTCGGGCTCCAAGAGGAGCTGGCTACGGAGCAAGGTATAAGCAACCAGCAAAAGATCGTTATATTCAGTAACGAGGCTCATGGGGAGGAAGGCAGTGCCTAACCCCAGGCAATGAATGGCTGGCTGATGTCCTAAAGCAGGCAGCTTTATGTCTCTTCTAGAACATCATCCTACATAATTTAACTGTGGATATTCAAGTAAATGTCTAATCTTTTGCCAAGCCTAGTAAGTTATTTTCCTGAAATGCCTCAAGGCAGAATGGCACAAGTAAAATGTGTTCTCTTTTTTATCAGTTTTAAATACACTTCCTTCCAAATTCCTTGGATGTCCCTTTGTTCCAGCATTACAGGAGCGGCAAATAGCTTCTAACGAAGAACTGCACAGATGTTGCATTCCCCGATGGATTTTTGTGCATTATGAGCGAGATACACAAAAAATAAACATCATTGATTTGTATTTTCATTCTAGATTAGTTAATCAATGGAATGCACAGTCAAAAAAATCACAGAAGAAACTGGTTTGAAAGGAGAACTAGGGTAGAGAGGATGCTTGGTGAAAGCCAGGAGCAAGGGGAAGTCAGCAGGGAGACTGGTGTGAAGGAAGGCAGCGATGCTGGAGAGAATCTAATGTGGCAGAATGCTTCTACTGGATCATAAAATAACATGATGGAAAAGTTCTTTTTCTAAGAATGGGAACAGGACCCAAAGATTACAAACAGCAGAACAAGCTGTGAAAGTAGACGAGTATAAACATAACAATCTGTGGTACACAACTGGAAATCTTCCGTTTGGTTATAAGAACAGCGTTATAAGAAGGGTTGAGAGCACTAAGCTCCTTTTACTGTTCAGGAGTTTGAAAAAAAAAAAAAATCACCAAGTGTCATTCATGAAAAAAATTCCTTGGCTTATTTCTCATGTTTAGGCAATAGCAAACCACCAACTTACAATGAGCGTCTGAGGTCTGATTTGTGCTGATTACTGTCAAGAGTCTCCACACATATCCCTTCCTTTTTGCACTTACACCCCAGCCTCATCCAGTGACCGGCCCCACTGCTAAGTTTCCTAATGAAGTTTTATATGCTTAGTTTGCTTCACTGTAACCAGAAAACAGAAAAACACATCCTGGCTACTAAAACCTTAAATGACATGCAGTGTCACAGAGTGAGTAGTCTCCCATCGCTGTCTTGTGCGCAACTTCCAAGCAATTACTACACTCACACAGAGGGGAAGTGAAAAAACCTCCTACGTGTGCACAGCGGACCCTTATTTTAGGGTTAAGTTCACTTCCTTGATGAGGCTGCTTCAAAGTTAACATAAAAAATTAGGAGGCAGTTTTGGTTAAGCTTTATCGTCAGAAACAGCACACAGTGGGGAAGGATTGGCCAGACCCTCAGCTGTGAAAAGGCAAGGAAGGGAGCTATTCCTAAAAACTAGAACTACAACTAGAGCTCCCGTAGCATCCGCTTCACTTACGGGCAGAATTCAGAGATGGACTAGAGGCAGCGTCCTCAGGAAAGTGCCCTTGCTTGCAAAGCCAAAGGGCAATCTCTGCTGCTGCAGAGCACTTTCTGGACTAGCCAGAATTTTTTCTATTTGCAGAACACTCCACTGTTTTTATTCGCAATACATTCATGCCTTTGAGTGTAAAGGAACAGGATGGTACCCACCAAACCCTATGCCACCGCAACAGCAAAGAACAGCAGAGCATTCATATTATATGCTTGGCATGAATAGTTTTAATTAAAGAGTAAAAGGTTGTAAGTTAGAAAGAGGCACTCATTCACATTTACAAACCAATGTTATACCACAAAAACAGGAAAGCAACACATGCTATAGCTACGTATATTTTTTGATTACCGCTTCCGACTTCTCATACACAACATTTCTATGTTCCTTTCCCTTATAAATAAGGATTAATAAGTTTTCCAGGCATTTAAAATTGCTAGGAAATGCACAGATAACTTTCAAAATCAGCACTGCAAAGCCAAGCTGTTTCTTAATACAAATGTCAGCTGAAGTAACTTCCTAAAAGATATTACATATAATTATAATTCCTTTGTAGATAAGCACAAATCACTTATGTATTTCCAGAAATGAGTTTAAAAACGAAAACCAATAAAAAAAACCCAATGTATTATTTCACATGATCATTTGGAACCGATGCAAAATTCACTGACATCAACAGCAGCATCTGCAACAAAATTCAAGACAGGATGCCCAGCGTCTCTTCGTATTGGGCTCGGTTTCTGGAAATCTAAGCAAAGATCAATTAGTTTTCAAAAACTAGTACCATCTCTGGTACAGATACTCCTTACTGCTTTAAACAAGTTGCTTTGCAACCCAATTGCCTCGTCTATAACATTGGAAGACTTTTTCGCACTTTCCGGAAGCAATGCAAAGGGGTTTGGCAAGGAATGACTCGTAATACGTGCTTGGAATCTGAATACATTGTGCTGCTAAATTATTCCATTTGAAAAAGACCAGCCCCCAACAGTTCTGCAGAAAACCTGCTCGCTGGTCCTGTACATTCAACCTCTTGCAACTCAGTGCTGCTGTTTTATTTATGCACTATGGCTTCCTCACGTTCTGCAAAATTCATGGATTTAAACTAATTTCAGTTTAAGAAACTAATTTCTGTAATTTAAAGTCTGCAATGCTCCAGGGTTATTGCAAAAATGAAGCATTTTGTCTGCTAAAAGGAAAACTAGAGCTATCTCCTGGGAATAGCTAAAATTGCTTAGTTTCTCTGCTAGCGCCCCGAGACACAGCAGCGGAAGAAACAGATGTGTACACGAGGGCACGACGCAATCCGCTCCCTGGGGATGGCCTCAAGCTCCAGAATTCACTTCCTTTGACTCTCGTTAGACTGACAGCAGAGTGCAAGGCTGAGCCTCGCTGATCCATCTGCCTGGACGGGGCAGGAGGGGCTGCTGCCGAGGGAGGGTGTGCAGGGACGAAGAAGTTCTTCCCCAACTGCTGATGGCCATGGCTTGGGTAAGCACAGACACGAGATGTATTTAATGTAAACACATCAAAATTTAACCGTATAAGTGCAGCAGCCTTCCACTGAGTGGCAAGGATTTGGGAGGAAAAAAGTTTATCCAGAAGCAGCTATCAAGCGCATTCTTCATTCTTTTTGAAGTATGTAAACACCAAAGGTTAAAGGGAAGATTTGCAAGGGAACTTCAAGGAGGCTTGGTGGTGCACCCAACTGAAATTTTAAAGACTGGTTTAGTTCAATCTCTTCTATTTTCTCTTGTCTTACATGCTCAGCAACTTAGAGAAGAAATATCAACTTTTCTGAAATTCATATATATGTGCTATGCTTAAATGAAAATGGAGAAGTTATCATCCACTTCCAGAGTTTTACAGAAGTTGCTAATTCCCTTTTTTCTGCAATTTCTCCCAAGTCAAGGGGGAGGAAAAACCCTGCCACTTGGTATTAATGGAGTGCTGCACAGACTTTTGCCTGAAGGAAGAGCTTTTAAGCAAGAGAAACCAGAATTCAGCAGAAAACGCATCCCCCTTTACCTCAATTAGGAGATGAAAGGGCCCCTTCAGGTCCCTAGAGACCATCAAGGACAGGGCAGTAAGAGCAGCAGGGGTAAGGAAGCTTTATGACTTTACTTTAAATGTTGCAACTGCAATCAATGAGAAGCAAAGTTTTCAGTTCACCAGACTCCAAATATGAAGAAGGACATGTTTTTTGTTTGGTAACATTAATGTAAACCTAGAGCCACTCCACTGATGTTAATTACCTTCCACACACCTTCATCCCTGTATGAAAAGGGGAGAGTCAGCAGCTGGGGATTCTTACCCAGCCCCCATCAGCACTGTGTTTCCAGTAGAGCATTAACAACAGTGATCAACATCAGTCACTTGAGCTTTGGTTTTTCATAGTCTCCTTGGAGTGTGGTATGTACAGGACAGTGATTTGCTTTCATACAAGTATCAGTTAAGACCCAGTGAGCTAAAGGTGGCAAACAATGCATATTTTAATGTGAGACCATTAAAGTAAAAGTTTGGAAGCCCCATTGCTCAGTTTTAATTAAACTCAGCATCAAAGAGTCATCCAAGAACAGCCCCCACACAGGCACACGATGGAGAAGGCCTGCCACCAGAGTTTGTATCTGCAGCTAATGCCCAGGACTCAAGCAAGGGGAAAACAGCAAGAGCAATAGGAACAGTAAATAGGATGGATAGATCAAAGAAATAAGCAGTGTCGTCTGAGTTTTAAACTCACAGAATATCTAATTCAACTCATTTGTAATGCAAGGATCACAAGAACAGACCCATGCAAGAAAGAGACAATTGTAAGTCAAAAGCAAAGTCAAGAGAATTGACCTAGGAGTTGCAGGTGTGTGCAATCTCACTGGAGACAGCACAAGGAAAAAAAAACCCAAGCTCTTCTCTAGTTAGTGGTAACAATACAACTTTTAAATCTCTTTTGTACAACTAAAAGGCCAGGACAAACCCTCCATTCCCTACTCCACTTAACAAGAGTCTTGCTATCCATCCAACCCTCCTGTGTGCTCTTTGATACAGAAAGAAGGAAGACAATGACGACTTTCATAGGTGACATTTTATTCATTAATGTTTCTCCACATCTGCCTTCCCTTTGTCAGACTCTTATCCCCGTAACACAAAGGCATGGCAGAACTCCCCTGCAGTTCTTTTCTCTCCACCTTGATTCAATGCCATGCGAACACACTTTGCTTCTCTCCTCCCGACCGCCTCATGAACAGGGCTATTTTGTCATAGGTGCCCTGTCTGCCACTTAAGATTTCCTTTCGATTTTTTCTTTTTTAAGTGCTAACAATCTCCAGAAAATCAACGGAATACTTGGTGAAAAATCATTTTCCCTTTCTAAGCCTGACCCCAGCTCCATGCCAGCAGACACAGGGAAATCCTGTGTAGCTTTGATTACATAGATCCAATCTGAGCAGCTGTGCTTTAGGATATTGTCAAAGCTTCAGGCCTGTAACCCAAATTGTTTCACATGAAACAAAAAAGCAAAATAAACCTAATTTAACTAAACTTACCAACAGACATAACACAGGCTGAGAAATACAAGGAAAACCACAAACCAAATACTTGGCTTCACACACTACGCCATGAACTATAAGGCAACAGTTTTATTTGTATGAGAAAACTTCTCTCAGCTGATGCCCCACACACCCAGTAAGATGAAAGTATTTATTCAGTGACAGAGCCGCATCCACTCTCAGCAGCCAGCACCAGAGGAAGAGCCTCTGTGCCTGCACACAGCGTACGGAATGCCTGGGTTTTCCCGCAGCTGGAATTTCAGCCTTGACCTATTCAAACTATATTGAGCTTTTCAAAGGGGAGAACAGGAATTGGGTTTAAAACAAATAAAACATAGTCCTCCCATTCTACATATTCTGTTTAAAACAAATATAGTCCTCCCATGCTGCATAGACATCAATCACTCCTTTTTAGCCCATCTTAGATACCAAACTTTAAAGAATAGCCATGAGTTCGTTTTCACCTTTAATAGCCTTTAATTGGAGTGCCAATATTCAAAAAGAGAGGTTTTAGCAATTTAATGTAGAAGTGCCACTACTGTAGGGTATTCAGAAGTAAACCAAATGCTTCACTGTAGGTCAGTCTGTTTAAAAGAATGATCAGATGAATTTCTAAGAACAATACTGAAGGGGAGGCAAATATTCACTCAAAGCAATCCCTCCACTCCCACGGATAGGGCCCAGCAAGAAAATCTCCAATTCAGTGCCCCCCTAAAGACACAGGAATAATTAAAACTCCCATTACAAGAGGCCTAGAATATATTTTTCCTATTTTATCCCAAATTGATTAACCATGTCAGCCTTTTGCAAAGCACTTCTAAACACATTATTATTCAAGCTTCTATCTCCAAACAGAGACATACAGTATCTTTACTGCTTTAGGCAAAACAAACTGAGAAAAAGTCTGTTAGCATTTTTGCTGGGCAAAGAATGAAAAAAGCAAACAAACAACCACCACAAAGTGGCTGAAGCCAGTAAGTCTTCATCTAAATATAGTCCAGCAGCTACTGAAGAAAGTTTACTGTACTCCTAGACATAGTATCACATTAAGTTGATTCACACAGATTTGATGCTTCAAATTTTCAACAAGGTGGAAAAGTCTCCTGCATTTACTGGAGCAAAACACCCCCTATGAATTTACATTATTTACTTAACAACCAGTCATAGAAAACTAAGCTGACATCATCAGCATCCATAAAAAAGTCTTCCACATCCTCCACAGCTAGGACACTGATTTTCTTTTAATTGGATGTATAAACTTTGGTTTAAAGCCACCAGACGCCTCGGCATCACGGAGAGGCTGCAAGGTGCAGCAGTGTTTGCTTTTCTCAAAATACTAAGTCCTGCATTTCCCAGTGCGAAGGGCCCTTTGTCACAGGTGACAAGACAGAAATGACAAGTCAATCACTTCACACTACATTGGCCCTTCATTTCTTAGATACAGATATCTAGAAAATAATAGAAGAAACGCAGAGAAAGCCAAAGACTGTCTCCGACTTCCTTAATGAAAAGGAAGAAGCAGACTTCCCTAGCAAGGCAAACAACAACACATCCCCAAAAGGATACCAGGATTTTGGAAAGTAGCAGAATAATCTATCACGTACCCAACACACATAAGAAATGGAGTGGTTTATTGTGAATAATCTTTGATATAATGTGGTAGGTCACATAATACAAGATGTGTCTGATCCTATCACTTAATACCATCCAGTGAAGATGAAAGTTTGTTCTCAGCATTCTGATAATGAACCATTTAAAAGGACAGGACCCACTTAAGTCTCCTCTAATCTTAGAACTGTGATTTCAATAGCATTAAAATTAAAAAAAAAAAATCAAGTATTTAATTTCCTTCTTACTATTTTAAGTTGGGAAGCAGAGGTGAGACTGCAGACCAAGAACATAGGGAGGATGAATTTCATTGTCACAGCACAGCCATATTTCCATTATTTTCCTGCTCTCTTCCATTTCCAGTAAATAAAACAAGACCTAGAACGGGCTGATCCTTACAGCATCTTCAGGAAAGGAATACACCCCAGGAATGCCACACAAAACATACGTTCTCAAAATCTGAGACAAAGACGTATCTCTAGAGATACCATACTTCTAAAATACTCAGACACAACCAAGAAACTTCTTTCACTGAGTAGACCTAAAAAGAGTGCACTGACAAATAGGACACCTCAGCAGCAGCAAAGGAACAAGCCATGCAACAGAGAAAAACTTATGTAGTGCAGAACGATATGGCCAAGTAGGCTGCTATGTACAAATATCCACAAGGAAAAATCACATAGGAGGTGCCTCTTAGTATTTGAGTCTCACTACAGTCCCAGGGATGCAGATATTCGCCCTAATCTTGGAGGCAGGGCACAATGAGGTGAAATAAAGGAAAGAGTAATGTGAGGTACGTACAGAATAGCAGAAAGAAAATATTGAGTGGGCAGAACAGAGAGAACATCGTTTGGAACCGTCTTCAGGTGAAGTCTAGTGTGGCAGCGTTAAAAAAGCAACTATTTGATGCTGAGTTTGCTGGAAAAAGGCAGGAAATTAAAAAAGGGCGATGCTGTGTCAACACTTACAGTTATTTTTAATACTCAATTTAGATTATAAATTCAAATAAACCCCACAGCAGACAAAGAAAACTTATGCAAACTCTGCTCTACGTATTTGTTGATAATCCAATATATGCGATGAGAAGAGAATGAATGGCATCAGATCAAACCGAAATGCAAGGCAAGATGTCAAGATATAGAAATGTCAACAGCTCGGAGTCCCTAGACCTCAGTCGCCAAGGGTATGAGTTATAAAAATGCTGCCAGTCCCCAGGGAGTCCTTCCCCACAGCTGTGCGAGACGGCCCTTGGGAAGGGCCATGCTACCTTAGAGAGCTCCTGAGTCTCCAGGTGAGCTGTTGAGTGCTCTCCTTGCATGAGGATGGCTTCCTCTCCCTTTGTGGCACATGAAAAGGCAGTAGCTACCTTCCATATTTTCCTGCTTCATCATTGCTAAATGAGCACCTTGAAAAAATTATAAATTTCCATATTTAAAATGTTTGAGCCGCTGTCTGTTCAGTGCACAGAAACTATACCCAGAGGACAACGTTCCACTTCATTACAGCAGCACAAATCCAGATGTCTTCATTTATTTAGTTTTTTTTTTTTAAGCAGTGACTCTACATGTGCACTAACACATTTCAGAACAGGATTTGACTCCAATACATGCTGTCAGCAGTGGTCCTCCTGTGGCCATAATAATCAGAAGGGCTTTGTCTGCTAAAACAAGACACTAGCTGGATATCCCCTCTCTCTCCCTAGGGCACATAGTCCCAAAAGCCACAAAATTACTGCTAACTCAAACACCTCTCTGGACAAACTCAACCGAGCCCAGCCCTGCAGTGTTACAGCTCTCAGGACCGGGTCAGCAGCTGCCGCTTTTTCATACTACTGTTTTTAAAGTTTGCTTGGTCATTTCAGGGGAAGAAGTTCTGTCCGGTTTCTTAAATACTTTCATCGCAGATGTTTCTGTAGTGTTGTGAACCTTGAGGCTTCAATGATTTGGGAGAGAAAGGTGTGCAAAGCCAGTGCCAAACAAACTGCAGAGGCTGTGAGGAAACTGGGTTTTCACTGGATCCATTTCCCCCCCCATCCTCCTCTCAACAGCTCCCACTCCTGCCCTGTTCCCTGCAGCACAGGCAGCGTACGGGATTAGTCTGGAGCTCTGCGCGTGTGGACCGGCCGGGCCGCAGCCATCTAATACAGAACTGCTCAACATCGCATTTTCTTGCAGCTACTCACAAATTTCAGTCTCTCTTCTCCCAGCCACCAGCACTTGAACTGACAACAAAAAAGCCTTCCACTCTTCCACAGTGACTGAATTTTAAATCGTTTTCAAATGGTTCAGTTGGCCAGTATATCTAAAAACCCTCAGTGGGACACAGAGCACATAAAAAAAGGGAAAAGGTTGAGAAAACCAAACGTAATTAATTGTCTGTCTTCTTACTAATTCTTCTCTAGATCCACAAACATTCTATCTCACTTGATGTGCCAAACTCCATAATAAATTGGTTAAAGAATGATCTTAGCAGAAGAGCACATGAGACAATTCTGCCCAAGCCATTTGAGTCATATTCAGCTGATACAGTAGAAGCAGCTGACAAAAAAATAACTCTATTTCTACAACACATCGAAGAGAAGGTCAGCCAGTGAGCTAACATTGCGGTCGCAGAGCAGCAGCAAGGCACAGAATATCAACACTGCACAGACTGTCCTCCCCAGTGAAAAGATCTTTTGTGAAGGGAAGCATAAGAATTCCCTTTGAATTGGTTTTCTGTCCCTCTGCCAGCATAAGTTTGAAGCTTTACTGTAAACTGTATAATACTGTACAGATTTGTTCTAACTAGTGCAAATATCTCCTACACAGCAAGCAGTGACACATTCAATCAGGACAAGCAGCCCTGGAGTTTTCATTGTAAGCTTACAATTGCCAGTAAGTCTGAAGGAGTAAGTATTGACAGTTAAAAGGATATCTGTACAAAGCAGGGAAAAATTTCTAGATGGCACAGATTTTTGCCCTGTCCATAGTACAGTTACCATTTGTAGAGAATTCTTGTACAGCATCCCATAGCATCATTTGCTGAAGGCATTTCATCACAGAACAGCATATGCTCGATGCCAGGAGACACTTCACCCTGGTGATGGCAACCGAGTGCCCCTGCCCTTACAACCCCCTCTCCAAGATAACATCATGATATCCTTCTGCTTGTCATCTATATCCCTGCGCTCTCTCACCTTAAGTTTGTGCTGTGAACACTACAGGGCACGGATCCTCTCTTTACTCTGTCTTGCCCACAGCAACATTTACCTCTATGATTTACCGTAACATGGAGCAGGGGGAAACCAACCACTGTTACAGAGGGATGCTCGTCCAGATTTATAATCCTAGCATTAGAGGACAGTTGTCTGCTTTAAGGAGTAGGAAGTTTCTAAAGACTTGAACAAAAGCCTCATGATTGATTTCTGGAACAGAAGCGAGCCTGAGTTATTAACTACATATTTGTCAATGAAAGGGCAGAACTCCTCTGCTCTTTGCCAGGCACAGCTCTACCTGTGCCAGATGCTCATCTCAAAACTTGAAGATACCCATGTTCGTGAATCAATAGTGGTTTATCAATAGCTGTGTATCTGTCTGAAAATTGTCTGGCCTTTTCATATTTTCTCTTCAGTGTATACACACTGGCTTGATAAAGCTGCCATCATATGTGTCTGCTGGGTCCAATCTTGTTAAGCGGTTGCATGCCATGCAGTTTCACAAAGTATAAAATAATCCACTTCAGCAGCCTTTCTAAAGTTTTATGGGGTGGCAGCAGCGATATTAAGTCTTTGTGTTGAAAAAAAACAAACACCACATACAAATGTTGTTCCTGATCAGTAGCTGCATTCATCAGTAGATGACTTGTGTTTGATTTGAAGGTCTGCTGAAGGGCAACACTTCTGCAGAATGAAAGAGCTGTAGCGTCAACTATGTCAGACAAAAATATGTATTTGGAAAGTGAAGTGCTAGCAAGCCCCCGACTTCTCAGCTCTTAAAAAGCCCCAACAGGTGAATCCAACAACGGATGCGAAGAGTCACTTTTCAACCTTCCAGGACATTGAAGTAGAAGACAACAACTTTCTCAGTGCCAGCAGAGAGTTACCAGTTTTCATCCCAACCACGCAGGCAGCTTCGCAGGTGCAGACTCCCCGGGCTGTGGGAATCAGCGCTCCTCCGTCAGTCGGCTTCCCTTCGCTTGACAGGAGGCAGCTACAGAGGTCATTGCTGTCTCTGCTACAGAAGTTACTCTGCAGCACTGGAAAAGGGACAAGTGGAGGAGGCAGATTTCCAGTAACGGAAATACTATCTTCAAGGACAGTCCTTTTGAGTGAAGCTGACCAAAATCACACGAAGAAAGCAGGTAAAGAGCACGCTATGAGAAGCAGGCTTCTGAAGTGGCAATAAAAACAGCACATGGATTTGCTGTTCAGCTGTAATACTGCTTCATCTAAATGCTTGACTTCTCAGACTTAATGTGGTGTGAAAGCTGGGTTTGCGTGAAATAGATAAACATAATTATCTTGTGCTCATACGGAGCATTATTTAAAAGAAGTTTCCCATACTCACATTTCACTAGGATAAAGAGGATTTGTGGCGATCAGGAGGCCAGCAGAAGTGAAAATGTGGGAATTAAGTAAAAATTTGGAGCATGGATTCATCCAAATGAACGTTTTAAAGAAGACTAGGAAGGTATTACTGTTTGCTAGCACAAGCTTACTAACTTGAGAAAGAGTTTGAAAGGAAAATAGCCCTTGATCTTAGAGCATGATAAAGCTCCTCAATTCAGAGTGACAACTCGCAGCAAGACAGTCCCCAGCACGGGAATGCTCAGTCCCCTGCTCACCCACTGCTGCATGCCCTGACCTTCTCCCCGACTCACACTGCAAAACCCCAGAGCGAGCAACCTCCCTATTTCTCGTACATCACACTCAAAGCAAGTGACTGAAAGTTTCTGTGTGGCACATACTAAATACTCGTCAAATTAAACCTTTTATTAATAGTTACATTCATAGATTAATTTTAAGTGTAAAACATTTTTGTAAACTACTTCTGTAGGCAGTATGTTTGACTTTCATGTATCAAAAAAGCACAATTTTTTCCATTAATTTCAATTCAATGTAAGACAAATCAAAAATAACAACCAAATGTAATGAAAACAACCCACATGATCCATCCACTGACAGAAGCATATAGAAAAACAAGAACCCATATCCATATCCATCTGTAAACCTGCTGAAATAAGTCCTTATATCTCCTTTGCAGTCATAGCACTGAAAAACTGAACTCTAAGGATATACCCTCTGTCTACCTTTAAATTAATTTATCATTCACTGAGAATCTTACCTGGGAAAATACCCAGGCAGAAAGCAAGGCAAGTCAACATCTTGCCTGCCAGTTTACAATCATAATTAGAAACTGAAACATTAAAGTGAAATATAAAGACCAAGCCGCTTTAGATCTGGTTGAGCGCAAGCTCTTTAGATATGATGGGTTTAAGAAGCAGCCTGTGGTTTGACAGTAGCCAACCTTTGCAGCGTGGAGTCGTCAAAGTGTTCTTCATTAGCTTAACATGTGCTCTGAATGATGCCAGGCAGGAATTTCACCACTGACCTCAATGGGAGCAGAATTAGGGCACTGTGGAACATATTTCTGAAAATCTCAACCTCTGCTAATATTTCCACTGGGTGCTATGACTGTAGTTACCACTCAACGTTACAGTTGTATCCTAATTTCTACTTTCTGTTCCACAGCCTGTCAAAGTGGTATTTCAGCTTTAATTGACTCAAAAAGAGCAATAATAAAATTCTACAACTCTATCATTTTAAGAAGAAATGGCAAGAAAATAGTTTCTTAGCATTTCTTAGTAGCAGGAATAGATTTAAGTAGTTGGCCATATTCAGACTTTCCTTTCCAAGCAGATTTATATTTTAGTGTGTACCCAGGTGTCGTCAGAGAAATCAAATATGTCTGACAGGGGTGACAGGAGGAGGACAGACACCTGCAATAGCAACTGGTCCTAAATGATTTCACTAGGGAAGAACCTTCTGTTGTAGCTAACAACAAATTATACATTAACAGGGCACATGTTCCTCAGAAGATGAAATTGCATCATTTTGAGAACTGCAGAAGACACTACTGGAAAACCCAGAACCTCAAAAACAAAGAAACATTAAAAAGAAAACAACTTGTCTCCTCCTGTTTGTTCCTATCATGTGTGCCAATCAAGTCACTGCCACCTACACAAACCATTCTTTTTTTCTGCCTCCCATTAACAAATAGATGAAAGATATTGATCTGACTGACAGCGAAATAAAAACAGAGATTCAGCTTCACTAAACTTTAATATAACACAATTTGAAGTTAAACACATTATGGACTGGTATCCAACAAAACAGCACTTCCAAATCTGAAAAAACTAATTCCACTTCAAGAAATATTACAGGGGATCAAGAGCAGGAATGGACCAAAATATTTCATTTGAAGGCCAGAGGCAGATCCTTCATGTAAAAGCAAAAGAGGAAAAGATTACATCTCACACCAATGCCTAAAGAAAGATCCTCTCAGCTCATAACCAATATTGAGTTTATCCAACACTTGCAATATGTTTGCATAAAAGCCACACTCCTACTCCATCATAGGCAGACAATAAGAAATCAGTCTCAGGGTATACAGATAATCATGGTGACTATTCCAATACAGACAGAACACAAGCATTAAAAGGAAAGGATAATCTTAATCATTATTCCTCTAATCCCATCCCTTCCAAAGCCACTGGAAGCACAGTGAGATTGCAGTGATGCAGAATACAGTCTATTAAGTATCCCCTAGCAAGATAAAATTAATTCAAGCATCCCCTCCCCTCTCCATACCCTCTGTGCCAATTGTAGTTCTCTGAAATCTCCTCTACCCCAGTGTTTTATGCTCATAGGGCATTGCTCTGGAGGCAAGACAAATGCAAAAGTTGGATTTTTTCATACAAAACTCACCTTTCAAATGAAACAGAATATCTTTCGGATGTTGCTAAGAAAACCAAGCAAATAAAGTTATGAGCAGTGAACTGCTTACGATCAAGTGCTGTTCAAAGCATTAGTTTGAATGTCTAGTCCACGATTCCATGGAATTCAAGAATACAACAATTTTTTATATGCTCATCCTTTTCATTATTATGAACTGAAGAAACATTATGAGTGAGAAACTGTCATATAAAGACCACAGGACACACTTTTAGATGTAGTAATGTACCTAAAGCTATAAGCAGGTAATTAGCAAGGTTTTAAGCAGCAGCCAGGCATATAACTCCTACTGAAAATCAGTGGGAACTAATTGCTTAACAGCTTTCTAAAACTGGCATTAAGTTCCTATGTACCTCCTGTGTCCTTAACACCTTTCAAATTTTTATCAACTGCCCAAAACATCTGGAGGACCTCAAAGAGCTGAATCCAGATACCCGATAGCCAACACCCAGAGACCTTGCCTGCTTGCCACCAGGTCATTTTTTCTTCTCCCAGTAAGCCTAGAGAAGGCAGGGGATGACGAGTGCTGGGTTATAGCTCAGACACCCAGTCAGACAAGAATGACTCAACAGCTCAGCACATGCTAGTATCTCAGTACAAATATTCAGCCTTTCTGTGCCACTGACCCAAAAGCTCTAGAAGTTGTGTGTAGAAGTTAGCTTAAATTAATTTGAAAGCAGAAACCGTAAAAGTAGCAAAGACACTGTATTACTGAAATAGTAAAATTCTGGGACTAGGACCGTTCTCTTATATCCATTTCTCAGGATATTTCTACACTTGTTATAAGTAGACCTGAATGACCGCAACACCACCTCTAGTGCCTGAAGACACTCTTAACAGGCAAGTAGAGAGCACAACACTCACCCCAAGCAGCTTGCAGTGCAAGCAACATTGTCCTTACTTAGTTTAGAGGTATTCTGAAGTAGTCTGTGATGTCATCAAAAAACCCCTTCGATACCTGAGATACCTTACAAAAGTAGAACTAAAAACCACCATGGTTAACACATACTGCTAAGAACATGCTCCGTTTTGCCCTCACACCCTTCTGCTCTCCCCCCCACGTTTTATTCCAAGCAGTTGCACAACTGGGAGACCTCTAGGGCCCATTTTTTTCCCTTCTGAGGAGTTCAGATGCTGTTCACATCTCTCATAACCAATTCCAAAGCTACTCAGCCACTCTCCTCTCAGAGGAGCTTTGCGGCAGCACACCATCCTGCCTCCGAAACTCTTAGGGGCATCTCACCAGGAAGAAACAACGTGTGACCCTCAAGGCACAAAGCCTCTCAATTCTGCCTCCAAATAGACATCTCTCAATAAATAAGCTCTTTCTCCAAGCACCACCAAAACTCTTGTTTATGAAAAGCAATATAAAGCCAGACAAACATACTCAAAGCATATCTTTTTTCAGAATAACAAAAAATAGTGGTTTATTTGGGGGGGGAGGAAGGTTGGGTTTGGGGGTTTTTTGGGGGTTTTTATCCTTTCTTTTTTTTTAAACCAGCCTTGAGTTCAAGCACAAACCAGTACACGCTCCAGGGTTTAATTTCTACTTTTCTAGGATTGACAAATGCTTGCAACTTTGGCCCAAGTCTAGTTACTATTTCTGTGCTAGATACTTCTTTCTAGGACAGTGCAGAGAACGTGGAGTCAGAATGGATACGGGGATGGAAGACGAGGAACACAGCAAATACGCATTTACACTACTAGTCTAAGGCATCATAAATCTACTGCAGCCCTACCTGGATACCAAGACATCAGCTACTTTCTAAATCATCAAAATTGCACGTGTGAAAACAGTACCAAAGCGGGGTGTCCTTTAGAACGCAAGCTCTCTCACCACAGGCTTGTAAAATCGTGGCAACCCAAGTGCTCCACAGATGTTAAATACTATTAGATCACTTCAGGAGAAAGATCATGAAACACTGCTCTGTCAGACTCACAGCTGCTGTGCCATGGAATTTCAGACAATTTCAAATTAGAAAGAAGGAACATGTTTGTAACAGTAAGGGTGATGAACCACTGCTGCAAACCGCAAAGGAAGGGCTGTACCTTCCACAGCTTGATATTTGAGATGTAAAATTGCCGGCAGACATGTAAGCCAAAATATAAGGCTGGCTTTGGCAAGAGTTATAGCTCATTTCTTGGCTCCAAGCGAGAGAAAATGAGTGCAAGTTAGTAGCCTGGCTACCAGAAGACGCAGTACTACTAGATGGTCCCTCCTGTGAACGTATACATCTTAATGACTATTCTTACACAAATTTGCAGACTTCTGAACTTTCTATACCTTAAGAAAACAAGAAGCTGCTGAGACTGAGAAGTCCTTGGGTGATTCTACTCTTAATCAGAACATAAAGCCTCTTGGTTTAAAAATAGCAGACAGGAAGAAAGTAATAAGTTTGCTGTCTTGCTGAAAATAATCAAGAAGCCAAATATCCTGGGAAAGACTGTTGTAATAAAAATCAAGGCAGCCACCCCAAGCTTAAGGAAACTCATACAGTAAGATTTTTACTGAAGTCTATTGGTTAGATGAAGAGCTTTAAAATTCAAGGCAGAAGCTCAGCAAGAATTAATACAGAAGCTGTAAAACAAAGGAAGGGAGCAAGAGACAGACTAGTAATTCTTCAGGAAAAAAAAAAAAACAAGCAAAACAACTTTGATTTAAAGAAATAGGTAAAAGGGAAATCCCAAGGATGTAATGAGCAGGCTAAAAAAAACCTATTAAAATAACTTTGCTGCTGAAAACATAACCTCTCTATTGAGAATAAATACTACTATTGTAGGCAATAATCTAGACAAAATGTATGCTAATATTGCTTACATGCTAGCATGCTGGGTTTTTTTCTAGAGGGAAACTAAACAAAACCCCACTGGTTCTATTACATCATTACTCCTGCTGCTTGCTTTGTACTGCTGGAGTAGCAGCAACAGAACTGCAAGAGTCAGAAGAGATAACACTGAAAGAATGGCAAGATCTGACAGAAAGGATGCTCTGCCTCTGGAGTATGGTCAAAGTCTCCAAGAAAGATCAGCTAGAGAAAAAGCAGGTGTTACCAGGAGATTGTCTCTGGGGCTGGTCCATGACCTAGACTCAATTTAACTATACTTTTGGAAGGGTGGGGACTGGAAAAGTTAAGCCAGAATGAAAAAACATAGTAATCTTAAAGATACATGCATAAAAACTGTGATGCTCTGGAAACCCTTTCACATTCTTATCAAAGATGCCCAACGTACTGTGATTTTGTATTTCCAGGGCAGACCCACACATGAGCTCTAGTACTGAATTCTTGCCAGGGCAAAGGATATGTGTATGCATAACAAAAGACGGAGTGGAAAAAGGAAACACGCAAATGACTTAAAGCTGAAAATATCCCCACCACCGCTCCCAAAAGCCCCAAATCTGACAGCAGAAGTTTAAAGGCTACACTGATACCCCTCAGAAGTGTTAGGTCCTAGGGGTTTGACATGGCATGTTCCATAATACATTTTACAAGGTTTTCCTTAGGATGGTGGCATGCTTCAGAGGACCGAAAGAGAGCATCCACTTTTGAGAGAACCACCGTTTTTTGGTGAGATTGAGAGAGAATTTTAAGGCAATAACTTGAGATTTCAAGCCTACAGAGCCTTATCTTATTTCAGATAACATAATTCTTTCATGATCAACAAGCATTTTCTTATCATAAATATGATAAGCCATAGCTTGAATTTGAACTATTCCTTTGTTTCAAATAAAAGCGACTGCTGTAGGTTGAGCATGAAAACAAAGAGGATTTCACAAACCAGTTAATCTGTTCTGTCTTCTGTACACCAGTTCAAACGTCCTGAGCTGTAAGAACTTCACTCAGCTAAGAGGTGAGGGGAAAAAAGAGAACCATTTCCATCTCACAGCTCCCAATTTCACCACCACCAACACAAGAGTCTCATTTCCAGTTCACTCAGCCTTGAAGGTTTGTATTTCTAACCCAGCCACCTTTCCCAGCTTCCCTGAGAAAACCGACTCATGGGCAGAGTTGCAACGTGTTCAGAAGAACACGTCTGGCAGCGCTGATCCCTTCGCAGGGTACCAGAAATCTGAAGATCTGAAAAACCATGAACAAAAAGTTTTGGGTAAAGAGAACTATTTCAGGTTATTTCAATAAATACTGTGAAACTTTATTATAGCTTTTAAGTAGAAAAAGAATGGTGATTTTGCTTTGGAAACGTGTTTTAATGCTGTTTCTTTAGAAAAAAAAGTGCTTTTGCAATTACCTTCCTACATAATCAGAAAAATCTTGCCAGTATACAGCTAAAGTGTTCAGTTGGTTAGCAGTTTTCATCTCCTCACTGAGCAAGTGCATGGAGAAAGACCGTGGACTTCTCATGGTCTCAAAAGCAAAGAGTGCATTATTTCAGCATGCTTTCCGAAACAATAATCTCATCTTCACCAACGCTAAACTTTGCAGTTTACAGATCTGTGCAACTACGTGTTTTCATGGCTCTTACAGGATCTTTTGTCACTTCTTTTTTCTTATATTCCTTATTTTCTTTCACAATTCTAAATTAATGCATCGCATATACAAGAACTTTTAAACCTTGGTGCTACATTAAGCTTCACACAGAAGCTCAAACCCACCTTAAGCCTCAGGCTCAAAGTTAATCACATGCTCAGATGTTATGGATGCAAATAACACCTTCAAGTCATGATACAACTTGCACACTTATAGCAAAACATAGAAAACATTAGTAGCAGTAAAGTTTCAGGTAATTAATCCATTAATATCGGGACTATATATGTGGTGTTTTCACCCTGAAATACCACAACAGAAACTATAAGCAGTAAGGGACTAGTTGGTCCTAGGTAAATGACAGAATTACTGCCAATTCTTTAATGACTAATTTATATTTAGGTAAGATACATCAACAGTTTTTATAGATGCAGTGAGAGAAAATGAAGCACATCCAAAGAGGACCTTTTCATAGTCTCAGCAGCTCTTTCCCAGAACATTCTTCATTTCAGGGGGATTCAGTAAGGCAGTGCTTGCTGTATCAAAGCAAATTACAAAAAATCTAGTGATTTTAAGTCTCAAAATTTCATCATTTTCCAGCAATGGAGTGACAGAACCTGTAAACTACAGTAAATCTTCTATTTTAATTCCATATTTTTCAAAGGATATTGATATTCATCTATGTAACACAAAGCACACTGATCTGAATCAGCAGGACTCAAGAAATGCATGTGTGTGTTTGACGGGATCAAGCATTTTGCTTCTCCCAGCACTGATCTCTGAACACTACTCTGCTGGCGACCACTCAAATAACAAAACTAAACGAAAAACCCCAAATGAATCAGAAACCTCTAACCAGAACCTCTAACACAAAACCCAAAGCCAACGTTGATTTTTAGTGCAATATTGTCCCCAAAAGCTCTGACAGTTTGAACTACAAGAACAGAACCAGGTTTTGCATATGTTTATTCTCTTTAATACAGAAACCCCAATCCAAAATCCACACCCTGGGGCACATCTGCACACGTACGTTCAACAGGGCTGTACAGAGACTGCAAGCGATGGGTCTGTGACCAGTGTTGGGGGTCAGGGTATGGCAGTAACTGCAGTGAAAAAAGTGACAGTTATTTAATGGAATGAAAGTAGAGAAGTGAATCCCTGTGAAGAAATTTAACAGAGAACAACTGATAACATTGCTTTCAAGTCACACTTCGCAAGCCTACAATCTTCAACTTGCATGGACAAATATTATACAAATTTACAAAACTTAAGAGCAATAACCATCACCACTTGACTTTACAAAGCAGTTGAATAAGCAAGAAAAAAAAATGCGCATCTCCTTCACAGATGCAGAGAGATGCCCCAAACTATGTATGGGACTGTCATGCAAGCTAAATTTTAAATGTTACGTGTATTAAATAAAGGGATTATTTGCACGCTTTCTTAGATTGTAGCAAAGGCTACCTTCAGGTTCTCAACTCTTTTTGAGCAAGACAGATTAGTTTAACACCACTTTGGATGAAGCAGTCTGTAATGCAAGAAGATACAGAAACGGTTATCCCTGCCCCCGCACCTTCCCCACGGTTTATTAAATTGGAGCAAACAGACTGCATCCTGCAGGTTCAGCAAAGGATTAGATACTGACACGGATAACAGAAAACCCCGAATCCACCAGATTGAACTTCAGTAAATACATAACCCAATCTTAAGGCATATGACCTCTCAGCACCTTTCTAGCTGAAGTAGGAAAGAGAATATCCCCAAGAGTTACACCATGACTTTCCTCCCGTGTTTCTTACGCGCTCCTGCGATGTGCCCCACAATGGACATTCTCAGTAGAAGTGGACCGTTGGTCTGAAATAGGTACTGAATTAATAAATTATTTCCTGCCAAGTCCAAATGCAAAAAATGGTTTGCCAGAGAATTCCATTGTATTTTTTCCGCTTAACATATTGCACCCCCCCCAAAAAAAAAACCAGGAGCCATTTTAAACATGAAATAAATATAGGTACTACTTATTATGCAAGCACAGTAATATTTTATCTTATTTATAGGTTCTGCTGCATTTCTCACTACATAAGCCAAAACTATATGAGTGATAAATTACAGGGATGCATGAAATCAGACTACTGGGGACATGCTGTCAAAGATGCCAGAGGAAGATGCAATACGCATGCATTCAAAACAGTCAGGGGAAAGGAAGCCCGCTCTTTGCACGGGAATTTCCTAGAGGTGTGAATTTCCTTTGAGTGGTGATTTTTAGGGAGGGGGAGGAGGAGAAGAAAGGGAACACTCATGCTGAGCTATAGGGTTCAGACAAGCATCAGTAACATTTGAAGCAGGATTATCTCCTGGTACGCCTCAGCAGACCCCTGCTCTCTTTGCAGAGTTATCCTAAATTACACACACTGAGAACTATTCCTCTTGATCACCCAAGGCACTGGGCAGCGATCTTCATCTGCAAGGGAGGTTGCCTATATAACACGGCCATTTACTCTCTCTTTCTTCCCTCATCTTCCACACCTGCCAAAAGCGATGTGTGCCAAGTCGAAGCTAAACAACCCAGCTGAGAGGCAGTGTGTTTGCTCAGCTCCAGCTTTACCTTGGTGCACTGACACAGCTTCCACACAAGCACTGATTTTCTTCTATGGCTCAAGACTGAAGCAACCTATGGCAACATTAGTCACTCACGTACCTAGATCTACCTGCTGGCAAATACATGGCAAAAAAACCCAGAACCTGAGGTCCTCCTGTACTGCGTTTGAGTGGCAAGGTTTTGTTAGTTGGGAGGGTATAGAGGCAGCTTCTGTGAGAAGCTGCTGGAAGCTTCCCCCGCATCCTACAGAGCCAGTGCCAGCCGGCTCCAAGATGGACCTGCCACTGGCCAAGGTCAAGTCAATCAGCAATGATGGTAGCACCTCTGGGATGACATACTTAAGAAGGGGGGTGGGGGGGAACCTGTGCAAATTGCAGCTGAAGAGACAAGTGAGAGAAACAGCCCTGCAGATGCCACGGTCAGTGCAGGAGGAGGGCAGGAGGTGCTCCAGGCACCGGAGCAGAGGTTCCCCTGCAGCCATGGAGCAGATCATTGCAAAGCAGGCTGTTCCTACAGCCATGGAGGCCCACAGGGGAGCAGATCCCCACTTGCAGCCCCAGGGAGAACGCCACGCCAGAGCAGGGGGATGCCCGAAGGAGGCTGTGACCCTATGAGGAGCCCACGATGGAGCAGGTTTGCTGGCAGGGCTTGTGACCCCACGGGGGACCAACGCTGGAGCAGTGGAAGAGAGTGAAGAGGAGGAGCAGCAGAGATAATGGGAGATGAACTGGCCACCACCCCCATTCCCTATCCCCCTGTGCTGCTCAGGGGAAGGTGGGAGAGAAATTGGGAATGAAGTCAAGCCTGTGAAGGGAAAGGAGGGTGGGGAAGGTGTTTTAAGATTTAGTTTTTATTTCTCATTATCCTTTTCTGATTTGCTTGGTATTAAAACTAATTTACTAATTAAACTAATTTCCCCAAGTCAAGTCTGGTTTGCCTGTGACAGTAATTGATGAGTGATCTCCCTGTCCTTATCTCAACCCAGAAGCCTTTCGCTGTATTTCCTCTCCCCTGTCCGGCTGAGGAGAGCAGTGACAGAGTGGCTTTGGTGGGCACCAGGTGTCCACCCAGAGTCAACCCACCACAGATCCAAAGACTGAAGATGCTGTCTATGCCATTAATATACAAAGCAGAGGTCTCTGTGGACAACTGCTATTAAAACCTGCTTCTTTACAAGCTGTAGGTTGGAAGTTATCGTGAAAGCCATGCTACAACACTTCTGTAATTCAGGCTGGCAGGACCGGGGGAAGAAAATTACAAACTGCTCTACCATGCAAGAAAATGCATACAGAGAACCTTACAAGATTCAGAAGAGCAAGTTTATGCCTTTAAGATCAATCCTGTTCATTACTCCATACCATCTGGATAACATGTCTTCCCTCTCACTGATCAACATTCAATGACACAATTTCAAGGGGAAAGCTAGTGAATTTTTCCCTAGCTCTTAGGGTTGTCACATCTAGCAGCCTGGGCAGGTGTAATACACACTCTATAGACAAGAAGCTTCAAGATTCTGCCTCAGGTGCAAGCTCTTACCTGTCATCCAGTTCCTAGGAAACAACAGCCATTTCGAGCTGTCCTTCCCATTGGGAGTAAAGGATCAAGGTGCCAGTGGCACCTAGCAAAAGAGAAGACCCGGCTTAGTAACTGAAATGAACTTAAAACTAAGCATTAAAATGGTGCTATAATGACATATATATGGCTGTCTTGGAAACGTTCAGATATACTTAAAATCGCCCCAAGCTTCTACATTAAAACTCTGACTCAGGAAAAAAATTGAAATTAAATCAAATCATCTCACTTTTTCAGAAGGTGATCCTGACCACCGCGACTCAACAGCAGCAATGGTTGCTCATTTAAGATGAGCTCACGGCATCAGTCTTGGTTCTAGCAATTCAGTGCCCCATCGAGCCCAGGGCACTCACTGCCTCTGTACGCAGGGGCTGAAGAGCTTGGCCACCCTGGCTGCTTCAGCAGGGCTGATCTGTGGTACAGCTCAGAGCCACGCGCAGGACAAGCCCGGCATTTACAAGAACGCTGAATGCTTTTAGAATGAAAGAGGAAAAAAGCAGCTGTGGATTATCCTTCCGCAAACACTTCGCAGCCTCCGCAGCCAGCCAGGCACTGGCTGCAGATACAGGTGTTTTGATGTGAGCAGACTTTGGCTCCTGAACATCGTTAGGAAAACGCTGGTGTGCTTTCCAGCTCTTTTGGCAGGGGTAACAGAGGCTGGTGGCTAACGCCTACAACTGTCTCAGCTGAGTGAAAGACTGCACAACTGTGGGACTTTTCCAAGGCTGTCTTTGCTTTCCAAATTTGACAGGGTACATTCCCTTGTCAATGCCGTGTGCCAAAGGCATACCTGGAGACCAAAAGCCTGCCTTCTCCTCTGGGGTTCCAAGACTCTCAAGCATCTTTCAAAGAGAGATAAAAAATCCACCTAATAAATATGGAAAGAAACACTCTCACAAAGTTATCAAGAAGTACAAAAGTTAAAGAAAGTACTGGAGGGACTGAGGTAGATTTCCAATGTTTTTTAAATTTCTTTTTTCCATAATAATGACCAAAAATTACACAATAGTAAAAGTCTTGCATGCAAATGTGAACATCACCATAATCCCTGTTAACAAAGCACACAGAGAAATTAAAGCAAGCTTAACTAAGCAGTGTTTGTGAATATTAATGAGCCTAAAAGCTAAATCCAAGCTTTAAAAATTTAAAATGAGAATTGTTTTCAGACTAGTTTGTATTTAAACTGGATGCTTTGCATGTGAAACACGAGGAAGAGAATGAACTATCTTGCCCTAGAAAAGGATTAAAATGAGTATAACAGAGTAAGATCTTTGAAAATTCTGAATATCTGGATATATTCAGTTTTTAAGCTGATACACTGAGCTATACTCAGATGTCACTGGACAGTGGGTTATTCCAAAACTCCACATTACATTTTTATTTTTTTTTTCCAGAGATCAAAAGAACACGCATGTTTCCCTCTTACTGTCTTAGTACCCAACAGTAATGCTTTTCCATCTGACAAGTAAAAGCAATGCATTTGCCATCCGCAGACGTTTAGGACAAACGTGGAGCAGATTTCACACCTCACACAGGCTGTTCAAGCTTGATTTTGTGAATGTTGAATAACCCTTTCGAAAAACCGGCAACTTTGAAACCCTACCAGCTTCAGGGAGGAACAGAAAGCACATCAGGTGGGATTCATCTAAATATTCAATATTTGTGACAGACACCCACATCATCTGTGCTCTCTTTACAGTTATTGAAGAGAAACTGCTGCTTTTATTCTGAATATCATCTCATCCTCAGGTAGATGTCTAGGTGAGATGAATCATCTTTGAGAACCACTTATTCCTCTCCACTGGCTCTAAAGCGAGCTGAGGACTCACTCCAGTGCAGCTGTCTACACTGCAGACATCTAGAAGCAAGGTAAATCTCACTCTTCGTGTTACACGGTTCAGAAGCCCAACATACCCTTACGCATCCACTGAAATTCAACCAAGATATTAAAAGTACCAGCTGAACTCTCAGAACAGCTATGTTCTTCCCTGACCAGACTCCCTTTGTTCAGCCATCCTGGACTGACATAGCTTCAGTACTTGTTTGGTTTTGTTGTTTGGGTGTGGGTTTTTTTTTTCTGTAAAATAAAGGATCTAACCCCCACATGAATTCAGTTCATAACTATACCTGATAAAACACTTCTCAAATTGAGGAGTACCATTGAGGGGGACAGGCTGAACCATCTGGCATTCTGACAAAAAATAGCAGTCTACTCTATGTCTGGAAATCTACAGTCCATCAGACAAAACTCATACACTGTTTAATATTGATAAGTGGACAGTAGAGAATGAGAAAAGAATTGCAGTAGTCTCAGAGCAGGGGTGGGGGAAGGTACGGCACTGGAAGATGGCAATTCTATTTGCCTGGTGCTAACAGAAGATGTTCCCAGGAATGCCCCAGTGCCAGAGGGGCTGGGAGCATCCAGGCTGAGGCATGGGAACTAGGATCCTTCACCTGTCCAGGTAGGCACATCCAGAGTTTCAGGGGAAAACAGAAAAGCCAGTCACCAGCCTCAATTATATTCTAACATGCGTTTATAAATATGCTCCAAGCCCAAAGGAAACAAATTCATTTTGTAGGGGCAAAGGACCCATGCAGAGCCCTTCCACTTTTACTTCTTTCTGCTTTGATGAAAAGCAGTAACCCTAAAGAATGAGCTACTGGTAAAAGAAAATAAATCATTAAGAAAAAAAATCAAGCTAGTTATGAACTCCCCTCTTCCTCCTTTCCCTCCCAGCACCCTCATCCTATCGCTGTCCCCCCTGCACTGATTACAGGAGCACAGAGCACTGCAGCCTGAATTATTCAGCTTAAACAGCGATCAGTGTTTACCAGAGTGCAAACGGTTCATTAACTTCTAGTGCTCAGACCCTGGAGATAAGAATCCATTGTCTAGAGCAGAACTACATGAAGGCAAAAAAGATACATAAAATAATAAAATAATACATGATAAAATAAGCAAGCAGGACTTATTCCCCATCCTTTCTGTCAAAACCCTAACCAAAGGGGAATTCCCATCCTTCCCCTGAAGCGCTGAGCGTAGCTGAGAACTACAACCATCAGGGTTAAAGCTGGAATTTACCTCTTGCACTCATGCACAAACAGGCTAATAGTTTGGATCCAAGTCAGAATCACAGATGCATATATCCTACAACACAACTGCTGACGTGTTTGGCAGCCTGTGCAGCATCGGTATGAATACAGCTTCCCTGCCAATTGGTCTCCAGTGCAACACAAATGTGCATGATAAAACACACTCCAGCATTGCTCAAGTTCTGAATTGCTGTTCCACGGAAAAGGAGCAGGATTTAAGAGCAGCAACTTTGTCAGAGCTTCACTGACTCCCCCGCTAGCAGAAAGTATCCAGTGACACAATACCCAGGTGTCAAAAATTACACGTGCTGAAAGCCAGCTCATTTATTTCAGCCCTGACAAAAGCAGTGACATTTGCCAAAGTTTCGGTTTAATTCATCCTAGGCTAAAAAGCCCCGTTCCCTAGAGGTAAATATTGCTGTCTAATGAGGAGCAGTCACGCGCAATTACACTGTAAGCACCAAATGGCTGAAGATCTTGAGGAAGCCGATTTGTCAGACTAATTCCTGAAGGTAAGAACTTCAGTTAGCGAAGGCTCAAAGCTCAATCTCCATACTTCCTAGGGGGTACCACAGAAAGGACCCTTGGATCTTTCTTAAGATGAAAAAAGGTATAAAATAAGGACTAACTGAGAAAGTAACTTGAGTCATCTCATCTCTTTACCTATGAATTTCATTAGGAGAATGGAGGTTTATTTAAGATGTGCATTTTATAAGCTGCGGTAGGAGCTTGCCTCCAGCCCTAACAGCTGATCTCCTGACAGAGCAGCCCACCTCTCCTTCCGACGGGCAGCTCCTGCCTGCCTCCTCCAAGGCTGTGTTCAGCCAAGCCCCACTGTCAGGCATCTCTAGACTGAGAGCGAGAAAATAAATACCTGTTCAGGTGAGGCTTTAGCCTAGGGTTGTAGGGCTGCAGGTTCACCTCCCAGAGCAACGCCATCCCTGCCTCTCCTGCTCTGCAGAGCTTTCTGCTCCTGCTGCCTGGGCCCAGTTGCAGTTCCTAATACACAGCATTATTTCTCATCAGGGTCACCTAGCACACAGTTAGGACAGAGCAGAAAAGCAGCCATGCAGATTTGTATTCTGCAACAAAGATAGGCTGGAAAATAACGGTACATCGCCAAAGCAGGGCATGCAGTAGCTCTGCCCTCTGAAGCACAGCTCTCCTTCCCCAAGCTGCTTTCTCTCGCATCTCACCCTGTTCCTCCCCACCACCAAAATGCCAGCGCGTGCTTACAAGGAACATTCTGACCCTTGAACTCAAACTATCTGGGCCTCATTTTAACATTGCAGAGCTTCTGAACTTTTTGCTTTACATCCATTAAGAGATATTTCAGTTCAAGAGCAGCTTTCAGGGTAGGGGGAAAAAGAAAAAAAAAAAAAGAGAGGGAAAGAGAACAAGCAAGCCCCTTAGCAAACCCAGTAGCGTAGACTTCTGTAATTGATCCAGGAGGGAGATGATACCATAATTAATCCATCTGGGAGATGGGGATGTCTCAAACAGTTTTTTGGGAAGGGGAGGAGAGGAGAACCTGGTTACGTTCACTTTACAAACAAGCAAAAGCTAATTGCTTCAGAGTGCCAGCAAAATCTATCCAGGGAATACCTCTTCTTATCTAATGCCACCTGCAGCAGGACTGAGCTGCTCTGAGTTACAGCCAAGATCAAAGAGCATCTGTGCATGGCATCACTGTATTTCCTCCTCCCATCTCTGTGCTCCACAAGACAGGTTTGTATTTCCGATCCCTCTGTCAACTAAATTGTTACTTTTAATTGCGAGACATTCCCACTTCTCGGCACCCTCCCCACACATCACAGCAATGCAAAGCTCAACATACCCGTCAGGGTTTACGGCAGCAGGAACGGTGACAGCCTGGAAGCGGCAGCTCGTTGCAGGAGCAGCTCCTTGCAGAGTGGCTGCTGCCAGGTAGCTTTGCTGTCAACGTACAGCCCGGCATCTGCAATTCGTACACTTGCTGATTCCCACTTGCTGCTGCTAATAAGGGGCAGGTTAGATATAGAACAGCATTAATGAGTTATAAATTGAAATTAATTACCATAATAATGAAAGGATGCAGGAATATAAAGTTTGCTTCTTTTACAGTGGTATTTACAAAAGACAGATTAGCGAGGTAATTTGTGTTAGATTTTTACTAACAAACCCACGAGGAATTCAGAACACGGTGCAAGGAAACAGCTACTCAGAGGCGTTAATTACTAGATTACATCAAACCTAAACACCTTCAGGAGAACAGAAACATATCTGAGAATCAAATGTCATAAAGCAAAAAGTATATAATACCATGTACCATGTCCGTTAGGCATGGGCTCAAAGTTGCCTGCTTTGACCCTCTTTCATCGATTTAAACTAAGTGTGTGTTGTTGGGGGTTTGTTTTGCAGGGCAGCTGGCAGAGCATGCTGCCTTCAAGCACCAACAGCGATGGGGCAGCACCGATACAGGTTCCAGGTAGCAGGACCCCGGGTGCTGCCTGGGGCAGCCCAGCTCACACCGAAATCCACGCTGCCGCATTGGTAGCCAGCAGCGACCACACTTCATCGAGCCCTGTCTCTAATTGCGTCTCTATAGATATCTATTTACCAGAAGCTATAGCAGAGAAATAGCTCACAGAACTGTCAGCCATGAAACCAAGCGGAGCACACGCACAAAAAGACATCCTACGTCTTGGAGGACAGACCACATTCTCCATGTCTCTGGTTGGTTTAAGATAAAAGAAACTCTTTGGGACTTGGTCAGAGGTATGACTTCTGTGAGCTAGTTCAACACTTCCAATCTCCATGACTGGCCGGAAATCAACAGTTTTACTTGCAACATATTGAGCTTACTCATCACCCACTGCTTTATTAGGGTTTGCAGTTTATTTGGTTAACACCACAACTCTCAGCACCTTTTTACATAGCATGGTAGTGGGTGGCAGCAGTAGCAAAAAGGATGAACCCACCACTTCAGTCAGTGGCAATTAACCCAGCAGGGCTATAAGCAGCCCCTGTGGTCCCTGCTGCCTGCACACCGCTGCTGCAGCGGAGCGCATCCCGCACCACCGCCTGCTCGAACCCAAACCCCACTCCGTAGCTGCACGCAGACAAGGCAGATGACAATGATTAATCTGGGAAGCTTAAGTTATGATAGCAACAGCTGAAATAAAGACACTTTTGTGGGTAGATCAGACTCAATGTTGAGAAAAGGCTGACAAAATTGACTTAAATCAGAGGAGAGGCAAGCAGGCATGGGAGAGGAGCAGCTGTTGGTACAGATGTCCAGACTTGCACTCACATCTAAGACTTTGTGAAAAAGCATTTTCTCTACGCTGGGAATCCACTGGAATCAAGCCCCAGGCTCCTTCTGAGATGCTTCACTAGATCCACGGATGCTTTGTTGCCATGATGAAGGTCCTGAGCCACAAAGCTTGGTACTGTCAGACAAAAGGTAGCAGGCGCTCAGGACACCGAGACAGGGCACGAGATCCCCAGTAAACATTTTAAAGGTGAAGTCCTGGCTTTTGCCTGCTTCAGCTAACAGTTTATGGGCCAGCAAACTTCCTTCCTAGAATAGCCATTTTATTTGATGGGGAAACAAATTTGGTGGTTTACAGTGATAAAAGGAGTGGCTGCAAAAAATGCCAAGGAAGGTAGGAAGAGGTTTTAATCTATGCTGATCTGGCCAGGGAAGATGCACCTACATATTTCCTGCAAGGAACAAATCAGCACTGGCATAAACAATGTGCCATGTAAAGCAAGCGTAACTTCCCATCAATTCCATGAAAGGCCTTTTAGTCCTGTAAGTGCAAGTTTGTACATACTTCATTCATTTACCATCCCTATTGGGTTTTGTATTCAATTAAATGTTTATACAGTGCTTTGAAGATGTAACGTACTGAAAGTAGCAAATACTTTCATTAGATATCAAAGAGCTAGCTATAGCTTCTAGAGAATAAGTGGATGCATCAGCTGAAGTAATTGGTTGCATCTAACACTGTGACAAAGTAGAATGGTATAAATATTGTGGTTTTTTTCCCCTATAGTATATAGACAGGAAAGTACAGAAGCTCACTCAGATTTGCTTTTGGAGAAAGCAGATCACAACAGGATTATTCTACCAGAAATATCAGCATGTTGTTTGTTGGGAGGAACACTGTCTTTTTCTTAAGCATCGAGTGTTGGACATAGCTAGAAATGAAACACTGCAGATGGTAACTGCTATAAACAGTTATGGCAAATGCAAATGTCTTTGATTTAGGCCTATTTTACCAAACCCAGGCTCTGCTGACTCTGCTATTCCTGACACCAGAAGCACACAGATTATGTACTACTAAGATAATACCTGGAAAATACGAAGAAGAGACTGCCCTCAGAGGCAAGGGGCATGATTTAGAGTTACAGTTTCAATGTTTCTTCAGTAGCCATATCAAACATGAATGTTTTTCTGAAGTAGAAATATACCCTGGATTATGGATTCCTTGGATTTCAAAGCAACATTCAAAATAGTTTCAGAGAATATTTTTCTTTCATCATGTTATTCTGAGATTCTTGAGGATTCCCATTTTACAAGCCGTCATTAAAACTGTTGCTATCTTCTCCTACTGCCAACTATACTGAAGTTGTAAGAGCACCATTACTTTCCCAGGATCTGTACTGTAGCCTCTAAACGCCAAGACATGAAAAAGAAAAAAAAAACAGGCACCAGATAGCACTGCCACCACTAATCAAGCTAAAAATACGACACCATGGAAATAACTGGGGGGGAATCAGTAGGAAGGACAATGACATAGCAGCAGAGGAACAGCTCCAGCTGTTTCAACACATCTGGCCAATAAAAATGACTCTACCACCAACTTCTTTATCCTAGTGAGCGACAGAAGCCCCGAAGCTGATATCGGGCACAGTACGGGCTCTAAAGATGTGTGCTGCTTCTGTCATTTGTGGACATCTTCTCAGGTTGAATCTGGCAGGCCAGAGCTGTGAACCTCCCTTCACCTCTCGCAAAAGACAATCCTAGCCTTCTGACCTGCCAGGGACAGCCAGGGTTAATACCCCTCTGCTCAGATGCTTTGCACGTGCTGTGAGATGCAAGAAAACAGTTAGCTTCCACCTTGTAATCAAAACAGGGATTGGAGGGCTTCCCCCCTTACCAATTCCGAGCAGTTGTTTTTTTATTTACTAATTCCTCTAAGTATCTCTGCATATTTTGACTGAGGGGATGGGGCTCTAATTTCTTTAGATTGGTTGGATTTTGTGTCCTCATCTCTTGAGCCTCCCTCCGCAAACTGCAAACGCTGCTTTGGGAATCTGTGCAGCTCTGTTAGCAACAGCTCAAAAAGGTTACCAAGATAATGCATCCAAATCTCTTGGTAATGTCACAGCTCTAAAACGCTCAGGTTTGTTTAGACAGTGCTTTCAAAGGAGATACAGATTTAAATTTTAATTACTTAATATGTAATTTTAATCTTTTTATATAAACTTTAATAAAATAATCTGTGAAGTATCTTGGGGAAGGGGGAGAAGATAAAGCAGAAATTGTTCTGTGGGGACTCCTGTCTCCCTAGAGTATGAGATTCAGTATCACAACCACTCTGACTACTGTTACAGCGTTGAAGTAGCCTTTGGTTCACACTAGAAATTGTTCCCAGATTTTCACCTAAGTGTGACAGCGATCCTTAAATACCTACGATTTAATTTGGTAGCATGCCAATTACCATAGATTTACTTAAGTCTGTTTTCAGCTTTGACCACCAATTTGACAAAAATCATAGCTTGTACAGCGCTTCTGCAAACCAGAAAACAAAGAGAAGGAGCAAGGCAATAATTACCAGGAAAGAGCCGCAAGAACACAGCAATATTAAGTGTTTGTACTGACCCAGGGCCAAACCATCAGAGCAGCTCTGCAGACCATGCATGGCAGTTTAAAGTGATAAGGGGTCCTGCATCTGTCAGAGGGTTTGGACTCCTAGATCAAAGGAAAGAAGCAAACATACACGATGGAAATGGAGGAGTCTCATTTCAGTCCTGCGTGAACAGCAAGGTAAAAGAAATCAAAGACCAGCTAATGGAGAGATAAAGCCCGAGAGCCCATGAATCTGACAATAAATAAGTGAAAAACTCAGATTTAGGCAGAATGGCAAGAGGGGATGAAGACACAGTGAAGTGCTCCTAAAGGGACTGTTAAGAGAAGCAGCTTCAGGGTTGTGCTGTTATCAGGTACCACTGCTCCACCTGCATAGGAGGGAATAAAGACAATGGAGGCAGACTCTTACCATCGGTGTCCAGTGAAAGGACAAGAGGTAATTGGAACAAGATGAAATACTGTTAATTCCTTTTATGCATAAGGATTAATTTATTTTTCTCAAACTTGATTGAATACTGAAACAAGTTGCCCAGAAAAGCTGCCGAGTTTCCATCCTTAGGGATATTTAAAATGAGACAAGGCCCAGAGCAACCTGCTCTAATTGACCCTGCTTTGAGGAGAGCAATTGCACTGAAGGATCTCTACAGACACCTTCTAGCCTCAATAATTCTGTTATTCAATAAGATCTGAGAAGAGACGAAGAGAACCTTGGACCCCTCCGGAAACAGCTCCTCCCAACTCAACCTCTCAAAATCAGAGGAAAGGACTCAAGAGAGCCTTCAAGATGTAGAAGGCTCCAAATACTGAATTGCTACCTCTCTTTCACCATAACCCCAAGCTCTTCTGCATCTTTTGGCACCCCATTCTTTTGATGCCAAATTCCTTCCCGTGCATTATGGGACCGTTATACCCACTCAACTTCATTTTTCCTTTAGCTCCATTTTCAATATCACCTTTCCAAATCCACAGTGAATGTCAGATGTTAATGAAATAAGCCTCCAGAGAATGAAAGCGGCGATGCAAACATGAACATCTTTATCAAACATAATTTTTGTTTTGGGAAAATTTCTCTCAGGAGAAGAGCCATGGTTTAACAGCTCCGAATTTAGCTCACTAGTGCCTCCTCACCTCTCTGAAAGCTTCCAGAAAGTCTGCATAAACATATGGATTTTTATAGTGCCCACGCTGGCCATTAAAAGGGATATTCTTCAAAATGCAAGTAGAATATAGAGCAGGCATACCCTCTATCTAGAACTTTGATTTTCGTGACAGCAGCTGGTGAGACGCTAGCAATGGAGGGGAGGGGGGAACTCAGTGCTTGACACTGCTCTCAAGTAAGCACAAGGTTGTATCGGGCTCATCTCTTCCTGAAAGGAATTCAGAGCTCAGAAGTTGCTGCCAATAGCAGTGACTAGCCCAGTCCTCTTCCAAGTAATCCATGAAGAAAGTTACAAACTGAAAATTGCAATAAGACGCTTCCTGTGGTGCACTGCAGACATATTTCAGTTTTACACTGCACCCAAGCTATATGTACGGCGTTGTTCAAGCTATAGGGTTCATTCAGCCTACGACCTCTTCCCTGAGACTGATGATTCCTGCTAGCTGTTACAACACAGATACTTGTTTGCATTAGGCTACCGTATAAAAGGAAAAAGGTCTCTCTCACTGCTTGAGCCGGCTTTTGTTTTACCTGAAGGAAAAGCAGCAACAAAAAGTCATCCAAAACTCCCTGGCAAAAGCTGTAATAGACTTTCCCCTGCTGTGTCGCAGGCACAGAAGGCAACCCAAGACACATACTTCCAAGAGGTTAAAAAAGCATAATGTGCCCGCAAATTGAAAACGGCTATCAATCCTATAGCAACAGGAACAGGAGAAAATTAAGGTGGAAGACATACTTGAAAAAGCAGGGAAGTCGTATATAGAGGTAAAATCACAAGTCAGCTCTGGACCGAATGCAAGCCAGAACAGCATTGTGCTAAACAGGTGCATTTGTTTTTAAATCAGAATACAGATGTCAATAAATCATTTCCACTTAGGCCACAAGAGCTGTCAGATGGCAGGGACCATCAGAGGTTACCAACTGAGCCTGGGATCAAAACAGCACCACTGACTTTAAGAGACCGAAGCCCGTACCTCCCGTCTGGAGCGATATCGCACATAAAGCAGCTGCAGCAGCACGAACAGTAGCAGCACGCTTTTAATTTACATCCTTTATGATCCGTATCAGTCACTTCGGAGAGACCGGGCTAGCTGGCTTTTTCCTAACCTTCCTAATAAAGGCCTCGTCCCAAGCTTTATTATACCCAGTAAGTGGCACTGTCACAAGATGTGGTCAGAGCAGAGAGCATCCCAGTATAGGCTACATCTGTCACTTTACCCATCTCTCTGCTGAGCTCATCAAGCACAGATCTGACAAATTCCTGTTAACTCGGGGACTCTGAGGAAGCTCCGGCTGGGCCAGCTTTCTCATCTGCCCTGCATCTCGACTGCAGGAAGTGCCAGCTTGCTGCCAGTGCAGTGAATATTACATCAGCTGCTAAAACGCCCAGACAGCAATCTCCTGACTCACGCTCCTCTTCCTCTCTTACTTGCTGCCCAAGTCAGCCCCAAAAAAAGGAGAAATAATTGCTTTCTAAAACATATTATTACATGATGCTACTAGAAACATTGAAAGAAAACTTATTTCTACATTTACACAATAAATACCATTTTTTCTTATGTAACTATAGAAAATTAAGAGAGGGAGATTTTTTAATAGGCTAAGTTCAGCTCCAGTCAGGCTGAAGTTGGCACAAGTACTGCTACAGGCTTACGTGGGGGAATAAAAATTAAGACCACGTCAAGTACTTTTTAAGTTCCACCCCGAACTGACAGGATTAAGGAAAACAAGATGAAATCTGGCTTTGCACCTTACTATCTTTTTTTTTTCTCTATCATAGAAGCCCCAAAGCCATAAGTCAGACAAGGACTACACAGCCCGCAGCCTCTCCATCTGGTTCCCTTCTATCTAGACAATGCTCTTTTAGGCTACTACCAGTGAAAGGATAACGCAATCTGGATATTTTTTTTTTTCCAACCTTGCTACATTTTCAAAGAGGAAATAGATCCATATTGGAAAACACTCACATTGATTGTTTGCTCCAAGTCCCAAATTAGATGGGGAATTTCTCATTTAAATAAAGCAAAAACATTTGTATCTTCATTTAACATTTCTCTGTAATGAACAGAAGGATCAAAGACACTGGAGATTTTTGCCAGGCTATAATAGAAGTTGAATTACATTCAAAATTTCTGGGCCAGCAAAAATTAAAACATGACAATATTTCTCTGCATCCCAAATCTGAGGAAGGAGTTGAATTTCTTTTAACCTCTAAAATAGGACTTGTCGAATGATGTTTTGATAGTTGCCTTAATCGAAATGACACATTTTGATATTTCTGAAAAACTTCTTTCAGTTCTCAAAGCTGCAAATCAGCTCAGTATTAAGTAGTGTTTTGCTACTGCAGCACAGCGCTCACGTCTCCTCGGAAGCTGGCAGAACCTCCTCTGCCACAGCCGCCCTGTTCCAGCGCTCCGCTGATCCGGCAGAAGGCCGGGACATTATTGCTGGAGATGAAGCTCAAGCCTTTTATCTGCAAGCTGAGCTCTCAGCAGCTTCTCAAGTCCTAGACAGAAAGGAGTTCATAGCAAAACAAAGCCACGGAATTTTCCCAATTCAGAAAGAAAACAGTTCAGACACTTCAGTCTGAGGACCAATATTTTTGTACTGATCATAAAAAAAGTATTCCTGTTTTTGTCTTTAAAAGGGAAGAAGGAAGAGTTACTTGCTTGTTTCCAAGACTCTGGGTTTAAAACTTCCACAGAGAAACTGACTTTGCAGATAGTACACTTTCTACCCTAAAATAATTATGATAATTCCCCAACAATTTTTATGTAAAACTATAAATTAATTATTTGAACTGCTCATTGCAGCTTCTCTTCCTCAATGTTTCTTCAGGGCTGAGTGCTGGCTGATGGGCCACAAGCACCCCCTGCAATTAATTCCAATTGTTATTAATCTTCTAGTTGCCTTTTTTTGTCTTTTCTGAAGCAACTAGCAATAACATCTGAAGCTACAAATACCAACAAGCAATGCCAGCAGAGAGAAACCTTGTTTGGAATATTCAGCAAGCACAGACATTCACATAACCTCTAGATGATCTACTTTTATTCACTTCTCCTGTTGTACAAGGAGAAAAGATCAAATTCATTTAAATAAAGGAAGTTTCCGAAACTAACATAAAGGAGTGCAGTCATTGAAGTGTTGCTAATTAGCACAATACTGCATATAGCATGGGATTGAAAAAAAGCCATGGAGCATCTCAAGCCATTACCTACCGTTCAATTCTCTCTCAAAAGAGATCCAAAGGCAGTATGTTACCTTTTCTGTTTCTTCTGGCAACCACCAACCACCTCTTCACCCCCAATGGTATGCTCTTACCCTAAGCCTACATTATCCTGGAAGAAAAGATCTGCTGATAAGCAATGCACTCCGGCATGCAACATCAGTAGCTTTCATTCCATCACATTTGATTGAAGGAAGCTGGTTAGTGCCACAGCTTGAAGTCAGAGAAAGAAAAGCAAAATACAGAGATCATCTTTTCTTCTCTCCAGTTGTCAAAGTAGGTGACATGATGCAGTGATCATGCAGTGTTCAGATGCAGTGATGTTTGTCACAGACAGAGGTGGCCATGGGGCTGGAAGTGAATGCTTAGGGCTTTACAAGAAGCAGGATGGGAGAGAAGTTGTGTCTTTTGATCCCCACTTTGCAAAATCCCACCCTTCATTCACGCTGATCAGCTTGGCAATAGGCAATTACAACCATCTACTAGAAAACAAACGGAGAGACTGGAAAGATGGACAATCTTTATATGGTCAACAAAAGCCTTTTGATTTTCATGATTAGCTGTCGACAAGCACCCAGTTACAGGAACAGAAGGAAGAACCAAAGCAAAATAGACCAGTGTTAGTCAGCTTTGCTCAAAATCAAGATCTCGTTTGCTCTCATGTCGCAGTTCATACATATGTTACTTTACATGCCAGAAACTATTCATACAACTGTTGTCCAATGCTGGAGGACACTTTGACAACACAACTACTTGAGATGCTTCCTGCAAAGCAGCAGTGGGAATCAATTTCAAGGTCTTTACACTGCTTCTCTAGAACAGCAAAAACACTGCAAATGATCCATGACTAATTCTTCTGAGTAAACAAAGAGAGAATTAAATCTATCCTGTTCTTACTTAACACTTACCGGTCAATCCATCCTTCAGTTGCCTTTTTGTAAATACTGATGAAGCAAAGACAGCTATAGCCACGCATTATCGGTCCCCTATCACAGTGAGAGGGGCAGAGGATGTTCTCACCCGGCTTTAGAAGCCACGTGTCCACCCATGAGCAGCTACACGCAGTGGCACGGATGGAGACAGGGAGCCAGAAGCCCCATATGCTGCGCTCGCTCTTCGTTCCAACCTGCTGCTCCAAGCTCCTCACATACTCCTTATTTCCTCCTTAATTACTACAAGTAATTTTATTAATATACTTTGCAGCACCATTAACTGTTACCTGAGGCTTAACATAAAAAATGATGAGGCAATATAGTCTTAGTGGTATTAATTAATACTACTCCACAGATCTGGCCAACAAAGGATGTAAAGGGTGTTTTGATTTTTTTATAGTTTGAGGTTTGGTGTGAGGGTTTTGGGAGGTGTTTTGTTTGTTTTTGGGGGGTGCTTTGTTTTTAAGTAATACCCTTGCCAACAAACAGAAGCAGCAAAGTGGAGGCTATAAAACCAGAGAATTAAACTAAAACTAAAATAACTCCCCCCAAGCATCGCCATTATGGAACATGGCAGTTTGTCCAAGACACTTTCATCATGTTTTTCTCAGTGAAGACAACAACGCAGAGACATATGCACCACTGGAAAGACAGTGGTAAGGTCCCATTTGTTTGGTTGGTTTTGTCAGGTTTTTTTCTTCCCCCTCCCTCTTTTATTGTGTTTTAAGCGCAGAAACATTCAGCAAGCTATCTCCTGGCATCACTTTGATGGACACAGGCATAGCATAACTGGTAATGGGACAGAGACAGCAAAAGCTTCAGGAGCCTCAAAACCAGACACTGCAGCAGTCAGGAGGCAGAAGGTGGGAGAGCGAAATAGAGAGAAAGTCCTTGTTTGCTCAGTGACACATTTAAAATTTAATCTGCACAGCACACCCTGTCAGAACAGCAAGGCTAAAATGGTGTGGCCTCAGCACAGGTGTTACCAGAATGGTCAAATTTATGGCTTCCATGACTGTCAGAAGCCCCCACTGGAGAGATCTCAGAGTTTCTCCCTCTTTCTCTCAGCCTGAGCGGGGGGAGGTTACAAAGAAAAAAGTTGCTTTAATCCCAGCTCTCCAAATTCAACAGCTCATCAGTCAGAAAGGGATGGACATAAACTGTAAGTATCCCTGGTGTGATTTCCAGGGGCACTAAGCAAACAGCTCCAGTTGCAGCTACAAGGATCTACAGCTGCTCAGCACCACTGGAAAAAAAATTATTCATGTAACAATAACCAAGTACAGCAGTCAAACCGCTCAATAGATGTTTTTAATTATATTGTCAGCTGAAGACAAATATATTTACTCTGCGGTGATAGTGTAATTACCAAGAAAGGGCCCTGCCTTTGCTTGGTAAGTACTGTGTGCAGTAATTAATTTTCCTCTGCATATAGATGTTTGGTAGTATTATGTAAATCACAAGGTGTATTTACTACCTATATTTAAAACAAACAAACAAACCAACCACTGTTACATCTTGAAAACATCTTAAAACAACATTAAAAACAATCACATGAACACAGAAATACAGTGTCCTTGTTATATGTCTTTGAACTAGGCTTTACAAAAAAGTCTGCTAATGTTGACCAACATCTTGAAACTTCAGTCCTGATTTTCTAATGGCTTTATTCCCAACGACTTCTCATCGCAGCCAAGAGGGTCAAAAGTGACAGCCCGGGAGTCTCAAAAACAAAGCACTCAGTAATCAGGCACAGGGAAGCACTGGTTGTCTTGGGAAACTCTTGCATCCGGGCTCCCCGCAGTACCACACGCGCCCGCTTGTGTGTGGTAATGCCAAGAACGGTACAGCTTTGCCAGGGCTACACAGAGGTCAGCGCAGACCAGAGTAGTCCCAAAGCCAGAAGATCTTCTGTGGCAGTCCTTGAAACAAAGGGTGAAAGTCTCCCCTGTTTACCCACACACTGGAGTGCAATCTCACCTTCTCCCATCCCAGGCAGAACAGCCCCTATTCAGAATTTGCCTTAAAAAGAGCCATTCTCCTACTTCCTTGCAAGAGACAAGCTCCTTGGCTTTACCATTCCTAGGTATGTACCAAAAACTACAGGTTTGTGGGAAATACCCACAACTGAGAACCAGAGAATCTCTATAGCTGGAGGGAAACATTAATCTATCATTATTTAGTATTGTAAACCTACTCAGTCTAAGGATAACACAGGCTTCCAGTAGAGACCCAGCGCTGTGTTTGACAATCTTGTACAGCTTCATCCCTTATCCTCCCCCTCTGCCATCTCCTAGGGATCCTCACCCTGAACACCACAAAGTTATCCTCCATCATAAAGATGTGTAACTCTTACCTTCGCTGGCTTCTTCAGCTATAAAGATCAGCAGTAAAGGTATTTCAAATGTGACTGCTCAGGTCCCACAGTTGTGATGCAAATGGCAGATTGAGAGAAAAAAAACAAAAACACACCCACAAGTGAAATGAGATCTTGAAATAACGCATGGTAGCAACATACCCAAGGGCCAGCACTGATCCTGTGCCTAAAAACAACCCTACAGTTTGTCCTTGCAGTGCATGAGCATTGCTTCTTCATGGTTTCCATCAAGGGGAAAGCCTACACCATGACCATGTGGTTGTAATGACTCAGTACTAGGATCCATTGATGCAGCTGTGCATAACTGCAGTGAAATTATAGCCAAAATGTTAAATAAACCATGAATACGCTACTTTCTTTTGCTTTGCCCCCTTTTTAAGGGTTCTGCATTTGAATTTTCAGGCCAACATAAGAATGGTATAGTATTCATGTCAAATCTTTATCTTCATCTATGACTGGCTTCTGCAGAGACCATCTTGTATTTCTTACTGTGGAGTACATCTTGTTTTTCCAGAAAAATTGTTGTAAATTTTGCCTTAATAAAAGCTGCAGGAGGTTTCCATTGGGGATTTATTCAACTACAAGAGGAATTTATTTTTCAGAAAAAAAAGCAAAAAGATGTAACTTTTTTGACGACACACAGCTTAATTGGAAATACAGAATAAATTAGGACAAAAAAGCCCAAGGATGTTTAAGGCAAAAATAGTCTTTAGCAGCTTTGCATACTTGAGTATGAAGCAGAGGCAAATTTACTGATAATCTTCTGCGCTAAATTTATACAGAAGACAAGTTATTTTACAGAATATTCTCTAGAGTGGTCTTTAAAAGAAAAAAAGAAAGAATTAGCATTTTACTTGGCCAAAGTTATTTCCTATTTAAATAATCATGATTAACTATCTCACCACTATGTATTCCTGCTACAGTGATTTACAGAGTGCCTCTGCTATAGATGCTGTACAGTACTCACAGGTGTAAACTTAGTGCTGTTCTGTAAGTGCTTGAGAAAGAATTTTCAGTGTTTGCCATTTGACAATATCAGGTAATAAGCATAATAAATAGATGTATCAGACATTAATACTACAAAACATTTTCCAAATCTTTCTGTCCATCCCCCTCGCCCTTGTTCTGCACTGGACACGAGGTTTCTCTAGCTTAGAAAAGATAAATGCTTCTTCTGTTAACCACTGACCTAAAAATAACATTTATTAAAAAAAACTAAACAGTCCAGCACACAAGGACTGTAGCCCCATTTTTTCTATCCTAAAGACCATAAAGCCATTCTCAAAGTGAGATATTACTCCCAATTCCCACTCTAGAGTTGTCATTTGTTGCAAGACACCAGCACCCAACTTCCCCGGGGGAAAGCCTTCCCCAGCAGCGCGGGGCTAGCCAAGAAGTCAAGTCCACAAAAGCGACTGTTTGTCCACCCACTCCCTTTTCATTAAACCTTCTTATAAAGTGCTTCTACAAGAGATTTACAAAATACCATGGGGAGAAGCCTGACACAGGTGGACTCCAGACCAACACAGCAACAGGGAAGGGTCAGCCCCCATGGCGGGGCCAGCTGCAGCCAGCCCAGGGCAGCTCCTGTCATGCCCCCACACAGACCACCCCAAGATAACCAGCACAATCACACCAAAAAGGGAGAGAGAGGAAAGGAGAAATAAAAAAGTGTAATCACTTTTTAAGAAGAGATCATTAATATTACAGACTTATCCTCTTGTGACAGCTCTGCTGGGGATTGAACCAGAGAGAAATGGAAGTCTTAAAACTGGAGCCCAGGACTCAACCGGAAAAGCTGTAAAGCACCCGCCTGCTTTGTGACAGGCTGGCTAGGGGTTACGTTCCCCCTTTTGAAGAACTTCTCTGTTGAGTTTTCCTCAGAATGGCTTTGCTTTCCAGTAAGATGTGTTCAGACACACAAGTCCCTTTGATGTGTCAGGATCCACTGAGCATTAATAACCTGATTAGAGTGGAGAAGTCTTTATAAATTCCCCTAAGACAGGAAGATTTTCTTGTTCAGAAATACTTACTTCCACTCAAACCAATATTTCTTAACCAGGAGCTATCCTTAATGTATCAGGAAAAAAAAAAAATCAATCCCTATATTCCTCTCTGCCAGGTAACTCTACAGAATAGCTCTTTCTCATTTCCTTTCCTCCTCTGACTTGGTGATCCCACCAGGAATGAATCCTGGCCACAGCTTGACAGTCAGTTTTGGAAAACATTACTTTCCAAAGTGACCCAAAGACAAAGCCATGTTGCTTTGCCACAAGGTCCCAAAGGAGGTCATCACATGCTTGTTAATACAGCAATTAATAATGCTTGCCATTTATTCTTTTGCTGCCATGCTCTCGGCAGAGCTAGTCACCTCTTTTGTTACACATTTCATTTACTGGCTAAAGCTAAATTGACTGTCTGATGCTAGATTTGCTTTTGTCACAAGGTTACTATAGACCTTGACTTTTCTCACTAAAGTAAACGGCTTTATGTCATCCATTAGTGGTTGTTTATTATAGAGACTTCATACTGCCTCCCGATATGGATGTCTGATTTTGAAAGAAAATCGAAACAGGCACTTGTAGTGTTCTGGGAATGAGGGTAGTGGTGAGCAAGTGGAAAAGGACTACATCATTAAGTTACTTTGGCTATAAACTCAGAGTCCAATCTCAGCATTAGTACAGTTGGTTTCATTTTTAAAGTTCAAGTTTAAAAGGATACGAGGTTAACCATCCATGGGCTCAAGTCTCTGCTATGAATTCCTCTTTGGCATGGTGCTCTCGGTCCCAAAATTTGCCCAGGTATAAAAGCAGCAACTGCACAAGTCAGCTGAAAATATCACCCACAGCTTCCCTGCTTGCTAACTCTTCTTGAACTTCATGGAGAAACGCAATAGACATATGACAGTACAACTGCTTATTGCTCTGCTAGTTGGCAAGTTTTCAGAAGCAAACTTGTGGACTTCTGCCCTCCCTCTGAGCTCTCCCTGTTTTCACAGCTTCCCTCCTTGTGCCTCCCCCTCCCCAGCATGTTCTAAATATATTTTCCCTTTCTTTTTTAACATAGTTTGTCCTAGAAATAAACTGAAACAGTGACACAGTGCTCCCACAGTGGGAGGTAGAACAACACTCCAAAGCCCAAACATCTGAAACAAGCCCTTCACCCAGGGGCACACACAGTCTGGTCCTTCGTAGACAGAGAAGTATCCATTACAGCACGAGTTTAACACTGTTAGTGTAACAGTGTTTAACACCTAGCTCACATTCAGAGACCACTTCTTATATAAAGAAGCCATAAAAAATTGAAAGGGCTGGCAGGCGTTCTCTTTATTAGCACACAAGGTAAGCCCACATTTCCGAAGTAGAAAATCCCCTTTGAGTAATTCGGCTGCTTTGCAGTTATGATCACACAGATATGCAGCTACACACACCACATGCAAAAAGAAGTACAATAGTACTTGCTACAGAGAGTGTGATTTTGGAAGTAGTTGAGGGTTTTTCAGTCTACACACGTATAAATAAAAGATTATCTCTAACTTTAACCAAGAGATTAAACATACATTCTACACCATTACCATAACATTCACAAATCTATAATAGGGAAAAAGCAGATTATAATTAGTTTATTATGTGTATAGTTTTGAATGCAAGAGGATTTTTGATGCTATATTACATAAAAATCAAGGTTATGAGGTTTTAATGAAAGAGAAAAAAAAGACTCCCTGCCAAATAGCCATAAGCAAACGCAACATACACGCAAAACTGGGTACCACAAGTTCTGCGTCTACTCAGAGCAGGTACATATACTTACACACACATAACAGCAGGTGGAAACTGCCCACGCAGTCCCCTGTCAGAGCATGAAGCCCCAGATCCCCTCCAGCTGCTCGCAGGGGGCTGCCAGGAGTCCCCCTGTACCTCCCACAGCCCTGGGAGGGTCTCCCATGCCACCCCGCCGCAGGAGCCGCCACACCCAGGGCTGCTCCGCAACAATCCCGGCATTCACCGCCCAGTGCCAGAACACTGCGCAACTGTCTGGGCAGCGTGGCCAGGGAACACTGGGGCTCTCATGCTCGCTCGCATCTTATTTCATACAGATGCAAAGCTCAACTCCAGACTAAAAATTCCAGCGCAGCAATTGCCTGCTAAAACATTTGCATATATATCCGAGGAGCTACTGTAGAGAGTCCAGCGGAGGGCTACAAGGATGAGGGGACTGGAACATCTCTGCTGCAAGGAGAGGCTGAGGGAGCTGGGCTTGTTCAGCCTGAAGAAGAGAAGGCTGAGAGGGGACCTTAGAAATGCTTACAAATATCTGCAGGGTGGGTGTCAGGAGGACGGGGCCAGACTCTTTTCAGTGGTGCCCAGCGACA
>Ga0065711_1027636_pt1 | contig 47300 bp, 22 predicted proteins | sample Hoacrofraction12_FD_59098 | JGI IMG/M metagenome (GOLD analysis project Ga0065711, IMG submission 59098) | Hoatzin crop microbial communities from Cojedes, Venezuela - Epithelial fraction 12 v2 (version 2) | ecosystem: Host-associated > Birds > Digestive system > Esophagus > Crop | place...
CCCCCCCCCAAAGACCAGGGACCTCTTCAACTTGATCAGGTTGCTCAGAGCCCCACCCAACCTGGCCTGGAATGTTTCCAGGGATGGGGCATCTACCACCTCCCGTGGCAACCTGATCCAGTGCCTCGCCACCCTCATTGTAAGAAATTTCTTTCTTAGATCCAGTCTAAATCTACCCTCTTTTCATTTAGAACCATTACCCCTTGTCCTATCACAACAGGCCCTGCTAAAAAGTCTGTCCCTGTTATCATTTCCTACAGTGGCTAATGGCTTACTAATTTAAGCTTAGCATTGTGTAGAATGAAAAAGTATTTGTATGAGTTTTGTTCTGTACATGACATACGGAGCATGCTGCTTTTACTAGTGTTGCTGAATGCAGTTTTGTTGATACGCTGGTGGCAGGTTAGCTGGTAAGTGTCTCTTCTGAATATATTAATACAAAAGATCTGAAAAAGACAATATAATGTCAGAATTAGATTCTTCAGGCTTTGTTTCTCTTCTGTATATAGTGCTGGTTTTTATAATCCTTTTAAAATTTGGTTTGTTTACATAATTTTTGTGTTAGTTCCTCCCTGCCCTTTCTGAGTTATTAAACATTTGTTTATCTGTAGGGGAACTTGTATGTCCTTTAGATAAGGACCAACTATTCTTGTTTGTTCCTATTCATTGTGATGCCCATTGTGTCCCTAACATGATTCTGACCTTTGGGTCTGTAGTACATAAATAAAATAGTAGTTTTTGTAAGGTATCTTTTGATGAAAGCAGACACTGTAGCTTAAGAGTTACTGGACTTGGGGTATTTGACTGGAAAGCAGTTTTTCTTAATCTACTTGGAATTGTGCATGTGATCAGTTTCTTTAAACTTTTGATTAAAATACTAGAATTGCCTGGTAAAATGTATATTGTTTTCCTCTGTCAGAACTCTGTTTATTCAAATGATAAGCATCTTTCTTCATTCAAGTCTACCTCATCTTGCTGCTGTTTCACAGTAAATGGCCTCCAGATTGTATAAAAGTACTAGCTGGAAAACGGTGGAGCCTCGTTTCATGCCAGGAAGGTTCATTGAAACTTCTTTATTCAGGTTTTGTGTGTTTAACTGCTGTATGTGTGGACAGGCCAGAACTTTGTTGGGGAAATCTTAAATATTGAACTATTCTGATTGTAAACAACATTCATAACATGCATAAAAGACTGCATATGTTTCTTAGAAGTTTCTCCTACAGGACCTCTCGGGAGTGATGAAAAATTTTGTCTTTTAGCTTCCTTTTGGCAAATACTTGGCATATTCTAATTGCTTGGTAACTCAGATCAGTTTTGGGATAGCAACTACAATTGGACTTTGTTACAATTTGATCAGCATATGTAATGTCTTTGTGGTGAGGAAAAATTACTAATACAGAAGTCTGGCAGAGAATCATATTTCATATACTGTGGCTATAACTAATGCTGCTTTTAAAGTGTTTTAAGTTGATTTTGCAATGTTATGTTCAACGTTCTGATTAAGAAGTTAGATTTTTATGCAAGTAGTTCATGATAAAGGATATTCTTGGCAGGTTAATTTTTCTGCTAAGTAAGCGTTGATGACTTTCACTTCATCTCATCCTTGATCTTACAGTTGGGGAGAACTGTCGTTTTGAATCAGTCCAGTGTTCACTTTTGTTTAATATTTGCATGGATTTATTTCCCGTGCAAGGAAAATTTGACATTTGTGAAATCTAAAATGCAGCATTGTTTTATAACATCCAATTTTCAGTTAAATATTTTAGTGTATTTCTGCATGATGGTACAGTTAGCCCAGACTTCATTACCAGTTAAACAGCCCTTCAACTCCACACCCACCAGTGTGAATTGTGGAGTGCATCTTAAATGAAATAATTTGCAACTTGTTCTGTGAAAGTGAGGTGTCCTTCATGCTCCCATGAATGTCTGTTTTGATACTTAGCTAGTCTTACGGCATTTCTTTAGCTAAAAGAAAAACAGAATAAACTGCAGCATAAAATTCTCTAATATGCCTCTGAAGATGTGAATGTATTGTGTGTGTAGTTACATTACATGTGTCAATTGTGAACTTGGTGATATGGTGGATATTGCTTTCAGAAAGTTGTTTTGCAGGTAAGTGAACAGTTAAGTGCCTTAAACTGATTACAAATGAAAAAAGTATTTGTGTTATGTTCAGCTGTTGAACTGTATTTATTTCATGTTTTTAATTTTATTACTGTCATTCAAAAAATTGAAGCTAATAGGAATAGGAGAAGTGTTTTTATGTATTGGTTCCATGGATCTAAAGTGGCTCATAACTCTGGAACCAAATTAATTGACAGAATGTTGTAATGATGAAGTTGCTATTGAGAGAGTTAATATATAGATATCATAGTTTTTTTAAAAAAGGATTTTCAGATCTGTTAAAGTGGTTACCTTCTCTAAGCACCTTTGTCTTGTGAAAAAATATGTCTGAATTTTACCTTAAAATATTTGAGAAGCAGAATTTTACCTTCCTTTTGATTGTTAGTTGTTAGATCAGGGGGAAATTTTGACAGAATACCTCTGTTCCTGTTTGCTCTCAAATGGTTAACAGCGATGGCGTTTTGGGAAGAAAAAAAATCTGTCTTTGCAGTTACACCTTCAGAGAGTGCTTCATCTGTATAGCTGTAGACAGTGAAGGGGATATGGTAGGATTTTCCCTTACCTGAACAGGTGACATAAAGATGATTGAATAGAGAGGCATGGAATTAAAATCTTTAGCTTTTATTCCTAGCTACTGTTTATGCAGTTTATAGGCCAGATTTTACCTTCTGTACACATTAATTTTTTGGCTAGTTAATAACATTTTCCACAGGTTGTGAGAAAATGAGGAACCTTTTTAGTCAGTTTTGTTCTGTAGATGTTGTATATACAATATTTTACTGTATTATAACAAATGGAAGTGGGAGAGGTGGGAAAAAAACCTCAAGAAATAATTGTATATTAATGCAGTGTTTTAAATGCAGTATTAAAATTCAGAGAAGCAGCAAGTAACAAGAAGACAAAATAATGAAGCAGAAAAGAGATAAATCTCAATATGCAGCAGAGTTCTATAATCAACAGAGTAGGTTCTATGGTAAATCTTGGCTTATTTTAGACTATTTTCTTTTTTGTTAACCAGTTAGATTGTCATTTGAATTTTTGGCCTGTAATAAAGCATTCTGAAAGTGTGAGTTCTCTGTGTAAAACAAAGCTGCAGTAGCTTATGTGACAAAAGGTCTTTGAAAAGCACATAAGCTTTCTAATGAAAGTATATTTATTTGTGCTTTTATTCAAGTTACTGAGAATTTTGGATATTTTCTGTAAAATATTGCGATTCTCAAGTTCAGTGTCTAAGGTCACTAGATGAAGACGTTCAGAAAAATCTCTGTAGGCATGTAGACAACTTCTGTAGTAGTGTTAGCCAGCTTTTGATATTGAAGATAGGTGAATATCTCTGCATCCACATCAGTGACTTAATTCTCAGTTGTCTCCATGATGAAGTGTCTATTCATGAATGTATTTTAAAAAAAAAAGTTTATACTATTACCTTTTCTGGCTCAGACAGTAAGTATTCTTTTGTTCAGTTGTTCTGAAATGAAAACCAGTAATGATTATTCATATTTTTTTCCATATAATTTTTGATTTCATTTGTCTTTTCTAGATTGTTTTCTATATTCCTAGTTCAGAGCAGTGGTGATTTTCTGCTTCTCATGACATAGGAGTGAGAAGGTGTCTCCATTATGGAACAGTTGCAAGTATTTTGAACTGTTTTCCTATTCTAGTATACTTTCTACCCCAAACTTAAATACTGTCAAAAATTGTTTTTTTCCAAAATGTTAGCAGTTTACTGAGAGTAACTCTTTACTGCAGACAGGTTTCACTCTAAGGTGTTAGCCATTTTCAGTTGACTCTTTCTTGGAAGAACTTTAGCCAGCTCTTAACTTGCCTTCTTGCATCAGTATGTTTCTAGAAGATTTTTTAGTTTTCTTTAGCTAATTTTGAAGTAGTAGCTGCAACATATTTCCAGGCTGGAACAAGCCCGGTATGCCATATGTAGGTTGATGAATAGCAGGAGTGTTTGGCAGTCTTTTGTGTTGTGAAAAATTTACTTTCCTCTTTCAGTGGTGGTGTTTTGGTCAACATGTTATAAAAACGGAACACATTTTATGGTCCAGTTTTACTTTTTGGTTGTGTGAGTACTCATGTTCTACAGGATATCACAGGTGTGCTTGCTTAGAGGTGGAATTAACTAGAACATTTTGGATTAAAAAAAAAGAAAAGGACACCTGAAATGTAAGTAAAATCTTGTAGGTAAGATAATGGTTCTTCTGCATTACAAAGGAAAGAAGAACATGTGGGCTGTTGCCCCTTATAAACAGCAAAATAGGAAATAGTTTTCCTTGGCCAAGATGCAAGAACAGCAAGTACATTAATGTACTCAGGTGTCCTTTGACTTAGATTTTGAGGAAAACTTATGTTGAAATAGTCTTAAGAAAAAAGATTACTTTCAGCAATATCTTTTGTAAATAGTAATAATGTAACGATTGTTCGTTTTTGTATGTTTTCAATACTAATGAGCTTGCATTACCAAGACTTTGCAGCTGCAACAGAGGACAGTCTTTTGGAGTGCTAACACATACAATGAGGTTTACATTACAGTGTTTAGTAAAAATGTGTTGCAGTTGCTGGGATCTTGCAGTCTCCTTGACTTTGAGGGGCCTCCTGGTGGCCTGTGGGCTTAGCACTTTTACATTAGCTTAGTGGCTGTCTCTTCCATATTAAATAGTGTTTGCTGGACAGTGAAATGTCCCCTAAATTTGAGTAATATTAGTGCAAATAAAGTGCTTTCGTTTCCAAAACTGTCAGTGTAGACCTGACTTAAACATCATGTGAGGATTGATGTGTTGAAGTCAGCTTTTCTTCAGACTGGGTTTTGCATCCAGCTGTAGGAGGATGACTTAAAAAAACAAAGCATACTGGGAAGATGACAGTTATTTAACACTGTACTTCCGAAAAAAAACCCCAACAACTTGCATGTTTTGGAAAGTAGAAGCTAGATTTACCTAAACAAAGGAAGATCTTAAACTCTCTTCCACCTTGTAAAGATCAGAAATAGCTGATATTAAAGTAAAGGTGACATGGAGAAAATATGTAACTTTCTTTTTGAAAACAGTTTCTTCTGAATCTGTAAGATAGAAGTGTTGAGTGTATGTTCTCTCTCTCACAGAAGTGCAATCCATTTCTGTCTTTTCCAGTGTTAATGTGTTAGGTGATTCACTGCGAGGCTTTTCAGTACTAAGTTAATGAAGTTGTATAATGGAGTACTATCCTACCCAATTCTTTATTAATTCTGTGTAAAATATGCTAGTATTTGTTACAAGTTAAGACATTTTTAATATGCTGTGGTAGCTGTCTTGCACATTAATATAAATTTAGTATTATATTATAAAACATCTGTGATTTTAAAACATTGTTTGAGGTAAAATATTGTTTTGTATTTTTAAAGAATAACTTCAGTTTAGTATAGTAAATATTTTTGGCTTGTTTTTACTGTGGGGTTTAGATGCTGAGGGCTGCCCTCAGCAACAGAGTGCTATCCAGAAGATGTATAGAAGGGAAAGGACGGAAGGCCTCACTCAAGTTGAAGACCTTTCTTGTTTGTTCCCGAAACAAAAAGTAGAGAACAAAGGTGTAGTGCATGGGGGTGTTTCCCAAGTACATTCCTATACATCTACAGTTAATTTGTTTTAAAAGAAATTACTCTGTTTTAATAACATTGATTCTTCCTTTACAATATTACTGGAATGATGGAAACATTTAAGAAATGCACAGGACTAATAATATATCTTTTTTTGATAAGGGAAATAATATTTTTTTTGTCAACAACTATAATTATCATTGTTACTACCATTAGGAATGTTTTTCCAACTTGTAGCATTTAGTGGAATATATGCATCTGCATATATTTTGTGCAATGTGTGTTCCTGTTTTTACTGATATTTTTTTTAATGTATATATTTTCTTAATGGTATAATTTAGTGAGTCATCTCAATCAACTCTGTTAATGACTTGAGTCACCAAGGAGGGAATTGGCTTTTACTAGCTGCTCTAGCCCAGTTAGAACGTTTTTCTCAAAGATGATGTCCTACTGACATCTGTTAAACCTGATGAAAATTGTCATTAGACTTTGTATTTAAAAATAGGGCTGTGTAGTTTTCTGTATACTACATGTTTCATGGCTACATTTGCTTTAGTTTTATCTAGTTTAGTGTATTTGCTTGTGTAATTTTTGTATGAGGTAAGAGAGCTTACTTTTTTCCAAAGCTGTCATTCAGTTTGTAGAATTCCTAAGTAGTTTAGGCTGGAAGAGATCTCTGGAATCATCTGGTATGATGCCCATCTCAGCGGAGGGGTTAGCTCTGTGTTTAGGTTGCAGTGCTTAGGAACACACAGAAATCTTGGATTTTGAAAGAAGATCAGTATTTTTCATTTAAAATTATTTAGTATTACTGGATGTGATGCAGTAAAATAAATTGGTTTGGGATACTGGAACTTGGATAAACCAGAGGGAAAGGTGTTGAGTGGTGGGTGGAAGAGAAGGGTTTTATTACATTAACTCTTTGCTGGCAGCTTAACTTTCTGTAAGCTAGTAATTGGATTCAAATAGTAGAATATTCTGAGGAAAAGACAAATAAGGCTCAATCAAAAGTATCCCCCAAATTCTTGTTTTGACTGCCAGACTAGCAATTTTAACTGCTTGGATGATTTATGGTTTTAAAATACAGGTCTCTCTCAGTAAATTACAATTTTGTGTAAGGGATTTATGCCTCCTGGAGAGGCCTTTGGAAATATTTTTTCTTTTCTAGAAAGACCTTAATGAAATAAACCACTCTAGAAGGGAGTAATGAGTTTCTAGAAAGAGGTACAGAAATGTCTTACCTATATTGACAAATACAAATCTCTTCTGCTAGAGAATAGAATTCTGTTTCTGTGTTAATGAAAACAGGTGAGAATCAACAGCTGAGTGAATTACATTTTGCTCTGCACATGTGATCGAGATAAAGTGCTAATTAAAGTTACTGATTTTAATGTTCAAGTTTAAGTTTATGGGGTAAGTGTTCTTTTTTTTTTTTGATGCTGTGTCTTAGCATGTTATTTTGGTCACCATTCCTTAGCTGAAAGGTGAGTGAATAGTCCTGTGTTAATTTGGAGTACATCTCCTGGCTACAAACATTTGAAGAAAACTCTATGATCTGTCACCTTAATATTTGTTGATACTTTTTTTTTTGCTTTTCTAAAATATTCCATGCCATATTTATTCCATTTTTTTTGGACAGTTTTGTAATCGTGAATATTGCATCATTTGGAGACAAGATTTTGTATTTTCTTCAGGCCGCTGCAATTGCAAGACCTGTTCTGGGGGAAGAAAGTAGTATTGATTTGTCAGTTTAAAAAACCCCCAGTTTTATAACTACTTGTATTTTTATTTTCAGTGTGAGAATGGAGTTGCATCTGATACCTTCTCCTGTATAAATTCTTAGGTGTATTTTCAAAACTGTTAGTTTCATGGTTTTATAGAGTGAATTTGAAAATATACTAATGTATTTTTAAAAACATGAAGGATCTTTTTGACAGTTCTCTGTATACTTAGTCTACTGGTATCAATGGTGATTGAGGTGTAAGAACATGGGGCATGATATACCTCAAATGCTCAAGAAATCTTGTTTCTAATACTTCTAAAAAGGGGAGAATCCGTACTGTATTAAATGTACAATATGTATGTAATTTGAAAACGGGGTGTATTCAGTGTTTTTGTGTAGATCTAATTTTTACAGTTGACATTGAAAGGAGTTGGAATTGTGAGGAAATACAATTTTTAAGTCTTGTATCTAAAGCAATTAGCAAGTATAATGCTATAGTTGCCATCATAGCAGTTTTATCTACAAGCAGATTACTTGAATCAGACCTCTTTGAGGTTTGTTTACATTACTGAATTCTGAAGTATTTTACAAGAGTCCTGCAACGGAAGTAATTTGGAAAGCTTTCTTTTGAGTTGTGTGAAGAATTGTCGTTTTACAATAACATATTCTTTGTTTGCTTCCTTTTTTTTTTGGTTTTAGATTTTTTTTTTTTTAAATCTTCGTAAAGCTTAAATTACACTTTACTACCCATTCTTTGTCTTATGGCTTTCTTTTCTCCCTGTAATTGCACATTATCCGTTTTTATTGTTCTCTTACAGTTTAAGTTGTTTTCCCAGGTACCGGGCGACTCCGGAGGTTCTTAATCGCCTCCCCACACATTTCTCTAGTAAAAGTTAAGCCCTCCTCTCTCTCTGCTCGATTTTAACTCCCTGTTGTGGGAAGTTACGGGTGGCTTCAGGTAAGGGGCTGAAGCAGGCTGCTACTCAACAGAAGAATGGGCAGTTGCATAGCGAGGAAAAGAAGCTCTGAGAAGATAACGCTATCATTGTTATGTTCTGCAAAGGGCTTGAGTATCCAAGAACTAAGCTCTTGGGTGGGCTGGACTATCAGCCAGCACTGATTCAGCTGCTCTGTCTTAACTGTGTGTTGGTATTCCTTTCTCTGTTGTATTTTGAGCAAAACCCATGTTGCGTTGACCTAACTTACCTGCAGTAGCTTGTTTATGCTCACATAGTAAATAGCTGTCTAGGACGTGATTTGTGTGGGATAGGACTGAATTTTTATTATCACCTGGACTCCTGCAAATACAGGTTTCGACAAATTATTTAAGTACGTGTTTTTATAGTTAGTATGTCAAGCATTTAATTACATTAATGATACATGCTGTCAGTTAACATTTGAAATTGAGTATGTTCTCTGACAGGGGATTTATCCTAAATTTGCAAATTCTGTGTTAACCGTACAGAATAATTTCCCTGTGCTGAAAATGTGAAAGAATGTGGTAAGTTGTGAACATGCAACAGCAGGAATAATAATAGTTCTTGTAGGCATGTTGGTAGGTTAACAAGCAACAGAGATCATAAGGCCCATTTATGGATCTTGAGTCTATAGCTGTAATGTTTTTTTATATGGTAATAATTCAACACCGAAGTTAAAGCTACAAAATGGCAAGTAATTACTTGGGTTTTGTTACAAAGGTTAGACTAGACTAAAAAAACAAAAACTGCAGGTTCTGGCCCTCTCTTCCCTTGTACTTCTTGTTAACGGAAGACTGGTAGCATTTGAAGCTGAGAAACAGTGACTTATTGCTAGGAGGATGTGTAGTGTGCTTTTTTTAAATAAAGTGTATGTTACAGCTTGCCAATGCCTCTGTCCTTTGCAAAGAAAACGAGTTCTAGTAACTAGTACAGCTTTATTGCTCTGTGCTTAACATTGTTACCTAGATGATGTTGTACTCAGCCCTGCCTTATATGGCACATTTGACATTAAACAAAACCCCTAAACCAACAAAAACAAAAAAACAAACAAAAAAACCCCAGCTTGCAGTTGAACCTGAGATGCATCAAGTAAGTATGTGCAGTAATTGAAAATCTGGTACTTTCCCTTGTAGCTGAAGAGTATCTCACAGCTGTTTGTAACATGTCTTGTTTTCACACATGCATGTATGCAGGCATGCGTGCATGCAGAGTCTGATTGATGTAAACTGATTGCCACAGTGTTTTTCTACCATCTTGGGCCAGAGACTGATGTTAGGGATGATACATCACTTTTCCTTCCACTTCTTCATGTCAGGGTTGAGGTGTAAAAGCAGGCTAGTATCAACAACGTTATATACTGATTTTGTGGCTATCTTATTGGTATCAGTTTATGGGTATGAGTGATTCTAACAGGGCTGCTGATTTTATTTAAAATGTCAGTTGACATTACTGTGAAAGGTCTGACAAAGTAGTTGGATGTTCGGTTATAAAAGTTGAACGTTGGTTCTAGGGTCAGAAGAGGTCCTCCTTAGTGTGTTTGTCAGTGGCCTTTCATAGCTGGACCTGAAAACCTGCCTGTGTCCTTCAGTTACAAGGCCTCGCTTTTTCTCCACACTAAGCCATATTCTTTTGAAAATAGTGTAGAATTTTCCTATGTTAAGTACATTTTCTAGGTTAGCATGAGTTACAAGAAACAGTTACTGACCTGAGAGCCTTTTGTCATGTATCTTACGACATTTTCCCAAACCAGGGTGTTTTTACAAAACAACTGACTCGGTTCTGTCAAATGGAGGTGTCTGCTGCTTTAAGTGTGTGAAGATAGAAGACTCGTGTTTGGCAACCCAGATGTGATTGAATGAAAAGGAGTTGTGAAACTAAAAATACTATGAATGTATTTTGACTTGGTTAGCATTTAATTTTAAAGGTTGATTTTAGCAAGGCTGGTTCAGTTTCCTAGTATATGGAATTGTTTTCAAAGTGCATCTGAACTTACGCTCTTAAGTCATAAGTGAAATGATTTTCAGAATCAGGTAAATTTTTTTGCATATGCTTATTCTCAGCACATGTGTGTTCACTTGTGAAATATACATTAACATTCTTGCAGAAAATGTATGAGAAAAAATTTTTGGTCTGTTTCATTAGTTTCATTTTGTACTGTGAATTTGTTTCTATTTCATCCTTTTGATGTAAACAACAATACTAAAATACCTTGGAATTATCTGTGATAGATTTACTTTGTTTTCCCCTAAGTGATGATTTTTCCCACTCTGGGTACTATCTTTTGAGTATTATTTCACAGCAGGCCGTGGTTCATGATCAGTAATGTCAGAACTCTTGCTGTTGGATGAGTGATCAACTGAATCTGGATCAGTTTGTCATGTTATTTGTCTGTGTACTTTAAATGCAGTTACATAGTTTATGTTGATACTACATTTTATGCTGGTTTCAAAAGGATGATCAGTGTCTGAACTGACATAGCAATAGCATGGTATCATTTATCAAAATATGTATCACCACCAAGTTATGTCAAAACTATTTGAAGAGAGATGAACTGGCAGATTTAGTTTATGTGCTATAATATAACACATCAGAGCTTGATTTCCAATCAACACAAGCGTTTTTGAGTCATGAAGCCAGATTGACTGTATTACTGAACCATGGCCTTTAGGCAATTCTGTAATAAGACCTCTTTATTTACAGTTAAAATGTAAATATGCTTCTCATTAATGAAAAACAATGTGTAAGACAGATTAATTTGCAGTTGATCACATGACTACTTGGAAACTTCACTGCATCTGATAAGTGAAACTTGTGATATTTAACCTTTAGCATTATGCAAAAATGTACAGCATTGCTGTATTGAATTTATTATTACTTTGACTTTATAAAAACGGGAGTATAGTTAACTTTGTTCCTTGTACGTTTTTGTAATCAATGGAAAATTTTGAAACTCGGAAATTTTTATTTTCATGGAGTAAATTGGAATGTTTTAAGTTCGAAGAATGATAGGTTGACCATGAAAATTATGTTTACTTTCAGAGAGAACAGGAAATGAGAATGGGTGATATGGGTCCTCGTGGAGCAATAAACATGGGAGGTAGGGATCTGAAGGAAAAAGGCTTCTGTCATGTAAAATTTCTTTTTCTTTGGGACTGTACATGTTACTCAAGCACTATTAATTACTGACAACTACTAGTAAAAACGAGTAAACAGTATTGGGAAATAAAAACCCCTCACAATTTTTGTTCCAAACAGCTGGTTTTTTTTTCTCCAAAGTATATCTTTGTTATTGTTTTGACTGCCTGTGGGAGAAAAACTTGGTGTGCAAGTTAAGAGAAACAAAAAGGCAGGGAAAGGTGATGCTTGAGAAATTTTTTGATAAAAAAGAGTAGTTTTCTGTTCAGCAAGTGTCTGGTAATTCTTTTGGAGGGACTACCTACCTGTTCAGGGAAGTTGGGACTGTAATTGCATGCAGTGAAACTATGTAGAGCTTAAAATTGGTAAGTTCTTGTTGATGTACCTGACACAAGATTAATGAATGATTTGGTTGGTGTTCTACTAATTTACTGCAAGTCTGTATTTGCAAATATTCTTAGTTCATTTTTGTTACTTAAAATTCTATCACTGCTAAAAACTTACTGTGAAGTCTAGAAAAATTACATTCTTAATAATTGGTGCTTGCTCTCTATATCTAGGCTTAAAACAATTTGGAATCTTACTTATCCAGTATATCTGCTTTTAAACAAGACTGAAACATAGAATATTTCTTTATAAGAAAACCAAATCTTACTAAACTAGATTAATTGTTGATATACATCTCTTGGAAGCTTCCTGATGGTCATTTAAAATAAATTAAGATGATAATTTAAAGGAAAGCTAACACTATTGTTACGTATTTTAAATTTGAAAATATGTACAAAACTTGGTAAACATTATTGCTCGACCTTTTGAGTAGTGTGAATTTATAGACTAATGAATCTGCTCAGCCCAGATTTTAAAATACATTATTCACCATTTCCTTGCATTTTCTAATTGAGACACATTTATAGCTGCAAAATAGGAATAGGGTTTTCCTTTCAGTGAAGATGAAGAGCTTTAAAAAAAATTCTAAAGGAAGACATTGTGAGATTATCTACAAATAATGAGCTGAAGCATAAATGGTAACTAGATTTTTTCATGTTATTGTTGTACTTTTGCATATTACTTCAGTCTATGTGAAAATTTCATTGAATCAGGAGACTTTGTAAATATTGATACTGTGCCAGTTGTCCAGATCTGCAAGATACACTTTTTATGTACCGATTTTAAATATGTATAGCAATCAGTTTACAGCCCTTTTCTAGTCAAGTTGTAATGCTTAACAGTGGTATTTATCATAGTCTTGCTTTATAAGCTTTGTGCTATGACTTGATTTTAAACTTGATACAAATGCTTTTAGGAATAAATGTGTAATTCCAAAAGAAGTTATAGTGACAGTGAGCTGCTGTTTTAAAAAGGGAAAAATATCCATAGTAAAGATAGTGTTTGTTGCCACAGTATCTGAATTTTAGGTTAGCTCACTGTAGAGTGTTTGGTTTTTTTTTTTCCCAGCCTGTTAACAACCCACCACTACAACCAAAAAAAACCACATCCCAAAACCCTGCAGCAGACATTTTAATTGTTGATGTTAGCATCCTTTCTCAACATTTCTGTTGGAATTCTAACTTTATTTTTAACTGGCCTTTACCAGTGCCATTTGTGACTTTTCATCATGTGATACAGGAGGGAGCTGGAGTATCTTCAGTAGTGGAAATACCTGCATGATAATGTTAATAGAAAGCAAAGTACCTCTGTGATTGATTTAATTAGTGTTGGGCTGACTAGTGCGGGACTGCGCAGTTCTGCATTTTTTTTCTGCTGCAAACAAGTTCTGGGAAGGGTCTGTGTGCCTCAGTCATGTCACTTAACTGGATCTGTAATGCTAAGTGCAGCTGAAACTCCTCAATGTGGAAGAAAAAGATTTATTGGGGAACTCTCTCTGTATGGTTTTGCTGCTGTGCCAGACCTTGGCATGTGCAGTTTGGACACTTAGACTGTACTTTTTCAGCCCTCCAGATTGCAGAAAAATACATTTTTTCAGTGTCTGTGTTGTGGCCTGAACACTTAGGACTGCTTTCCATCTGTTGCTGAACCTGGACAGATAATTGAGCGCTGGCTGCATGTGGTTAATGGCACTACTACCAGCACAAAGCACTGCTGTCATTATAGCCCTGCAGAGTCCTTCTAGCCTCTGAAAATAAAGGTTTTTCCTTATATTGGCAGTTCAGACTTCTCCTTTTCCTTCCATATTTAGTCACTGAATGGACACTAAATAACAGTTTTAGGGCATATTCAGATGTAATTATCTTGAAGTGTAGCACAGTCATCCTACCTTGCTGCATGAACTAATAATCATGCTTGTGGGTAGGTAGGAAGCACCTGACTGCTTACTTTTGTATTGGCTCAGTGTCATAGGGGAGGTCTTGGAAGTTTCTCATTACTAAGCTCAAATGAGTTCTGCTTTTCAAAATTACAAGATTTTTCTCTGTTACTTCAGATAAACTTGTGTAGCACTTTACGTGTGCTATTGTGTTGCAAAGATTGTTTTTGCTAAGCAGCTTGCAGTTGGCATAACATGTATTATCAAGCCCAGGTCTGCAATTCTAGCAGCAGTATTTTGGATGCAGTGGTTTCACTGACTGCTGTGATATGTCTGCTCAGAGCAGGTAATAAAGATGCAGTTTTGCGTACTTGTAGGTAGTGATAGTACAGTATCTGTGCTAAATGACCTGCTTACAATGATGTACATTTATATATTCATTACTAAAGAAGTTACAGTTGTGATGAGAGGTTGATCTTTTGAAGAAAAATAACAAGTTTATTAGTCTAGCAACGTCAGATTTCCTGATGTTCGTGTATGTTGTCGTGACTTGAAACACGGGCTAGATTCCGAAGGCATGTTGTCTTCCATTGTCAAATCTGGATGCATGATTTTGGCTGGAAAAAAGCGTGGTTTATCATTGTGTGGGGAAAAAAAAAAGCATCACCACCAGTCTTAAAGTTGATGATATTGCATAGTAGCAGATGTAAATGATTTATATAATCAGACTTTTTTCTTTCTTATAACAACATGAGAAAATGTTACGAAGGCAATTTTACCTACCTGTTCAGTACTTTAGTGTGTACTGGCAGAGTGGAGTTTCCTAGCTCAATATACTAGCTAAGTGATCTCCTCAAAAGACAATTTTAAGCTTTTCTTCTACCTCTCACTGTGAATCAGAATTTTGGAGGAGACTGTTCTGTCACTTTCAGTTCTAACAAAACTGCCCTTAGTTTTCTTGTACTTTTACCATAATAAATTACATTTAATAGCAAGATTTATTTGTGCCATATTACAAGTAATTAGTGTAAAGTTTAATACCATCTTTGATATTGCTTTTAGACATTAGACTAATAGACCGTAACACTATATAGAATTGATATAATACTGGTAGAACAGTTCTTGCAAATATGTGTCTAATATGTTATGATCTTCTAAGAACCAAATTGCCTTATAGCTGCCAACTACTGAAAAATCACTTGAGATTTTTGCTAATTTGTGGTGTATGCTGCATATATATATATATATATGCTGTATGAACACTTCAGTTCCTGCGCAGAAACCATACAGCTATATTTAGCTGTAAAGTTCAGGATTTTCAAATACACGAGGCAGATTATGTAATGCAAATTAATAGGAATTAATGAAAATCTGTTTAAAAGCAGATGATTGAGATAAATGTACAGTCTCAAAGAATGATTTTTTTTTTATTTCAAGTATTGGAAGTCTTGTACATTTGGCTTTTTAAATATGTAAAGTGTTTGTTTATTCTTGTAAAATTAAGATAGGACAGCTCTAAGTGTAGATTGTTTTGCATAGATGCGTTTAGCCCAGCACCTGCTGGTAACCAAGGCCCTCCTCCAATGATGGGTATGAATATGAGCAACAGAGGAACTTTACCTGGCCCTGCAATGGGTCCTGGTCCTTCCATGGGACCAGAAGGAGCTGCAAATATGGGAACACCAATGATGCCAGATAATGGAACAGTGGTAACGTATCACAAATTTAATTACTTTGAATAGCTGTCATGTCTCATGGCCCTTTTTTGTTACCAAAGGTATTTTCACACTGAGTAAGAACATGTTACGAATCTGTTAAAAGTAATTGATAAAATTTGTTCATGCAAATAATTTGACACAGAAGGGAAATCTTTATTTGATACTACTATGAAAATCCTACTTCCCTTAGGAACCGGGTGAGTTCTTTGATCAGTAACGAGACTTTAAATTGAGATTAGAATGTACAGCATTTGTGGCAAAACTGCATGTATGACCTGTCATGAAAAACTCATTGGTAGAAGGAAATCACTTTGAAATGAAGAAGGAACAATATATCAAAGTAATCTGTAAATTTAGGCATTTGCTGTTTTGTCTTTTGTGAAACTAAATTCTGTGTATTAGCTTGTTGGGGCTTTTGATGAACAGTTGAATGTTGGAATGGATGTAGTGTGAAGATATCTTTGTGTAAACGATTTAATTTTTTTAAAGCAACTTCAGTGTTTTTTTGTATTTATAACAGTGTTGAAAGCATGAGATTATGACAATAGTTACATGATTTAGAAAATAAATATGCCAACAGTTGTCAGGGAGAACTCTCTCATCAATACAGGAAAAATAATATTGCTCAGTTGCCAAGAGTGGTAGAGAATGTCTTGTGTACATCTGTAATTTTTTATCAAGAGCAGATATGCCACTGGGATGCAGTTAAAGCACTAGCCATTTTTGCTGTGTTCTCGTAGCCAGTCAATTTTCCTAGCTGTAATGCCTTATGTAGAGAAACAACTATATAATTTTTAATCTGATTTTTACGTATTTTTCAGTATTATTCTGTAAGTAATTATTTGGGAATGTTCTAGTGGTGGTGTGATATAAAGGGCTATATAGTATAAACAGTGATTCTGTTACAGCTTTATTGGAACACAGAAGCATTTTGTACCTGTATTTTTTTTATATATGCCTTCTCAACAGTATCTGTTTGCGATTGAGCAATCTGTATAATGAAGTTTGGACAAAATCCTTTGTTCCTTAGAGGAAAATGAGATTTTGAGCAAAAAAATATGTGAAGAGTCTGGCCTTTACCAGTTGGAAGGAAAGGATCTCACTTCACATTGTAGGAAGCAGCTTATTTTATCACTTGTGTCATGTCTCACAAGGTGTGTGTGGGGGTGCTTTTCACAGAATACTGTTTTCAGAGATGCTTTTGCTGAAGACCACAGTGTTACTGGTCACCTTGGGAACATTCTCTTGTGATTATATAGACAGTTAAGAAGAGGTGTCAGGAAAAGAACATGGTATCGTAAATCATAGTACCTATCTCAAATGGTTGTTTTTCTACAAAAAGCCATTCCAGATATGGAAATGTAGTGAATATACTGGCACGTCAAAATGCATGTTTTTAAAAAAAACTTTTTTTTACTTCCATTTTCTTCTGCATACTACTGAAGGACAATTTAGATACCTTTTTTCCTTCATTTTGGACTTTCAAGGTTTTTAATTTGGGGGGCAGGCCCCTACAGAAGGACATAGCCTTATTGTATTTTTGCTGCTGTTGGAAAGACGCTTTAGACATACTTTGAGGACTGTCTGCTAAAACACTGTAAGAGTTAATTTCAGTTTCCACTTAGAGAAATGGAGAATATGCTTTATAGATCAGAAATACAGTTTTCTTTTATTAAATTTAACGTTCTTCTGAAGTCTTTTTTGGGGAGAATTGGAGAAATAGATTATCTTTGAACACAACATTTTAAAAAAAGCTTTTTTTCTCCCAATACTGTATTGTAGCTGGTTAATTACTGCAGTTTTCTTGTTGGCTGGACAGAGTGGTCCTTGTTGGAAAGAGGACTTAACTTTTTGTCCAGAAGTCAAATGATAAAAATGATCAGGAGTATGTGATAAGCTATTTGTTGAAATTCATGTCGATTGCTAACAAGATGAAAAGAGTTAAAGATAATTCTTTTAACATTTTTTAACCAGTGCTGCAGATTTTAAGGTTCTTTGGGGCAGTAGTAGATCTTCATGCAGTTGTTGAAGTAACTTTTTTCTTATTCAGTGTCAAATTTTAAAAAATGCATGTATATATAGCCAAGATCTAAGTTGCAAATATTTTTATCTATATGGATATAATGCTGTTTTTAAATAATATAGATATGAATTAGGAGACTTCAAAACTGTTGAGCTCTACTGATATTACTGGAGTTAGACTTTCAGAAGATTTCTTCTCCGATTCGGCCATACAGATGAAGTGCTAGTCTTGAGTGTTCTTGTTGGACTCTGAATACCTGGGCAGTAAGGTAGATCTCTCTGCAGAAGGAATTTCTTCTGAAAGTGTAACTGTTCTCAACAGGTGAATGATGAGTGATTTCAAGACCTGATTGTACCATGTATCTACGTTTTTAATGGTTTATGTTATGTTCGGTTGATGTTTTAAATTTCGTGTGGGGTTCTATTTTAAAAAAACTTGCTTAAATTCTGAACTATTAAGTGCTCAGATGCATGTTTTCTGTTTAAGGTCTCAGTTGCTATAGCCAAATAAATCTGTAAGCACATACACCTTGGTTAACATTAGGCACAGAACTAAGGAAAATAAATGTGGAACATTAACTGCATTTTCATCTTATATTGATATTTCAGGTTAAGCTTTAGAGATATATATATATCTATCAAGGTTTTTTAAACTAAGTGTAGTCTAGTTATGCATTTTGTCACTAGTTGTGTCAGTTTATTTCGACTGGGTTTTAAGAGTCTAAAGATTCCTAAAGTGCCATACAAAAGACTGACTCCAGGTAGTATGGACTGAAATATCCACAGGTATGTGTGTGTCTAAGTCTTCAGGTTATATTGCTATTGAAAGAATAAACCCGAAGTCTCCAGAAATACAAAAGCTGGTTTTTGTTTTTCCTAGTTTGACAATATTTCTGTGTCTAATTTGTTTGAGAAGCATTATAGTTCGTATGTAAGGCAGAAGAGGGCTCACGTATAAAATTGTGTGCTGTCTCTTCTGTTACATAGAGAATATGTATTGCTTCAGATATGCTTGAAAGGATGAATTTACATTCAGTACCAGAGTTGGTCTTAATTAAAAATTGAAGTATTTACTTTACAAAATTGGAGCATAACATTAGCACTCTTTAATTTTCAGCTCTTTTTCCATAATAACTAATTGAATTGCTCCTTTCTTCCCTCTATGTGTGATCCTGATTCTGCTGGACTATCTGCTGAACTTCATGACAACATCACTTGTGGTTTTTATTGTAACTCACATTTGGCATGTTCCAAATGGACTTGTATTAGCATAATGAGAGATTCCCTCAAGGAGGTCCATCACAGATGGGTTCACCTCTGGTTAGTAGAACGGGCTCTGAAACTCCTCAGCCACCAATGAGTGGTGTAGGTGCCGTGAGTGGTGGACCTGGTGGCTTTGGTAGAGGAAACCCAGGGGGCAACTTTGAAGGACCTAACAAGCGTCGCAGATACTAAAACTTACTTCATTCCTTACTGTTTAGAAATTCCAGTAGAAATATACAGTGATATGCCTTTATAATTTTAGCTGTTATCTGGAAACGGTTTTATTGTTATTGTAGTCTTTAAAACAGTTTCTTTTGTAAAACTTTTTTTGTATTCAGTCATAGGCTTTGTAGTATAGAGCAGAAATGATGCAGATCATTGTGTAAGGCAATGTGTTTGTGACTAGCGAAATTCAATGTGTGACTATGCTGTAAAACGTGCAGTTATCTGATCACAATAAAATATAAAAATCACTTGAAAGGATTTTGGGAATGTTATTACTGAGTGAGAATAATTTTATGCTTAATTATAAGTGGCATCATTTTCATTCTCATGTAGTTTCTACTATGTGTGGATTTCCATTCTCAACAGTGAATCTGTTTAGTTAAACTGCATGTTGCAGTACATACTGTGAACAATTTATATCGCAACTGCTTTTGTATGTTTCGACTTTGAGCTCCAAGTTTTAAACAAAGTGTTCTCAAGGATACTATGTCCTTGTAACTCAGTCTCCCTTTGCAAACTTAGTCACAATAGGCTTATCAACAGAGTATATCTGTTACTCAAATTATTGGAAGATTTAACTGGGGGTGGGGGGGACGGACACAACTTTGGAAAAGGAATCTATATGTATGCTTTATTAATAATAATACAAATTAGTTTACCTAAATCATACTTCTATAGAAGAAAAATTGTTGTGACATCTGTGTGTTCTACTGATCGTTAAAGTATCTTGCCATTGCAAGGAAGGAGACAGTTGTGCAAGCTGATTTAAAGCCTTCCACTGTGTAATCATCATTATATGTTTCCCCCAGTGGTTGGTTTGAATAGAATCAATTCTGTTACCAATGATTAACTGTTTAATTAGGAGGCAAACACATGTTCTCCAGTTAAAATAATTGTTCACTTAGAGTAATATGCATTTAGAAGGATTGCACAAGAGTATTTCTGATAACTGTTTTACAGAATGGTGAATTTGAAAAATACCTGTTTCCAATACAACTCAGTCTAGATTTGCTGATTGAGTCAAGATAAAAGTAATGATAAAGTTGTTAGGAAGCTTATGATTCAGATTTTGTCAGTCATGGAAGATGATGGAAAAGGCCTATTGATTCTATTCCTGGCAAGAAAGTAAGCAAGGATATTTTTGTTTGCTATTGCTTTTTTCCTGTGCAAGATAGGTGTAGAATATGTGTTCTGTTTTTATCACTTCAGTCGCGTTTTCAGAAATAGAAATTGCTAAAATTTATCTGCGTGAATAGTGATACTAAATTGATTGATAACTGATTTGTGAGAACATGATGCTCTAATTAGATCGGAATGGTATGTATATAGCTCAAAGCATGGGATGCAGGCAGCAGAGAGAGCATGTATATGTTACTTCTTAATATAGCAGGGATGGTCTTGGTGAATTGAATTGTGAGCAAATGGATAATGGGAAAATTGCAACATTGCTGGCATTTTTGAAGTGCACTGTTGTTTAAATTGCCAGTGTTATGCAGCTTAAGATAGAGATTGTTTTCATACAATTCAGAACTCAACCATATATGTAGGTCCTCACTTGTCACATCTGTAACTACTGAGCGTTTTCCTCTAGACTGTCTTTGATGTTGCCATTTTTTTCTCAGCTGGAGATACATGCTACACTTTAGAGTTGTAATGCAATAGTGAGTTAGGTTTGAAGTCTAAAATACTCTTTCACCTATCTGATACATGTATCACATTACAGCATTTGTTCTTCAAAAAAAACCTGCAACTGGTTTTGCTTAGCACACTATTGCTAAAACTCAGCATTTGGGAAAATTGCTGTTTTTTTCCTAGCTGTAAACTAGTGTTTTCCTGTGGCAACCACTTAAGCTCTCTGCTTTGGTGTACTGCATTAGGTTGAAAAAAATGCAGTTTACATCAATGTCTAGTAAGATGTCTAAATAATAGATAACTTCTGTCTCATCTTTTCTGTCCTTGTACATGACATTTTTTTAATGGGGATTGAGAAAGTACAGGTGTGAACTGATAATTCTAAACTGTAAAGTTGTAAAGGGAACATGTTTTAAATATAACTTGAACTAGAGTCAAGAGGTCTGCTCAGTTTTTCAAAGGAAAAGGCTGTGTCATTCAGGCCTTTTGGCTAACTCCTGTGTATTTGTTCAGATATTTACACCCTCATCCTTGTAGTATCTGTGTATGTTTCGAAAGTACATTAAACATACCAAGTATGCTAAAAGTGGTTCATTCTTTCCTTGCCAGCCTCATGCTATTTTAAGTGCGTGTTTGTTGCACTGCATTTTTTCTAGCAAGCAGAGTTGAAAGTTATTGAAGTTATTGCTGATTTTAATTAATATTAGTGATTTTCGTCCGACAGTTGTGAGCTACCCTTAGAAAATCATAGAATCATTTAGGTTGGATGGCTCTGCTGCATGGTAGCAGTGAATTTGTCTGCTGTCCTTACTGCAGAAGGTTGTGTAATCTCTTTTTAAATATGCATGAACTAAGCCTTAAAGTCCTAAAAAATAAATACTGATATGGTGAATTTGGGCACACCTTCAAGATTTCATGAACAATTCCTTTTGTAGCTGATGATAGGCTGCCAAATTCTGCTCTTAACAAAAGCTTTCTTAGGGCTGCCTGGCTCTGTTGGTTGTGTACAGCTCAATGGTAAATGCAGTGATTTTTGTTTTGCCATCTGTGGTAGCAACTGACTAGCTATATGATAAACACAGAATTTTGTTAGAAAAGGGATGGTCCTAATTTGGTTACTGAAAAGGGTATACAGATCTGGCCAAGCAACATCTTCACACTGTCCGTGTGCTGGAATTGATCAGTTTTTCTTGTTGCTTATCTGGCTGATCAGTTTATCATTTTTTCTGCATACTTAAGGTTTTAACTGTCTTTAGTCTGTTTGACTAGAAAGGACAGTGATGTTCTGACTCTTTCTGCTGTATGCTGTGGTAAAACAAATAAGCTTGGAAAGGGTATGAAATTGAGTACTACAATGCACTTACTTTTGGTTGTACTCACTGAGTTTTTGCATTATTCCTGAGATTTGAGTCTAAACTGCTTAATTTCAATGTGACAAGATAATTTTAATACTTAAAGATAGCAAAGCCTTACTATTCCATTTAAGTAAAAGAAAACACACCACGACCAGAATCCAGCTTGTCTAACTGTATTTGCATTTATCCCCTCAGTCATTTGAAGCAGAGCTGTTTGGCACTTAATAACATTCATTTTGGTTGTGAATTAATTTCTTTGTAGTTCTGTCTAGTGTGCTCATTAGATAAAGCACATTGATATCTTGGGAAGTGTGGTGGCGATTCAGATACTTAACTGTATTTGTTTCCTAAGAAAGATACTTATAAATTACTGTGGATTACCTAGAAAGAAAATTCCTGACCTCCAGTTATTTTATTTATTGTCCGCATCTATTTTATCCAATTGGACATAAAGATACGATAAACTGGAGACTCTTGTTGGAACAAAAGTTTAGCATAAATGACAAGAAGACAATATGAGCTCTTAGATTAATTTAATTTTAGCCATAATCCAATAGGATTTTATATTATGCATTCATTGAGGAGCATTCTGATCTAAAGTATGCTGTCATATTTTAAAATGTTACACCAAACTAATTTTCCCCTTTTCCACTTTCGATTCCAGATTTTTTTAGTTGAAAAATAGTTTAATCTATAATCACAAATTCTTTTAAAAGATGCTAAATACAAATGCGTTGACTTTTATGAAGTACTGATTGTTAAATGATCACAATTTACCTCAAGATAACTTGGTTCAAAATGCTGAAATAACTCATCTAAAGGAAGATTCTCAAGTGAAAAACAAAACCTCATAGGCCTTTTGAAGGGAGAATATGCTTTGAGGTGAGATGCTCAGCAAATGAGTGGTGTGCTCTGATGGCATGAAGCTCATTTTACTTAAGCATGTCGTGGAAACTAATTTTTAGCTTCTTAATATATAATTTTTCCTATAACAGGCTGGATCATAATTCTTCCCTTCTCAGTGAAGACAAATCAAAATAAACTGTAATTTAACTATTGCACTGGCAGGGAAGGCTGGGTGGCAACTCATGGGATCAGTTTACATTGGACTGCAAATGTGAATGGATTCTCAATCCCATTCCTGAGACTTAGTGGTGTGTATCCATGGGCAGTTTTACAGAGCCTGCATCCAGCATCTCTTTTTAGCTTGCACTTGGGGCCAAGACTGGGGGGCTTGAGAGAGCACATTTCAGATGCCATTTAGTTTTCTTCTCAGGAGCCCTGAATTTATTAATTTGGGCACTGTGCTGTCATTAAGATGCAGAACCATCCTGGGGTTTGGTACTTTCCTTGGTCTGTTAGGTCACTTCTAGCCTGAGGGAGTATCAGTCCAAGCGTTCTTGATTCTTGAATAGTGAGGAGGGAATGAGCATGGCCTGTGGAAAATACAGAGGTTGGACATTACTTCTTTAGATTACTAGCTGTTCAGTACTAGTTTATTGGCAAATGTTGGACTGTATTATCCCAAAAGCATTTGTTTTTTAAATCCATTCAATGATATGTGAGAACTTAATAGAAGGAGTGACTAAAAACTTGCAATACTTAATGTCAGGTGTAATTTTTTGTATTGGATTGGCTTTTTGTTTCCTCTGGGATATACTGTAAAATATACTCAGTCTTACTAGGTGGTCTCGGCAATTTGGCACTTTGCTGTCATGAAGAAATCTGTCTTGTTAATAGTTTTTGGTTTTTCTCTGTAAATATTTTAAAAATCATAGCGGTAGGCGTTTCAAGTTTGTTTTCACAGTAATCCATGAAATACTGAAATTTACCAAATTTAAGTTATCCATGTCTGTAATGCGAGTTGTAGAATAGATAAACTGCACGTTAAGTTTTCATGAAAACAATACTTTTGATGATTTTAAATGCATGGAAACAAGCCCTCAATGTGTTCATTCTCAGTGAAATAGATTTAATAGGTCTTTTCCATCTTGAACTTCCTTAAACTACTATGACAATTAATATAATTGAAATTTGGAGGTATTTGTATTAATAACTTCAGCCTGACTTCTAAAAGCAGTAAGAGATGGGTTTCTTTAGAAAAGCACTTCAGAACAGCATTTTTTCCTAATTGAAGGAACTATTCAGAAAAGTTTAAATTCATAGATATGAATAGAATACTTATAGGTAAAACCATTTTAAAAAACTGCTTGCATATAATGATTATTTTATACCCAAATCACATTAAAAGAAAAAATAAATCTTTATAAGTGTGGGTAAAAACTTACCACTGGATTTGTATGTGGTCCCTCAAATAAAGGACAAAGTGCTCATAGTAAGAGGTATGAGATTCAAAAGGAACTTCACTGTGTTACTGCATGTTGATAAGGTTTTTCTTTTTTTTTTTGTAAATGGTTTGTCTAGAGCTAATGTTGATAGTTCTACTAGTGTGCTTTTATATCAATTTCTGTAAAGCATAACTGTATAATTTGGTTGAATTTACATGCTAACTGTATGCGGGACGTTGATTGCTTGACTTGGAAGAACCACAGTGAGAATAAAGATACTGTTCTTGCCTTTAATTTGTCAGTTAAAAAAAAATTGCATAGAATCTTGAACAGGAACAACTGTGAAGAGTCCTGTAGATAAATTGAAAAAAGATGGGGGGAGGGGGAATAAAGTAACATAATAAAAATAGGAGGAATGTGGTTTAATTTTATATCTACAGCAGATTCACAAAAATTACTTAAAAGCTTGTTACATGTGAAAACCACAAACTAATCAAAAAGATGGAAATACCAGTTACATTAATGTTTGATTTTTTTAAACTTTGAGTTTAGTGTTGTGTGGATGGGCAAGGAATATTAGAAAAACTGAAAAGAATTCATGTTCTAAAAATTTTAACATTCATGGGATGTAGGGTGGGGTCACTGCAGGTGGAGATGTTTATTCTGTGTTGCTGTTATGAAATTTTTCTGTAGGACTTGATTTCTGTGGCAACTGTGTACAGCGTACACGTCGTAAGTATGAATCAGCTGATTTTAAGATGGTTAGCCTCTCATCAAGCCAGTGAGAATCCAGTCTGACACCTGTGTGTCATAGCCAGAGAAGCACTAAACAGAAGATGGTGTAAAGGAAAACAAAGCAGTGAATATTAGCAGTTATGGGATAGGATTAAGGTATTTTTGTTAGTTTTTTCCCTTAATTTCACTGTAATCAGTTTTTATATATGTGAAAGGGAAAGTAATTTTATTCTCAGTGAATATTTGAAAGAAAAAACAAACACCAAAACAACACCCCACCCCAGCAGAACAGGCTTTCCCACTTTAAATAACCACATACACTTAAGCAAGTTGGAAACGGAAATGTAATAAAAATTTAATAAATCTGAAAAGATGTAGAAGCCACACGGATTTATTGTAATTCTTTTTGCAGCTGTTTGTTCTTGATGCTTTAGGCATTTTAATGTGTTTCTCTTTTTAACAGCTCCATTACTGTTCATTACTTGCTATAAAAGGATTTATTCTGCAGTGCTTTTACTAAGCTTCAAATATGTTTATCTAGTATAAAATTGCTGGAAAAAACCCTTCATAAACCAGCTATTGCAGTACTGTAGAATGCAGTATTTGAATGGCCAGCTGGAAGTGGTCTTTCAAGCTGCTTACCAATGTTTTAAATATTTGTATGCTAATGGAAATTTTGAAATCTTTGTGTGCATTTTTAAAATAATTCCATACATGCATTGCTGCAGATAGAATAGCCCTTTGCCCTGCTTGCTGCTTGGTCCTGCTTCCTGCCTGCTTTGTGCTCCCCTTGCAGCCCTGTGCCCATGCAGTGAGCAGAATAAAAGAAACCCAGTGAAAATTACCAGTTCTGCTCATTTCAGTGTGGAAGGAGTGGGCAGTAGAGCAAGACGATTCATAACTGTATGGATATAGGTTAGTTTGTACTTTATCTACATGCCACATAGAGAACGTAGTTTTGTATATGTTCTTACTAAGTGAGTTTGGATGACTTTTCAGTACTTTTAAGAAGTACATCGCTTAGCATGAATAGGTAAGAAATGTGTTTAGGGCTTTAGATGCCTGAATAGCATGGTTGTGTTTTTTATTCATAGTGGTAGTTGGCCCAAGAGGACATGTATTTGAAGTGATGAAGAAAAAACATACACTAATATGTTGAGACAAATTATATGTGAGTTTGATCTGTCTGTTCACTTTCTGCAGTTGCCAAGAAGGTTACATGCAAGCCAGTAAAATAAGCAAAATAGTGTCCTTCATGATTTCTCCAGGAAAGATGACATACACAGTTGCTTTAGAGAAGCAAGAGTATTCACATGTAGTTTTTCTTGGAAGAAAATATGTAAACTGCAGTTGCAAAGATGGGAAGTATTGTCTTTTAAAATGCTAACATTCTTCACTCTTTGATACAATAGCACTCCATTGTTACATATATAATGTTCCACTTTTAAGGGATGGAGCATGGAAAGGTAAGCTGCAGCTCCAGTTTGTCGTCTTCAAATCAAAAACCTTTTCCAGAACTCACAGAAGGAAAAGTTTAATAATGAAACAGTAGTTCATCTTCAGTTTTGTTCCAATGTGGTGCATTGTGCTTCTAGAACTTCCAGCATTGTATCAGTAGCAGTTCCATATCTGACATTTTCAGAAGCAGAGCTGTGCCAGATAGTACGAATAAAGTTTCTGCCTTAGTGTGTGAAGAATTCAGTTATTACATTTCAAGAATTAAATGTTCAGATTTTTGAAAGAAAATGTATAAAATAATCGTCATATATTGAATTACTGGTTTAAGAGTGAAAATTATGTCAACTTGGCAGTTGGGATGGCTATGCTTTTAGAACCATTTTGGTATATGTGCCCGTTGATCGTTTCTATGTTATGCTTTGTGTAGTTTTCATAATACCACTTAATGCATGTTCAGCATCGTTCTTGTATCACAGTTGTGTACAGTTTCGTATTTTATTCACACTGCTGAATGCAAATATCTGTAGAAGGGGGTACTAGAGCATTTGTTTAGTATTGTGTAACTTGTTTAGGACCATTTTTCATTGCTAAGATTGCTTTCTGTTTTGTATTCACTGTGCATGTTTTAAGCAAAGTAAGTTTTTTTTAATTGCATATGGGGAAAAACTAGCAAGTCTTGAAAAGGTGTTTATTAGGAAAGTAAATGGGAGTCCTGGATGCCTCTTACTTTTTCTAAAATGGCACCTGGCACAAGAGAATAAAATCACTTGGTATACTTTCCTGCATGATTATGACGATATTTTTTTCCTGCTTATGAGCCATTTGAGTATTAAAGATAAAAAAATTCCAAAGTTTTGTTTCCATAGATAATATTATTTTAATCATGAGCATGTGTACAAGACAGTAAATTAATCACAAATGACTTGATGTTTACTCCCAATAGTACTGTAACTCCCCAAGTTGTAGTAAACGTGTAAAAAAACCCAGTTTGAGTTTCATAATATTTAAAGTGAAACTTTTAAAATTGTATTGAATGAGAGTAAGCCAGTCCACTGGGGGTCAGGGGAAAATGAAAATCTGTGGAGAAATCGTGCTCCTGTTTTCAGTTGCATTATGTTACTGGGCATGCACTTTTTTACTCTTTAAATTGGAACCATTGTGCAAAATGTTCTAAAGACTTAGAAATATAATTTGTCGTATTTTACCTGCTTATAAGTGTTAATTTATTGTTAGCATCTCAAAAATAAACGTGGTTCAATTAGGCACATGCACTTTACTGGAGGTGATGTCATGTAGTATGAATATCAAAAAGTAGGATAGTTCAAGTGATTCAAGCCAAACATGTTGTGCCTTTAATCCTGCTTGGATAAAAGCTGATCTTGAGCATTATTCTTACTTCTTGCAAAATGAATTCTTTCACGTGTCTTTCTTCTTCCAGTTAACCGTAAACTTGAATTTCCCAGGTGTCTGATCCTTTTTGGGAAATAAATACTATTTTTAAAATACTGGGCCCAGAACCTTGATATACTACACTGGCATTTCTGCTTTATTGCTGTAATACTGGCAGAAATACTCACAGGTTTGAAAGTGTTCATTTAGATTTTTGGGGGAGGACAAGGGATTGATTATTATATGTTGTTTAATTCTTGAGGCCTTAGGTGGGAAAACTGGTAATGTAGAAACGTCTTTGTATTCTTGTGAAAAAAAAAAGTAATCAAAATTGTTTGAAAATCTGGTATCTTCAAAACTGTCCAGTGTCAAGGAAGCTGGTGTGTTTTTAAAGATGTGAAAACTTTGTTTTGCTAGAGATAGTATGTATTTGTGAAGCGTTTGAGCCCTGAATCTTTCACTGGTCTAACATTGAGGACATTGTGACTCAGCCCTAACATCCTGCTAGTATTATGGTGATAATTCTGCAAGCTTCTGCAAAGCTTTAGAAGTGATGCGAGGAAGTAATGTGGTGCACTGACTATAGGATTGGGCCAAATCATTCGTCTTTGAAGATGGTCACTGGGTGTCCTCATCCATTCCATTTAGGACTTTCTTTCCTATTCTGTATTCCAGGTTTTCTTCTGTTGTTAAAAGGCTATAACTTTTCCTGATGATGTGGAAGACAGGAGCTATATAAATCTTTATTTTGGGAGTTATAATACTAAACTTGATGTAAATGGGTTACAGGAAAGAATCAGGTGTCAGAAGAACAGTAAAAACAGTTCTTTATATGATTTGGCAAGTCATTACATACCTCCGTATGTGTGCTGTTAGTATATGAATATCATGTATGTATTCTTAACCTGTTGTGTTGTTGAAAAAAGATTGATGGCTCTTTTGGGGGGGACATTTCATTCTGGATTAATTTAATTTAAACTTTCTCTTTTGTGTAAATCAATACACAATAATTAAGTGACAGAATACATGAGCGCTTAAAAAAAAGATAGGTACCTTTTCTTGACTTATAGGTGCGTGGAAATACTAATATGGAAAATTAAAAGTAGATAAGTGCTCTTCATGGATTTATAGATGGGGAGATATTAATATGGAAAAGCGTGAAGATGTGGTTTGACTTCATCTTTCAGTTTCTTCTAGAATTTTGAAAGCTATTATAGAATTAAAAAGCTTGAATATGACTCTTGATACGCTTAATCTAAAGTTCTTAAATGTTGTTTCAGAGTTCTGCTATAAGTTAAACTAGTTCAATGTAAACATGTAAATAAAATACATGCTTTAATGGACAAAAGTCTGAAAGCCTGTGTTTAAGTTACGGAGAAGAGTAATGTTATTGGAGAGTTGGCTACATTTTGTCATGTTGTTAGCTTTTGTTTACATAACCTTAAAGGAACAGAGGTGGAACTTTATTAGTGGCATGCAGGGAAAGGCTAAATATACAAGACAAAATTGTGCTGGGAAAGGACTGAAGTTCAAATAAGTGTAACTTCGTTTATTGATGCTTCCAGTAGAGGACTTCTGTCATGAGTTTAGAGAGCTCCTGCTTAAAAACAAATGCTGCCCAAATCTCGTCCTCCTCTCATTGCAGGAAAAAGTCATCTTTGCTTTGATGGTGACAAAACAAGAATAGGACTGTGAGGATTTAAGTTTATGAAGAACGTGATTATCTTGCCATGGTGATCTGAGTGGTTGAACAGTCAGCACCTGGGGTAGCTTGTCTGCTGATGGGGTGCGCATACAGCTCCACGACTGTCATAGCCTTCCACGACTGTCGTAGCCTTCCCAGTCCTTTGAGTATGCTGCTGCCTTCGGTCGCTTCGGGTGCAGCAGTTGCTTCACCTGCCTCAAGTTCCTTTATGGCTACAAGGATGCTTTTCAAAGTCTTCATCTCTTCTGCTTAGCAAATATCAGTTGCGCAATGGCAGCTACTGCAGCTGGGGGTTGGGTGGTGTAGTCATGGAGCGCTTAAATCGACATTTGCTCTTCCCAGCTACAGTTGTCTTAGTTTACACCTTTGCAGTCATTGCAGTGCACTTTGAAATGTTACCTGTAATTATAAATGTGGTATTCTCAAATGAGGTATTGGTCTGAGCAAGCTGGAGTAGAGCCTGAAGAAATACACACACAAAAAAAAATACAAACTGGTTACACTTGTACTGTCAACAACGAATTCCTTCAATAATTCAAGGTGTGTTACAGAAAATAAATCTGTTGGATGATTACTTCAGTCTGATACCCTAATTTTGTAATAAAGATGTGAAGATCTGGGTCTAACTCCAGGTTTTGAGGTTCCCCTTTAACCTATTTCGATATCTGCATTTATTTTAGTTTACGCAGTATGGTGTAAACTAGAATCATTCAAAATGTATGCATAAATATACCCCGTGAGGGCATACTTGGTAATCAGATGCTGATCAGATGTGAGATTTTGCAGAGCTCAAAATGAAAGTAAGTTGACCGAAATAGGTTTTGAAGTAAGGTGGAAATAAAGCTGTGAGAAGCAAGAACCATTTTTGAGCAGAATAGGAGATCAAACTGTGAACTCTGAAGACAGTCCGTAAAAAGTAGTGGAAGAACCTGGTAACAGGTAAATGTTCTGTTAACCTTTCAAAGAAATTGATGCATCGGTGTGCAGAACTTCGGGTTGAAATTCGGACTTCGTTGGAGAAGCTGCTGCTTGCTTATGCAGGTGGTGTTTCTAGTGTCTTAGAATTGATTTTTTGTGTACATCAGAAGTCACAAACAGGTAATTGAAGTAATTTTTATGTTCTAGTCTATGTTCATAACCATTTTCTCATTAATTTGTTGACATTTACAAATTTGTCACTTGACAGAGTTTTGATAACATATTTTTAAATGCATATTTTTAATGTGAGAATTGTCGTATGAGCTTGCATGTTTGAAATCTGAATGAACCATGATGAAGAATAGCGCCAACAGTCAATCTCTTCGATTGAAAAATATTTTAGTCTTGAGTATGATGCCAAGTGCCTGCCTTTGTATGTAAGATGATAACAAGAGGAAGTTCCCTATTTCTTACCAGGTGATTTTGGCTTAGTCCTGTGCAAATGTAGTTGTGTCATTAAGGCCTTTGTACTTTGTTCTCAAGTGAAGAAAGCTGTAGCCTACTGGAGTGTCTTTTAACGGGGGTAGATGGTGGAAGGGTTAATTTTAATACTCCTAACATACACTGAGATGCCAGATAGTTAAATCTGTTACTCAAGAGATGAAATTATTCCTAATACTGTGCTTTTCTGTCCTCTTCATTACATGTTAGCAGGTGCTTCCTTACCTCTGCGTAGGTGAGAGCCAAGGCTTAATGCTTTTTTTTAGTGTTTGATACTCGGAAAGCCATATCATTTTGGGTAGGAACAATAACTTTATCTTACACATAGTAGCCACTTCTACTAAAATAAGGAAAGTAAAATGTTAGTAGAAAGTTCAGGTAAATCTTAGCGCAGCATCAGCAGTATGTCCAGTTGTCCAAGTGAAGGACAAAAAGGCAAGTTTGAGCCCCAGCTTGCCAGACAATGAGGTTTGTACAACCGTAGCAAGTAGAGAATCTCTGCACATCAGTTCTGTGCGGTTGAGTTCACCACATATTCTGCCTTAGAAATGTTCACAGGTTCTTTGGTAGTGTGGTGCACAACTTTTAGCCCAGGTCTGAACAGTAATCTTCTTAAGACTGGGCAAGTGCAGGCTTGGTTGTTGCCAGGACTAGTTATGTCGCATTGAAACAGACCGGTAAATGCCTTCATCTCTAAAACCCACAAGTTTGCATGAGAAATGGTACCTTTTTTCAGCATTGGTTTATGGTGGGTTTTTTTGTAAACAGGTAAGTCATTAGTCAGTAGACCGATATGTGATGAAGCATATGCAGATACCCTGCAGTTTATTAATGCTGTTCTGTTGTCTTTGTCTTGAAATACAAATTCCATTTCCTTTGTATTTCAAATCTAATGTAATATTTTTCTTTTTTTCTACCAAATACCGCATTATTGGAAGTTAGAAGTTGGTGTTCTGTGTTTGTCATGAAGTAATCAGAGATAAAAATTGCCACCCAGCAGAGTTAGCATAGGAAGGAAATTACTTAATTTCACAATGAATTACCAAGTCTTCTGACAGGATGAGAGGCAGTGGGCACAAACTGAAACACAGATGGCTGTGTCTGAATGTCAGGAAACATGTTTTTAGTGTGAGGGTGATGGAGCACTGGCACAGGTTGCCCAGGGAGGTTGTGGAGCCTCCATACTGGGAGATATCAAAAACTGTCTGGACAAGGTCCTGGGCAGCCAGCTGTAGGTGGCCCTGCTGGAGCAGGGGGTTGGACCAGATGACCTGAAGAGGTCCCACATTAACCCTTCTGTGATTCTGTCATCTAAGTAAAGCTTTGACTTTATTGAACTTTATTTGAATTAACATTAAAATCCTACTATGTGCTTAGGTATTTGAATGCTTCCTTACTAGGTTTCATTTCATATAGATCTATGCATTGCTTAGTATTGTTAAATTTTACGTTTTCAAGTGAAACACTTCAAAGATGAAAGCTCTCTGAGTGAATCTTGAGTTGTTGCTCTTTATAAGGACCATGCGACCACAGCTTGTCCTACCCTTTCCCCCAGCACAGTCTTATGGCTTCAGAGATTTTAGCCCCACAAAGATAATCAATTCTGCTGCCATTATTTTGGAAGAGGAGGTTAGGACACTGGCCTAACTTGGCACCTGCTGCAGAAATGACAGGTAAGGAGTCCTACAGGAGGGAGTGGGGAGCGTTGTGTGAAGTTGTGTAAAGCAGCATTGCTAACACTCCAGAAGCAAATGCCCTGTGTATTGGTGAGTTTTGTGATTCCTTAGGAGTGCTGGGTTTTTTAAATTGGAGAAAGTTGGATTATGCACATTTTAGGAAGTTTCCCTTGAAACGAGATTTCCCCCTAGTTTTTGAAAGATCCAAATTATCCTCAAACTAGTGAGGTCATCACATCTCAACTATATATAAGTATTTTTCTATAATACAAAGTTTATGCTGATATCCCTTAGTTTTAAAACGGTAAAATCTGATAAGACTTTCTCTTAGGCTTTGCCTATACACATTTTTGCTACTTTAAAGCAATTAAAAAAATTATTTTGAAATCAAACTAAATTGATATTAGTAAATATACTAAATGCCTGGCTACTTAACTGTCTAAAATTTTCTTAGAGGTTCTCTCATCGCATAGTTGTAAACTTGCTTGCACAGTGTGTAACGCAAGTAGAGCAATACTGCTGCTACTTAACACTATGCTAGCTGTGCTGGTTTAACTATATCTGGTGTGCAGCAGACTTTTCTAAATTTGTTTCAAACTCTGTATATAAACAAGCCGTAAGTTTCTGTGATAAGTGAACTCACTCAGAATTTCTAGAACCTGACATAAAACAAGCTCATGAAATTCTAACTGTAACTTCCAATGCTGAGTGATGCAGTGCTTTCCGATGCTTCTGATCTGTCAGGATTCTTAAGTTTTCTTTGTTAATTGGTAAAGTCACATCTACACGTCATTATTTCTAGGTGAAAGAGGTGATGAGGGTTAAAGGTTACTCTCTTGCTCCTTCAACAGTTTTGTACTTCTTAGCTGTTCCTGACAAGGTAGAGTATCAAAACGCTCAGGAGCTTCGCATCTGTGTAACAGGGCCTGTGAGTTCAGAATGGAGAACATGACACTGCTGCTCGGATGTTTTTCCAAGCTGCTCAGCATGAACAGAGTCATGGAAAGTAGAAATCTGAGCATCTGAAGACATTGCTGCTGCGTTAATGACAACAAACACAGAATGGATAATTACAAAAATCAGTCTGATCAGCCAGCTATTCTGGTGCTGTTGGTTCCTCAACTGGACATGGGAGTGTTAGTGAGCAATATAGGGGACGGGGCCGTATTCAAAAACAGGGAATTGAGTTGCTATCTTTTCTACAAGAAAAAATAAAAATACTCTTTTTGCATTAAATGCAGTCTTACATCTGGGAACATAGTGACTTGCAAATGAACAATTTTTATTACATTCAGAAAGTACTTACAAATTTCAGTGTCTTCAAATTCAGACCTTGCTTAAGCTGTGCAGATGAAATCTTTGTCCTTTCTGTTTAAATATTTTCAGACATGCTGATCATTCCCCAGATGCCGAAGAAAGTTTAACTTGTGAAGTTTTGCAATCCAGACAAAACAGAAAAATAAATGTCCCTTGATTGTAGTATTGTCACTGGTGTGGGTGTATTACCTAGACACTACTAACTGCCACTGTTTTTTCTTTTTTGAAATCTGATTCCAGAAGAGGAATACTCACTTACCTCATTCATCTTAAAATGCTAACTTCAGATACCTTCTACCTTATAAATTGAAAGCTGTGAAATTCTATGTAAAATATTTTTAATAGTCTTGTCAAGGAAATTGAATGCCTTGTTGGCTCAGTTCAAGTAATATTTGCCTTTTTGTTTCTAGGAACTTTTTTCTAGGAACGTTTTCTAGGAATTTTCCTTTTGAGCCTTGATTTGGTAATGTTCACTTTTCCCCTAAATACTTACTTGCTTCTGGCTGTCTGCAAGTGTGTGCTCTTAAGGAGAGAATTTGGGGAACATAGGGCTGGGAAAGGTTATATTGCCGTTTGTCTCCTGTAATCACTGGCAGCCATGCAGTGATGCCGAGGGGACAACTGGTTTACTCTCTGATGGTTTTATTGTTGCAAATGTGTGCTTTTGTCCTCAGCAGGGGCTACTCATGGTTAAGGTGAGCGGGTTAGCCAGACTTGAGTAAAAACTAAGAAAAGAATGGGAAGGAAAAGATTGCTTGAGCGTTTAAAAATGTCTAGCGCTGTATCTTCTGTTAGTATGTCGGCAGTCAACATTGTTATCTGTTACCTTTTGATAGGTAGACCTGAACAAATGCAAACATGAACACAGCTCTGCGGATCATCTCGGGTTCCCTTTGGAAACCCCAAATAAGTGGCCACAAGGGATTGTGTGTTTTCCTGAGAACAGCTCGGCATTGGAGGAGTTCTTCCTTTCTGTGTGATGGATAGTGGCTCTGCTACTCTCAGAATGATACCTGTGCCTGCTGGTGCAAAATGTCCTGTGGTCCATTTCAGTGGAAGGCAAAATTTACCCAGGCTGCTGTTCTGTGTTGCTAGGTAATTCTTAAAGTAGACATAAAATAAAGGGGGAAATACGGGGTGGGGGTGGGGGGAAGCTCTTTGTTACAGAGGTCACCAAAAATCCTTTTTAAAAAAAATAACACAAACCCCAACCTGTTCTGTCAGTCAAGCCACTGAAGCTGCCTAGTACCAGTGTGCAAGGTAAATATAAAACGTCTGTCAGTGTTGTAGATTGTCGTGGCTGTTGCTGCCTGGTATGGTGCTGGGACAGCTTGGAGCTTGTCTGGCATAGCAGTTCTGTGCTGGAAAGACGGTAGTGGGGAGTACTGTGCTACGCTGAGTGTGTGCTACTTGAGACAGGCTGTACTGAGGAGCTGGTTTTCAGTTTTCCTTGACAATGGCACAGTATATGCACAGTATCGCTCAGTTTGTGCGTGATGCATCTGTTCTTATCAGAAGAGGCGTGTTGATCATGCTGTTAGCCTTTTACAAAACTGCAGATTCATTTTGCTTGGCACCGTATCCACTTTGAGCTTTAATTTAAAGAAAAGCTTTATCGTATGCATGAAGATGATTTAGAGTCTGTTACTTTGAAAAACTATTTGCTGTGTTCCTGCTCACTCTTACAAATCCCCCTTTTTCAGCACTAGCTGCTAGGTTACATTCAGGTCTAACAAAGTAATTACTGTTAATCATAAACGGTAGCATTTATGTAGGGTAGAAAGGTTGGAATGATCTTAATTTCTTGTAGAAAGAGAATCCTGAAGTAGTAGTGCAGAGGCAGATTGTTTAAAATCCCCCCCAAATCACTTTGAGTATTTGAGTTATGGTAAATGATTAATTTGTAACACTACCATATCGTCTTACTGGCTGGTTTTAGGGGCTGTCTTCAAAAACCTACCAGATTTATTTGGCTACAGTTCTGTCACTACTAGTTGCCAAGAACCTGGCTCACTGCTTTCTCTTCGGTAAATCTGGGTGGCCAAGGAGAAGAAGGTAACATACACTGGGTGTTAGGGAAACTGGAGAGACTGTGTTAGGCCCTTGGAAGTCTTAGCCTTGCTCTCTGTAGATTGGGGGGGGGGGTAGACAACCTAATTATTATGTTTGTTTCATAATATTAAAATACAGACTGAAAGGTGGGAAGTTTGTGATTGTAGCTTCCCCTTAAGATGGGTACATACTTACCAATAGCTGGACTAGATTCACCATGTGGAGGTAATGTCCCAGGACACTAATGTTTGTCCAGGTGACAATTCCAGCCTGGTCCCCGAGGCTGACAGTCATCACTATGGCCATTTTTGTATTTGACCTCCTAAATGATTTTGAATACTAGCACTTGCAAAATTATAGCTCTAGTTACAAAGCGTTAGCAGGCTGTGTGCTGTTGCATCTGCTTTAGGAAGAAAGTGTCCATTTTGCTGAATGTCTGTTATGGAATAGATAACAGGATTTTCTGAAATTGGATATATAGCAAGCTGCACCACGGGGGAGGGGAAAGATGGAAGCAAATGGGAGAACTGATGAATTAACAGCACTGTTAATAGGATTCAGACAATACATTGTGCCAACTTTAAAACCGTATTTATTCTGAGCTGCTAGCCTCAGCCTTTTTGCAGCTCTCTCTGATAAGGTAAATGTTACCTTTACGGTAAATGTTTGTGGTTGTGTTTGCACCTGTGTCACTCCTGAATTGCTTTTTGGGGCCGTTCCTGAAGCGAAGCTAGTCTGAAAGGTGCCAACTGTCTGTGGCTTTCCAAAGTCATTCCTTCTGTAGCAAACACTGTGCAGGGTGTACTAAGTTTTCTGGTCATCAAGCAGGACTTCAAGATGTTGGTAAATTGTTTTTAAGAAGTTGTGTGTGAGAGCCTACAGAGCTCTTCGTCCCCTTGTGCTGCTGTAATGGGGGCTTTCCCAGCAGTCTTCTTCCCCACAGGGGTTTCTTTGGGGCTTTTTGGCTCCGCGGTGCATGTCTGTCTGCTTCCCCAGCCTGAGGAATGGATTGTCTTAAACCCACCCAACATGGCAGTGCTCGCACGTTGTTTTAAGTCGGAGGTATTTGTGGGAGGGGGTTTCCGTTGGGGGCGGGGGAGGAGGGAGTGTCTGCGTGTGGGCGAGAGCTGTTCTGAAGCCCGAATGACTGGGGCAGGGAGCTGTTGTTTTCAGCACTTTGGATAATGGTTTGCGTATGGACTCTGGAAAAGGACACACAGAGTTCAGGGTGAACACCCTTACTAACTCTTTCAGTTATTATTTAGGCCTTCAAAAATATGTTTTCAATAATTTGAATTAATAAATGTAGCAGGAATAAAATTATACTCTGACTTGCTGTCTGTTCTTCCTGCAAATGTCTGTACTTACTGCAAATGCAGGCAGGTCTACTGCAGAATTTTTGAAATAAGTCTTAAACTTTTGCATCAATTTCTCATGCTTTTAAGTATTGAAATGTATTTTAATGAGACTTGTGTGCAGCTCTGCTCTGAGATGTTACTATCAAGTAGGACAACATTTTACTCCAGTGTAATTCAGTTGTATCATTTTTGTATATAGCTTTGCACCTTTTAAGAATCTCTTAAATTGCTGTACCGCACAGGGAGGAGACTATTTGTGCTTCCATACCTTCAGTGCAACTACAGTGAGAGCAGTTAGTTCTCAGGTGTCGTTAATAACTCTGTGTTGTGTGCTGGGATCCTAATTATTGTGGTGGCAATGAAGTGAGGAGGGTGGAATGTCACTTTGGCCACATGCACTGGCAGGCCTAGAAGAAGACCGTATTGTGTTTAAAGTGAGTGTGTCAAAAACCTTCCAAAGAGAAATGACTTAGGGCTCTTTGGAGCAGAACTGCACTTAATCTACTCCAAGCAGAAGTATGCAAATTTAGGAACTTGTTAATGTTCTTGGAACAGCTGTTTTTTAACTGCTGAGGTAGTAAAATTAAATTTAAAATCTTTAGAGACATCTGTGTAGTAACAACTGAAGGGTGAGAATGGGTAGAGAATAAATGGATTTTTTTTTCTGGTGATGTGAAGTTTTATTATGTTTTATTTCTCTGTATTATACTTACGGGTATTTGAAAAGTGAAGCTACTGTATTTTGTAGTTTGCTTGAAGTGTTGCAGTTAGTTACTGTCTGTTTATTTTTTTAGGTTACTATTAAAATCTTAAAATGCAGATGAAGACTGGCTTGTGCAGAATCCTTCTGCTGTCCTGTGCATACAAAAGGGAATCCTAAACCAAGTGTTCATACAAGGTATGTATTAGGATATTTGGCTTTATTCAGCAGTTACTGAAATTAGGAGCCCTCTTTTTGTTCACAGTTGCAATTTAATGTAATCTGCTTCTGTACTTCAACTAAAACTTTCCTTCAGATAATGCAATTCCTCGCATAATTCCTCTTGTATGTTAACATGTTTTTAAAGAACTTCAAGTGTATGTACAAAGCCTCTTGGCCGACAGCTCAGAATCCAGCTAGCCATAATGCATCTTACATCCAGAAACCGTGATGCCCCATTAATATGGCGCTGCACGTGTCTGAGCTACTGGAGGTTACTGATACCTTGCACTCAGAATCCAGCTTGTGTGGTCAGCGTTGCAGTTTCTGGTTCGGAACACTCCTCGGGATTAGCCGGTAGGCTTTGGTCCGCGAGGCTGCGGCCATGCACTCCGTGAAACCTGGGGCAGGGTTCAGTTTGCGGACACGTAGGGTGCGTAGTGTCACCTGCAGCACTGACAGATACAAAGGTTTTACAGGGAGATTTATGCAGCTTGGTTTGGTAGTCCTGATAGTTCTGAAACTCCAAAATATCAGTTGCTTTTATAAAGTAAAAATAATTTTAAACACTGATGGCCTTTGACTGAGGTGTGCAAGCTCTGCTAAAGCAAGAGGGATTTGGGTTAGTTCTCCTCTGTGTTTGTGTGGCTGGTAAATGTAGTCAGAGCTGTCTCTATAGTTGTGTTAACAATAAATAGAGAACTAGATCTACAAAGAACAAGATATATTGAGCTATTTATTAATGACCTGTAAAATATGTCCCTCCCTGTGGCAGGGGATTTGGACTGTAGATGATCTTCAAAGGTCTCTTTCAACCCAAACGGTTCTGTGATTCTATAGTAGTATTCTTCTATAGTTGTAGTCTGTATGATTTACTGCTCATTAGAGGGGTCCTTTTACTGATTTCCAAGTCAGATGATGAATTAAGTGTGGGAAGTAAGTGGTAGAACTTCAGGGTTGCATGGGAAGTGTAAAAACGATGGGGTCCTTTGTTGTTCTGTAACAAGCATGAGGAGGGCAACATGAGAGAAGAAACCTTCCTGCAGTAATGCATCTTAAACTGTACTGTGAGTTACAACTAATACTAAAATTTGCCTGTGTGGTCTTTGATTCCCAAGACTGAAATAGTTCAAAATTTCTACCCAAGACAGGCAGAATCCTATCATACTGTCCGCAGAAGCTCTGTCTCCTTTTTTTCTACCTTTTACTCTCTACCTGCTGTGCCTCATTGCATGTTTCACTTAGGTAGCACTGCTTTGTAAAGGATTTTCCAAAGAAAAAGTTTTCTTTGTGCGTGCTGCGGATGGAGAGTTGGAGCCCTGCTCCCCTCCCTGGTGTTGCGGTCTCCCCAGTCGCGTGCTGCGTGCAGTGGTTACCCTGGCTACTGGAAATGACGTCTCCTCCCCTGAGCCCTGCAGTGCTAACTCTGTTCTCACTTCTGCAGCTGAAACTGGGGCAAGCTTTCCACAGAATCCCAGAATATCTGAGGCTGGAAGAGCACTATGGAGATGATATAATCCAAGCTCCTGCTCACAGCAGGATGTCGGGTAGAGCAGGTTGACCTGGACCCTGTCTGTTTGGGTTTGGTCTCCACGGAGTGGAGGCCTCAGAACCTTTCTGGGCAACCTGTACCAGTGCTTCGTCACCCCCACAGTGAAAAAGTGTTTCCTGATGTTCAGAGGGAACCTCCCGTGTTTCAGTTTGTGCCCATTGCCTCTGGTCCTGTCACTGGGCACCACTGAGAAGACTCTGTCATCTTTATACCTTCTCATCAGATGCTTATAAATATTCATAAGATTTTGCCCCGCCTTCTCCAGGCTGAACAGTCCCAGCTCTTTCAGCCTTTTGTAACATGAAAGATGTTCGAGTCCCTCAGTCATCTTCCATTCACTGAAGTCAGTCCAGTATGTCAATGTCTCTCTTGTACAGGGCAGCCCAACACGGGACACAACGCTCCACATGTCTCACCAGTGCTGAGCAGAGCGGAAGGATCACCTCTCTCCATCTGCTGGCAACTTTTTTTGTAACGCGGTGCAGGATGCTGTTGGCTGCCTTTGTGGCCAGGTCACGTTCTTTGCTCATTGTGCTTCTTGGCCTTGGTGTTCACCAGGACCTTATTTGCAAAGCTGCTCTGCAGCCAGCTGGCTGTTTCTCCAGCCTGTCGAGGTTCCTCTGGGTGGCAGCACAGCCCTCTGCCATAGCAGCCACTCCTTGCAGCTTTGTGTCACCGGCCGACTTGCTGAGGGTGTTCTCTGTCCCATCATCCAGTGCATGAATGAAGATGTTGAACAGTGTTGGCCCCAGTACTGATTTCTGGGGCACGCTGCTACTTTCTGGCCTCCAGCTGGACTTTGTGCTGTTGATCACAACCTTCTGGGCCCAGCTGTTCAGCCACTTTTCAGTCCGCCTCATTGTCCACTTCCTGAGCCTGTACTTTATCTGCTTGTCAATGAAGATATTAGGGTAGACAGTGTCAAAAGCCTTCCGGAAGTCAAGGTTGACAATTTCTGCTGCTCTCCCCATATCCACTGAACTGATCACCTCATCACAGCAGGCTGTCAGGTTAGGATCTGTACGGATTTGCAAATGAGCCCTTTGTAATCCATGCTGACTACTCTCAGTTACCTTCTTGTCCTTCTGTGTCTGGAAACGGTTTCCAGGAGTAGTTGGTCCATCACCTTTCCAGGGCCTGTAGTTCCCTGCGTCCTCCTTCCTGCCCTTCCTTGAAGGTAGGAGTGACTTTTGCTTTGCCCTGGTCCTTGCACACCTCTCCCAGTTGCCATGCCCTTTCAGCAGTGGTGAGCGGCCTCGCAGTGCCAGCAGCCAGCTCCTTCCGCAGTGGGGGCTGCCTCCCATTGGGCCCAGTGCACGTGATGTGTGTTCAGTTTGTGTTCCCCAGCCTGCACCCTGTTACCTGTTCAATATTGAAGTGGGGGGAGCTGAGGAGGTGGGAAAACTGATAAGCACCTTGTCGTGTGGTTTTTCCTTGCCCTTTGTTAAGGAGGTCCCTGTTGTTACCTGTCAGCTTCACCTCTGTGCCTGGGAAGGCCATGGAACAGATCCTCCTAGAAAGTATGCTAAGGCACATGGAGGACAGGGAGGTGATTCGAGACAGCCAGCATGGCTTCACCAAGGGCGAGTCTTGCCTGACCAACCCGGTGGCTTTCTCTGATGGCGTGACTAGATCAGTGGACAAGGGAAGAGCTATGGATGTGATCTGTCTGGACTTTGACACATTCCCTCACAACATCCTTCTCTCTGAATTAGAGATGCACGGATTTGATAGGTGGACTGTTCATTGGATAAAGAATTGGTTGGAAGGTCGCAGCCAGAGGGTAGTCGTCAACAGTTTGATGTCCAAACAGATGCTGGTGACAACTGGTGTCCCTCAAGGGTCCTTACTGGGACCGGTGCTGTTTAATATTTTCGTCAATGACACAATGAGATAGAGTGTACCCTCAGCAAGTTTGCAGATGACGCCAAGCTGAGTGGTGCAGTTGACACACCAGAAGGACAGAATGCCATCCAGAGGGACCTGGACAAGCTGGAGAAGTGGGCCTGTGTGAACCTCATGAGGTTCAAGAAGGCCAAGTGCAAGGTTCTGCATCTGGGTCAGGGCAGCCCCCGGTATCAATAGAGGCTGGAAGATGAAGAGATTGAGAGCAGCCCTGCCAAGAAGGACTTGGGGGTACCAATGGATGAAAAGGTGGCCATGAGCCACCAATGTGCGCTGGCAGCCCAGAAGGCCAACTGTATCCTGGGCTGCATCAAGAGAAGTGTGGCCAGCAGGTCGAGGGAGGGGATTCTGCCCCTCTGCTCCGCTCTGTTGAGACCTCACCTGGATTCCTGCGTCTGTCTCTGGAGCCCCCAGCACAAGAAGGACATGGACCTGTTGGAGTGGGTCCAGAGGAGGGCCATACAAATGCTCTGAGGGCTGGAGCACCTCTGCTATAAGGACAGGCTGAGAGAGTTGGGGCTGTTCAGCCTGGAGAAGAGAAGGCTGAGGGGGGAGACCTTATTGCGGCCTTCCAGTACCTGAAGGGGCCTATAGGAAAGATGGGGAAAATATTTTCAGCAGGGCTTGTTGCGGTAGGGCAGGGAATAATGGCTTTAAACTAAGGGAGGGTAGGTTTAGATTGGCTGTAAGGAAGGAGTCTTTTACACTGAGCGTGGTGAGGCACTGGCACAGGTTGCCCAGAGAAGTGGTCGATGCCCCATCCCTGCAAACATTCAAGGCCAGGTTGGACGGGGCTCTGAGCAATCTGATCGAGTTGAAGGTGTCCCTGCTCACTGCAGGGGGTTGGGCTAGATGACCGCTAATGTCCTTTCCAACGCAAAGCGTTGTATGATTTTCCAGTTGTAGTAAAATCACAATAAAATCATAATATAATCACACAGTAATGTGTAAGATGCACCAGGCTATGGAAATAAGTAAGCTACAAGCACGTACTCACAAAATCTAAAAAAGACAATACAGATAAAACTCTTTTATCAGGAAAGAAGTAGGAACAGAAAAAACACTTGATTGATTTTTTCAAAGTTTGACTCAAAGGAGATTTTTCTATCCAGATGACATTTTGTCATGACCAGGTAGCTCCTGGGATTTCAGCCGCCGTGCTTGTCCTTACGTACCAGACTGCCCCTGTTCGAGTGAGCCATTCGGGAGCCTCGGCGTCTGGCAGGTTTCCCAGGCGCCTCAGGATTTTTCTGTCCTCAACTTCCAGTTTCCTTCCTGTGAAGGGAAGAGCCGGATGGCCAGGGTTCCTCGGAGATAAAGCGTTTCTTTGGCTGAATAATAACTCCTTGTCTCAGTGGAGTGATAAAATCCTTTCCTTCTCTTTCTTTGTTACTCACTTGTGTGTGTGCGCTTTGGATTGCACCGTGAACCTGACTGACAAAGCCTAATGGCCTAATTAAATTGCGTTTAAAATTGAGGGAAGATTGGATAAAAACATGAGTGGATTGCATTGTATTTGGGGCAGTGTGCGCAACAGCAACTGTGAAAATGCTGCAAAAGACTCTGGGAGAGTGAGCCAAATCAGTCGCATAAAAAACCAGCTGCTCGGTTTGATCTTCGCCAACTCGTTGCTGAGCAGAGATGAGAGCTGGCCTTGGTGTGTCACCGCGTTCCCTTCTCCGGCGCTGAAATAAGTTTGCATACAGTTCTGTTGCACTACAAAATGTGCCGGGCTCCGATTTAATTCGTAGGCAGGTCAAAATGTCCTGCCAGGCTGCCTGCTGCCGGGGGTCCTGAGCAGTGAGGGAATTCCGGAGAACCTCTTGGAAGGAAGGGCTGTCTGGGAACAGCGGTAGCATCTCCCAGCTCTTTATCCAATTGTATTTGCTAGTGCACTGCTCGGTAGCTTGCTACGCGAGTCTTGCAGTGTGCTGTACTTGGAAAGTACATTTTTGAGGCAGTTACTGCGTGAGCGTCTCTTGCAGCTCCTCAGCCTGACTCATATTTATGGTTCTCCAGTGCATTAGGTTTTAATGGAAGCCGCTGGTGGCTGCGCACCCTCAGAACTGAAGGTGGCTTTCTGCCATACCGTGATCACGTGCAAAATGCTGCTCTTCAAGTTGGAATTACCAGGACCATCAGGGGTGAGAATATAATCATGTTGTCACTCATTAAAGCACTTAACAGTGGTTGTGATTTTTGTCATGTGGCATTTCCTTTGTCCTTTTTTCTTCATTGCTCTCGATGCTCTTGGGCACAAGAATAATGCTGTTATCCAATAAAATGGCAGCTAAATCTGTGAAGAGGGATGAATCAATGACCCTCACTTAAGCTGTGTTTGTTCTGCTTGTAGACGGGTCTGCCCTGCGAGGCGTGAGGGCATACGGCTGTTAGAACGGATGGGAAGGGGACCAGCACGGAGCAGGTGTCCCCCACCAGCAACCCAGACTGGAAAAGAGGCATCAGAACCACCTGCATACGGCGTCTGCTTGCGAGGTTCCAGAGGCCTCTTCCGTACGAGGAGAGGAGTTACAGCGGTGGTGACGTTATGCTCTTCAGCCTCTGGCGAGAAGGCGGTGGTACCCAGTGCGAAGCGAAGGCGAGCACTCTGTAGTAAAGCTGACGTTGTCCAGCTCTGATGTGTAACTGAGGAGTGCGTGCTACACTGAAAGACTGCTCCTTGGCTACATGATTGCTTTTGGACTTGTGAAAACCAGCTTTAGAGTTAAATGAAATGAGTAAGAAAATATTTTCAAGCAATAAAATATGTGAGAAAAGATGGGAAAATGGTGGGGTTTATATTTAAAGAAAAAATAAGTGTGGATTGTGTTTAAGTTGCAGTAGAGTTTAAAAGAGCACAGAAGTATTAGTTACCCTAGAGAATATCGTATGAGCCAGCAACAGCTGACAAGGGTGGGTAGGAAGTGTTAGTCAAGGGGGAGAGTCAAGCTGCAGTACGATGTCACTGTCCATGCAGGTAAGTTTGAGTTGGAAGTTAGGATAAGAATGCCTGCTGTCTTCATGCAGCTGAATAAAAAGATGAAAAACAAAACCCATGACTGAAATGAATAATGCAACATGAATTTTGATACAATGAGGTTTTAACATTCCACACTAATATATCACCAGTGGAACTATTTCGTTTCAGGGTTTCTGTATCTATTGTAAAACTGTTTCAAGTTAATCAGCGAATAACAGGATGTTTATTTCCTGAGATCGACAAGGCAGCAAACATGGATCGAGGGACTGCCAGGAACCTCACGGAGCCGAAAAAGGCAAATGCGAAGTCCTGCAGTGGGCACTGAAGAACTTGATGCAGTTGTGCAGCCTGGGCACGGGCGGGTTGCGAAGCAGCTTTGCAGGCGCTGATCTGGCCGGCGCAGATGGAGTCCAACCTCACCTCGGGCTGCCTTAGAAGAGCACAGCTGAACCAGGGGCGAGGAAAGCCATCTCTCCTCTGCTCGGCACTTCTGAGACTGCAGCTGGAGCGCTGCGACCAGTTCTGGTCAAGGTACATATGGGAACAAGTCCAGTGAGGCCACCAAGATGATCAGGAGGCTAGAGCACAGGAGCCATGGGGACAGGCAGCGGCGTTGTTCAGTCTGGAAAACAGGAGGTCAGCGGGTAGGCAATCTTCTCACTTCAGCTGTGTGATGCAAGGGGGCGGGGGAGATAAAGCCAGGCTCATCTTAGAGGTGCACAGCAGTGAGGAAGTCTTGTGAAGTGTTGCTTCATACCACTAATAAAAGCCCAAGTCAGTACTGTCGTCTTGTACTTAATTGGTCTCCCCACACTGCGGAACCACTGGGAGCTCCTGGCAACCCTCCTGTCTCAGGAAGGGTCAGTGCGGGGGAGCCAGTCTGGGGCGTGTGTGGGGCGATGTTCCCTTGCGGTTTGGGCACCCTCATCCTGCTGGATACAGAAGTGGGAACTGAGGAGTATCAAGACAGTAGAGCTGACAGATCCAGGAAAGCAAGGGGGATTTCAAATGCGCATCTCCCACGCCAGCTTCTCCAGACAGGATGTCACACCCAGCTTGCTAAAGTCTTTAAAAAAAAAATCAAAAAACCCACAGGTAAGCACAGCCTCTGCAGGCTGGGGCTCTGGCGGTTACTGTGCTTGGCAGGGAGATGACTCTGTTCAGTGCATGATGTGCAACTGCTGTAGCAGGGGTGACAGGGCTTTTCTTCCCCAAATTCATATTCTCTCCACCTGGCTACTGGAAGTCTCTGCAGGTGACAGCTCCAGGGAATGCGGCTTCTTGTCAGAAAGTGAGGGTTTGTGATGCAGGCTGAAGATGTCACCACAGGGTGTCCAGCTCTGGCTGAAAGCGTTTGTGCTGCTGGAGCATGCCCAGGCGGTTGTGATGAATCTGGTTGTGGAGCAGGGTCTGGTGACCGTGTCCTCAGCTCCCACATGTGCAGGTGTGGTTGTCTTAAAGGCCAGAGCTCTGCCCACCACCCTTTTATAAGAGTGCCACACACAGGAGAGGAGAGGAGCGAGGTCTGGCCCATCTGCTATAAATGAGACCGTGCCAATGTTCCTACATGATTTGAACTGTGAGGAAGTACTACAGAAATTCCTGAAAAATACTCAGTTGTAGCTATCTCGCGTAACAGCTGAGACTGCTGTGGAGAAATCAAAAAGAAGCTGCTTCTGCCTGGTTCCTTCCTCCTGGCTGCTAGACTTGAAGTGTTTGAGATTTTATTTTTCTGAGACCCTTTTCTAGTCCAAGTTCTTACTGCTAGCAGGACAAATTTGTATTACGTGCTGTCTTTTCTCTGCTTTTACTATTTTTTCCCTAGCCCTTCTCTTTGCTCTTCACTCAAACATTGTAACACAGGTTCAGAATCTGAAAAATATTTCTCTCATGTATGTAGGACAGAGAAAAGCCAAGGAACTTTAAAGTGTCAGGATTCAGCGGTGGGCTTGCAGCACATACCCATGCTGCACCAGTAGCTTAAAAAAAAGCTATTATTCTCTTGCACTCTTAAAAGGTAAAAGATGCCATTACAGCTCCATGCTACAGCAGGAGATGCCAGCAAAGCCAGAGACCCTGCATGATGCATTCCTGTAGCTACGCTGTCTCAGCCCCCATGCTGCTGGACTGGTGCTGCTCTGACAGGCTGGCCTGAAGGAAAGGGATTTTACGCTGGCTGTGCTCCAGCGTGGGGGAAGGCGGGGGGAGCGGGAGAAGGGAACTGCAGCAGGTACAGAGAGGCAGAGCATTTGATCTGCCAGAGGGCAGGAAGGCTCTGCAGAGGGATCTGGACAGGCTCGATCGATGGGCCGAGGCCAACTGTATGAGGTTCAATAAGGCCAAGTGAAATGCTACAGGCTTGGGGAGGAATGGCTGGAAAGCTGCCCAGCAGAAAAGGACCTTGGGCTGTTGGTTGACAGCCGGCTGAACATGAGCCAGCACTGTGCCCAGGTGGCCAAGAAGGCCAATGGCATCCTGGCTTGTATCAGGAATAGTGTGGCCAGCAGGAGCAGGGAGGTGATGGTGCCCCTGT